>ERZ506995.661-NODE-661-length-12779-cov-6.079535_pt1 | contig 12779 bp, 10 predicted proteins | sample MGYA00512883_ERZ506995 | MGnify/ENA metagenome assembly ERZ506995
TTCGGGACATTTCCCCCTGATAGGGGGAATCGGCCCCTGGAAGGGGAGCCTTTTCCGCTGCGGCGGGATGAAAAAAGAAGGGGCTGGGGCCCCTTCTTTTGGTCGTTATGCGTTTGCGCGGTCCATCAGGATGATCTCCACGTCATAGCTGCTGCCGCTGCGGTAGATCGTAAGCGTCACGGTCTGGCCGGCGGTGAACTGATTTTTGACGCGGTTGAGCTGCTCCATGGTGGTGACGTCGATGCCGTTGATGGCGGTGATGATATCGCCCTCCGAGATGCCCTTGGCCGCGGCGTCACTGCTGGCGTAGACGCGCGTGACGTAAATGCCCTCCGGCAGACGGTAGTAGATGCGGTAGGTGGCCGGGAGCGTCTCGCCGTCGATGCCGATGGCGGGGCGGCCGGAGACGTAGCCCTTCTCGATCAGCTCGTCGATGATGGGCTTGGCCGTATCGATCGGGATGGCGAAGCCGATGCCCTCGACCGTCGTGGACGAGGAATAGAAGTTGCTCATCTTCATCGTATTGATGCCGATGACCTGCCCGTAGCAGTTGATAAGCGGCCCGCCGGAATTTCCGTTATTGAGCGCGGCATTGGTCTGGATCAGGTTCATCGTGCGGTCGTTGACTGTCAGATCGCGGTTGATGGCGGAGATGATACCGTCGGTCATCGTGCCGCGCAGCGTCACGCCCAGCGGGTCGCCGATGGCGACGACGCTGTCGCCGACCTGCAGCACGGATGAATCGCCGAACTCGGCTGCCTGCAGCCCGCTGGCCTCGATCTTGAGGACGGCCAGGTCGCTCGTCTCGTCGCTGCCGACGATCGAGGCGGTATATTCCTTGTCATCGTTCGTCAGAACGCTGACAGCCTGCGCATTTTCGATCACATGGTGGTTCGTGATGATATAGCCGTCGGCCGACATGATGATGCCGGTGCCGGAGGCCTTGCCGGACTGGGTCACGCTGATGATGGACACGACGCTCCCGCTGCAACGGCGGTAGATCTCCTGCAGGCTGAGCGCCCCCGCGTCCTCCGACGCGCTCGTCGGCACGCCCGCGGGCGAGGACGAGATCTCCAGCTGCGGCAGCTCCGCCTGGGCCTGCGCCTGCACCGGGGCCTGCGCTGCCGGCGCGGGACCTTCCGCGGCGGCTGCCTGCTCCTGCGCGGCGGGCTGCGGGTCGGCCGTCTGCACATCGGCGCTTTCGGCGGGCTGCTCCCGGCCGATGGTCAGCAGGAAGCCGCTGTCCGAGCGGTTGAGCGTCACGCCCACGTCCCGCACCAGATGCACCGTCCCGACGCCGGTCAGCACCAGCAGCGCAAGGATCACGATCGCCGTGATCCAGCGGCCGGTGTGCCTGCGCCGCCGGTCTTCCATCGGCGTCGGCTGCGGCTGCCAGTTCTTTGTGGAATTGTCGTCATAGAAGCTGTTATTGTCAAAGCTCATATCAGACACCTTCTTGCTTGAAAAACGGAACGCTTCATTCCGACTCTCCTGTTTTCTATAGTATATCCCGGGAATTTGAACAAACGCTGAACAGTCTGTAAACCTTCCGCGCTGTTACCGGACAGCGGGCAGGGTGAAGTTGAACTGCGTCACGCCGTTTTCGCTCGTGGCCCAGATGTCGCCGCCGTGGGCGCCGACGATAGTCTTGGCAATGTACAAGCCGAGGCCCCAGCCCTCGCGGTCGGCGGAACGGGATTTATCCGCCTTGTGGAAGCGGTCAAAGAGCAGCGGAAGCTCGTCCTTGTCAATGGTGGGGCCGGTATTTTCGACCGACACACGGGCCTTGCCGCCGTCCGACTGCACGCGCAGCGACAGCCGCCCGCCGTCGGGGCAGAACTTGATCGCGTTGTCGATGAGGTTATAGATGACCTGCGTGATGCTGTCACGCTCGGCCCGGGTCCAGACGGGCTTGTCCGGCAGGTCGACGCGCACGTCGAGATGCTTGTTGTAGATTTTCTGCTCAAAGGTGATGAGCACGTCGCTCAGCTCCTCGCCGAGGTCGAAGCGGGTCTTGCGGCTGTCTTCGACGCCCATGGCCTGCAGCTTTGCGATATCGAGCATGTTGCGCACGAGCCGCGAGAGCCTGCGCACCTCGCCGGAGACGATCTGCATGTAATGCTGCTGCTTCTCCGGCGGGATCGTCCCGTCGAGCATGCCGTCGATGTAGCCGCCGATGGTGGTCATCGGCGTTTTGAGCTCATGCGAGACGTTCGCCACGAACTCCTGCCGCCGCTGCTCGGATTTTTCGAGCGAATCGGCCATGGTGTTGAAGGCGTTGGCCAGATCGACGATCTCCTCACCGCAGCTCTTCGGCACCTCGACGCGGGTATCGAGCTCGCCGCGGCCGAAGCGGCGGGCGGCCTCCGCGACCTTGTTGAGCGGCTGCACCTGCTGGTGCGACAGGAACGTCGCCGCGGCCATCGACAGCACGAGCACAATGATCGCGCTGTAGAAAAACAGCGACGAGCTGCGCTGCATGAAGTCCGTGATCTGCGACATGTCGGAGGAGATGATCACATAGCCGATCGTCTGCTCCGTGTCGTCGGAGACGATCGGGCGGCCGGCAATATAGCGTCTGCCGTCATGGATACCGGTGAGCGTGCCGACGCGGAACGTCTCGCCATTCATGTCGATCTCGGTGATGAGATCGGCGTCGATCTGGCGGCCGAGGTGCTCGCAGTTGAATTCGTCGCACGAGCACAGAACAACGAAGCCGTTCTCATCGCAGACCTGCGCCTCGGCCTCGCCCACGTCGGAAAACAGGGAAAGACTCAAACGGAAGTCCCAGTTCTCCTCCAGCTCGCCCGTGGAGTCATACGCCTCGGCCAGCGAGGCGACCGCCTGCGCGTCGGCGCTGAGCGTCTCTTTTTTGTCGTTTTTCAGATACCGCAGCATCAGAAACCGGAACGAGACGCCCGTAAAGAGCATACAGACCAGCAGCAGCGCCGCGATGAGGGCGAACTGCCGGCTGAACGTTGTTTTCATGCTTACAGGACCTCGAATTTATACCCGACGCCCCAGACCGTCTTGAGGCTCCACTTGTCCGACACGCCCTCGAGCTTTTCGCGCAGGCGCTTGACGTGGACATCGACGGTACGGCTGTCGCCGAAATAGTCAAAGCCCCAGACCTCGTCGAGCAGCTGGTTGCGCGTGAAGACGCGGTTCGGGCTGGAGGCCAGGTGGTACAGAAGCTCCATCTCCTTGGGCGGCGTCTCGATGCGCTTGCCGTCGACGATGAGCTCAAAGGAATCGAGGTCAATGACCAGCTTGTCAAAGACCAGCCGGCGCGGCTTGACCTTCTCCTCTTCCCCGCCCGCGCGGCGGAGGACCGCCTCGACTCTGGCCAGCAGCTCCTTCATCTCGAAGGGCTTCGTCAGATAATCGTCGGCGCCCTGCTTCAGGCCCTGCACCTTGTCGTTCGTCTCGCCCTTGGCGGTGAGCATGATGACGGGGGTCTGGCTGTCCTGCCGGATGGTGCGCAGCACGCTCCAGCCGTCCATCACGGGCAGCATGATATCGAGCAGCACCAGATCCGGCCGCACCTGGCGGAACAGGGCCACGCCCTGGCCGCCGTCGGCGGCGATCTTTGTATGATATCCTTCCTTTTCCAGATACATCTGGACCAGTTCGGAGATATTGGGGTCGTCTTCCACGATGAGGATCGTTTTTGCCATAAAACTCTCTCCCTCCTATGCTATTTAGATTATTATACTGCCAGTGCGTACATTTGCGTGAACATTTTGTAAAATCCCGCGGCGGGCATATTTATGGTTTCCGTTTGCGCGAAACTGTGATATGATACAGTTATAAGGACTTTGACAACCGAACAGGAGATCTCAGACATGGATATCACACTCAGAATGAGCGATCATGCGCTCACCGCCCGCGCGGCCGCGGCGGCCGGTATCGTGCTGCTCAAAAATACCGCCGGGACGCTCCCGCTGCTGCCCGCGGAGGATGGCGCGCCCCTGCCCGTCGCCGTTTTCGGCATCCGCCAGCTGCTCACGCCCGCGTATGACCGGGCGATGACGCCCTGGCGCGCGATCGGCGTGCTCGACGGGCTTATGGCCAGCGACGCCGTCCGGCCGGACGGGCTGCTCGCCCGCAAATACCGCACCTGGGCCATGGAGCACCCGGACGGCAGCGAGCTGCCGCTGACCAACGTGGACTTCGGCGCCCTGCGGCACGACTGCGCGGCAGCCGTCGTCGTCATCGGCCGCACGCCGGAGCAGGACCACACCCGCCTGACGAGCGAGGAGACCGCCATGCTCACGCGCGTCACGTCCATATTTGACCGGACCATCCTCGTGCTGGCCGCGCCGGGGTACATCGAGCTGAATGAGGCCGCGCTCGCCTGCGGCGCGATCGTCTTCCTCGGCCTTGCCGGGCAGGAGGCGGGCGGCGCGCTGGCGGACGTGCTGACGGCGAAGGTCATGCCGTCCGGCCATCTTTCCTTCACGTGGCCGGAGAATGCGGAGGCCTTTGACGAGGCCTGCGCCGCCGTTGACCAGTTTACCGGCTACCGGTATTTTGATTCCTTCGGCACGCCGGTGCGGTATCCGTTCGGCTACGGCCTCGGCTATGGGAAGATCGAATTCGGAAGCGTCTCTGCAGGGCTCGACGGCTGCGACGTGACCGTAAGCGCCGAGCTCGTCAACACGGGCGAGACGCACGCGGCGAGCGAGCTCATGCAGGTCTACGTGACCCGGCCGGGCGACGATCTGACAAGGCCCGTCAGCTTCCTGCAGGCGTTCAGCAAGAGCCGCCTGCTCGCCCCCGGCGAGAGCCAGACGATCCGCCTGCGCTTCCCCATCACCGACCTTGCCGTCTACCGCGAGAGCGCGCACGCGTTCGTGCTGGACGCGGGCTACTATGATATCCGCATCGGCACGAGCAGCCGCGCCTGCTATCTCGCGGGCTCCATCCGGCTGACCCGCAGCGCCGTCGTGCAGGCAGCCGAGCCGCTCAGTCTGCCCTCCGTGCCGGAGCGCAGGCGCCCGGAGGGCGTCTGCTTCCAGTATCCCGAGGAGCTGGCGGAGATCGAGCAGGCGCACAAGCACGCCATCCGCTTCTCTGACCGCGCTCTGCCCCGCCGCAGCCGCAAAAAGGGCCGCCCCTTCACCGGCTGCCGCCCGGACGGCGAAGCGCATACGCTCGCGGACGTGCGCGAGGGCCGGTGCAGCGTGTTCCATCTCGTGGCCGGGATGGACACGGAGAATCTGGAAAAGCTGGTCTGCGGCTTCGGAGAAGAGGCCTCCGCGGTCCCCGGCGCGCTCGGCGCATCGGCGGCCATCGAGCGATACGGCATCCCCGCCTTGCAGCTGGCCGGCGGCGCACAGGGTCTGCGCCTGCTGCGCGAAATCCCCGATGAAGAGACCGGCGAGACCGTCCGCCGCCAGAATATGACCGTCTTCCCCGCCCCGGCGCTGCTCGCGTGCTCGTTCGATCCGGACGTGATCCGGGCCGTCGGCCGGGCTGTCGGGCTGGAGATGGCGGAGTTCGGCGTGCAGCTGTGGCTCGGGCCGGACGCGAACGTCATGCGCGCGCCGCAGAAGAAGGGCTGCGCCGAACAGTGGTCGGAGGACCCGGTCGTCTGCGGCACGATGACCGCCGCGCTGGCCGCGGGCGCGTGGCCGTACGGCGCGGTCGTGCTGCACGCGGGCCGGCTGCCGGAGAACGCTGCCGTCTCGCAGGCAGCGCTGCGCGAGGTCTACGGCCGGCCGTTTGAGCTGGCCGCGGGCGTCTGCCGCGCGGCCCGGCTGCCTGAAACTTCGATCTCCGGCCGGACGCTCACAGAAAACAGCCCGCTGCTGCGCGCCTGGCTGCTCGACTGCGGCTACGGCGGCATGCTCTGGGGCGACAGGACGCTCGCGGGCGACCGGATCGGCCTGGAAAAAGCGGCGCTGCGCATCCTCCGGCTCATCCTGCAGCTGAAAAAGGCGTGAGATCCGCATCAAAAACCGCGTGAAAAACCCAGAAACGGCATTGCAATCGTTTCAAATAGATGCTATAATCAGAATTACCCCTTTGGGGCATTCTGACGCCGGGGTGCGGCCTCCGCGGTCCGGCGCGGAATATCATTACGAAAGAGGTAGATTTTCAAATGAAGAAGTATCTTGCACTGCTTCTGGTCCTGGTCATGGTCCTGAGCCTGGCTGCCTGCGCATCCAAGACGGAGCCCGAGACCACCACTGAACCGGAAACCACCACCGAAACCGCTCCCGAGACCACGGAAGAACCCGCCGCTGAGGAGCCCGCAGCTGAAGAAGAGACCCCGGCTGAAGAGCCCGCTGCCGACGCTGCTTACTCCGTCGCCATGATCACCGACTACGGCGATATCACCGACCAGTCCTTCAACCAGACCACCTACGAGGCCTGCAAGGAGTTCTGCGAGGCCAACGGCCTGCAGTTCAACTATTTCAAGCCCGCCGGTGACTCCGACGCCGAGCGTGTTGCCATGATCGAATCCGCGATCGACGAGGGCTACAACGTTGTTGTGATGCCCGGCTACGCTTTCGCAGGCGCCATCAAGGAAACTGCCGACATCTATCCCGAGGTCACCTTCATTGCGCTGGACGTCAGTGCCGGCGATCTGGGCGATGACTACACCCTGCCCTCCAACCTCTACTGCGCTGTCTATCAGGAAGAGCTGTGCGGCTACATGGCCGGTTACGCAGCTGTGAAGCTCGGCTACACCAAGCTCGGCTTCCTGGGCGGCATGGCTGTCCCCGCTGTTGTCCGTTACGGCTTCGGCTATGTGCAGGGCGTTGACGCTGCTGCCAAGGAGCTCGGCATCACGGTCGACCTCAAGTACGCTTACGGCAACCAGTTCGTTGGCGACGCTGACATCACCGCTGCAATGGACACCTGGTATCAGGGCGGCACGGAGATTGTCTTCGCCTGCGGCGGCGGCATCTATACCTCCGCGGCTGAGGCTGCTGCCAAGGTCGGCGGCAAGATCATCGGCGTCGACGTTGACCAGGCCGGCATCATCGACGGCGATTACGGCGAAGGCATGACCGTTACCTCCGCAATGAAGGGCCTTGCTCCCACCGTCAAGCATCTGCTCTCCGAAGTCGTGGCCGGCAACTTTGCCAACTACGGCGGCAAGATCGAAACGCTGGGCCTCGTCTCCGCCAACCCGGAAGAGAACTACGTCCAGATCCCGACCGCTTCCACGCAGTTCGAAGACGGCAAGTTCACCCAGGCTGACTACGAAGCGCTCGTCGCTGCCATGTTCGCCGGCGACGTCACCGTCTCCAACGACATCACGGCTATGCCCGCTGTCACCAACGTCACCGTTGAGGACTTCGGCAACCTGAAGTAATCTACATCCCCAAAGTGTGCAGGCTCCGGCCTGCACACTTTTTTTGTACGCTTTTCCAGAAAAACCGGGAAAACCGAAAAACTTTTTGCTTTATCCGCACAAATATAGTATAATGGATAAAATGGTTTCCGTCCTCGCAAGCGCGGGCCATAAAAACGGAAGGAGGGCGAAAAACTTGGAAACGCAGTACACGATCGAGATGCTCAACATCACAAAACGTTTCCCCGGTATCATCGCCAACGACAACATCACCCTGAAGCTCAAAAAGGGTGAGATCCACGCCCTGCTCGGTGAAAACGGCGCAGGCAAATCGACGCTCATGAGCGTCCTCTTCGGCCTTTATCAGCCGGAGGAAGGCGAGATTCACAAGGACGGCCGCAAGGTCGAGATCCGCGACCCGAACGACGCCAACGCGCTCGGCATCGGCATGGTCCACCAGCACTTCAAGCTGGTCGAATGCTTCTCCGTCCTCGACAACATCATCCTCGGCGTCGAGCCGAACAAAATGGGCTTCCTGCAGAAGCAGGAGGCGCGGAAAAAGGTCATCGACCTGTCTGAAAAATACGGCCTGCACGTCGACCCCGACGCCATCATCGAGGATATCACTGTCGGCATGCAGCAGCGCACCGAGATCCTCAAAATGCTCTACCGCGACAACGAGATCCTCATCTTCGACGAGCCGACGGCGGTCCTGACCCCGCAGGAGATCGAAGAGCTCATGCAGATCATGAAAAGCCTCGCGGCCGAGGGCAAGAGCATCCTCTTCATCTCCCATAAGCTCAACGAGATCATGGAGGTCTCTGACCGCGTCACGGTCCTGCGCAAGGGCAAATGCATCGGCACCGTCGAGACCGCGCACACCACCGCGGAGGAGCTTTCGGCCATGATGGTCGGCCGCAATGTCAATTTCCACGTGGAAAAGGGCCCGCTGCACACCGGCAGCGAGGTTTTGTCCGTCGAGCACCTGACGGTCGCCTCCAAGGTCCATAAGAACAGCGCCGTCAAGGACGTCTCCTTCAAGGTCCGCGCGGGCGAGATCGTCTGCATCGCGGGCATCGACGGCAACGGCCAGACCGAGCTCGTCTACGCCCTGACCGGGCTGGAGCCCGCCGCGGGCGGCAGGATCACGCTCGAGGGCAAGGACATCACCCACGCCACCATCCGCCAGCGCAGTCTCATGGGCATGAGCCACATCCCCGAGGACCGGCACAAGCACGGTCTCGTGCTCGACTATACGCTCGAGGACAACATGGTCCTGCAGCGCTATTTTGAGCCGGAATTCACCGACAAGGCGGGCTTCCTCCGCCGCAAGAACATCCGGGCCTACGCCGACCGCCTCATCGAGCAGTACGACGTGCGCTCCGGCCAGGGCGCCGTCACCCCGGCGCGCAGCATGTCCGGCGGCAACCAGCAGAAGGCCATCGTCGCCCGCGAGATCGACAAGAACCCGGAGCTGCTCGTCGCCGTGCAGCCGACCCGCGGTCTTGACGTCGGCGCCATCGAATACATCCACAAGCAGCTTGTCGCCCAGCGCGACGCCGGCAAGGCCGTGCTGCTCGTGTCTCTGGAGCTCGACGAGGTCATGGACGTGCCGGACCGCATTCTCGTCATGTACGAGGGCGAGATCGTCGGCCAGCTCGATCCCAAAACCACCACGCAGGAAGAGCTTGGCCTCTACATGGCTGGCGCCAAGAGAGATGAGGTGAAAGCATGAAACAGAACAAAAACATTCTCAAAAACCCGGGGGTCCAGTCGCTGCTGACGTCGCTGCTGTGCATCCTGCTCGGTCTTTTCATCGGCTATCTTGTTTTGCTTCTCATCAACCCCACGGGCGCCTGGGGCGCCATCACCAACGTCATGAAGAACTTCCTGACATACTCCTCGGCCAAGGCCCAGCTCAAATACCTCGGCAACACCCTCGTGCGGACCGCGCCGCTGCTCATGTGCTCGCTGAGCGTGCTGTTCGTCTATAAAGTCGGCCTGTTCAACATCGGCGCGGCCGGCCAGTATGTCGCGGGCGCGTGCGCCTGTTTGTATGCGGCTTTGTATCTGCACTGGCACTGGCTGCCGTGCATGCTGCTGGCCATCGCGGCGGGCGCGCTGCTCGGCGTGATCTCGGGCCTGCTCAAAAGCTCGTTCAATGTCAGCGAGGTCATCTCCGGCATCATGCTCAACTGGATCGCGCTCTACATCACCAACATGCTCCTGACCAACGTCAAGGAGGCCACCAGCCCCTACACCTACCAGCTGAAGGCCGAGGGCCCGCAGGCCATCCTGCCGCAGATCAGCCTTTCGAAGCTCCTCAGCGGCAACCAGTACGTGACCATCGCTATCCCCATCGCCATCGTCTGCGCCGTCGTCATCTGGGTCGTTCTGTCCAAGACGCTCTTCGGCTATGAGCTCAAGGCCACCGGCAACAACCCCAACGCCGCGAAATACTGCGGCATGGCAGAAAAGCGCAACATCATCCTCACGCTCGCCATCGGCGGCGCGCTGGCAGGCCTGGGCGCTTCGCTTCTGTACCAGACGGGCTATGAGCAGTGGCAGTGTACCTACTCCTCCGTCCCCTCGATGGGCTTCAACGGCATCGCCGCCGCCTTCCTCGGCGGCCTCAGCCCGATCGGCTCCATCTTCGCCTCGTTCTTCATCCAGCATATCACCGCCGGCGGCGCATACGTCGACAAATCCCTCTACTGCTCGCAGATCTCCGATCTGATCTCCGCGATCATCATCTACCTGTGCAGCTTCGTGCTGTTCTTCAAGACGGTGCTGAGCAGCTGGATCGCGCGGCATGAGGAAAAGAAAGCGCGCAAGGCGGCCCAGGCCGCCGGGAAAGGAGGCGAGCAGGCATGATCCTTCTTCTGCAATATACGCTCCTGTTCGCGTCGGTCCTGCTGCTCGTGGCATTGGGCGGCTGCTTCTCGGAGCATTCCGGCGTCATCAACCTCGGTCTTGAGGGCATCATGGTCATCGGCGCGCTGGGCGGCGCGCTCACCATGCGGTATCTGCCGGCGGGCACGTCCAACTTTGTGATGGTGCTGCTGGTCATTCTGGCGAGCATCGTGGGCGGCATGCTCTATTCCGTGCTGCTGGCCGTCTCCGCCATCAACTGCAAGGCGGACCAGACCATCGTCGGCACCGCCATGAACATCCTCGGCACCGCCGCGGCGACGGTCATCGTCAAGGCCATCAACACCGCCGCCAACCCCGATGACGTGTCCTCCATCATCCAGTACGCCGGCGCCAAGAAGGCGTTTGTGGTGAACATCGGCTCCTTTGAGTTCAGCTGGTTCATGCTGGTGACGCTGCTGCTGCTGATCGGTGCCTATGTGGTGCTGTACAAGACCCGCTTCGGTCTGCGCCTCATGGCCTGCGGCGAGCATCCCCAGGCGGCGGACTCCGTGGGCATCAACGTCTATAAGATGCGCTGGGCCGGCGTCCTGATCTCCGGTATGCTGGGCGGCCTGGGCGGCATCGTGTTCATCACCGCCGGCGTGTCCGAGTGGCGGTTCGAATACGGCGTGGCCGGCTTCGGATTCCTGGCGCTGGCCGTTATGATCTTCGGCCAGTGGAAGCCCACCCGCATCGCGCTGGCGGCCCTGCTGTTCGGCCTGTTCCGGGCGCTGTCCAATGTGTATGCCGGCTTCGACTTCCTGAAGGACATGAACATCCCCGGCCCGGTGTACAACATGATGCCCTACATCATCTCGCTGGTGGTGCTGGCGTTCACATCCAAGAAGTCCCGCGCCCCCAAGGCGGAGGGTATCCCCTACGACAAGGGGCAGCGCTGAGGCGCATCTGCGAAAAAACTGCAAACACGAAAAAGAGACGGCTGCGCCGTCTCTTTTTTGCGTGTGGGGAGGGGGTGTCCGGCGCTTCACAACACCAAACGCCATACGGCGGCAGCCAGCACCGCCGATAAAGCACCCTGCAGGGTCTTGGCGGGCAGATACCGCCGCAGGGAGATGCCGGAGCCTCCCAGCACCGCTGCCGTCTGGCCGTGTACGCTGAGTCCGCCCCAGCCCAGCAGCCCCGCCGCCGTGATGAAGCCGCGCCGGTCCGGCGTCAGGCGCAAAATGCCGTTGGTCAGCTCCAAAAAGCCCGCCGCCAGCGGCGGCAGCGAGCCGAGAGCTTCCTCCGCCAGACGCAGCAGCACCAGAAAGAAGATGACGAAGCCGCACACGCCCGCCATGGCACGCACCCCGCTCTGCACCGCCTCGATGAACGCGGCGGCGAGGGAGGCGGGCGGCTTTTTCACCGGTACGACCGCGCTGCGCCGTGGGGCGACCGAAGCGGTACGGGGGACAGCAGGCGGTTTCGCCGCCCCTCCGGCGCGGCACAGGAGCAGCCCCACCGCCGTGGCGGAGGCGGCGTGGAGGAGGTATAGCCATACCCCTGCCCGGGGACTGTGAAACACACCGCCTCCCACGATGCCCAGAATAAACGCCGGCCCGGCGTTGTTGCAGAAGGTCAGCAGCCGCGCACCGTCCTCCGGGGAGAGGAGCCCCTGCCGCACAAGGCTTCCCGCGGCCTTTGCGCCTACGGGATACCCGCCCAGCAGTCCCAGCAGAAACGCGGCGGCGCCGGCACCGTCGATGCAGAACAGCCGCCGGAACAGCGGGCCTGCCGCCCGGCCCAGCACCTCCGCCGCACCCAGTGCCGTCAGAAGCTGCGCCGCCACGAAAAAGGGGAACAGCGCCGGTATGACGGAGGCGAGGCAGATGGATATCCCATCCCGTACCCCCTGTGCCGCCGTATTTCCGCAGGTCAACAGCAGCAGTGCCAATACGCCGGAGCAGGCGGCTGCCGCCGGGAAAAGCCATTTTTTCAAGCACATCACCGCTGTCAGCCTATGCGCCCATCCCTGCCGGATATGCGCGGGGACAGGCAAGTTTCCCCACTTGGGCGCATAGGCTTTTTTACCCGCGAACGGGCATCGGAGGTGCGTATATGGCAAAGCTGTCAAAAAAATGGGCGCAGGTCAGCCAGCAGGCCATGGACCGGCTGGATCTGCCGGTAAATCTGGCATCCGGCGTGGCGCGCATGGAGCTGCTGGGCAACCGCTCTCTGTACATCGACCGGCACCGCGGCGTGCTGGCGTACAGCACCGAGGCGGTGGACATCAACGCCGGAACGGTGGTGGTACGGGTACGGGGCGAGGGGCTGGAGCTGGCGGTGATGACCGATGAGGAGCTGCGCATCAACGGCGTCATCCGCGGCGTGGAGCTGGTGGAGTGAGGGACGGCCATGTATCGAAAGGTGCTGAATTACCTGCGGGGGCAGGTGACGGTGGAGGTGGAGAGCGCCGCGCCGGAGCGGGTGCTGAACCTCTGCGCCGCCCACGGCATCCCGTTCTGGGGCTTGACGTGGCTGTCGGAGCTGCGGCTGCGGGAGGCCATCGACGGTGCCGAGCTGCCCCGCCTGCGGCAGGTGCTGACGCAGACGGACG
>ERZ506995.662-NODE-662-length-12774-cov-3.345861_pt1 | contig 12774 bp, 9 predicted proteins | sample MGYA00512883_ERZ506995 | MGnify/ENA metagenome assembly ERZ506995
TCGAGGAAGCGCTTGGCGACGATGACCTCGTAGGTGTGGCCCTTGGTGTAGCTCTTGATCTGGGTGCGGTACTGCTCGCCGTCGAGGTTCTTGGACTCGGTCTTGCGGGCGAAGACCACGGGCACGTTGTTGAAGTGGGTGGCGGCCACGCAGGCGATGCCGATGCCGGCGACCAGCAGCGAGATGCCCAGCATCTGCCAGAGCCATGATACCTCCAGTAATCCTCTCATGTCCATCCTCCGTTCCTTCGCGTTTTATTTCCGTTCCAGCACATGGACGTTCAGGTGGTCGTAGGTCATTTCCACACCGTGGGCGGCAAAGGCGGTGCGCAGATTCTCGTTCAGGGCGTAGTAGACATCCCAGTAGTCCTTGGTCTCCGCCCAGCACCGCACACTGTATTCGATGGCGCTGCTGCCGTAGTCGGTGAGGTAGACGCTGGGCGCCGGCTCCGTCAATACATTCGGCGTGGCGGCTACCGCCTCCAGACAGGCGGCCTTCACCTGCTCGGTGGGCGCGTCGTAGGAGGCCGTCACCGTCAGCTCCACCCGGCGGCTGTCCGCGCTGGAATAGTTCACAACCTGGGCGGCGGCTACCGCGCTGTTGGGAATGGAAATAATCCGGTTATCCGGCGTTGCCAGCACGGTGTAAGTCATGCTGATTTCCTTCACCGTGCCGTCGCTGTTGTATGTATAGCCGTATGACCTCTTTTCGGCGGAAAAGTTCCCCTCGGAAATCAGGACATAGGTGATATATGAAACGAGGTCGCCGCGCGAGTTATATTCCTTTGTCCAGCTCGCGGTATAAGTCGTGTCTTTCTGATAACCGCTCGATGTTTGATTCCAGTGATACCACCCGTCGAGGTCGATGCCGAGAAAATACCTGGAGTTTTTTATGTCGGCATTAACATCCGCGACTGATGCGGTGCTTTCGCTGCTATCTTCGGATACTGTCTCATCGTTTTTTCCCGTTGTGTCGGTTTGGTCTTTGTCGTGTTTCTTGCAGCCGGCAAAGGCTGCAAGCGCGAGGACGGCGAGAACTGCGGCAATAAATCTTCGAAGCTTCATAAAATACCTCCCTTTATTTTCTCCTGTCATCCACATAATAGCATACTTCCCGGAAAAAAGATACAGATTTTGATTTTTATTTTCACGGCACAGAAAAAAATCCCGGCGCGAGGCCGGGATAAAAAGCTTATGTATTTCGATTATATTTGCTCTGCGGTCTCCCGCAGCGGCGACTGTTTTTTTACTCCTCGACCTTAGTGAGGTTCAGCGTGCCGAGCTTGTCGTTTGTGAGCTTGAGCACCTTGCTGTCCTTGTCATAGGCTGCGGTGAAGGTTATCTCCGCGCCGACCTTGAAGCCCGCGAAGGCCTTCTCGGGAGCGACGGTAACGGTTGCGGGGTCGGATTCGGTATTGACCTTGTATGTACCGGAAACGGAAGTGCCTATCGAGAGACCGAGAATATTGAGGTTGCTCGATTCGAATTTGAATGTGCCGTCATCCTTGAACTCGACAGTCACCTTGTTCTGCTCATCGCTCCACTTTCCTACAATAAGCTTGTCGAGCTTCGCCGTGCAGCCCGCAAAGGCGCAGACGAGTATCGCCACTGCCATGACAAGAGCTGTCAGTTTAAGAGTTTTTTTCATGAGTTATTACCATCCTTTCGGTTTTTTTGTTTTATTCCGTGATTATTATAGCACACCTCTCCGTTCTTTGTCTATAGATTAAGAGCGCGAAAATGTTTTGCAAGAATCATAAACAAAATGTTTACATTTTTGCAAAAATACTGTACAATTTATCCGTTGCATAAAAGTGCTTTGCGAAAGGAGAAAACAAAAAATGAAGAAAAAACCGTTTAAGCGAATACTCTGCGTTTTAATAGCAGCAGTTATGCTCGGCTCGGTATTCGCGTCCACAGCGGCGGCCGCCACCAAGTGCGCATGCGGTCACTCGCCCGTTGTTATGATTTCCGGCTTCGGCGCTACGGTTCTCGCCGAAAAGCAGGAGGACGGCTCGTTAAAGCGCGTTTTCCCGCCCGACACCAAGGAGATATTAAAGCTTCTCGGAGTCAACGCCCCCGACCTTATCACGGGTATAATTAAGCTGATAGCCCAAAAGGGCACCGACGGCATAGAAAAGCCGATGCGCGAGATAATAACTTCTATTGTCGAGCCGCTGAGAATGAACGACGACGGCACTTCGTTCTATGACATAGTGCCCATACTCAGCAGCGCAAAGGATACGAGCCTTGAGGCATTCACAAAGAACGGTCAGCTCGACCTCGTTCCCTACACGGGCTCGGAGTTTCTCGACATGGAGGTTATCGGCGACGAGATAGGCGACGACCATGTTTTCAACTTCCTCTACGACTGGAGACTCAGCCACGCGGATGTCGCGGCTCAGCTCCATGACTATCTCGCGGAGGTCTGCGCCCTCACGGGACACGACAAGGTCAGCGTATACAGTATCAGCCAGGGCTGCCTGCTGCTGGGCGTGTATATGTACGAATATCCTAACGACAACTACATTGACCGCGCTGTATTTGACACTCCGCTTCTCGCGGGCAGCAACCTCGTCTCCGACCTCTATACCGACAAGCCCATCTCACTCAATTTTGACACCACGCTCGATATTTTAAGATCCATTCTCCACACCGAGGCGGACTTCTCGTTTGTTATGGACATAATCCCCGCCGACGGCGCGAACAACGTCGCCGACTACGGACTCAAGACCATGGTTCTCCCGAGCGTCATAAACATCCCCGCATTCTGGGAGATGTGCGACCCGGAGAATTACGAATATATCAAGTCCGTGCGCCTCGATTCCGTTAAGAACGCAAAGCTCACAGAGAAAGTCGAAAAAGTCCGAAACGGCTTTATGTCGCATATCTCCGAGACACTCTACGCTCAGCAGAAAAAGGGAGTCAGCGTCTCTCTGAAGGCCTGCTCCGGCGTGCCGCTCGCCTCGGGTACCGTTGACAACAGCGACGGCATAGTAAATATGAAATACTCCTGCGGCGCAGTGTGCGCGCCCTTCGGCGAGACGTTCCCCGCCGACTACAAGCAGGCAGTCAAGACGGGCAAGAACAACATCTCGCCCGACAGAACGGTTGACCTCTCGACCGGCTATATGCCCGAGCGCACATGGGTAGTCAACCGCCACTACCACGGTCAGGCGGAGTGGGACCCCCGCACCTATGATCTGCTCATGGAGCTTCTGCTCACCGACAACATCAAGGACGCTTATTCTCATATGGAGTATCCCCAGTTCATGGAGAGCCTCGCTCCGACGAGCGACATAGCAGTCCTCTTCAAGAGCACGAATTCCTCCTTCCTGCCGACGCTCACAAGACGCATCTTCTCCTGCAACTCCGTCATAGTTAAAAACCTGTCGAAAAAGGATAAGATTACTGTCTCCTCGATAACCGCGGAAAACGGCACGCTGAACTTCATCCTGCCCTATCCGATAGTCCTCGAGGCGGGCGAGAGCGCCGAGATAGCGTTCACGGGCAAGGTTCCCTCGGCGGAGAGCTACGACAAAATAACCGTAGCCTACAAGCGCATGACCGTCACCGGAAAGGACGCGACCCGCGACTTCGGCTTCACCGTGACCCGCAACTATTCGGGTATTACAAAAGCAGACCTCACCCCCGCATATATCATCACCGCTATCCGCATAGCGCATGATATACGCGATATCATTGCGCGGATAGATGCGATCTTCTCGTTCATCAACGGGATAAAATAACAATATAAAATTAAAGCGAGCGGCATAACCGAGATTATGCCGCCCGCTTTTTGTTATGCTCTTTTATCCTATAAGCTCCGCAACATACAGGCTCTCGTATATGCTCCCGTCGGAGGGAGATACATATTTCCCGAGGTCAACGAGTATCGCGTCTGCTTTTCCTTTAAATTCATAGCACTTCACACCGTTGACTTCGCCTAAATACTCGCCCTTTTCGGGGACGGGACAGATATAAGCCGTTTCGCTCACTATCCCGTATTTTTTTCCGCGAAGCTCAAAAATGCCGTCCAATATGCAGTCATAGCGCAGGACAATACCGTTTTTCTTGTCCCCTATGCTCTGTTCCATGGGGATATTTTTCAGCGAATAGACGGCGATTTCCGTGCCGTTTATTTTTTCGCGGTGCAGCGGACCTAAATCGGAATCCGTCAGCGCGAGGTTGTCGCCCGCATACCCGTAAAGTCTGTGATTCCAGACCTTATATGTCGGGATGCAAACACCCGCCACGCTGCCGCCGTGGGAAACGGCCGCTGTCGTTTTCTCCGCCGTCTGCGAAACAGTCTCGCCTGGCACTTTCTTTTCGGGCTCTCCCGCTCTGTCCGTCGCGATTTGACCACCTCGCTCCGTGCCGTTTTCGGTATTCAAAGTCGAATCGGAAGCGGGAAGTCCCAGGCTTTTGCCGACTGCTAAAACGGATATGAGAACCGTGCAAGCCGCAATGCACGCCGCCGCGGCATACCAAACCTTTTTCGGATGACCCTTGGCTTTGCTTTCCCGAACACTTTGAATCGGCTTATCCTTGATTTTATCCCAGACCTCCTCCGGGGCTTTAAAACTCATTGCGTCTCTCATGAATTTTTCTGTTGATTTACGCCTCATCCGTATGCACTCCTTTTCGGTCGAAATAACGCCTCAGCTTAGTGAGAGCGTAGCCGTATTTTGAACGGACAGACAAATAGGGGAGGTTCAAAACCTTGGCGATCTCCGTCTGCTTCAGGCCGGAATACAGATACAGCGATACTATCTGCCTCTCTGTTTCGCTCAGCGTTTTCAAGGCTTCCAGCGCAAGCATCGCGTTTTCGGTCTGCTCAAAACCCTCCGTGTCACCGGGCAGCAAATCAAGGCTCTCGCTGTCTACCGTCAAAAGCCTTGCGTTTTCCTTCATGCAGTCCATGCAGCAGTTGCGCGCTATGGCGAAAATCCACGCCCTCGCATTTGTGCCGGGCTTGTAGCCGCAGGCAGACTGCATAATATTAAGAAATGTCTCCGCTTCTATATCCTCCGCGAGCTGCCTGCTGCGAACCAACGACAGCGCAAACCGAAAGATCGGATCTTTCATGTCAAGATATAATCGGCTCAGAGCGTCTCTGTCTCCCGCGGCGATTTCGCAAATACACAGATCCAACTGCCTGCCTGTCATCAATTTCACTTCCCGTCTTTGTCTTTCGTCTATATATCCGTTTGAACGGTCGGAATGCATAAAATTTTTACCTTTTCTTTTGGCACAAGCATAAAATTATCCCGCCGAAAAACTCGACGGGATTTCTCTTTTTCCGTTACGGGGTGAGTCTGTTCGGGCCTCTGAAGAGGAACATCGCTTCCTTGATGTGCAGTCCGAGCATGAGCATGGTCAGGCGGTCGATACCGATTCCGAAGCCGCCGTGGGGCGGGCAGCCGTATTTGAAGAATTCGAGATAGAATTCAACATCCTTCTCGAGTCCCTTCTCCTGCGCCTGGCTCTTGAGCACATCGTATCTGTGCTCGCGCTGCGCGCCGGTGGTTATCTCGACGCCGCGCCAGATGAGGTCGTAGCCCTGCGGCACGCCGTTCTCGTCGCGCATATGGTAGAATGCACGCTTCTCGGCGCTGTAGTCGGTAATGAACAGGAACTCATGGCCGTACTTCTTCATGACCCAATCGTAGCTCAGGCGCTCGGCGTCGGTCGTGAGGTCGCCCTTTTCGCTGTCGGGCACGGTGTAGCCGAACTCCTTTTCGAGCTCGTCATAGAGGTCGGCGAGCTTTATGACGGGGAACGGAGTTGTCGGAACGATAACCTCCTTGCCGAACAGCTCCTCTATCTCCTCGCCGTACTTCTCCTTGACCGCTTTAAGCATATAGGTCAGCAGCTCCTCCTCCATCTTCATGACATCCTTGAAGGAGGTGATGTAGCTAAACTCAAGGTCAAAGCCGGAGAACTCGGTGGTGTGCTTATTTGTGTAGGACTTCTCGGCTCTGAAAACGGGGCCTACCTCGAATATACGCTCAAAGCCGCTCGCCATGGCCATCTGCTTATAGAACTGCGGGCTCTGCGCAAGATAGGCGAGGCGGTCAAAATACTTGACCTCAAAAACCTCCGCGCCGCTCTCGCTCGCCGCGCCGATGAGCTTGGGGGTGTGTATCTCGATAAAATTACGGTCTATAAGGAATTCGCGCATGGCGTTGACCATGGCGGTCTGAACCTTGAACATGAGCTGATTTTCGTCGGTGCGAAGATCTATCCAGCGGTAGTCTATTCGCTGGTCTATGCTCGAGCGCTCGACGCCGGGGCGCTTCTTCGTGGCGGGAATCTCCTTGCGCACTATCGGCAGTGCGTCCGCTATCGATTCCGCGGTTATCGACTCGGGGATTATCTCAACGCCGCCCATCTTGACGAAATCGTTTTCAACGGCGGTTCCGACGACGGATATAACGGAATCCTGAGTCAAGGAGGCTATCACGGGGCAGAGCTCCGGCAGCTTCTCTTTCTCAACGGTTATCTGAATTTTTCCGCTGATATCCTTGAGCACGATGAAAGCCATATACTTGCTGTCGCGCAGGTTTTCGACGAAGCCCTGAACGAGCACGGGTTTGCCGAGGTTGTTTTTTATGTCCGCAATATAAGTTCTCTCCATTATATGAGCCCTCCAAAGAGATTTGATATGTCGGCAGCGTCGAAATCGCCGTCGCTTATGCTGTCCGCAAAGGCGCTTGCCGCACTCTGAATGAGAGCGGACGAGAATTCGTCGCTGAAGCTTTCGATTAAAAAAGCGGTCTTTTCGCCGTTTTCCATATTCTTGACGGTGACTTCGCCCTTTGCGATATCGTCGTCGCCTATGACGCAGGTAAAGCGTGCGCCCAATTTGTCGGCGTACTTCATCTGAGCCTTGACCGAGCGTCCCGCAACGTCAAACTGCGCGCTGACTCCGTCGGAGCGCAGGTCGGTGCAGAGCTTCGCCGCAACGAGCGACGCCGCGTCGCCGATAGAGCCGATATATATGTCGCATCTTTGGTCGCCGGGCAGCTCTATGCCCTGCGCCTCAATGACGCTTAACAGCCTCTCAAGTCCCATCGCAAAGCCGAGCGACGGGGTGTGCTGACCGCCGAGCTCCTCTATGAGCCCGTCATAGCGTCCGCCGCCGCCGCAGACAAGTCCGTCGGTCTTTTCGTTATGCGAGACGAACTCGAAAACGGTCTTTGTATAGTAGTCGAGTCCGCGCACGATATGCGGGTTGACGACATAGCTTATCATCAGCGCGTCGAGGTAGCTCTTGACCTTTTCAAAGTGCTCGCGGCACTCATCGCAGAGGTAGTCGAGCATGACGGGCGCGCCCTCGGCGATTTTGGAGCAGACCGGGCTCTTGCAGTCGAGAATACGCATGGGGTTTCTCTCGAGCCTGTCAAGGCAGGTGCCGCAAAGGTCGGCCTTATACTGCTCGAAATATGCCTTGAGAGCCTTATGGTACTCGGCGCGGCAGGTCGGGCAGCCGATGGAGTTTATCTCGAGCGTCAAATCTTCAATGCCTAAAAAAGCGAATATCTCGGCGGCAAGGGAGATTATCTCCGCGTCCGCGGCGGGTGCGGGAGTGCCGAAAACCTCAACGCCGAACTGGTGAAATTCTCTGTATCTGCCGGACTGCGGCTTCTCGTAGCGGTAGCACGATGTTATATAGCAGGTCTTTTGCGGCAGGGGCTCGTTGAAAAGCCCGTGCTCAAGAAAAGCGCGCGCCGCGCCCGCAGTCCCCTCGGGGCGCAGAGTTATCGAGCGTCCGCCCTTGTCGAGAAAAGTGTACATCTCCTTCTGCACGACATCGGTGGTGTCTCCGACGCCGCGGGAAAACAGCTCCGTATGCTCGAACACGGGAGTGCGTATCTCCTTGAAGCCGAAGCGGGCGGCTATATGGAGCAGTGTATTTTCGAGAAAGCGGTTTTTATAGCTCGCCGCGGGCAGCACATCCTGCGTACCCTTGACGGCCTTTGTAAAAAGAGCCATGTTTTTGTTCCTTCCATAAAAACATTAAATCCCGCCGTTGGCGGGATGAGCGAAAGAAGCTCCCTAAAAAGCCGCCCGGCGGGGATGCCGCCGGGGCGGGTTGAGCTTATTTCGGGTTGACTATATCGCGCCAATCAAGGTCGCCGCGGGCAAGGCTGTGAATAAGAGCCTCGGCGGTGGCTATATTGGTGGCAACGGGGATGTTGTGTACGTCGCAAAGTCTTAAAAGGTTTGCTTCGTTCGGCTCGTTCGGCTTGGGTGTGAGCGGATCCCTGAACATGAGCAGAAGGTCTATCTCGTTGCAGGCTATTCTGGACGCTATCTGCTGGTCTCCGCCCTGACTGCCGCTGAGGAAACGCTGAATCTCAAGTCCGGTTGCCTCGGCTACGAGCTTGCCCGTAGTGCCGGTGGCGCAGAGGGAGTGACGGCTCAGAATACCGCAATAAGCGATACAGAACTGAGTCATAAGTTCTTTTTTGGAGTCGTGAGCCATGAGAGCGATGTTCATTATAAACCCCCTTTTCCTATTTATGACTTCACTTGTCATGTCAATATAATAACAGAGAATCACCGTTATGACAAGAGTTATTTGTAACTTCTTACAAAATTTTAACAAAAAACCGACTTATTATTCATTTGAGTCGGAGTTTTCACCGTTTTCGGCGGACGAATTTTCGCCGTCGGCGGAGTCCTCGTCCTTCTCCTCATCCTCCTCGCTCGGAGTGCAGGCGACTGTCACGAGCTCTTCGCCCTCGGACACGCGCATGACTCTGACACCCTTTGAGGGTCTTGCAAATGTGCTTATCTGCGAGACGGGGATACGGATTATTATGCCGTCGGAGGAGATTAAGATAACATCCTCGCTCTCGTCAACGACCGCTATCGCGGCAACGTCGCCGTAGGTCTCGGTGCGGTAGTTTATCGTGCCCTTGCCGCCTCTCGACTGGAGTCTGTAGTCGGAGGACTCGCTGCGTCTGCCGTAGCCCGTGCTGCTGACAGTGAGGACGGTCTTGGCCTCGTCGAGCACTTCCATGCCGATAACCTCATCGCCCTCGCGCAGCTCGATAGCCTTGACGCCCCTTGCCGTTCTGCCGAGTGGTCTGGCGTCGCTCTCGTTGAAGCGGATGCCCATGCCCTTGCGCGTGGCTACGAGCAGGTCGTCGCTGCCGGAGGTCAGGCGAACCCATGCTAACTCATCGTCATCGTCGAGGTTAATTGCTATAACGCCGTTCTTGCGGACGTTGCGGTAAGCGTCGAGGCTCGTGCGCTTGATAATGCCCTTGCGCGTGACCATGCAGAGGAACGCATCGGGGTCATATTCTGGCACTCTTATCATCGCCGACACCTTTTCGCCCGCCTCGAGGGGCAGGAGGTTGACTATATTCATGCCCTTGCTGTTTCTCGAGCCCTCGGGTACTTCATAGCCCTTGAGACGGTAAGTTCTGCCGCGGGTGGTAAAGAACATGACGTAATCGTGGGTGGAGCAGGTGAACATGGTCTTTGCCACGTCCTCCTCGCGCCTTGTCATGCCCTTGACGCCTCTGCCGCCGCGGTGCTGGATCGTGTATGCGTCGGCGGGGATACGCTTGATATAGCCGAGGTTCGTCATGGTGAACACGCAGGTCTCCTCGGGGATAAGATCCTCTATATCGACCTCGCCGCTGACGTTTTCAATGACCGTGCGGCGGTCGTCGCCGAACTTCTCGGCAATGGCACCGGTCTCCTCGCGGACTATAGTGAGTATCCTCTCCTCGTTCGAGAGAATATCTATAAAGTCGGCTATCTTCGCCTTGAGCTGAGCCATCTCGTCCTCGACCTTTATGCGCTCGAGTCCGGTCAGCTGGCCGAGTCTCATCTGGACTATCGCCTGCGCCTGAACTTCGTCGAGCCCGAAGCGGTTCATGAGCGCCTCGCGTCCTTCGGGGATGCTCTTTGACGCGCGCAGAATGGCTATGACCTCGTCGATGAAATCGAGAGCCGTGAGCAAGCCCTCGAGTATATGGGCGCGCTCCTGAGCTTTTTTCAGATCGTACCTTGTGCGGCGGGTGACTATCTCGCACTGGTAGTCTATATACTGCTGAAGAATCTGCTTAAGAGTGAGTATCTTCGGCTCGCCGTTTACAAGGGCGAGCATAATCACGCCGAAGGTAGACTGGAGCTGAGTGTAGGTATAGAGCTGATTCAAAACTACCTGCGGATTCGCGTCGCGCTTCAAGGTGATGTCGATGTGCATACCGGAGCGCGAGGAATAGTCATGGATATCGGATATGCCCTCGATGCGCTTATCCTTGACGAGATCCGCCATGCTCTCTATGAGCTTCGCCTTATTGACGCCGTAAGGAATCTCGGTGACAACTATCTTGTGGCGGTCGCCCTTTGTCTCGACTATCTCGGCGCGGGCGCGGACTATAATTTTGCCGCGGCCCGTGCCGTAGGCGGCGCGTATGCCCGCTCTGCCCATGATTATTCCGCGGGTCGGGAAATCGGGACCGGGCAGATGAGTCATGAGCTCCTCGAGCGTCGCATCGGGGTTATCTATCAGGCAGTTCATGGCGGCTACGACCTCGCGCAGATTGTGCGGAGGGATATTTGTCGCCATGCCGACCGCTATGCCGACAGAGCCGTTTACAAGCAGATTCGGATATCTCGACGGGAGCACCGTGGGCTCCTTGAGTCGGTCGTCGTAGTTCGGGATAAAATCGACCGTGTCCTTGTCGATATCCGTCAGCATTTCGAGCGAGAGCTTTTTGAGCTTTGACTCGGTGTAACGGTAGGCGGCGGGCGGGTCGCCGTCGACGGAGCCGAAGTTGCCGTGGCCGTCAACGAGCGTATATCTCATGGAGAAGTCCTGCGCCAGACGCACCATGGCGTCATAGACGGAGGCGTCGCCGTGAGGATGGTAGCGGCCGAGCACCGAACCGACCGTGTCCGCGCATTTGCGGTACGGCTTGTCGGGATAGAGGCCGTTTTCGTACATGGTGTAAAGTATGCGTCTGTGGACGGGCTTCAAGCCGTCGCGCACATCGGGCAGAGCACGCGAGGTGATGACCGACATGGAGTAATCCAGAAAGGATTTACGCACTTCTCTATTGATCTCGACATTGATTATTTTTTGTTCGTTATATGCTTCGTCAAAGCTCACAGAGATCTACTCCTTTCCGTTATATGTCCAGGTTCTGGACGTATTTTGCATTGGTTTCGATGAACTCGCGGCGCGGCTCGACCTTGTCACCCATAAGAATGGAGAAGGTCTCGTCCGCGAGCATCGCGTCCTCGACGTTGACGCGCAGCATCGTGCGGAAGTCGGGGTCCATTGTCGTCTCCCAGAGCTGCTCGGCATCCATCTCGCCGAGACCCTTGTATCTCTGGATATCGCAGCTGCCCGAGCCGCCGAACTCCGCCATGAACTCGTCGCGCTCCTCGTCGGAGAAGGCGTATCTTATCTTCTTGCCCTTGCTGACCTTGAACAGCGGGGGCTGGGCGAGATAGACGTGACCCTGCTCTATGAGCGGGCGCATATAGCGGAAGAAAAAGGTCAAAAGCAGCGTTCTGATATGCGCGCCGTCGACATCGGCATCCGCCATAATGACTATCTTGTTGTAGCGAAGCTTTGTTATATCAAATTCGTCGCCTATTCCGGTGCCGAGGGCTATGACTATGGGCATGAGCTTCTCGTTGCCGATAACTCTGTCAAGTCTCGCCTTTTCGACGTTGAGCATCTTGCCCCAGAGGGGAAGAATGGCCTGAAAGCGTCTGTCGCGTCCCTCTTTTGCGGAGCCGCCTGCGGAATCTCCCTCGACGATGTAGAGCTCTGTGCGCTCGGCGTCGCGCTCGGTGCAGTCGGCAAGCTTGCCGGGCAGGGAGTTCGAGTCGAGAACGGACTTGCGGCGCGCCAATTCACGCGCCTTTCTCGCCGCCTCTCTTGCGCGCGAAGCGTCGAGAGCCTTTGAGAATATCGCCTTTGCGACCGCAGGATTCTCCTCGAAATAGGTCATCAGCTTCTCGTAGACGGTGGTCGAGACGAGCTGGGTGATATCGGTGTTGCCGAGCTTGCCCTTGGTCTGACCCTCGAACTGCGCCTCGGTCAGCTTGACGCTGATAACAACCGTCAGTCCCTCGCGCACGTCGTCGCCGGAGAGCTTCTTGTCGCCGTCCTTGAGAATGGAATACTTGCGTCCGTAGTCGTTGAAAACGCGGGTCAGAGCGGTCTTGAAGCCGGTCTCGTGCGTGCCGCCGTCAACGGTGCGGACGTTATTTGCAAACGAGAGCATGGTCTCGTTGTAGCTGTCTGTGTACTGCATGGCTATCTCCGCGCTCCTGTCGCCGTGCATGGCGGAGAAGTGGATGGGAGTTTCGTGCAGGGGGGTCTGCCCGCGGCTCACGGTGAGATAATCTACGAAGCTTGAAAGGCCGCCCTCGTAGCAGTAGGTGCGCTCGATTTCGTTTTCGGGGTCGCGTCTGTCCGCAAGGGTTATGCACAGCCCGGCGTTTAAGAACGCGGACTCACGCAGATGTCTCTCGAGCGTCTCGAAGTCATATTCCGTCGTCTCGCGGAAAATCTCGGGGTCGGGCTTGAAGGTGACGGTAGTGCCGGTGTGATCCGTCTCGCCGACAACGGTCATGGGCTGCGTGATATCGCCGCGGGAGAACTTCATCTGATAGATCTTCCCGTTTTTGTGCACGTTCACTTCCAGCCACTCGGACAGCGCATTGACGACCGAGGCGCCGACGCCGTGCAGGCCGCCGGAGACCTTATAGCCCCCGCCGCCGAACTTGC
>ERZ506995.663-NODE-663-length-12752-cov-3.359691_pt1 | contig 12752 bp, 8 predicted proteins | sample MGYA00512883_ERZ506995 | MGnify/ENA metagenome assembly ERZ506995
GACAAAAGTCGATCTTCTATTATAATTTCAGATAGATTCACAGGTGAAATTCACATTGATAAACATTGATAATGGGAGGAAATTCTGATGGCAGGAATTAAGGAAGCCTGTGGTGTATTTGGTATTTATGATCTGGATGGAGGTAATGTTGTTCCATCCATTTATTATGGCCTTACATCACTTCAGCATCGTGGACAGGAGTCTTGCGGACTTGCAGTTTCCAAAACGAACGGAGAGCGCGGTAATGTTCAGTTTCATAAGGATCTCGGACTGGTAAGTGAAGTTCTCCGTGAAGATACCATACGGAATATGGAGGGGAATCTCGGGATCGGACATGTACGTTATTCCACGACCGGTGCATCTGTTGCGGAGAATGCACAGCCGCTGGTTCTGTCTTATATTAAGGGGACACTCGCACTTGCACATAATGGTAACCTGATCAATACCCCTGAACTGAAATGGGAACTGATTCAGAACGGAGCGATTTTCCATACAACGACAGACTCAGAGGTTATTGCATTCCATGTGGCAAGAGAAAGGGTACATTCCAAAACTGTTCAGGAAGCAGTTCTGAAAACCGCCCGCAAGTTAAAGGGAGGCTATGCGCTTGTAATCATGAGCCCGAGAAAACTGATCGCAGTCCGCGATCCATATGGACTGAAACCATTGTGTCTCGGTAAAAGAGGAAATGCTTATGTTATTGCTTCTGAGAGCTGTGCTCTGACATCTGTAAGTGCGGAATTTATCCGTGACATTGAGCCGGGTGAGATTCTTACGATCACAAAAGACGGACTGAAGTCAAATAAAGAGCTTGCGTCTGCTGCTGCAAAACGCGCGCATTGTGTGTTTGAGTATATATATTTTGCAAGACTTGACAGTACCATTGATGGGGTGAAGGTCTATGATGCCAGAATCCGCGGCGGTAAATCTCTTGCCAAGTCGTATCCTGTAGAGGCAGATCTTGTAACAGGTGTACCGGAGTCCGGACTCCCTGCTGCAAAGGGATACTCCGAAGCATCAGGAATCCCGTTTGCATTTGCGTTCTATAAAAACAGCTATATTGGAAGAACATTTATCAAACCGACTCAGGAAGAACGTGAGTCCAGCGTTCATCTGAAACTGAGTGTGCTGGAATCTGTTGTAAAAGATAAGAGGATTGTTCTGGTGGATGATTCTATTGTTCGTGGAACAACCATTGCAAACCTGATCCACATGTTAAAAGAGGCGGGAGCAAAGGAAGTGCACGTACGTATCAGTTCACCGCCATTTTTACATCCATGCTATTTCGGAACGGATGTGCCGTCAAATGATCAGCTCATTGCAGCCAGCCACAGCACGGAGGAAATCTGTAAAATGATCGGAGCAGATTCTCTTGGCTACATGCAGACAGATTATCTGGAAGGAATGGCGGGCGGCCTGCCCTTATGTAAGGCATGCTTCGATGGAAATTATCCGATGGAGATTCCGGATTATACAAATGCGGAGTTTGCAGATATTGTGAAGTGTTAAGTCGCAAAAATTCATAAAAAATGCAGAAACCTGTCGATGATATATGGAATCAATCTCACATAATGGTAAAACCAATATAGGATGGAATCATACATGGTGTATAAAATAATGCTGTAAAAACATATATAAACGAACAAAATGCACAATAGAATCCCTGCGCTTTATGAAAATTGGATAAATTTAAAAACTTGACAAATTCTGAAATGTGGAACATAATATGGGCGTCTGATAGAAAAAAACAAAGAATGTTTTCAGAAAGGGTGATCACGATGTCACAGAGTAAAATCAAGTTAAATGCAACTGAAGAGGTGCAGGAATTTGTGAATGCTGCAAGCAGATGTGATTTTGATATTGATGTTTATTACAACAGATTTTTAATTGATGCCAAATCAATCCTTGGTGTACTTAGTCTGGATCTGACCAGAGAACTGACAGTAGACTGCCACGGGGAGAGCCGGGAATTTGATCGTACATTGAAGAAATTTGCAGTTGCATAAATTTTGCATTTTTATAACCGAATAATTATTGCAGAGAAGACGGGTCTGGAAGATGAACTTCTACAGATTCGTTTTTTCTGTATTATGACTGTGTTCAGAGTAATTCCATAAAATATAACTGCTTCATAGTTTATCAGAAGGAACTTATTTGATTTGTTTTTGCTTAAAAACGGGAAATTCATTATTGACAAACGAAAAAAAATGTTTTATAGTATAGCATATTTTTAAAGAAAGCCAATTGAACATATTATTATAGAAGATATGATGATCTGACAAAGGCGTCAGATGCAGAATACCAGATGGGTCAAGTGCCCTCTGATAGCTGCATCTGACGCTTTTTTATTAACAAAGGATGATGGAGGAGGAAATCAAAATGGCAGTGAAATACGTATTTGTTACAGGAGGAGTTGTTTCCGGTCTTGGAAAGGGAATCACAGCTGCATCTCTGGGGCGTCTTCTGAAAGCGAGAGGATACCAGGTAACCATGCAGAAGTTTGATCCTTATATCAATATCGACCCCGGAACCATGAACCCGATTCAGCACGGAGAAGTTTTTGTAACAGACGATGGTACAGAGACAGACCTGGATCTGGGACATTATGAGAGATTCATTGATGAGAGTCTTGATAAAAATTCCAATGTGACAACCGGTAAGGTTTACTGGTCTGTTCTTCAGAAAGAACGTCACGGGGATTTCGGCGGGGGTACCGTACAGGTAATTCCTCATATTACAAATGAGATTAAGAGCCGTTTCTACCGCGCCAAATCACCGGAGGAAAACAAGATTGCCATTATTGAGGTGGGAGGAACAGTCGGTGATATTGAAAGCCAACCGTTCCTGGAAGCAATTCGTCAGTTCCAGCTCAATGTGGGACATGACAATGCAATCCTGATCCACGTAACATTAATTCCTTATTTAAAGGCATCTGAAGAACTGAAAACAAAACCTACACAGGCAAGCGTAAAGGAACTTCAGGGAATGGGAATCCAGCCGGATGTACTGGTGTGCAGAAGTGAACATGAGCTGACAGAGGACATTAAAGAAAAAATCGCTTTATTCTGCAACGTACCTGTATCACATGTACTTCAGAACCTGGATGTGGAATATTTATATGAAGCTCCTCTTGCAATGGAAAGAGAGAAGCTTGCAGATGTAGTTCTTTCAAGTCTCCGTCTGGAAAACAGAAAACCGGATTTAAGTGACTGGGAGGAAATGGTAGAAAGTCTGAGAAATCCGAATAAAACAGTAAAGATCGCAATTGTAGGAAAATATACACAGCTTCATGATGCATATCTCAGTGTAGTAGAGGCACTGAAACATGGCGGAATTTCCTGCAGAGCCAAGGTAGAGCTTGACTGGATCGATTCTGAAGAACTGACAGAGAAGAATCTGGATCAGCAGCTTCACAATGTAGATGGTATTCTGGTTCCGGGTGGTTTCGGAAACAGAGGTACAGAAGGAATGATCCTGGCAGCACAGTATGCAAGAGTACATAAGATTCCATATCTTGGAATCTGTCTGGGAATGCAGATGGCAATTGTAGAATTCGCCCGTCATGTACTTGGATACGAAGATGCAAACAGTATTGAATTGAATCCGGAAACTAAACATCCGGTAATTGCATTAATGCCGGATCAGGAAGATATCGAAGATATCGGTGGAACCTTAAGACTTGGAAGTTATCCATGTATTCTTGCAGAAGGTTCCAGATCCTATGAACTTTTTGGTAAAAAAGAAATCCAAGAGCGCCACAGACATCGTTATGAAGTAAACAATGCATTCCGTAAAGAACTTCAGGAGAAGGGAATGAATATCGTAGGAACTTCTCCTGATAATCATATCGTAGAGATGATCGAGATCGCAGGGCACCCGTTCTATGTAGGAACTCAGGCCCATCCGGAATTCAAATCCCGCCCGAATCATGCACATCCTTTATTCAGAGGATTTATTCAGGCGGCCGTCGATAAGAAAATAAGCGAAGAACAGCAGCAGAAATAGAAAGGATGAGGAGATTATGAAAGAAGTGAGAGAACAGCAGCAACAGCAAGGTCTGTACCGGTCTGAATTTGAGCATGACAACTGTGGTATCGGAGCAGTTGTCAATATCAAAGGCAAGAAAACCCACGATACTGTTGCAAATGCATTAAAGATCGTAGAACATCTGGAACACCGCGCAGGTAAGGATGCAGAAGGCAAAACTGGTGACGGTGTAGGTATCCTTCTCCAGATTTCCCATAAATTTTTCAAGAAAGCCTGTAAGAAAGAGGGATTTGAGATTGGTGATGAGAGAGAATACGGCATTGCACAGTTTTTCTTCCCACAGCATGAGATTAAACGTGCACAGGCAAAGAAGATGTTTGAGATCATTCTTGAGAAAGAAGGCCTGGAACTTCTTGGATGGCGTCAGGTCCCGGTATTCCCGGAAGTGCTTGGACACAAGGCAAGAGAATGTATGCCATGTATTATGCAGGCATTTATCAAAAAGCCGGAAGATGTGGAAAAAGGTCTTCCATTTGACCGTATGCTTTACATTGCAAGACGTGAGTTTGAACAGAGTAATGATAATACTTATGTAGTATCCATGAGCAGCCGTACCATCGTTTACAAAGGTATGTTCCTGGTTGGACAGCTTCGTACTTTCTTCGAAGACCTTCAGAACCCGGATTATGAATCTGCAATCGCCATGGTACATTCCCGTTTCAGTACCAACACAAACCCAAGCTGGGAGAGAGCACATCCTAACCGCTTTATGGTACACAACGGTGAGATCAACACCATCCGCGGCAACGCAGATAAGATGCTTGCAAGAGAAGAAAATATGGAATCACCATATCTGGAGGGACAGCTTCATAAAGTGCTCCCTGTTGTAAACAGAAATGGTTCCGACTCTGCAATGCTTGACAATACACTGGAATTCCTGGTAATGAGTGGCATGGAGCTGCCTCTTGCAGTGATGATCACAATCCCTGAACCATGGGCAAACAATGATACTATTTCACAGGCAAAGCGTGATTTCTACCAGTACTATGCAACTATGATGGAGCCATGGGACGGACCTGCATCTATCCTCTTCTCAGACGGTGATGTGATGGGAGCTGTCCTGGACAGAAACGGTCTCCGTCCATCCAGATATTATATTACCTCCGATGGTTATATGATCCTTTCCTCAGAGGTGGGTGTTCTGCCAATCCCGGAAGAGAAAATCGTATTAAAAGAGCGTCTCCATCCTGGAAAAATGCTTCTTGTGGATACTGTAAAGGGAAAAGTAATTGATGACAATGAACTAAAAGAGGGCTATGCAAAAATGCAGCCATACGGTGAATGGCTGGATAGTCATCTGGTACAGTTAAAAGACATCAAGATTCCTAACGAAAGACCGGAAGAATATACACCTGAGCAGAGAGCACGTTTGCAGAAAGCATTCGGCTATACTTATGAGCAGTACCGTACTTCCATCAGAAACATGGCGTTAAACGGAGCAGAGAGCATCGGAGCTATGGGTGTGGATACCCCGCTTGCAGTATTTTCTAAACAGAACAGACCATTATTTGACTATTTCAAACAGCTCTTCGCACAGGTTACTAACCCTCCAATCGATGCGATCCGTGAGGAAATCGTTACCAGCACAAGCGTTTATGTTGGCAAGGACGGAAACCTGCTGGAGCAGAAACCGGAAAACTGTCAGGTATTAAAAATCAACAATCCGATCCTGACAAATACAGACATGATGAAGATCAAGAGCTTCAAGCATGAGGGCTTCAAGACAGCTGTTGTTTCTACCTTATATTACAAGAGCACCAAGCTTGAGAGAGCAATTGACCGTCTTTTTGTAGAAGTAGATAAAGCATTCCGTGAGGGTGCAAACATCCTTGTTCTTTCAGACAGGGGAGTAGATGAAAATCATATGCCAATCCCGTCACTTCTGGCAGTATCCGCAGTTCATCAGCACCTTGTAAAAACAAAGAAGAGTACCTCTCTTGCCATCATTCTGGAATCTGGAGAACCGAGAGAAGTACATCATTTCGCAACTTTACTTGGTTATGGTGCAAGCGCTATCAACCCATACCTTGCCCTTGAGACAATCCATGAGCTGATCGACAGCCATATGCTGGACAAAGATTACTATGCAGCAGTAGATGATTACAACCATGCAGTTATCAGCGGAATTGTAAAGATTGCTTCTAAGATGGGTATTTCCACCATTCAGTCCTATCAGGGATCTCAGATTTTTGAGGCAATTGGTATCTCTTCTGATGTGATCGAGAAATACTTTACAGGTACAGTCAGCCGTGTGGGCGGAATCACACTGGAAGACATCGAAGAGAATGTAGAGAAGCTTCACTCAGAAGCATTTGACCCATTAGGACTTCCTACAGACCTGACTCTGGACAGCGTAGGCGCACACAAGATGAGAAGCCAGGGAGAGGAACATCGTTACAATCCTCAGACTATCCATCTTCTGCAGCAGTCCACATGGACAGGAAGCTACGATCTGTTCAAACAGTACACAGATCTGGTAGATAAAGAAAACCACGGAAACTTAAGAGGACTTCTGGACTTTAAGTTTGCTGAGACTCCGGTTCCACTTGAAGAAGTGGAGAGCGTAGATGATATCGTAAAACGATTTAAGACAGGTGCCATGTCCTATGGTTCCATTTCACAGGAAGCCCATGAGACACTGGCAATCGCCATGAATCATCTCCATGGAAAATCCAATACAGGTGAGGGCGGTGAAAGTGACGAGAGACTGGATTCTGCAGGAAGTAGCGATGACAGATGCTCCGCGATCAAACAGGTTGCCAGCGGACGTTTCGGTGTAACCAGCCGTTATCTTGTATCTGCAAGAGAAATCCAGATCAAGATGGCACAGGGTGCAAAACCTGGTGAAGGCGGACATCTTCCTGCAAAGAAGGTATATCCATGGATTGCCAAAACCCGTCATTCTACACCAGGTGTCAGCCTGATCTCCCCGCCACCGCACCACGATATCTATTCTATCGAGGACCTGGCACAGTTAATTTATGACCTTAAGAATGCAAATAAATATGCAGATATTTCTGTCAAACTGGTATCTGAAGCAGGTGTCGGTACAGTTGCAGCAGGTGTTGCAAAAGCCGGTGCACAAACTATTCTGATTTCTGGTTATGACGGAGGTACAGGTGCAGCTCCGAGAAGTTCTATCCACAATGCAGGACTTCCATGGGAACTTGGACTTGCAGAAACACATCAGACACTGCTCAAGAATGGTCTGAGAAACCGTGTCCGCATTGAGACAGACGGTAAGCTTATGAGTGGTCGTGACGTTGCGATCGCAGCATTAATGGGTGCCGAGGAATTTGGTTTTGCAACAGCTCCGCTTGTAACCATGGGATGCGTTATGATGCGTGTATGTAACCTGGATACCTGCCCGGTTGGTGTGGCAACACAGAACCCTGAACTTCGTAAGAGATTCAAAGGTAAACCGGAATATGTAGAGAATTTCATGCGCTTTATCGCACAGGAATTAAGAGAATACATGTCCAAGCTCGGATTCCGTACAGTCAGTGAAATGGTAGGCCGTACAGATCTCCTTGTTCAGACAGACAACGTACAGGAACCACATCAGGGCAAAGTAGACTTAAGTGCAATCCTGAACAATCCGTTCGCAGGCAAAGACCAGAAAGTTACTTTTGACCCGAAAGCCGTATATAACTTCGAACTGGAAAAGACCATGGATGAAAAGGTTCTGGTTAAGAAATGCGCAAATGCCATCAATAAAGGTCAGAAAACAGAGCTTTCTGTAAACCTGACAAACATTGACCGTACATTCGGAACCATCCTTGGTGCAGAGATTACAAGAAAGAACAAAGACGGACTTGCAGATGACACTATCACTGTACACTGCAACGGTGCTGGCGGACAGAGTTTCGGTGCATTTATTCCGAAAGGTCTGACACTGGAACTGACCGGTGACAGCAACGACTACTTCGGAAAAGGTCTTTCCGGTGGTAAACTGATTCTGAAAGTTCCGGAGAAAGCTGCATACAAAGCAGAAGAGAACATTATCGTAGGTAACGTTGCCCTCTACGGTGCAACCAGCGGTACCGCATTTATCAATGGTGTTGCAGGTGAGCGTTTCGCAGTCCGTAACTCCGGTGCATCCGCAGTTGTAGAAGGCGTGGGAGAGCATGGTTGTGAATATATGACAGGCGGCCGCGTAGTCGTACTTGGTAAGACTGGCAAGAACTTTGCAGCAGGTATGAGCGGCGGTATCGCATATGTACTGGATGTGGATAATGTTCTTTACAAGAACCTGAACAAAGCCATGATTTCCATCGAAAAAGTGGAAAACAAATATGACAAAAAAGAACTCCGCGACCTGATCGAAGCCCATGTAGAAGCTACAGGCTCCAAACTCGGTGCGAAAGTTCTCGCTGACTTTGATTACTATCTGCCACACTTCAAGAAACTCATTCCGAATGAGTACAAGAAGATGATCACTTTAAGTGCGAAACTGGAAGAAAAAGGACTCAACAGTCAGCAGGCACAGATGGAAGCGTTCTATGAAAGTATTGGCGCTAAACATTGATAATAATTGAATATATCGTGTGAACTTATCAATGTTGCCCCGTCATCTTTTAGAATAAATAAAAAGGTGGCGTGGGCCATACCATTATTGCCGCAGCAAGTGCGGCGAAGAGGAGGAAATCATGGGCAAACCAACAGGATTTTTAGAATATGAGAGAGAGACGGCAAAAGTTCTGCCGCCAAAGGTCCGCATCGCAAACTTCAAAGAATTCAGGACCCCATTAAATAAAGAGAAACAGAAACTTCAGGGCGCACGCTGCATGGCATGCGGTGTCCCATTCTGCCAGTCAGGTATGATGATCGGCGGTATGGCATCCGGCTGCCCTCTGCACAACCTTGTACCTGAGACAAACGATCTGGTTTATACAGGCAACTGGAAACAGGCATTCTTAAGACTGAGCAAGACACATAGCTTCCCGGAATTTACTTCACGTGTCTGCCCTGCACTCTGTGAAGCAGCCTGCACCTGTAATATAAACGGAGAACCGGTATCCACCAAAGAAAACGAACGTGCGATCATTGAGACAGCCTATGAGAACGGATGGGTAACCCCGCAGATCCCGGAAGTGCGTACAGGCAAATCCATCGCAGTCATCGGAAGCGGTCCGTCTGGACTGGCAGCAGCTCAGCAGTTAAACAGACGAGGCCACAGCGTAACTGTATTTGAAAGAAAAGACCGTGTAGGCGGACTTCTCCGTTACGGTATTCCTAACATGAAGCTGGACAAAGCTGTTGTTGACAGAAGAATCCATCTTATGGAAGAAGAGGGAGTGAAATTCGTTACAAATGTAAACGTAGGAAAGGACATCAAAGCAGAAGAACTTCTGAAACAGTTCGACCGCGTTATCCTTGCCTGCGGAGCATCCAATCCACGAGACATTAAAGTTCCGGGACGGGATGCAAAAGGAATTTATTTCGCAGTAGATTTCCTGGGACAGGTAACAAAAGCGCTGTTGGACTCTGATTTTGCCAAAGTTCCATATGAACTTGCCAAAGGAAAAAATGTTATGGTCATCGGTGGTGGTGATACAGGAAATGACTGTGTGGGAACATCTATCCGTCTGGGTGCCAAATCTGTGATCCAGTTAGAGATGATGCCCAAGCCGCCAGTGGAAAGAACACCATCCAATCCATGGCCGCAGTGGCCGAGAGTCCTCAAAACAGACTATGGCCAGGAAGAAGCCATTGCTGTATTCGGACATGATCCACGAGTATACCAGACTACGGTTACCGAGTTTATCAAAGACAAAAACGGAAACGTCTGCCAGGCAAAACTCACAAAATTAAAGAGTGAAAAAGATCCAAAGACAGGACGTATGATGATGGTTCCTGTAGAAGGAAGCGAAGAAGTCATCCCTGTAGATGTAGTTCTTATCGCAGCCGGTTTCCTTGGCAGTGAGAAATATGTAACAGACGCATTTAAGGTAGCTATCAACGGAAGAACCAACGTAGATACAAAGCCAGATCAGTACCAGACCTCCGTAGACAAAGTATTTACAGCAGGAGATATGCACAGAGGCCAGTCCCTGGTAGTATGGGCAATCCGCGAAGGCCGAGAAGCTGCGAAAGCGGTGGATGAATCACTGATGGGATATTCCTATCTGTAAAAAAATAATAAGATAAGAGTGAAAAATGCTGCTGTCTGATGAAAATAGATTATCAGATGGCAGTATTTTTTGCCTGTTATTTTTGATCCGTCCGGTTAAAATATCGGTTGACAAAGAACAGGCACATTGTTATAATTGCCTACATGAACAAAGGCGTTCTTTCTATAGAAAAAGTAGCTGTAGAAAGTGCGCCATTTTTTATATCATTATAAAAAGAATCTATAAAACTTCCAGACAGGACAAAACTGTATCGAAGAATCATTAAGAAAGCAAAAACAGCAGAAACTATGCTGACAAGGAGTGAATGAAAATGGGGAATTATACCAGAGAAGAAATATTACAGATGGCTGAGGAGGAAGACGTGGAATTTATCCGTCTCCAGTTTACAGATATGTTCGGAACGCTGAAAAACATCGCCATAACTGCCCGGGAACTTCCCCGTGCGCTGGATAACCGATGTATCGTAGATGGTTCCTTTATCGCAGGAATCGCAGGAGAATCTGAACCGGATATGTACTTAAGACCGGATCTTGACACCTTTGCAATTCTCCCATGGAGACCACAGCAGGGCAAAGTTGCCAGACTGTTATGCGATATCTATTGTCCGGACGGAACCCCTCATGAGAGAAGTCCGAGATATATCCTGAAGAAAACCGCCCGGGAGGCAAAGAAGGAGGGATACACCTGTCTGGTAGATCCGGAATGTGAATTTTTCCTTTTTCATACAGATGATAACGGAGTTCCGACTACTGTAACACATGAGAAGGCAGGTTATCTGGATGTTAGTCCTGTAGATCTGGGTGAAAACGCAAGACGTGATATTGTATTAAATCTGGAAGATATGGGAATAGAGGTAGAATCTTCCCACCATGAGACTGCACCTGCCCAGCATGAAGTAGATTTTAAATACGGTGAAGTTCGTACAATTGCAGACCGAATCATGTCATTTAAGATGACAGTTCGTACCATTGCCAAACGCCATGGACTTCATGCGACATTTATGCCGAAACCAAGGGCAGAAGTAAACGGCTCCGGAATGCACATTCATTTCTCCTTATTTAAAGATGGAAGAAATGTATTCGTCAATCCGGGAAATCCACAGGAATTAAGCGAAGAAGCTTATTACTTCGTAGGAGGTCTTCTGGCTCACAGCAAAGAGATGGCACTGATCACCAATCCTATCGTAAATTCCTACAAACGTCTGGTTCCGGGCTATGAAGCACCGACAGAACTGACATGGACAAAGAACAACCAGAATTCACTGGTAAGAATTCCGGGATCCAGAGGTATGGAGACAAGGATCGAACTGAGAAGTCCGGATGCAGCAGCAAATCCGTATCTGGTATTTGCAGTATGTCTGGCAGCAGGACTGGATGGAATCAATAAGAAGATTTATCCGACTAAGTCCTCCAGCAGAGAGTTATCCGAAACAGATCAGAAAACAATGAAGATTGAAAATCTTCCGGGAAATTTGAACGAAGCAATTGATTACTTCGAACAGAGTGACTGGATCAAAGAAGTACTTGGAACAGAATTTTGTAAAGAATACGCAGCAGCCAAGAAAAAAGAATGGCTGCGCTATACAAGAGAAATTTCAGCCTGGGAAATCGAGGAATACTTATACAGAATTTAACCGAATCAAACAAGTCCCCTGTAGAAATTGTAAAAAGCAATAAGCAGTGGGTGGGGACTTGTTTGTATCAGGAGAAGCGAAGCTTCTTCTGATAAACTGCGAAGCAGTTATTCGGTTATGAGCAAGTAGCGAAGCGGATTGCGAACATCCGCTTGATCAAAATCAAACAAGTCCCCTGCGGAGGTTGTAAAAAGCAATAAGCAGTGGACGGAAACTCAGGCTGTAATAGAAATAGGAGTGGCAGAGTTATGAGCAGCAGCATTGTGATTGCGTTACCGAAAATTGAAGACGCAAAGAAAATCCGCACAATACTTAACAGACATGGGCTCACAGTAGCCTCTGTCTGCAGCTCTGTCTCTAATGCGCTGGCCAGTATCTCAGAACTTGACAGTGGTGTCCTGATATGCGGGTATAAGCTGACAGATGCCTATTATAAAGACGCTCTCGATGACTTGCCACAGTATTTTGAAATGCTGCTTCTGGCTTCTCAGCGTATTATAGATGAAGCACCGAATTCCGTTAGCACTGTACAGATGCCGATGAAAGCAAGCGCACTGATAGATACGGTCAATGACATGCTCTATCATCTGGAACGCCGGATCAAAAAAGAAAAAAAGAAATTTCACATTGCGGTTTTATTTAATATTTGTACTTTTGACTCTGTTTTTAATTCTATCACTAACCGACTATGAGAAAGAAATTATTCACAACAGCTGTAGCTTTCGTGCTTTCGGCTCTGACATCCAACGCCTTCGCCTTTCCGACGTGGCTGGAATTGAGAAACGAGATTATAAATTACTACAAGACTATCGACACCAGCAAACAGTGGTGCATCGACAGCGACGGAGACCTCGAGATTACTTACACATCAACCTCCGGCTCCGAACGCAAGGCATACATTATGATGATTGAAAGCGAGCAGGCGATTCCCGACATGC
>ERZ506995.669-NODE-669-length-12687-cov-5.468414_pt1 | contig 12687 bp, 15 predicted proteins | sample MGYA00512883_ERZ506995 | MGnify/ENA metagenome assembly ERZ506995
CGGTGCCATTATATCGCAGGCGTAAACTTTTTGCAATATCTAAATGCGGAAAATTTCATTTCTCTGCGGAACGATTTTCCCGTCCGTGCGGACATTCCGCTTTTCTTAGTCATCATTTCTTTCGGCAAATCCGTAGTTTTGTCTGTATCATGGTACTTTTTAGCGGTGGTCTATTCATAATGCTAAATCGTTTTATGCAGGAACGCCCCGCAAGAAGTGCATTTTCTGCTGGGCAATCCTGCAAAATAACAGAGGCGGGGCTTTGCCCCGCCTCTCAGCTTTCTATCACATTCAACAGCTGCGCCGCAGCAGCTCGCATACCAGTTCATAGGTGCGCTCCGTGGAGGGCACGTTCAGCCGCTCCCGCACGGAGTGTACGTCGTGTAGCTCCGGCCCCATGGACACCGCGTCCAGACCGGGGATCTTCTCCATCAGCAGTCCGCACTCCAGACCGCCGTGGGTGGCCTCCACCACGCCGTCCTTACCGGTAAGATCCTTATACGCCGCCAGCAGCGTATCCCGGAACTGCGACTCCCTCTTGTACTGCCAGCCGGGGTACACGCCCCGCTCTGCCACAGTGCCGCCCGCCAGCGCCGCCAGCCCCATCATTGCGTATTCCACCGCGCACACCGCCTTTTCTGTCATATTCCCGGCTATTATAACAACTTCACGCAGGAAAGGCAATCCGCAAAATGAACATCCCCCGGCCTGACGGCCGGGGGATGTTTGTTCAGCTCTTCTTTTTGCCCAGGTAGGCTTCCTTGATGGACTCGTCCGCCAGCAGCTCCGCGCCGGTGCCGGTGGTGACGATCTTTCCGGTTTCCAGCACATAGCCCCGGTCGGCCACCGCCAGCGCTGCCTGTGCGTTCTGCTCCACCAGCAAAATGGTGGTGCCGTCGGCGTGGAGCTGGCGGATGATGTCGAAGATCTGCTCCACCAGCAGCGGCGCAAGGCCCATGGACGGCTCGTCCAGCATCAGCAGCTTGGGGCGGCTCATCAGCGCCCGTCCCATGGCCAGCATCTGCTGCTCGCCGCCGGACAGGGTGCCGGCCACCTGCCTGCGCCGCTCCTTTAGCCGCGGGAAGCGTTCAAACACGCACTCCATGTCGGCGCTCTTATCACCGCCGCGGCAATAGCCGCCCAAGTCCAGATTCTCCTGCACCGTCATATGCTGGAAGATGCGCCGCCCCTCCGGCACCAGCGCCATGCCGCGCCCTACCAGCTTATGGCCGGGCACATGGCGCAGCTCCTCACCCAAAAAACGGATGCTGCCCGTCCTGCTGCGCAGCAGTCCCGCCACAGTGTTCAGCGCGGTGGATTTGCCCGCGCCGTTGGCGCCGATCAGCGTCACCACCTCGCCCTGCTCCACATGAAAGGACACGTCCTTCACGGCGTGGATGCTGCCGTAATACACATTGATATTCTCCACCTGCAGCACGCTGCTCATGACGCCGCCTCCTTTTTCTTGCCCAGATACGCCTCGATGACCGCCTGGTTCCGCTGGATATCCTCCGGCGTACCCTTGGCGATGATATGGCCGAAGTTCAGCACACAAATACCCTCGCAGATGTTCATGACCAGGTTCATGTCATGCTCAATGAGCAGCACGGCGATCTGAAACGTATCCCGTATCCTGCGGATGTTTTCCATCAGCTCCGCCGTCTCCGAGGGATTCATGCCCGCCGCCGGCTCGTCCAGCAGCAGAAGGCACGGATTGGACGCCAGCGCCCGCAATATCTCCAGCCGCCGCTGGGCGCCGTAGGGCAGCGAGCCTGCCCGCTCATCGGCGTGGCGCTCCATGTGAAAGATACTCAGCAGCTCCTCCGCCCGCTCCCGGGCGATCCGCTCCTCCCGGGCGTATCGGGGGAAGTGCAGGATTCTGCCCACCAGCCCATAGCGCACAGAGTCGCCCATGGCCACCATCAGGTTTTCCGCCACCGTCAGATCGTTGAAAAGCCGGATGTTCTGGAACGTCCGGGCGATGCCCGCCCGGTTCACCTGCGCCGTGGTCATGGCGTGGGTATCCTTGCCGTCCAGCAAAATGGCGCCCGCCGTAGGCTGATACACCTTCGTCAGCAGGTTGAACACCGTGGTCTTTCCGGCCCCGTTTGGGCCGATCAGCCCCGCGATCTCCGTGCGGCCGATGGTCAGGTTGAAGTCCTCCACCGCCTTCAGTCCGCCGAAGGTCACGCCCAGTCCCACGCACTCCAGCACCGGGGACTTGTCCGCATCTCGCTCCGGCAGCAGTGCGGAGACAGGGCGCTTCACCAGCTTTGCTTTTGTTGTCACAGCGCCGCACGCTCCTTTCTCTTTGGCGTCAAGCTCTTGCAGGCAGCGCCGAAAAACCGCTTCATGGCCGGGTTATTGGTGGCCTGCATCACCAGAATCAGCACCACGGCGTACACCAGCATCCGGTAGTCCGCCACCTCACGCAGTGCCTCCGGCAGCACCGTCAGCACGATGGCGGATACCACCGAGCCGGGCACGCTGCCCATACCGCCCAGCACCACGATGACCAGGATCTCGATGGACATATTATAGTCAAAGGCAGCCGCCTTGATGTTGGCCAGCGAGTGTCCGTACAGCACGCCGGCGCACCCGGCGAAGAACGCCGCGATGACGAACACCGCCAGCTTGTACCGGGTAACGCTCAGCCCCACGGATTCCGCCGCGATGCGGTTATCCCGGATGGCCATGATGGCCCGGCCGTACTTGGAGCGCTTCAGGTTCAGCATCACCGCCACCGTCAGCAGCACCAGCGCCGCGCTGTAGGGCAGCAGCTCCTTGGCCCCGGCATAGATGGCAGTGGTATTCAGACCCAGCGCCCCGCCGGTAACGCGCAGATTGGTGATGATGTTCTTGATGATCTCGCCGCAGGCCAGCGTTACGATGGCCAGATAATCGCCCCGCAGCCGCAGCGTGGGCAGCCCCACCAGCAGGCCGAACACCGCTGCCGTCAGGCCGCCTGCCAGCATGCTCACCGGCAGGCGCACCATCAGCGGCAGCGCCGTATTCGCCAGTGCGATGGCCACCAGACAGCCGGAGAACAGTCCCACGGACATGAACCCGGCGTGACCCAAGCTCAGCTCGCCCAGCAGTCCTACCACCAGATTCAGCGATACCGCCATCACGATATACACCGCCGTGGGGATCAGCATATTCGTCACCTGCCGGGTCAGGCTCCCGGTATACAGCAGTGCGGCCATGACCGCCAGCAGCATGGCCACCGCCGCCGCTGTCAGCAGGTCGCCCCGCCGGCTTTTTTTCTGTGTCAGTTGCATTTTCCTCACCTCACACCTTCTCCTGCATGGGTTTTCCCAGCAGGCCGGTAGGCTTCACCACCAGCACCACCACCAGCACGGCGAACACGATGGCGTCCGCCCACAGAGTGGAGATATACGTTTTGGACATCTGCTCGATCAGGCCCAGCAGGATACCGCCTATCATGGCGCCGGGGATAGAGCCGATGCCGCCGAATACCGCCGCCGTAAAGGCCTTGATGCCGGGCATGGCGCCGGTGGTGGGCTTGATGTACACATAGGTCATGCCATAGAACATACTGGCGAAGGCGGCCAGCGCCGAACCGATGGCAAACGTCAGCGTGATGGTCCTGTCCACATGGATACCCATCAGCGTGGCGGCCCCCTTATCCTCGGACACGGCACGCATGGCCTTGCCCAGCTTCGTCCTGTCGATAAACAGCGTCAGGGCTGCCATCAGCGCCGCCGTCACCGCCAGCGTCAGCAGCGTGATACCGTCTATCTGCACGCTGCCCACCGTCAGCATGGGCAGCTTCAGCAGCGTGGGATAGGCCATCTGCTGTGACCCGAAGATCAGCAGCGCTGCATTTTGCAGCAAATAGCTGACGCCGATGGCGGTGATGAGTACGCTCAGCGGCGCCGCCTGCCGCAGCGGCTTATAGGCGCAGAATTCGATGACCACGCCCAGCACCGCGCATACCGCGATGCTGACGATCACCGTTACCCACGGGGACAGGCCCATCTGCGCCACCGCCACAATGCCGCTGTATGCGCCCACCATAATCACGTCGCCGTGGGCGAAGTTCAGCATTTTGGCGATACCGTAAACCATGGTGTAGCCCAGCGCGATCAGCGCGTAGATGCTCCCCAGACTCAGACCGCTTATCAAGGTTTGTATCAGGTTCGTCATAGTTATCATTCCTTTGCGTCGCCCCCGGCGCGTCCTCCCGGCACACGGCCGGGAGGACGGGGGCTTATGTGAGGTAGGTAGAGTGAGGCTTGATTATGCCGCGGCGTCGGTGCTCTCCTGACCGAAGAGCGTACCCACGCCATTCTTATAGAGGATAGCGCTGGCGGCCTTGTTGGTGTTGCCGTCGGCGTTCCACGTCATGGTGCCGGTAACGCCCTCCACGGTCAGGGAGGTCATCGCAGCAGCCAGATCCGCACCGGAGGTGCTGCCTGCGGCTTCCACAGCGGCCTTGACGGTGTACACCGCGTCGTAGGCGTCGGCGGCAAACTGGTCGGGTGTGGCGCCATAGGCCTCCTCATACGCCTTGACGAAGGCCTGCACCTTGGGATCGGTGGAATCCGCCGCGAAGGGGGTCATCATCAGCACATTGTCCGCGATGGTCACATCCTGACTGACCTTGCCCAGGATGCCGTCCAGGCCATCGCCCCCGAAGAAGTACACATCCTCCGCGAACTTGCCCTTGGCCTGGGTCAGGAAGGTGGAGGCCTCCTCCGCGTAGATGGGGAGGAACACCACCTTGACGCCGGAGTTGGCCAGTGCGTTCACCTGCGTGGAAAAGTCCGTAGCCGTGGCAGCGGTAAAGGTCTGGGTCTCCTTGATGGTCACGCCGGTTTTTTCACACTCGGCCACGAATGCGTTGTACAGTCCGGCGGAATAATCGTTGTCGCTCTGATAGAGCACGCCTACCTCATCGGCCAGCGCGTTGTCCTTCAGGTAGTTCGCCGCAGCCGTACCCTGATAGGAGTCGTAGAAGCAGATGCGGAAGGCCTTGTCGTTGCCGTCGATGCACTTGTCGGCAGAGCCGGTGGTCTCCATGATGAACATATCGTCCGCCTTGGCCGCCGCCACCACGGAGGCCGTTTCACCGGACAGCACGCCGCCCAGAAATACGTTCATGCCCCAGTCCATCAGCTTGCCGTAGGCCGCCACGGCGCTCTCGGGGTCGCCCTGCGAGTCCTGCGCGCTCAGCTCCAGCTGCTTGCCGTCGACGCCGCCGGCAGCGTTGATCTCCTTGACAGCCAGCTCCGCGCCGTGCTGCACGGACAGGCCGTAGTTGGCGTAGCCGCCGGTCAGCGGCCCCACCACGCCCAGCTTGATCGTCTCGGCGGCGTCAGCCGCGCCGCCGCTGCCGTTATCGGCCTTATTGCCGCAGGCCATCAGGCTGAATGCCATCACAACGGCCATCAACATCGCAAATACTCTCTTTTTCATGGTTTTGTTCTCCTTTTGGTTGGTTTGATAAAAGCCTCTCCGTCGCCGGAGATATACAAAAAAGCGGCTCCGCCAATGGCAGAGCCGCTTCGCTGTATCCTGTATCAGCCTATCATGCGGTTATCCGTGCCAATGGCGCATAGGGAAAAGCGGCCAGTACCAGCAGTACCAGCGCGCAAATAATAATAATGGACGCCATAATCATGGCGCCCAGCACGGACAGAATGACAGTATGAGAAGCGGCGCAGGCGCAGCAGGAAGCAGCACCGGCACAGGCGGCGGTCATGGTCTTGTTCATCTTGCGGTTCATAGTCTTGGTCATCGTGGCCGCCTCCCTTCGCTTCAAAAATGATGGATGAATTTTAGCAAAATCTTCCAGCGAAGTCAACCGTCGTTTCCGCCAAATCACAGTCATACCCCAAAATTTTTCACTATATACGTTATGCAAAGTGCACAAGTTCCCCTCGCGCTGCTGCGCCGTTTGACCACATGCGCCATTCTTGCGGAAGGGCGTAATGTCTCCAGCATGGAGAGCGGAATAGCAGCACGCAGTGCGCCAATGGGTAGAGGGCGCGTTGCCGGTCTTTCTAAGCGATTGGCTGCATATAACAAATATACCCGGGACTATTTCTGAAATTTTATGCAAAACGGGCATTTACTTTTTTTATTAAAAGTGCTAAAGTTCCAATCAACAAGTCGCTGCCCCGCAGCAGGAAGGAGTCCGCTATGGCAAAGCTGAACGCTGACAACTGCATCTGTGCGTCCCTGATGGGCTCCTACCGTGTCTATGCCGCCTTCTATTACGAGGGCTATTTTTGCTGCGCAAAAAAGGAATTTCCGGCAGTGCATAGGGCATAGACGCAACGTATTTGTTTGCAAAAAGCTCTGTTCCACCCGGAACAGAGCTTTTCATTATTTGTATCACCGAAAAAGGAGAAACACCATGAAAAAACTGTTTACACTGTTCCTTGCGCTGGTCATGATCGTCAGCATGGCAGCCTGCGGCAAGACCGATGCCCCCGACAACAGCGGCGATAACGCCGAGAAGGCTACCTACCGGGTGGGCGTGTGCCAGCTGGCCCAGCACCCGGCTTTGGACGCCGCCACCCAGGGCTTCGTGGATGCGCTGAAGGAGGAGCTGGGCGACGATGTAAACATCGAGGTGCAGAACGCCTCCGGCGAGAGCAACAACTGCTCCACCATCATCAACGGCTTTCTGTCCTCTGATGTAGACCTCATCATGGCCAATGCCACCCCGGCGCTGACCGCCGCGGCCTCCGCCACCTCCGAGGTGCCCATTCTGGGCACGGCCGTTACGGCTTACGGCGTGGCGCTGGATCTGGATGATTTTGACGGCACCGTGGGCGGCAACATCTCCGGTACCTCCGACCTTGCCGATCTGGAGAAGCAGGCCGCCATGGTGACCGAGTGGTTCCCCGACGCCAAGAAGGTGGGGCTGCTGTTCTGCTCCGCCGAGCCCAACTCACGTTACCAGATCGATGAGATCACCAAGCACCTCACCGACAAGGGGATCATCTGCACGGAGTTTGCCTTCACCGACTCCAACGATCTGGCCGCCGTGACGGAAAAGGCCGCCGCTTCCAGCGACGTGATCTACATCCCCACGGACAACACCGCCGCCAACAACACCGAGAGCATCGCCAACATCCTGACCGCCGCCGGTGTACCCGCCGTGTGCGGCGAGGCCAGCCTGTGCGCCGGCTGCGGCGTATGCACCCTGTCCATCGACTACTACGATCTGGGCGTGACCACCGGTAAGATGGCCGCCAAGATCCTCAAGGGCGAGGCGGATATCTCCACCATGTCCATCGAATACGCTCCCGCTACCCCCAAGTACAACGCCGCCATGTGCAAAACAATGAACATCACTCCGCTGGAGGGCTACACCGCCATCGAGGGCTGAACGCCTGAGCTGTAACCGGGAGGGGGGCTATCCCCCTCCCCCTCATACGGATAGGCTCCGCCGCAGGAGAACGAACACCATCGCCCTTCTGCGGCAGAGCCTGACAAGGAAAAGGAAGGAAAATAACATGTTGCTCACCTCGCTTCTCAACGCGCTGCCGGGCGCCGTCACCCAAGGCCTCATCTGGGGACTGATGGCCATCGGCGTATACATCACCTACCGCATTCTGGACGTGGCCGACCTGACCGTGGACGGCTCGCTGGCGCTGGGCGGCGCGGCCTGCGTCATGCTGATTCGCGGCGGCGCAAATCCGTGGCTGGCGCTGCTCATCGCCGCCCTGTGCGGCGTGGCGGCAGGCTTTATCACCGGAACGCTCCATACCCGCTGCGGCATCCCCGCTATTCTGGCCGGTATTCTGACGCAGCTGGCGCTCTATTCCGTAAACCTGCGGATCATGGGCGGCAAGGCCAATCAGGCCGTCAGCGTGGACAAGTACGACCTGATCGTATCCCAGCGCTTTGTGCGGCAGCTGAGTCTGGAAAATCCCATGCCCCTGCTGCTGCTCGTCACCGCCCTGCTCATCGCCGCGCTGTACTGGTTCTTCGGCACGGAGATCGGCTGCGGTATCCGCGCCACCGGTGCCAATGCCCGCATGGCGCGGGCGCAGGGCATCAACACCCAGCGCAACGTGGTGGTGGGTCTTGCCCTCTCCAACGGCATCGCGGCGCTCTCCGGCGCGCTCCTGTGCCAGTATCAGGGCTCGGCGGACGTGAACATGGGCCGCGGCGCCATCGTCATCGGACTGGCCGCCGTCATCATCGGCGAGAGCCTGTTGGGCAAGGTGTTCCGCAACTTCGGCCTTCGTATGCTGTCGGTGTCGCTGGGCGCTATTGTCTATTACCTTGTTTTGCAGGTGGTCTTGCAGCTGGGCCTGAACACCAATGATCTGAAGCTCCTGTCCGCCGCAATCGTGGCCGTATTTCTGGCCGTCCCCCACCTGAAAGGAAAACTCACCCACAAAGGAGGCACCGTCCATGCTTGAGCTAAAACATATTTCCAAAACCTTCTTCCCCGGCACAGTCAACGCCAAAACAGCGCTGGATGACCTGTCGCTGACCCTCCATGACGGCGATTTCGTCACCGTCATCGGAGGCAACGGCGCGGGAAAATCCACCATGCTCAACGCTGTGGCAGGCACGTTCATCGTGGACAGCGGCTCCATCCTGCTGGACGGTGAGGACATCACCCGCAAGCCGGAGCACCGCCGCGCCGCCGATCTGGGCCGGGTATTCCAAGACCCCATGATGGGCACCGCCGGTGACATGTGGATCGAGGAAAATCTGGCGCTGGCCGCCCGCCGCGGCAGCCGCCGCACCTTCAAATGGGGCATCTCTCACGCCGAGCGGGAGCAATACCGCGCCCTGCTGGCCCCACTGGGTCTGGGGCTGGAGGATCGACTGACCACCAAGGTAGGGCTGCTCTCCGGCGGTCAGCGGCAGGCGCTGACGCTGCTGATGGCCTCCCTGAAAAAGCCCAAGCTCCTGCTGCTGGACGAGCACACCGCCGCCCTCGACCCCAAAACCGCCGCCAAGGTGCTGGAGCTCTCCGACCGCATCGTGGCCGAAAACGGCCTGACCACCATGATGGTGACCCACAACATGAAGGACGCCATCGCCCACGGCAACCGCCTCATTATGATGGATGCCGGCCGCGTGGTGCTGGATATTGCCGGCCGGGAAAAGCAGAAGCTCACCGTACCCGATCTGCTGGCGCTCTTTTCCGAGGCCGGCGGCACCGATGCGGCGGACGACAAGCTGCTGCTGGCTTGAACGGTCTCCCCCTCTCATAACCAAAATAAGCACGCCCCCGGCAAATGGTCGGGGGCGTGCTTATTTATCGTTTTGTTGTCAGAACGCCAGCTCAACGCGGACATCGTCCAGCGCGGGGGCCTTGGTGATCAGGTTCTGTGCCAGCATCCAGTCGATGTTCTCCTGCCAGCACTCGTCCGTCTGGCTGAGGAACGTGGCGTCCGCCGTCTCCATCAGGGGCAGCAGCGTCGCCATGCTCTTGCGCTCCACCGTCTCGGACAGGGGGAAGTTCTCCTCGTTCTGGTTGGCCAGCAGGATCCGCAGCGCCTCCTCCGGGTCCGCCTTCATGTCGGCAAAGCCCTTGGCGGACGCCCGCAGGAAGGCGGAGAGTGTCTCGCTGTCGTTGGCGATGGCGTCGTCGTTGGCCAGGAACACACCCTCGTAGTAGGTGGGTACGCCGTAGTCGTCCAGATCGAACCAGTTGACCTCGAAGCCCTCCTCCTCCATCTGGGGTACCTCGTGGTTCACCAGGCAGCCGATGGTGGCGTCCACATTGCCGGTGGTCATGGAGCTCATCAGGTCAAAGCCCACGTCGATCAGGGTCACGTCGCTGTAATCCGCGCCCACATAGTCCATGATGCTGCGGATCAGCGCCTCGGACAGCTCCGTGCCGGCGTAGCCGATGGTCTTGCCCACCAGATCCTTGGCGCCGGTGATGTTCTTATCCTTCAGGGACAGCACGATGTTCAGGGGTGCCTGCACCACAGCGCCGATGGACTTCACGGGGACATTCTGCTCGGCGCGGGCCTGAATGACGTCCTGCTGATAGTACAGGCCGATGTCCGCCTGTCCCGCCGCCACAAGGGAGATGGCGTCGTTGGCGTTGGAGGGGAAGCGGATGTTGATCTTCAGACCCTCATCGGCATAGTAGCCCTTCTCCATGGCCACATACATAAAGGCGTGGAGGGCGTTGGGGTACCAGTCCAGCACCACGTCCAGCTCCTTCAGGTCGCCGGTGGTGTTGTTGTCGTCGTTGTTCTTGGCGCCGCAGCCGCTGACGCAGCACAGCAGCAGCACGCAGGCCAGCAGCATGGATACGATACGTTTCATCTTTATATACCTCTCTTATGTTTCGTTTTTTAGAATTCGCCCCGCCAGCGGACGACCTTCTTCTCCAGCAGCGCTACCAGCGCCACCGCCGCCATGGCCACGGCGGACAGCAGCACAATGGGGGCGAAGACGCCCGCGCCGTCCAGCTGGGTCATCATGCGGCGGGAGAAATAGCCCAAGCCGCTCTGTGCGCCCAGCCACTCGCCGATGGCCGCACCGATGATGCTCATGGGGATGGCCATTTTGATGGCGGAGAAAAAGTACGGCAGTGTGCAGGGAACCTTGATCTTGCAGAAGATATCCCGCTTTGTAGCGCCGTAGGTCAGCAGCAGCTCCATCATCTCCACCCGCGCCGACTGCAAGCCGTCGTAGACGGTGATGGTGATGGGGAAGAACGTGATGAGCACCGTCACCAGCACCTTGCTCCAGATACCGTAGCCGAACCACAGCACGAACAACGGCGCAATGGCGGTGGTGGGGATGGTCTGGGACGCCACCACCACGGGGTAGATGGCCTTGCGGCAGAAGGGGCTGGCATCCATCAGAACGGCAAGCCCCAGGCCCAGCACCAGCGAGATGGCCAGTCCCACCGCCGTGACCACCATGGTGGCAGGCAGATGCACGGTGAACAGCGCCACCCTGAGCTGCCACAGCCGCTGCAATATCTGCACGGGGGTGGGCAGGATGTACGCCGCGTTGACCTTCATTGCCCCCAGCTGCCACAAAATCAGCAGCGCGAACAGGAAGATCAGCGCCGGAAGATTGCTTTTACAGGCTTTTTTCATTCCGTCACCTGCTTTCTCAGCATCTCCACCAGCTGCTCCCGCAGCGCCGCCACCTCCGGGCGGATGAGATCCTGCCGGGTGCGGGGATAGCTCATAGGGACGGGGATCTCCCGCAGGGCGTGGATGGGCGTTTTCTCCACCACCAGCACGCTGGAGGACAGGAAGATGGCCTCCTCCACGTCGTGGGTAATGAACAGGATGGTCTTCTTATGGCGCTGCCACTGCTCCAGCAGCCACTCCTGCATGGAGATGCGGGTCAGGAAGTCCAGCGCGGAGAACGGCTCGTCCAACAGCAGCAGGTCGCTGCCGGTGAGCATGGTGCGGGCGAAGGCCGCCCGCTGGCGCATACCGCCGGAAAGCTCGTCCGGCCGCTTGTCCCGGCAGCCGTCCAGCCCCACATCCGCCAGCGCCGCGTCGATCATGTCACGCTGCTGCGCCTTGGTGTACCCGCGCTGTATCTCCAGCGGAAGCGCCAGATTCTCCCCGATGGTGCGCCACGGAAACAGCATATCCTTCTGGGGCATATAGCCACAGTAGTGCTCCCGCGCCGTGATAGGCTTTTCATTGACGGAGATGGTGCCGGCCTTCGGCGGCAGCAGACCGTTGATCATGCGGAAAATGGTGCTTTTGCCGCAGCCGCTGACGCCGACGATGCAGTGGAACGACCCCGGCTCCACGGAAAAGGAGAGGCCATCGATGATGTCGAAGTCCTCGCCGGGGTACTGGTAGGAGACGTTGTCAAAGCGCAGAATACTCATGGCTGCACGTCCCATGCCATGTCCCAGAAGCCCAGCTCATACCGGCTGCAATTGACAAATACATCCGTCAGGTAGGCCAGCTGTTCCTCACCGGCGTCCGCCGCCAGCGAATCCATCAGCTCGATCAGCGCCTGATTGGTGGCGGCGTACTCCTCGGAGGCGTAGCCCTGGATCCATTCGCCGTAGAAGGGATGCTCCGCCGCGCCGGGGATGGCGGCCAGCGCCTGCCCGATCTCGGCGTAGCTCCACGAGCAGGCCAGAATCGAGGCCACGATCTCCATGGGGCCGCCGGTCTGGGCGACAGAGAGCATATAGTTCGTATAAGAGAGGTTTGCGAGGGCAGGCTTTATGGAAAACACCTGCTCCTCCGTAATGTCGAGACGCTTCATATAGGCGCGGTGGATCTTCATCTCACCGCCCAGAATGGCGTCCACGTTGGCAGCAAAGACCCGCATCAGCTCCGGGTCCCGCGCCTTGACCACGCCCAGCGCAAACACGCGGGCGTAGTCGAAGAGATAGAGGTAGTCCTGTAACATGAAGTACCGGAACTTCTCCATATCCAGTGTGCCGTCGCCGATGCCGGTGACGAAGGGGTGGCGCAGGCAGGCCTCCCAGACGGGAGCCGCCGCGTCGTGAAGGCGGGTGGAAACAGAAGTCATATCACTCCGCCTCCTTCATGTATGCGCTCTTCAGATCAAAGAGGTGGTTCATGGGGCCGCGCCCGTGACCCAGATCCAGCATGGCCGCCAGCGCGCCGGAGATATACTCCTTGGCGCGGCGCACCGCGTCCTCCAGCGCCATGCCCTTGGCCAGATTGGCGGCGATGGCGCTGGACAGGGTGCAGCCGGTACCGTGGGTGT
>ERZ506995.680-NODE-680-length-12594-cov-4.546216_pt1 | contig 12594 bp, 10 predicted proteins | sample MGYA00512883_ERZ506995 | MGnify/ENA metagenome assembly ERZ506995
TTGCGGCGCTCCTCGGTGGGAGCGGGGAAGTTCAGCCGGATGGTGGAGCCGTCATCAATGGGGGTGATGCCCACATCACTTGCCATGATGGCCTTGCTGATGGGGCGCAGCAGGGTGCGGTCCCAGGGAGTGATGGTCAGGGTGCGTGCCTCGGCAACAGCCACAGATGCCACCTGCTGAATGGGCGTGGGGGCACCGTAGTAGTCCACGCTGACCTTATCCAGCACAGCGGGGTTTGCGCGGCCTGCGCGCACAGCGGCCAGCTCGCGGCTGAGATGCTCGACCGAGCTCTTCATCTTTTCTTCGTAAACCTTGGTGTTGCTGCTCATTGTGGTAGTCTCCTGTTCCTTTTTATCTCAGGGCGGTGCGCAGAGCACTGCTCCTATAATGTATGTCTGCTGCGGGCTTCTCAGCCCTCGTAAACCAGCGTGCCCACATTCTCGCCCTGCACGGCACGGGCAATGTTGTCCGGGTCGGCCAGATCAAACACGAGGATAGGCAGCTTATTGTCGCGGCACAGGGTCGCTGCAGTGCCGTCCATGACAGCCAGCTGATCCTCCAGCACCTTGGTAAAGGTAAGGGTATCGTACTTCTTTGCATCCGGGTACTTGTGGGGGTCCTTATCGTAGACGCCATCCACCATGGTAGCCTTGAACATTACATCCGCGCTCACTTCCACAGCGCGCAGAGCGGTAGCCGTGTCGGTAGAGAAGAACGGGTTGCCGGTGCCGCCGCCGAACACGGCGATCTTGCCCTCGTCCATGGCGCGCAGGGCCTCCTTGCGCGTAAAGGGCTGTGCCACCTGCGGCATCGTGATGGAGGTGAACACCTCGGTGGGGACACCCAGCTGCTCCAGCTTGTCGGAGACAGCCAGTGCATTCATCACCGTTGCCAGCATGCCGATCTTATCGGCCAGAGTGCGCTCCATTTTGCCGCTGGAACGGCCGCGCCAGAAGTTGCCGCCGCCAACCACGATGCCGATCTGTACGCCCAGCTCGTGTGCTTTCTTCACGCCGCCGCAGATCGCGTCCATGGTGGGTTCGTCAAAACCCATGCCCTTTTCGCCGCCCAGTGCTTCGCCGCTGATCTTCAGAAGGATACGCTGATATTTCAATGCCATAATCCAAACACCACCTGTTTATATTCCGTCGGGTCTATGCCCGGCATTGTTATTCAAGTATATTTTACAATAAAACCTAAATAAAGTAAACAGGAAATCTGCGCGGAAATCCGGAAGCTTTTATGAACGGCTGCGCAGACCGCGCAGCAGCTGCTTCATTCCGGGCGGAATGCGGCGGCTTTCCACCGCTTTCTGGATGGCTTTGTTGTGGGTCCACAGATCCAGCCGCTTTTCTGTGAGCCACGGCAGCGCGGCATCCGGCTGCTTTGCCAGTGCCGTGGCGAAATACCATGCCCGCATCATATTGATATAGTATTCCGTGCTGCGCACATCGGCCACCCATTCCAGATATTCCGGCCGGAATGCATCATCCAGATAATAGCGCATCAGCATCTCCATGCCATAGCGCACGGTGTATGCCTCACCCGAATCCAACCAGCGGCGAATGGGCACCAGCAGCTTCTTCTTGTGCTTTGCAAACACTTTGGGACAGAAGCAGTCGCAGGTGGCCCAGTTGTTGATGTAGGGCAGGAACGCTTCCGTTTCAGCCAGCGCCCTGTCGTAGTCCCGGATGAGCTCGATCAGGAACGCGTGGAGGTTGTTCTCTTCGTAGTATCTATGCGGCAGGGCCTGTAAAAACACCTCTGCCTGCGCTGTGCCCGCGAGCTGTTTTGCCAGCCTGCGCAGAGCCGGAACGCGCACGCCGATCACCGTTTCCGGCGGCACGGTGGGCATCAACGCACTGTGAAAGGTGCGGTATGCTTCATCCTGCAAGGCAAACAGCTGCGCACGAATGATCTCTGCTTCCGGCTCCATCCTCTCTCCCTCCGTTCTTTTCTATTGTAGCAGAGCCGTATGGAAAAGCAAGGCCGTTCCGGAATTCTTTTCCGGTGCTTTAAGGAACACACAAAAATTGGGCTGGACATTTGCGCCGGAACATGCTATAATATCGTTCGTAAATGCGGGCATCGTACATCGGCTAGTATATCAGCCTTCCAAGCTGAGGAGGTGGGTTCGATTCCCATTACCCGCTCCACAAGACCTGAACCTTGAACGGTTCGGGTCTTTTCTTTTTGTCCGGGCAGCCATCTTGCCAACCGGCGGCGGAAATGCTACAATAGAGCCATCAAAACGCTGAAGGAGGAACGCCGCTATGGAATTCCGCGATAAACCGATGGAGAATCTTATTCGCCTGCAGGAGAAGGATATCTGCAAAAATATCAACGCCCTGCTGCTGGAGGGCGAGCAGATCGTGGGCGCTTACAAGACGGTGCGCGATCAGGTGGTGTTCACCAGCCACCGCATCATCATGGTGGATATGCAGGGGGTCACGGGCACGCGGCAGCAGCTTTTTGTGCTGCCCTACCGCAAGGTGCTGCACTACGGCATCCAGACGGCGGGCTTTGGCGACCCGCTGCAGGCGTCCCAGCTGACGGTCTGCTTTGCGGACGGTCACGAGGCGAAGTTCGGCTTTATCGGGCAGAAAGATCTGTTTCAGGTGGCAAACGCCATCAGCGCCCGCATTTTGTAAGAGAAATTATGAATCAAAGCCGCTGCACAAGGGTTTGTGCGGCGGCTTTTTTTACGCATTTTTGCGGCTGGTTGTATACAAAACGCATGAAAATTTGAAACAAAACGTAAAACAATGTGCCAAAATAGGCGAAAAACTGAGAAACGCAAAACTTTGTGCCACAAGATGAAAACGTGATTGACATTTTGTTTCGTCTCGCGTACAATTCGGGGCACAAGGCAGTCCCGCTGCTGCGGGACAAAAAAGCACGAATACAGGCATATTGTCGCATTGCGGCAAAAAGAATGGGAGGACCTTACCATGTCAACCAAATTTTCCCGTAAAACGTTCCTGAAGGGCAGCGTTGCCGGTCTGGGCATGATGGCGCTCAACGTGTGCACCGCCGGGGCAGCCTCTGCTGCCGAGCCCGCAGCCGCCGCAGCGGAGGATACCAACTCCCTGAACCTCATCCCTAAAAAGGCGGCCTCGGTCAAGGTGACCAGCCGCGGCAGCGTGAGCGGCGGCTGGCAGGGCGAGCCGGTGTTCCCCAACTGGAAGGGCTACGTCGACGATACGCTGGCCATGAACCACATGTACACCTTTGTGGGCTACGCAGGGCAGGGAACGCTGTGCGTGGAGCCCGAGGCGGGCGTGACCGGCTTTAACCTGTTCGTCAATAACCGCCAGATCAACACCGCTGCCATGGCGGCAGGCGGCGTGTGGAACGTGGATATTTCCGGCCAGACCATCAACGGCCGCAACACCATTCAGGTGGGCGGCATCCGTCCCCGCGGCAAAAAGGTGACCGTGCGGGTGGGCTACCCCACCGTGCAAGAGGGCAGCCTGCAGGACGTGGGCATTGACCGCGATGCACTGGAACTGCTGGAGCAGATCATTCAGGCAGATGTGAACAACGGCTTCCCCAGCGCACAGATGGCTGTTGTGAAAAACGGCAAGCTGGTGTATCAGAACGCATGGGGCAAGGTGAACTCCTATAATCCGGACGGCACCCCCAAGACCGACAGCCCGGCTGTGACCAACGATACCCTGTACGATCTGGCCTCCAACACCAAGATGTACACTGCAAACTACGCATTACAGTACCTCGTCACGCAGGGCAAGGCCAATTTGGACAGCCGTCTGGTAGACCTGCTGGGCAGCGCCTTTGCGGAGGACACCATCGACATTACCTACAACGGCTACGAGAACCCGGGCCTGAAGGTCAACAAGCAGTGGAAGGCAGAACTGACCCTGCGCGATATCCTGCGCCATCAGGCAGGCTTCCCTGCAGACCCCCAGTACCACAACGATTCCTTTGACCAGTGCTCTCAAAAGACCGTTTCCGGTGCCACCAACCTGCTCTTCTCCGGTTGGGACGGCAGCGCTGCAACCCGCGCCGCGACCCTCAAGTCCATCTTCAAGACCCCGCTGATGTACAAGCCGGGCACCAAGACCGTTTACTCCGACGTGGACTATATGCTGCTGGCCTTCGCCATTGAAGCCATCACCGGCAAGGGGCTGGACGCCTTCCTGAAGGAGACCTTCTGGGATCCTATGGGTCTGACCCATACCACCTACAACCCCCTGCTGAACGGCTTTGCCGCCAACGACTGCGCCGCCACCGAGCTGAACGGCAACACCCGCGATGGTGCCATCTCTTTCACCGGCGTGCGCACCGCCACCATTCAGGGCCAGGTGCACGACGAGAAGTGCTACTACGCGATGGGCGGTATTTCCGGCCATGCAGGCCTGTTCTCCAACGCCACCGAACTGGCAAAGCTGGCCTCGGTCATGCTCACCGGCGGCTACGGCGAGAACCGCTACTTCTCCCGCAACGTGATGGACGCCTTTACCGCACCCAAGAAGGAGGACGCTGCCAACTGGGGTCTGGGCTGGTGGCGTGAGGGCGACAACCAGCGCTGCTGGTATTTCGGTACGCAGGCACCCTCCAATACCATTGGCCATCAGGGTTGGACCGGTACGTTGACCATGATCGACCCCGTGGAGAACCTGGTGGTGGTGTACCTGACCAACAAGATCAACTCCCCGGTCACCGATAAGGCCGCGAACCCCAATAATTTCAATGGTAACTGGTATACGGCTCCTACGCTGGGTTTTGTGGCACAGCTGCTGTATCAGGGTCTGCAGAACCACGGCACCGACCCCAACAACGCTTACAGCGCCCTGCTGGAGGATATGGCTGAAAGCAAGTTTGCGCTGGTGGCCGAGGGCGGCAGCGTGCCTGCCACCCACCCGCTGGTGCGCTCCGGTTATGCCGTGCTGGAGGCTATGGCTGCCCACGCCAATGCCACCCACTCTTATCTGGACCGCAACTATTTCAACGATGCCCTCACCCTGCTGGATGACACCCGCGATGCAGAGGAACTGGCAAAGCTGAAAAAGATGCTCAATAAGTTCTGAACGCAGTTCTTTACAAATAACTGAATAAATAGCAAAGGGACTGCCGCACCAAATGAGGTACGGCAGTCCCTTTAACTTTAGCGGGCTGGACCCTTTCAGGTGTGCGCTGTTTTGCGCACCAGCTGTCGGTGCATCAGCGCCATCAGCACCAGAAATACCAGCAGATAGAAGGGGAATAGCGCCGGAGTGATGTTGTTGGCCAGCAGACCGAACAGCGGCGGCATGGCAAGATTGCCCACATAGGCGCTGCTCATCTGGATGCCGATGACGGCCTGAGAATTCTGTGCGCCGAAGTGCGCCGGGGTGGAGTGGATGACGCTGGGGTAGATGGGCGCACAGCCCAGCCCTACCAGCACAAGCCCTGCCAGAGCAAAGACCTGCGCTCCGGGCAGCAGCAGGGCGGCAATGCCCACGCCCAGCACCGCAAACCCCAGACGGATCATCTGATCGTCGCTCAGTTTCAAGGTCAAAAAGCCGCAGACGCCCCGTCCCACCGTGATGCCGATATAGAACAGGCTGGCAAAGCTGGCAGCCGTCTGGGCGGGCACCTGCCGCACAAGGGTCAGGTAGCTGCTTGCCCAGAGCCCGGCGGTGGTCTCCAGTGCGCAGTAGCAGAAGAAGCAGAGCATCACTTCCTTCGCGCCCGGCAGCGCGAACACCTGCGGCAGGGTCAGCGCCTTGGGCACGGTGCCGTCCGGGGCGGCGTCGGAGCGTTTATGCCACAGGGGCAGGCTGCAAAAAAGCACGGCAGTCAGTGCAATCTGGAACAGGGCGATGTACCGGTAACCGCTGTTCCAGCTCAGCCCGCCGGAAAGCGCCGCGCCCATCACCATAGGGCCGATGGTGGTGCCCACGCCCCACATACAGTGCAGCCAGCTCATGTGGCGGCTTTCGTAATGCAGGGCAACGTAGTTGTTCAGGGCGGCATCCACGCTGCCCGCACCCAGACCGTAGGGGACAGCCCACAGACAGAGCATCCAGAACTGGCCGGAGACCGAGAAACCGAACAGGGCCGCAGCGGTCATGCCCACACTGAGGGCGGTCACCTTGCCCGTGCCCAGCGCCCGGGTGAGCCGGTCGCTGTTCAGGCTGGAAACGATGGTGCCCAGCGAGATGATCATGGACAGGATGCCCGCGTAGGAAAAGGGGATGCCCAGCTGGGGGTACATGGTGGGCCATGCAGACCCCAGCAGGGAATCTGGCAGGCCAAGGCTGATAAAAGCCAAGTAAATGATAGGCAGCAAAAGCTGTGTCATAGGAAGAGCTCCTCCACAGATGATTTGATGGCGTGTCCCGCAGTGTATGCGGGTGCGCTATAAGAATAACATGACCGGATGGGAAATCATAGGGCAAAAGCGCCTGCTTTTTACAACAAAACAGGCGTTTCTTTGATTTGATCCGTGAAAATGCGTTTGCCGCAACCCACAGGCCGCGGCAAACGTGAAGTATAAATAGACTTCCGCTGAAGATGGCCAAAACGCAGGCGGCGGCCATTCTGGATCGTCTTTTAGTTTTCGCTGTTCTTTTCCAGATACACGGTGGTGGAGGGAAAGGCGAAGTCCACGCCGTTTTTCTGCATCACGTCCATCAGGTCGAGATTCAAATCGTTCTGCATCTGCAAAAAGCGGGTCATGTCGGCGGTGCGCAGATAGGCAGACACCAACAGGTCGATGCTGGAAGCCCCAAAGCCGCTCAGCTCCACCAGCACCGAGTCCTCGTAGGTGTAGGGGCTGGCCTTGAGCATGGCGGTCAGGTCGGTCATCAGCCGTTCCAGTTGGGGACGGGTGGTGTCGTAGGTGACCCCGAGAGTGAAGCGGTACAGCCGCTTGTTACGCAAAGTACCGTTGTTGATGGTGGCAGAGCTGACCGTGCTGTTGGTCAGGATGTACACCGAGTTATCCAGTGCGCGGACTTTGGTGGAGCGGAAGTTGATGTCCACCACCTCGCCGGAAACATCACCCACGGAGATCCAGTCACCGATGGAAAAGGGCCGGTCCAGTAGGATGACCAGCCCGCTGAACAGGTTTTTGGCGCTGTCCTGCGCGGCCAGAGAGATAGTCAGACCGACAAGACCCGCACTGGCTACGATGCTGCCCACCGGCAGGCCGGTCTCCTGCGCCATGGTCATAATGCCCAGAACCACGATGAGAACTTTGTACACCTTGTTCAGCAGGGTGGTCAGGGTGCGGTTGGCGCGCACCTCCTCGCCGCAGTTTGCCAGCAAAAGGTCGGTAAGGTCGGCGGCGGCGTACAGTCCCTGACACACAAAAAAGGTGGCGGCCAGCTCAAAGACTGTGAGCAGAAATTTACTTACGCCGGGAATGGCCCACGGCAGGCTGGCCGCTGCGGCATAGATGAACGCCGCAAGGGTGAGCCGCTGCACCGGCACGGCAAAGCTGCGCAGCAGAATGGGCGTACCAGCCAGCCGCCAGCTGCGGCGCAGCAGGGCAGGGCACACTTTGCGGGACAAAAGCTGCCGCGCCAGCCAGCCAAGCACCAGCAACAGCGCCGCGCATACCACACGGGCGGCAAAGGCTGCCCAGCCTTCCAGCAGAAGAGAGCCCAGTTCAAAACCAAGGCCACGGATCGAGAAAATCATGGAAAACCTCCTGTGTTTTTTCACAACGCATATTATGATAGCATACTCTGCCGCCCGGGGCAAGGAAAGAAAGGTGAAAACACACTTTGATAAAAAATGTGCAAACTTTTCGAAAAGGGGACTTGACAGCGCCGCAGTACCGCGCTATACTCTAGGCCAGAAAGTTCGTTTCAGGGCGGGGTGCAATTCCCCACTGGCGGTAAAGTCCGCGACCACCCGCAAGGGTGCTGACCCGGTGCAACTCCGGGACCAACGGTATAGTCCGGATGCAAGAAACGGCAGGCAAATTGCGTCTGTGCGCCCTGTTGCAGTTTTTTGGTTGCAGCAGGGCGCTTTTTGGTTTGTCTTTCCGGTTCGATCCAGCGCGAAAAGGGCTTTCCGAACAAATTTGAACGGGGCGTACACCCCGGGGAGGACAACTACCATGAAAAAGAATACCACCCACAACCTGACCGTTGCAGCCATGCTCAGCGCGGTCGCCTTTATCCTGATGTTCATCGAGTTCCCGCTGCCGATGCTCATCCCGTCCTTTGTCAAGATGGACTTCTCCGACCTGCCCGCCCTGCTGGGTGCCTTTGCACTGGGCCCGGTGTACGGCGTGGTCATCAGCTTTATGAAGAACCTGCTGCACATCATCATCAAGGGCACCTCCACCGCCTGCGTGGGCGAGCTGTGCAACTTTATGCTTGGCGCGGTGTTCTCCGCTGTGGCGGGCTTTGTCTATAAGCGCCACAAGAGCCGCAAGACCGCCATTCTGGGTGCCATTGCCGGTGCAGCTGTCATGGCCGTGTTCAGCGTGCCCTCCAACTACTTCATCACCTACCCGGCCTATGTGCAGTTCTACCACATGCCGCTGGAAGCTATTCTGGGCATGTATCAGGCCATCCTGCCCTCTGCCGACAGCCTGATCAAGTGCCTTGTGATCTTTAATATGCCTTTTACGCTGGTCAAGGGTCTGCTGGATGCCGTGTTGTGCCTGCTGATCTATAAGCCCCTGTCTCCCATCCTGCACGGCCGCAAGTGATTTTTCTTAGTTCTTTAGGCATAGAAAAAGCCGAAGCAACTGCAAGGTTGTTTCGGCTTTTTTGATTGTATAGACAGCCGTTAGGCGGGAAGTTTCTCCGAGGACCGTCCGCTGGGGTGGGCCCCTGCCGCCGCAGGCGGTAGGGTGGGCGATGGAATGGCCCGAGTCGTGTCCGAGGAGGAAGCTTCCCGCCCAACGGTTGATTTACGCCAAGGCGCCCTTATCCAGCCATTTGCCACGCGCCATGCGCAGCAAAAACAGTGCGCCGCGGGTGCAAAGCTCGGCGCACATGGCCACCCATACGCCCACCAGCCCAAAGCGGGGAGCCAGCAGAACTGCCAAGGTCAGCCGCACGCCCCACATACTGACAAGGTTCAGTACAAAGCAGCCTGTGCTGTCGCCCGCGCCCTGCATGGAGCCGCTGGCCACGATGCTTGCCCCGAACATCGGTTCGGCAAAGGCTTCGATGCGCAGCACCCGTGCGCCCAGCGCAATGACAGCGGCGTCGGCGGTAAAAATGCCCATCAGCTGCGGGGCAAACACATACAGTCCCACGCCGGTAAGCGCCATGATGCCCATGCCCATGGCGGTGCACAGCCATGCAAAGCGCTTGGCCATGTCACGGCGGTTCGCGCCAACGGCCTGTCCCACCAGCGCAAGAGCGGCATCCTGAATGCCGTAGCCCGCCATGTAGCACAGGCTCTCGGCGCTGACCCCCAGACTGTTGGCGGCAATGGCGGTAGTGCCTAGCCCGGACACGATGCGCACCAGCAGCACCTGTGCCGAGGACAGGGCGGCGCGCTCTGCCGCCAGCGGTGCGCCCACCTTCCACACGTTATGCAGGCAGGCGCGGGTAATGCGCCACGAGCCGGGCTTGCGGATGCACAGCGGGCCGTCCCGCAGCAGCAGAACGCCAAGCGCCAGCGTGCCGCCCACGGCGTTGGCAAGGGCTGTACCCAGCGCCGCGCCCGGCACGCCCCAGCCCAGACCCCAGACCGTGAGGTTTTGACCGAACACCGTCATCTCCCGGGTGGGGTTAATGAGGAAAAAGTTAAAGATGATGTCCAGCACGCAGGTGAAGATGCTGATGAGACCCGGGGTAAGCGCATCACCGGTGGAGCGCAGCATGGCGGCGTAGGTGCCCATGGCCATGATGAAGGGCAGGGAAGCCGACCAGATGGCAAAATAGGCCGAGGCGTTTGTCTGCAATGCCGTGTCTGCGCCCAGCCACCCGGGCAGGAACCGGCTGATGCCCACACCGAAGGCCGCTGCGGCAAGACCCACCACCAGATTGAACAGCATGGACTGCCGCAGAACGCCCCGGGCGTCCTGCTGGCGGTCTGCGCCCAGATACTGCGCCACCTGAATGGAAAACGCCATGCACAGCCCGGCCAGCATCCCGTGCAGCAGCCATGTGCTGGAACTGACGATGCCAATGGAGGCAGTGGCGGCGGCACCGATATGCCCCACCATGGCTGCATCGATGTACTCCATGGCGGTGACTACGATCTGCTGCAAAATAGATGGGATGCTCAGCGTCAGCGCCACCTGTGCGGTGTGGCGCAGCGGCACCTGCTCGCCCTGCCGCATCCGGGCAGAGAGCTGCTCAAGTGTAATGGACATGGAACCTCCTGCGTTGTGGGTGAAAATTACAGACTAATACATTATTATAGAGAGCCGCGGGAGAAAAGTCAATCCAAAGTGAATTGTGCCGATAGAAATCAATTTATGCCGCTTGACCCAGTGCAAAAGCCTTCACCCCTTGGGGGGAAGGTGGCTGCGAACGTAGTGAGCAGACGGATGAGGGGGATTTAAGGTGAATTGCTGTTCTCCTGCGCCCTCATCAGTCACCTGCGGTGACAGCTTCCCCCGACCGGGGGAAGCCTTCAATCGGAAAATAGGTTTCTACGCGAATTTTGCTGCCGGGATTGATTTTTGGGCAAGGGCGTGATACACTCACAACGTACTATACAGAAAGAAAGAGGAATGTTATCTTATGATCCAAATGCTTACCTCTGTCATCGGGCAGCGGGGCGTAGATGCCATGGCGTTTTTGCTGGCATTTGTCCTGACCGCCCTGACGGATTCCATTTTCCGCGATAAACTGCCCCACGACCACGGCCGCGCCTTTGCGGTGAATGGCGAGCTTTCCAAGGGCAAGGCGCGAGGCTCCGGACTGATCTTTGTGCTTTGCATCGCACTGGTGTCGCTGGCGTTTTTGCCCTTCACCACCGAGTATGTGGTGTACAATGTGCTGCTCATCGCCTCCATGCTCTCCGGCTATCTGGACGATGCCGCCGAGACCGCTTGGAACGAGTACAAAAAGGGCATCATTGATTTTGTCATTGCGGTACTGGCGGGCGTCACCTACCTGAACTTCAATGGCTGCGGCGTACACTTTTTGCAGTGGAACTTTACGCTACCCTACGCGGTGTACCTGCTGCTCATTGTTATCCTTATCTGGGCAAGCATCAACGTGGTCAACTGCACCGATGGTGTGGACGGCCTTTCCGCCAGTCTGGCAGTGGTGACCATTGGCACCTACCTGCTGGCTTATAAGACCGAACTGGGCACCTACGCCACCGCCGGCGTGGTGTTCATCGGTGCGCTGCTGGCTTACCTGTGGTTGAATGCAAAGCCCTCCAGTCTGCTGATGGGCGATGCGGGCAGCCGCGCTATGGGCTTTTTCATCGCCATGCTGTCGCTCAAGTGTGGTCATCCGTTCGCCTTTCTGCTGGCGGCTATCGTGTTCATCGCAGACGGCAGTTTGGGCATTCTGAAGATCAGCCTGAAGCGTTTTCTGCACATCTGGATCTTGAAAAACACCCTGACCCCCCTCCACGACCATGTGCGCAAGCGCAAGGGCTGGAGCGACGAGCAGGTGGTAGCCCGCTGGCTCATTCTGCAGTGTGTGGCCTCGGCTCTGCTGCTGCTCCTTGTGCGCGGCTGATACCCGTTACAATTCCGCCCGTAAAAATGCAAGCCCGGAAAGTCTGCGGACTTTCCGGGCTTGCTCTGTCTTAAAATGATCTCCTCAGCATTCCACTCCGGCTTTTTTGCACGCCGCCTGCACCACATGGCCTACCAGCACCGAGGTGGTCACAGTGCCAACGCCGCCGGGCACAGGGGTAATGGCATCCACGATGGGTTCAGCTTCGGCAAACTTCACGTCACCGCACAGCTTGCCCTCTTCGTTCACATGGATGCCCACATCCACCACGGTCTGGCCCTCCCGCAGGCAGTCGGCACCCACGGCACCCATTTTGCCCATGGCGACCACGACCACATCGGCTTCTCTGCACAGGGCGGGAAGATCCCGGGTGCGGGAATTGCAGAGGGTCACAGTGGCGTTTTCCCGGTCCAGCATCATGGCAGCGGGCTTGCCCACCACCAAGCTGCGGCCCACGACCACGGCCCGTTTGCCGGACAGCGGCACGTTGTAGTATTTCAGGATCTCAAGGCAGGCCTGCGCCGTGCAGGGCGGGTAGCCGACGGCAGTGTTGGTGAAGACGCCGGCCAGCGAGCCGTCGGTGATGCCGTCCATATCCTTTCTCGGGTCGAGGGCGCGGCGGGCGGCCTCGTCGTCGAGGTGCTTGGGCAGCGGGCGGAACATCAGAACGCCGTGAACACGCTCGTCCTCGTTGAGCGAACGGATGTTGTCCATCAGCTCCTGCTGGCCCGCGTCCTCGGGCAGCACGACCTGACGGACCGTGATGCCGACCTTCTCGCAGCGCTTGAGCGCGCCGCGCTCATAGGACAGATCGTCCTCGCGCGCACCCACGCGCAGAATGGCAAGGCAGGGCTCCGTGCCGTTTTTCTTCAGCTCCTCCGCCTGCTCGCGCAGCTGTTCGGTCAACGCCCTGGCGGCGTCGGCCCCCTTGAGTAACATCGCCATGATGGTTTCCTCCTCATGCCGGCGC
>ERZ506995.682-NODE-682-length-12569-cov-4.268419_pt1 | contig 12569 bp, 9 predicted proteins | sample MGYA00512883_ERZ506995 | MGnify/ENA metagenome assembly ERZ506995
GCTTGACCCCCTTGACGGTGCGCACGATCAAACTGGTGCCCACATGCAGCGCGCCGGTGGAACCGGCGGACACGAACGCGGCGCCCAGCCCGCCCGCCAGCATCTTCAGGCCGATCACCATGGAAGAATTCTTCCGCTTGTGGATGATGGATGCGGGATCGTCATGCATGTCCACCACATCGTCGGCATTGGAGATCTCCATGCCTTCCGGCAGGTTGTCAATGCCGTGCTTCTTGAGAACCGCAAGGATATCCTCTCCCCGGCCTACCAGCACGATCTCGATACCGTAGGTCTTTGCCGCTTCCACAGCGCCTAAAACGGGAGCCTCGGGGGCATTGTCGCCGCCCATCGCGTCAAGAATGATCTTCAACCGTTCCACCTCTTTCTTTCAGATACCCTTCGCCACCAGCCTATCGATCACGTCCAGCGACCGCGCGGCAATGGCGAGATTTTTTTCTGCCTTCTTACGGATGCGCTTTTCCAGCGGTGCGATGATGCTGAAATTGATATTCATGGGCTGGAAATTCTCAATGCTTTCGTCGCTGACGTACTGCCCCAGCGCACCGATGGCGGTCTCCTTGGGAAAATCGGGAACTTCCCGTCCCTGTACCTTCGCCGCCATGGCCACCGCCGCCAGATACCCGGAGGCCGTGGATTCCACGTACCCCTCCACGCCGGTCATCTGCCCGGCAAAAGCCACCAGCGGGTTTCGGCGGTCTGCGTAATATTTGTCCAGCAGCCTGGGGCTTTGCAAGAAGGTATTCTGGTGCATCACACCGTAGCGGACAAATTCCGCGTTTTCCAGACCGGGTATCATGGAGAATACCCGCTTCTGCTCGCCGAATTTCAGGTGGGTCTGGAAGCCCACCAGATTGTACACGCTTTTTGCCGCGTTGTCCTGCCGCAGCTGCACCACGGCGTAAGGCTCATGGCCGGTGGCAGGATTTCTCAGCCCCACGGGCTTCATGGGGCCGTAGCGCAGGGTATCCACGCCTCGCCGCGCCATGACCTCCACGGGCATACAGCCCTCGAAGACGTTCTTGTCCTCAAAGCCATGCACCGGGGCTTCCTCGGCGTTTACCAACTCCCGGACGAAGGCTTCGTACTGCTCTTTGTTCATGGCGCAGTTGATGTAATCGGGCGTTCCCCGGTCGTACCGGGACTGCCACCACGCGAGATTCATGTCGATGGACTCCGCCGAAACCAGCGGCGCCGCTGCGTCAAAAAAGTGCAGATACCCGGTCTCCCCGAAGTAATGCCCGATGGCCTCGCTCAAAGCATCGGAAGTCAGCGGCCCTGTAGCCACGATCACCGGCCCCTCGGGGACTTCGGTGATTTCTTCGGAAATCACCGTGATATTGGGGTGATTCCGGATTTTCTCCGTAACCATCCGGGAAAAGCCGCCCCGGTCAACTGCCAGGCAGCCGCCCGCCTCCACCCGGGTAGCATCGGCGCAGGCGAGGATCAGGCTGCCGCAGCGGCGCAGCTCCTCCTTGAGAAGCCCCACGGCGTTTTCCAGCCGGTCGCCCCGCAGGGAATTGGAGCAGACAAGCTCGGCAAAATCCTCGCTGTGGTGGGCGGGGGTCATCTTTTTGGGCTTCATTTCGTAAAGCGCCACTTCGATGCCCCGGTTTGCCAGCTGCCATGCCGCTTCGCTTCCGGCCAGCCCCGCGCCGATGACTTTTACCTTCATGCCTTGCTCTCCTTCTTAGAGGATGTTTTCGCCGTCTTCTTCGTTGTGGTCTTGGCGGCGGTCTTTTTTACCGTGGTCTTTTTCGCCGCAGTTTTCTTTGCTGCCGTCTTCTTTGCCGGGGCTTTTGCCGTCGTTTTCTTTGCCGCCGTCTTCTTCTCGGCAGACTTTTCCTCCGGGGTGGCCTCCCCGTCCTCGGCGGCCTTCTTTTTATAGTAGCCCCGCTGGTCTTCCGGGAGGAAGCGGGAGCATTTCTCGTTGATGCAGAAGGGCTTCATGCGCCCCTTGCCGGATTTCTTGAACAGGGTCTGACCGCACTCCGGGCAATCCTCAGCGGTGGGAACGTCCCATGTCATGAAGCCGCACTCCGCGCCCCGCTCGCAGGCGTAGTAGGCGTAGCCCTTCTTGGACTTGCGCTTGAGGATTCCACTGCCGCACTTGGGGCAGCGACCGGGCATCCGCTCCACGAGGGGTTTGGTATTCTTGCATTCCGGGTAGCCCGGGCAGGCCAGAAATTTTCCGAACCGGCCGGTTTTCACCACCATTTTCCGTCCGCACAGCTCGCAGACCTCGTCGGTCTCCTCCTCCGGCACCTTCAGGTGAACCCCCTCCAGCGCCGTCTCCGCGTCAGACAGCTCCTTGCTGAAATCCTTGTAGAAATCCGCCAGCAAGTCCTTCCAGTTCTGCTTGCCCGTCTCCACATCGTCCAGACGGGACTCCATATTGGCGGTAAACTCCACATCGATGATATCGGTGAAGCGCTCCACCATCAGCCCGGTGACGATCTCGCCCAGAGGCGTGGGGGCAAGGCGCTTGTCCTGCTTGACCACGTACTCCCGGTCTTCAATGGTGGACACGGTGGCAGCGTAGGTGGAAGGACGTCCGACGCCCTTTTCCTCCATGGCCTTGACCAGCGTCGCCTCGGTATACCGGGCGGGGGGCTGGGTGAAATGCTGCTCCTTCTGGATGTTGGAGGGGAGCGTCTTCTCCCCCACCGCCAGATCCGGCAGCGGAGAGCCGACGGCCTCCTGCTCATCGTCCCGTCCTTCTTCGTAAACGGCAATGAAGCCGGCGAAGCGCAGGCTCTGGTGGCTGGCACGGAACACATGCCCGGCGCACATCGTGTCGATGGACACGGTGTCATAAATGGCGCAGGCCATCTGCGTCGCGAGGAAGCGGCTCCAGATGAGCTTGTAGAGCTTATACTGATCGGGGGTCAGACTGGTACGCACCCGTTCCGGCTCCAGTTCCACATGGGACGGCCGGATGGCTTCGTGGGCGTCCTGCGCCCCTGCCTTGGTCTTGAACACATGGTGCTGGCCGTAATAATACTCATTTCCGTAGCGGCTGCGGATAAACCCGGCGGCAGCGTCCATGGCCTCGTCGGAAAGCCGCAGAGAGTCGGTACGCATGTAGGTAATTAAACCGGTGGTACCTTCCCCTGCCACGTCCACGCCTTCATACAGCTGCTGGGCGACCATCATGGTTTTTTTCGGCGTGAAGCCCAGCTTCCGGGACGCCTCCTGCTGCAAAGTGGAGGTGGTGAAGGGCGGGGCGGAATAGCGCTTTTTCTCCGCTTTTTTGACGTTGGTAACGTCGAATTCCTTCCCGTCGATGTCGCCGATCACGGCGAGGGTCTCGGCTTCATTTTCCAGCTCCCGCTTCTTTTCCTCGCCCCAATAGCGGGCAGTGAAGGAGCCGGGCTTGCCCATGCGGTTCAATGTCACGTCCAGCGTCCAGTATTCCTTGGGCTGGAACGCGCGAATTTCGTTTTCCCGGTCAACCACCAGCCGGGTGGCGACGGACTGGACGCGGCCCGCGGACAGACCCCGCCGGATCTTTTTCCACAGCAGCGGGGAAAGCTCATAGCCCACGATTCTGTCCAGAATCCGCCGCGCCTGCTGGGCGTCCACCAGATCATAGTCGATATCCCTGGGGTGGCGGATGGACTCCTTAACCACCTTCTGGGTGATTTCGTTAAAGGTCACCCGCTGCGCCTTCCCGTCGGGGAGGTTCAGCAGCTCTTTCAAATGCCACGAAATGGCCTCGCCCTCCCGGTCAGGGTCGGTTGCGAGGTACACGGTTTTTGCCTTTTCCGCATCGGTTTTCAGTTCCTTGATCAGGGATTCCTTGCCCCGGACGGGGATATAATGGGGCGTGAAATCATGCTCCAAATCCACGCCCATCGTGCTTTTCGGCAGATCCCGGAGATGCCCCATGCTGGCCTTGACGACATAGTCGTCTCCTAAATATTTGCCAATGGTCTTTGCCTTAGAGGGGGACTCCACAATCACCAGATTTTCAGGTTTGCCCATGAATGAAAATTCTCCGTTTCGTTACTTCAGATTCAGCGGTTACGTCTCTCTATTTCCCGCTCAAAACAATGCGCTTGCCCGGCAGGCGCCTGATTATGCCCTTCAGTTCCAGCATGGTCAGGCTGGAAAGCAGCTTTCCGGTGGACAGGCCGGTTTCGGCGATCACATCGTCCACCAGCCGCTCGCCGCCGCTCAGGGCGTCCACAATGGGCTGCTCCTCCGGCGACAGCTTCGGCCTGACCGAGCCTACGTCACTATAAGGCGCGCAAGGCGTCTTGTCAATGCCCTGAGGGGCTAAATCTTTTTTAAGATTCTCATTTTTCCGGGGAAGACGCAGTTTCTGCGCCACTTTCAGCAGCGGTTTTTCCGCTTCCGCGGCCTTGCGCACCTCGTCCGGATAGGCCGTCTGGTGGGCGGGCGCATCTTCCTTCCGAATCTTATCCGGAAAGAGGGCTTCATATTCGCTCAGAATGTCCCAGCCGGAGGAAACCATGATCGCCCCGTCCCGCAGAAGCCGGTTGCTCCCCACAAAGGACGGCTGGTCGATGTTTCCCGGCACCGCGAACACGTCCCGACCCTGCTCGGCGGCTAAGCGGGCGGTGATCAGCGCGCCGCTTTTCTCCGGCGCTTCCACCACCAGCACCCCGCAGCTCAGGCCGCTGATAATCCGGTTCCGCTTGGGAAACGTCCATTTTGCCGGCGGCGTCCCCGGCGCGAACTCGCTGAGAATGCAGCCGTATTCCTCCGTGTCCCGGAACAGCGCCCGGTTGGAAATGGGATAGACGATATCCGCGCCGCAGCCCAGCACACCCACCGCCGGTGCGCCAGCGGTCAGCGCTCCGGACATGGCCATGCCGTCGATGCCGTAGGCCATCCCGGATACCACAATGCCGCCGCAGCGGGCGATCTGATAGCCCATGCGCTTGGCGGTGGTCAGGCCGTAGGCCGATGCCTTCCGGGTTCCCACCACGCCGATCACCGGGCTTCCGTCAAAATCCGGCAGCCGCCCCTTGTAATAGAGAACATTGGGCGGGTCGGCAATGTTTTTGAGCCGTGCGGGATAAGCCGCATCCTGACAGGTCAGAATGTGGAGCTTTTCCCGGTCACAGGCTTCCAGAATTTCCTCCGCGGAGGTCAGATTTTTCTCCCGAAGGGCAGTCTTTGCGTCCTCGCTGAGACCGATGGCATCAAACGCCCCGTCGTCGGCGAAGTAAATGTCCTCAGGATCCCGAAAATGCTGCAACAGTGCCATTTTGTCCCGGTCGTTCAGCCCGGGGCGATGGGCGAACCATATCCAGTGTACCAGCATTTTCTCACCTGTTTCTCTCTATACACTATATCTACTGTTTCATCTGCCACATGACGATGGCCGCCGCCACCGCCGCGTTCAGGGACTCACAGCGCTTATTCATGGGGATGATAAGCTCCCCGTCGGCGCTTTCCAGAATTTCCCGGCGCACGCCCTGCCCTTCGCTGCCAATGACCACCGCCATACCGCGAAGGTCAGCATTGCGCAAATCCTTCGCCCGCTGACTCAGTGCCGTCACAGCCACAGGAATTCCGGCAACCCCGCAGGCGGCCTTTACCTCCGCCCAGTCCGCTTTCACCGGCTGGGTGCGGAACACCGCGCCCATGCTGGCGCGTACCGTCTTGGGGCTGTAGGGGTCGGCGCAGCCTTCCAGCAGCGTCACAGGAATGTCCAGCGCGTCCGCCGTGCGCAGAATGGTTCCAAGGTTTCCCGGGTCCTGAATGCCGTCCAGCAGCAGGCAACCGGGCTGGGGCACATACGCTTTTCTTTCCGGCAGGCGGCACAGAAACAGCGCCCCCTGAGGACTTTCCATGGGGGAAATGGATGCCATCACGTCCTCCGGCACACGGAAAAGCCGCACCGATTCCGGCACGTCCGCATGAACGCCGTCGGATAAGATCACCGTGTCCAGTCCCGGATACCAGCGGACGGCCTCCGTCAGAAGCTTGACCCCGTCGGCGGCGAACAGCCCCGCTTCCTCCCTGGCTTTCCGGGAAGAAAGCAGCTTTTTCACCTGCTGCAGAAGGGGATTTTTCCGGGAGGTGATCCTCTGCTCCGTCACAGCTTCTGCACCCTGCTGAGAGCGTAATTGTCCCCCAGAACCACCATCACGTCCCCCTCCTGAATCCGGTAATCCGCGGCGGGGGAAACGTTGGTCTTGTCCCCGTTTTCCACGGCGATGATGTTGACGCCCAGCTTCGCCCGGACGTTCAGCTCATTGATGCACTTGCCGATCCAGCTCTTGGGGGCGGGAACTTCCAGAATTCCGTAGTCCTCGGAAAGCTCGATGTAATCCAGCACATTGTGGGAGTACATGCTTCTCGCCAGCCGCTGGGCGTGCTCCTGCTCCGGAATGACCACCCGGTCGGCACCCAGCTTTTCCAGAACCAGCCGGTGGGTCTCGTCGTGGGCTTTGCAGACGATGTAGGGCGCGCCCAGCTCCTTTAAGTTCATGGTGATCAGCACGGAGGCCGCAAGATCGTCGCCGATGGCAATGACCGCGCAGTCAAAATTCCGCACGCCCAGCGCCCGCAGGACTTCCTTGTCCCGGGCGTCGCCCACCACCGCGTGGGTGACGTCGTTGGCAAGCTGCTGCACAAGGTCGTTGTGCACGTCCATGGCCAGCACCTCCGCCCCCAGCGTGCACAGCTGCCGCGCCAGAGAGCCGCCGAAACGGCCGAGACCGATGACAATGTAAGACTTCATATTCTTCTCCTTATCCGATCAGCAAATTGGTTTCCGCATAGCGGAACCGCTCCTCCGCCCGGTTTCCCGCCAGGAAGCCCAGGCTGATGGTCAGTACGCCGACCCGTCCGAAATACATATAAATAATGATCAGAATCTGCGCCGGGATACTTAAGGAAGCCGTACCGCCCGCGCTTAATCCCACGGTCGCCAACGCCGAAACCGCCTCATACACGGCGTCTGTAAAGCCCATGGGCGACGTGGCGCTGATGAAAATGCCGCCGAAAACGGCCAGTGCCAGCACGATAAAGGCAATGATCATGGCGTTCTGGGTCTGCTCGTCGGGGATCGTCCGCTTGAAGGCGCAGACCGTGCTTTTCCCTCTGGCTCTCGCCCAGATGGTCAGCACCAGCACCAGAAACGTCACGGTCTTGATGCCGCCGGCGGTGGAGCCGGAGGAGCCGCCGATGAACATCAGCACGCTGGAAAAGGCCTTACCGCTTTCCGTAAGCTTTGCCTGATCAATCGCCGCAAACCCCGCGGTGCGCAGTGTCGCGGACTGGAAAAAGCCGTTCAGCAGCTTTTCGCCCACAGTCATGCCGCCCAGCGTCTCCGGGTTGTTCCATTCCAGCAGACAGGTTCCCGCCCAGCCAACGGCAAGCAGCGCCGCCGTGATCAGCAGTACCAGCTTGGTGTACACGCTGAACTTGCGCAAGGAGCGCTTCCGGGCAATGTTCTCCCACACCAGAAAGCCCAGGCCGCCGATGATGATCAGCGCCGACAGCGTCAGAAGCACAACGGGGTCTGCGTTAAATTCTATCAGGCTCTGCCCCGGGGCAATGGCGCCGAAAATGTCAAAGCCCGCATTGCAGAACGCGGAAACAGAGTGAAAAATGCCCCAGCGCAGCGCTCTTGTAAACCCATACTCCGGCCAGAACCGAAGGGTCAGAATGATCGCCCCCACGGCTTCCACGGAAAAGCTTCCGGTGAGCACCAGTTTTTGCAGCCGCACCACGCCCTTGATATCGTTCACGCTCAGGGACTGGGCGATCATCAGCCGCTGCTGGAGGCCGATCTTCCTGCGCAGCAGAAAAATCAGCAGTGTCGCCACGGACATGAAGCCCAATCCGCCAATTTGGATCAGGCACAGAATCACGACCTGCCCGAAGCCGCTCCACTGGCTCCAGGTATCGTACAGCACCAGTCCCGTCACGCAGGTGGCGGATGTGGCCGTAAACAGCGCCGGGCGCAGCCCGCAGGACACCCCGTCCCGGGACGCGGCGGGCAGAGTCAGCAGCAGCGCCCCCAGGAGAATGATTGCGGCAAACATCAGTGCAACCATCTGCGTGGTAGCAATGTGCCTGGGTCGGTGCTTCATCCAGAAGACCACCAGCTTTCCCCGCAGAGACATATTTGCGCTCCTTTCCGGCAGGCACACCCCGCCATCATACGTTTTCTCTATTATAGCAACTTTACATTCTTTTGCAAGTCTCAATTCATCCCAGCCGCCGCAAAATAGGCAATTTACATTTTCTCCCGTCTGTGTTATACTGGTCAAAAAATTTGAAAGGGGCAGAGTTTATGAGTTATACAGAAAGCTGGTCAGGAAAGATCAACCGCAAGCTTCTAAAAAAGCTGCACATCATTGATGTCGCCGCCGGGAGGGAGAAAGCTGATCTGGTTCTGAAAAACGCCACCTATGTCAACGTGTTTTCCGGGGAGCTGGACACCGGCGACATTGCCGTGGCGGAGGGTCTGATCGTGGGCCTCGGCAGCTACGAAGGCCGGGACGAAGTGGACATGACCGGCAAGATCGTCTGCCCCGGCTTCATCGACGCCCACATCCATCTGGAATCCAGTCTGGTTTCCCCCGCGGAGTTTGCCCGGGCAGTCATCCCCCACGGCACCACCACCGTCATCACCGACCCCCATGAGATCACCAACGTCATGGGCACCGACGGCATCGACTATATGCTCTGCGCCACGGAAGGGCTGCCGGTGGACACCCAGTTTATGATCCCCTCCTGCGTTCCGGCGTCGGCGCTGGACGAAAGCGGCGCGAATCTGGACTACCGGGATATCGACAGCTTTTTCGACCACCCCCGGGTGCTGGGTCTTGCGGAAATGATGAATTTCCCCGGCGTGATCTCCGCCGACTCCCCCACCGTTGCCAAGATCATTGCGTCTCAGGCGCACCACAAGAAGATCGACGGCCACGCCCCCGGTCTTTCCGGCACCGACCTGAACGCCTACATTGCCGCCGGTGTCTACTCCGACCACGAGTGCGCGGACATTGACGACGCCATGAAGAAGCTGAAGCTGGGTCAGTTCATCATGATCCGGGAGGGCACCGCCGCCCGGAATCTGGAGGCTCTGATGCCCCTGATCAAGTCCCAGAAATATTTCAGCCGCTGCATGTTCTGCACCGACGACAAGCACCCCAGCGATCTGCTGGAAAAGGGTCACATCGATTACATCTGCCGGGAAGCTGTCGCCATGGGTGCCGACCCCATCATGACCGTGCAGGTGGCCTGTCTTCACGCCGCCCGGTACTTCCTGCTGAATAACCGGGGCGCCATCGCCCCCGGATATCTTGCGGACTTCGCCATCGTGGAGGATTTGAAGGACTTCCACGTGGTGACGGTGTACAAGCGGGGCAAGCGGGTCTATCACGACGGCATCGTGGAGGACTTCCCCCTGCCCGAGATCCCGGAACATCTGAACAAGCGCGCCCACGACACCTTCCACCTGCCGGTGCTTTCTCCCGCGGACTTTGCCAACACCCGTCTGCGGGGCGTCATCGGCATGGTGCCGGGGCAGATCATCACCGAGGACGCAGGCTACGCCGCCGGTGTGGACGTGTCCAAGGACATTCTGAAAATGGCCGTTGTAGAGCGGCATAAAAATACCCGCCACATCGGCATCGGCTACCTCAAGGGCTACGGTCTGAAATCCGGCGCGGTGGCCACCTCCGTCGCCCATGACAGCCACAACATCATCTGCGTCGGCACAAATGACGAGGACATGGCCTTCGCCGTCAACCGCATTGCCCGGAACCGAGGCGGCATCGTGGTCGTGGAGAACGGGCAGGTGCTGGCCGAGCTTCCTCTGGAAATTGCCGGCATCATCAGCGGCAAGCCCCTGCGGGAGGTCAACACCCTTCTGGAGGACGCCAAGAAGGCCGCCCACGCTCTGGGCGTCGGCACGGACATCGACCCGTTCATGACGCTGTCCTTCATGAGCCTGCCCGTCATCCCCACCCTGCGCCTGACGACCCGGGGCGTGGTGGATGTGAACACCCAGCAGTACGTATGAGCGGCATAGACCTTTCTTTTGTCTCCGGCAAGGAAAAGTTCAATTACCGTGTCTGCGCCGTCATCATTTCGGAGGGCAAACTTCTTGCCATGCACGACGAGCGCTCCCCCTACTATTACCTCCCCGGCGGGAGGGTGCAGATGGGGGAAACGGCGGAAGCCGCCGTGGTGCGGGAGGTTCAGGAGGAACTGGAGATCACCCCGGAAATCATCCGTCCCCTGTGGCTGAATCAGGCATTTTTCACGGAGGATGTGGACGGCCTGCACTACCACGAGCTGTGCCTGTACTTCCTGATGGACATTTCCCACACGGACTTGCTGTCCAAAGGTGAAAAGTTTACCCTGTTGGAACGGCACCACACCCACAAATTTGAATGGCTGCCCTTTGAACGGCTGGAACGGGAATATTTCTATCCCCTGTTCCTGAAAAAGGAAATTTTCCACCTGCCGGAAGCCCTCACCCTCCGCACGGAACTGGAATAAACGCAAAACGCCCTGTCCGCTTTTCAGCGGACAGGGCATTTGTTTTTGGGGAATTATTTCATCACCAGTTCGCCGTTTTCGGCGTCCACGGTGACGGTCTGACCAGGGGTAACGTCGCCCCGAAGCAGACGCTTGCTGAGCATAGTCTCCACCGTATGCTGCACATAGCGGCGCAGGGGACGGGCGCCGTACTGCGGGTCATAGGCCGCGTCCACAATGGCGGCCTTGGCCGCAGGCGTCAGCTCGCAGCGGATCTGTTGGTCAGCCAGACGGTCGTTGAGCTTGGCGATCTGCAGGTCGATGATTTTGGTCACATTCTCCTTGGTCAGGGGCTTGTAGAACACGATCTCGTCCAGACGGTTGAGGAACTCCGGCCGGAAGGTGCGGCGCAGCAGTGCGCGAACCTGTTCCTTTGCGCTTTCCTCAATGGTACCGTCGGCGTTGATGCCGTTCAGGATATACTCAGAGCCAAGGTTGGAGGTCAGGATCAGAATGGTGTTCTTGAAGTCCACGGTTCTGCCCTGAGAATCGGTAATCCGGCCATCGTCCAGCACTTGCAGCAGGACGTTGAACACGTCGGGATGCGCCTTCTCCACCTCGTCGAACAGGACGACGGAGTAGGGCTTCCGGCGTACCGCTTCGGTCAGCTGGCCGCCTTCTTCATAGCCCACGTATCCGGGAGGCGCGCCGATGAGACGGGACACGGAGTATTTCTCCATGTATTCGGACATGTCGATACGCACCATGTTGTTCTCATCGTCAAACAGCGCCTGCGCCAGTGCCTTGGCAAGCTCGGTCTTGCCCACGCCCGTGGGGCCGAGGAACAGGAACGAGCCGATGGGACGGTTGGGATCCTGAATGCCCGCGCGGCTGCGCTGAATGGCTTCCGTAACGGCCTGAACCGCTTCGTCCTGACCGACCACCCGCTTGTGGAGGGTCTCGTCCAGCGTCAGCAGCTTCTCCCGCTCTCCCTGCACCAGCCGGGAAACGGGGATGCCCGTCCAGCGCTCCACGATCTTGGCGATTTCCTCGTCGGTGACTCTATCCCGAAGGATGTTGCTGTCTTTCGCGGACTGGGCACGGCGCTCTTCCTCTTCCAGCTGCTTCTTGGCTTCCGGCAGACGGCCGTATTTCAGTTCCGCCGCCTTTTCCAGGTCGTAGCTCTGCTCGGCGGCTTCGATCTGACGGTTCAAGTCCTCAATCTTCTCCCGCAGCTGCTGCACCCGGCCAATGGCGTTCTTCTCGTTCTCCCACTGCGCCTTCATGGCGTTGAAGGAATCCCGTTCCTCCGCCAGCTCCTTTTGCAGCTCGGCAAGACGCGCCTTGGACAGCTCGTCCTCCTCCTTCTTCAGAGCGGCCTCCTCGATCTCCATCTGGATGATCTTCCGGGACACCGCGTCCAGCTCCGTGGGCATGGAGTCCATTTCCGTGCGAATCTGGGCGCAGGCTTCGTCGATCAGGTAACGGGAAGGCAGATTATCGGTTGCGTCTATTACCAGATCGTATTCAGCGATGATAAAAGTGTTTTCCGAAGTCAGCCGCTGAGCGTAGGGTACAATAGTTGTATAGGGATTTAAAGCCTGAAGCTTCCGGGCAGCGACTTCGACCTTCAGGGCTCCTAAACATTGGGTATCGTAGAGAATCTGACGTTGAAGATTACTCTCCGAGACTATATCATTGTCGAGTATACCGATCCGGCCGATTCCGGCAGCAGTCAAATAGAGTAAGACGGGGGAACCTAATCCGCCGGCTCCTACAACCAATACTTTCGCCCGTTTCAATTTTTCTTGTCCAGGCTCTCCGATTTCTTCCAAAATCAAATGCCTGGCATAGCGTTCTTTTTCTCCCATAGTCGATTATTTATCTGGTATTGGGGATGTAATTCCGGTTGAATTACATCCATCCGTCCCAGTCTTTCCATACCGGTTCGTATCCTTTTTGACGTATACTGTCGGCAACTTCCTCAGGAGTGCGTTCGTCACTGATGTGGAATTGTTCCAGAGCCTGAGGATAAGTGAAATACCCTCCGGGTTCGGTTTTCGATCCGGCACTCA
>ERZ506995.691-NODE-691-length-12463-cov-4.697614_pt1 | contig 12463 bp, 9 predicted proteins | sample MGYA00512883_ERZ506995 | MGnify/ENA metagenome assembly ERZ506995
CGAACACGAACCGACGAAGCTTCAGGTCGCTGAACAACTGCCAATTGCCTTTCGCATCGGTTTCAGTAGTCTGCATGCCGTCACTGACAAGTACGCCCGCTATCGGTTTGCCGTAGTTGTCCTGAACCGTACCATAGAGCGCGGCCTCGCTGTTAAATTCTCCCTCGGACGAATTTCCGTCCAAATTGATTTTTGTGGCGAAGTCGTCCGCACAACCGCACAGACATAACGCCCCGATAATGAATAGAAAAATAAAAATACGCTTGTTCATTGGTTTCAATTTTAAATGGATAAAAACGGCCCCGAAAGATCACCCTCCAGGGCCGTTTTACAAACATGAATGAAGGGTTAGTCCGCCAGAACCGGGTAGGTGCCCGAACTCTTCCAACGGCGGAGTACCACGCCTTCGGGTTTCTGGCTGAACGTCGCACTGTTGAAAATATCCACGCCGGCATTCAACGCCTCGACGAAGCTGCCGTACTCCGTGTTATTCGAGGGTACGCTCACGCTGCCCGACATCATCTCTCCGAGCGAGAGGGCTCTGGAAGTCTGCGTCGGCCATACCGAAGGAACATTGCTGCCGGTGTTTTTCGCTCTTCCCACAGCGACGCCGACCGCTGAATTGCCGTAGATGTTCTGCAGGTTGCTCTTCTTGACGTATCCGACAGCTCCGCCGTACATGCCCCCGGAGACAACGGTCGCCGTTGTCGTATAGCAGTTGACGGCAAACGAGTCACTGCCACCGTAACCGATGATGCCGCCGGTATTGGGCCCCGATGAAACGAGCGACTCCATCCAGCTGTAACAGTTGATGACGAAGGCTTTTGCATTGGTGTTGCCGCCCGTGATGCCGCCGGCATTCTCGCCCGATGACGAGATGTTGCCGCCCAACACTGCGCAGTTGACGATAACCGAGTTGTTTTCGCCCGCAATGCCGCCGACACGCTTCACACCCGTGAGCGTGCCTTTCACGAAGTATACGCCGTCGAGCGTTCCGTTGTTGCGCCCGGTCATGCCGCCGATCCGGTTGCCGTTCGAGGTGAGGGTAGCTTCGATTTTGAGATCCTTGACCGTACCCGAATTAATGCGGATGACGCCGAAGATGGCAGCATCCGCGTCGATGTCGGCCTCCGCAACCGTGCGGGTCGCCGTAATGCCCTTCAGCGAGTTGCCGTTGCCGGTGAGCTGACCGGAGAAGCTGTCCCATGCGATGAAGTTCTTACCGCTGAAATCGATATCGTTCGTCACCAGATAGTAGTCCCCGGCTTTATAATCGCCCGGCTGGGTGCCGTTGATCGACTGCGCGATCTCGTTCCATCGGTCGGCGGTGGCAATCTGCCACGGGTCGCTCTCGCTGCCGGAGCCGATGCCCTCGTCGCCTGCTACGAAGATTTTCTTCGAAACCTCGCTGCTTGCACCCCGGTCATCAGTCACCTGAAGCGTCACATCGAACGTGCCGCCCTTCGTGAAGGTATATTTGACCGAAGCTTCGGTAGAGGTCGTATTATCGGGAAGGGTCCATCGGCGGGCGACGATCTCGCCATCGGAATCGACCGAGGTATCGGTAAAGGTCACTTCGGTATCCACAACCACCGTTTCCGGAGTATACGTGAAGGATGCCGAGGGCGCCAGATTGGCGGCCTTGACGACAATGGTCCGTTTGGTCGAGCTGCTGTTGCCGTCGGCGCCGTAGACCGTCAGCGTAACGACATATTCGCCGGCCTCCTTGTACATGACAGGGTCCGGAGCAGCCTCTTCCGACCAGTTTCCCAGTCCGGCGAATCCGAAATGCCAGAAATAGCCGCTGATCTCCGTGCCTTTGGCCGTTGAATTGTCGGTAAACTGTACGGCATCGACGCCGGCGATAATCTCTGCGCCGTCATCGAACGTGAAATCGGGGGTAAGGACCGAATCGAAAATCGGCCCCACCTCTTTGTCGTCGGAACATGCGGTTATCAAAACCAAACATGCGACGCATAGCAACGATATGATTCTTTTCATGGTTTCAGTCTGTTAAAATTTTTCAAATGTCTAACGGGTTGCCTCTCTACGACGGATACCCGTGCAACCGAGCAGGAATGCCTGAAGAATTAACGAGAATCTTTTCATGTCCCGAACCGTTTAATTGCTTCCGTATCCCGGATTCTGATAAAGGCCTTCGGGATTGAGAATCCGTTCGTTGTAGGGAATAGGCAGTAACAAGTCTTTCAACGAAAAATTGGAATTGATCGCGCTGAAGTGCTCCAGCATCTCCATACGATCGTACATACGCAGCAAATCCTGCCAGCGGAGCCCCTCCTGCATGAATTCGTGCAGGCGTTCATCGTAGATGCCCTGACGCAGGTCGCTCCCCGACCAATCGCCCAGCCCGGCACGCTCACGCACCTTGTTCAGCCAGGTTTTCGCCAATGTTTCCTCTTTCGACCAATAATAGGCTTCAGCCAGCATCAGCGCCACATCGGCATAACGCAGCACAATCCAGTTGTTGCCTCCATACCCGTTGGCGCCGCATTCCAGATCGGCATACTTCATGGTGTGATAGTAAGTCTGCCCCGCCTTGTTCGTTGCCCGCAGGAAAGAGCGGCGGACATCGCCCGGCTCGAATGAATCATAGACAGCCTGTATCGTGACGTTCTGCATCTCGCCTTTTCTCTGCGAGGTGACGCCCGCTCCCTCAGGACCGTACATATAATTCCACACCGATCCCAGGTCGGCGTTCCCCTGAATATAGTTGACCTGGAAAATATTTTCCGCACACGACTTCTGCGTAGAGAGGTCCCAGACGGAGGAATAGGAAACCGACGAGAGTTCGCCGAACTTGCGCAGATCCCAGGCAGCAGTCAGTTTCCCGATCGCCTGTCCGAGCAATTCGGATTTCGAACTGACGAAATCTTCATCGCAAGCCTGCTGCAACAAGGCTTTGCCCCAAAGTGCCCATGCGGCAGCCTTACTGACCTTGCCGCATGCCGAGGCAGGTTGCACATCAAGCAGGGGGCTTTCGGTCACATATTTCAGGTCGTCGAAAATGGCCTGGTAGATTTCGGCCTTCGGGCGGCGGTAATTGTTGGCCCGAACCTCTTCCGTACTCTCCAGAACCTTGAGCACCAATGGCACGTCACCCCACTCGGTTACCAGCCAGTAGTAAGACAAAGCGCGCAGGAACCGGGCTTCGGCTTCATACGTATCGCGGGCCGAAGGAGTAGCATAACTGACATCCCCCAGATGGGCGAAGAGCGTATTGGCGCGCGAAATGATCTTGTACAACTGCGAATAACGGTTGTAAACATAGACATTCTCCTCGGTAAGCGTATAATTGTAGAACTGATAGGGAATGCCGCTGTTGGCGCCGCTGTTGGTTACGACGGTCGCATTGGCGCGCACATCGGTAAAATAGTGATAGTTATCGGCAACATAACTTTGCGTCAGCGAGGTGTAGACGCCGTTAAGCGATGCGACAATGTCCTCTTCGGAAGTATAGTAATTGCCGACTGTCACTGAATTGGGATTATATTCGTCGAGAAAATCGCACGCAGTCAGCATAGCCGACGCTGCAAGAAGAATAAACAGATGACTGATTCTCATAACAGAACGGATTAAAACGTTAAATTTAAACCTACCGAGTAGATACGCGACAGCGGATAGCAACCCCAGTCGAATCCGGGCATCAGGTTGCTGCTCTTGTACGAAACCTCGGGGTTGTAACCGCGGTAGTCGGTAATAGTGAAGAGGTTGTCGCCGCTGACATATACCCGGCACGATTCGACCCCGATCTTCCGGAGCAGACGTTTGGGCAACGTATAGCCTAACGTAATGTTCGAGCAGCGGAAATAAGAGGCGTCCTCCACATAGTACGAAGAGAGTTTGAGAGATTGGTTCGTCACCGAGATCCGCGTGGCGATGGGTACGTTGTTGCGCCCCGGATTCGTATCCGACACATAACGGTCGGCGGCAATCGCATACTGGTTCGACGATCCTTCCACGTTGAACAGATAGTAATCCTGGAAATTGATCACCTCACCGCCGTACGAGTAAGTGAAGCTCGCTCCCAGATCGAAGCCTTTCCACGAGAGGCTGGTCGAGAAGCCGCCCGTAAAGTCGGGATAAGCGTTCCCCAGAATCGTTTTGTCGTTCGTGTCGATGACGCCGTCGCCGCTCACGTCTTTCCAGATCGTATTGCCGTAGGACAGATCGTCGAGCGCATAGCTGGGTACGGCAGGCCCTTGCAGCGTGTAGCCGGCAGGGAACTTGCTGCCGTTGGCCAGATAAACCTCCCGGTCCTTCAGCGCGTTCTTGTAATCGAGTTCCGACATGATGCCGACGGCCTTGTAGCCGTAGAACGACCCAATGGGATAGCCTTCTTTGGTAATATGCGATTGCACGGAACGCTCCGATGTGGAGAGAATGTCGTCCAGTCCGCCCAAACTAACCACTTTGTTACGATTGATCGAAATATTCGTGCTGACATTCCACTTTACCTTGCCGGTCAGCAATCGGGCGTCGACCTGCAGGTCGAAACCACGGTTGCGGATCTTCGCATCGGTCATGTTGGTCGTTGAAGAGGTGAACCCGGAAATCGCGGAGATCGGTGCGTTATAGAGAATGTCGGTCGAGATGGAGTTGTAATAGTTGGCAATCACATTCAACCGGCTGTTGAAAAATCCCAGGTCCAGACCTATGTTGGTCTGCGTCGTCGTTTCCCATCCGAGTTCCGAATCGGCAAACCCGCCGAGACGGGAAGTGGATACGGCCGTCGTGCCGAAAGCATAACTTCCGGTCGAGATACCTGCAATGCTGGAATAATTGCCGATGTCGTTGTTGCCGCTCTTACCCCAGCTGGCACGGATACGGACCGTAGCAATGTTTTCGAGCGCATCTTTCAGAAACGGTTCGTTCGAGATCGTCCAGCCTGCCGATACCGACGGGAAATATCCCCAGCGGTTATTGACGCCGAAACGCGACGAACCGTCGGTGCGGAACGTTCCGGTCACGGTGTAACGGTCGTCGAACGAATAGTTCAGACGCGCCAGATAGGACATCATCGACCAAGCCGCTTTGCGGGTTTCATAAAGCGATACGTCCGAATCTTTCGGGCCGTGGGCTGTCACCTCGTGGATGCGGTCGTCGGCGAATCCCGTAGCCTGGACACCGAGTCGGTCGTAGGTCTTGCGCTGAAGCGTATAGCCGATGAGCGCATCGACGTGATGGCGTCCGAGCTGTTTCTTGTAGCTTGCCGTGAACTCCCCGAGCCGGTCGATATCGTAGGTCGAGCTCGAGCGGGCGATATTGTAGGAGGCCAGTTCGGGCCCATAGGCGGGCGTGCTGTTTCGGCCTATGCTCATCGGCCGGTAGTAGAAATAGCGGTAGTTGTACCACTGCTGTCCCAGTCGCGCCGAGATCTTCAGATCGGGCAATGGTTCATAGACCAGGTTGAAGTTCAGGTTGTGGCGCGAAGTCTTCTCCGAAATATCCAGTTCGTTGGCGATGACGAGCGGATTTTCGGGGAAATTGATGCCCCAGTCCGTCACCATCCGGATCATGGCGCTACGAGCGTAATCGCCGTTCTCCTCATAGGCCGGCAGGTTGGGCAGATACATGAGCATACTTTGAATAACACCGTCATTGATCATACGCCCTTCCGCCTGTACCACTTTGTTTTTGACGTCGTACATCGAATAGCTCAGGCTGGCCGAAAAGTGCTTGGTGATCTGTGCATCGAGATTCAGACGGGCATTAATGCGATTGTGATTCGAGGGGGCGATAATACCATCCTGATCCATGTAGCCGACGCTGGCCATGTAGCGAATAGCCTTGGAACCTCCCGTCACCGAAATGTTGTGGCGCATCATTCCGGCGTTGCCGAACACCTCGTCCTGCCAGTCGGTATTGTACTGCTGTTCGACAGGCGTCCGGGTCGTAAAATCGTAGAACATGGGGTGGATACCGACATCGGCGAGCGAAAATCCCTTGGCCGAACGAATCGTATTGTCGTCGTTGGGACTCCACGCAATGCCGGCGGCCGTCGCTTTCCGGCGATAGGAATCGTTGCGCGAAGCAATGTACAGGTCCCGGAATTGGTTCGCATCCAACAGATCGACCTTACGTTCGAGCTGCTGAATACCATAAGAGAAATCATAGCTGATCTTGGCGCGCTCGCCCTCTTTGCCGCGTTTGGTTGTAATCAGCACGACGCCCGAAGCGCCGCGCGAACCGTAGATTGCAGCCGAGGCGGCATCTTTCAGAATGTCGATGCTCTCGATATCGCCCGGATTGATGTAAACATCCTCCGAGGCAGGATAACCGTCGACAACATACAGCGGATCGCTGCCAGCCGAGAGCGAGTTGACACCCCGCACACGTATCTGCACGCCCTCACCCGGCGCGCCGTCGGCCTGCCGGACCTCCACGCCGGCGACCTTGCCGGCAAGCGCCTGCGCCATGGTGGGCGTCGTTGTCGTCAGTTCGCTGGCTTTGACACTCGCTATCGAGCCCGTAAAGTCGCTTTTGCGCATGGGCGTATAGCCGACAACGAGCACATCCGAGATTTGTTGGCTATCCTCTTTGAGCGTAATGTCGAAGCGAGTGGCGCTGCCGACCCGAACATCCGCCGGGGCATACCCCAAATAGTTGATTTCCAGAACGGCCTGCGAAGCGGGGGGGGGTACCTGAAGTGCAAATCGGCCCTCTATATCGGTGCTGACACCGATCGTCGTACCTTTCACGACCACAGCAGCTCCGACAACCGGGTTGCCGGCCGCATCGCGTACGACACCGGAAATCACAGCAGGCTTCTTCGCCTCGGCTTCAGAGCGTCCGTTCTTCAGTACAATGTTCGAGCCCTGGACCGTATAGGATACATTTGTTCCCCGGAGCATGGCGTCAAGCGCCTCCTGCAGCGGACGATTCACGACCTGTACCGTAACAATGCGTTTCACATCCACGTTCTCGGCGCTTCCGAAAAGATATTTCGTCTGACGCTCAATCTCATTCATAACCTGCTCCATACGGACCTTATCCATACGGATGGTCACACGAACATCTTGCGCATGAACGTCATTTACGGGATATGCGACAGGCAGAACGAATAAAAGAATTAACAAACTAATTCGCTGAATAATCTTTTTATTCATACTTTTGTTGAATTAAAGTTCAATTTTGAGAAAAGGTTGATCATTTTCCGATTGGACTCCGGCCTGCAGGTGTTTGCCCGCCTGCAGGTTTTTTCACGTCCGACCGGAAAGGCAATGGTGGATCGTTCGGTCATTTCTTCATAGGCAATTTTCGTTTGGGGGTGGTATTAAACTTTATGAAACCATCACTGGATGATAATTCTGTTCCGGTCGTGATCGTATTCGTAGGTAAAATCAGAGGCGAGCTGCAACACGCGTAAAGCATGTTCGATTCCCTCTGAAATGCGGATTTTGAGGCGTCCATAGGCCACTTTCGGAAGCGTAGCGCATCGGATTTCAATCTCGACGTCATAATATTTCCTGAGTTTCTCAACGACCTCATCGAACGAGTCGTTCCGGAACGACAGAATACCCTCTGTCCATAGATACTCGTCGCAATTCTCAAGTTCGTCCACATACAAGTAGCCGTTTTCGAGCCGGACGACCGTATTGGGTTCCATGACGACCTGCTCGCTGGTCCGATGGTTGCGGACGGACACACGGCCTTCGAACAATGCCGTCGAGAACCGGCCTTTCGCCTCGTCGGCAATCACATTGAAATCGGTTCCCAACACCCGGACATCGTAGGCGAAGGTCTCCACAATGAAAGGCTGTTTTTCGTTGTGGCTGACATCGAACCGGGCTTCACCGACGAGTTTGACCCGGCGTTCCTTGCCACTGAAAATCGAAGGGTAGATGAGCCGGCTTCCGGAATTCAGATCGACCTCCGAACCGTCGTTGAGTGAAATCCGGACATGCTGGCCCACCGGAGCCTCGATGACGGTCTGCTGTTGGGCCCAGCCGTTCAGCCGGAAGGCAAAGAATGCATAGCTGCCTGCAAATCCGACCAACAAGGCGGCGGCAATGCCGGCAGCATACCGACGGAAAGAAGTGGCCCATGCAGAGCGTCGTGTCGGCAGCTTAGCTTCGGATTCGTCGCATAAAATGCTTACAAGGTACATCGAATGCACGTCGTTCAGCCGTTGCTGATGCTCTTCGGGATTCTCATCCAGCCAGGCGGCAATTCGATCATTCTCTTTGACTGTCGTTTCTCCGGCACAGAACCGAAACAACTGGGCGTTTGTAATTTCTTCTTTCATCTTTTATGGGCTCTATCTGATAATAAAGATGCATAACTGCTCCTCTTTCCCCCATGAACAAACAACAAATCACGAAAATATTTTTTTTCAATATGTTCAATTCATTGAAACGGTGTGAATTAAGCACATGCTCCGGCTTCTCTGATCCGCGCTTTCCGAAACCGCTTCGCATTCCGTCCGTACGGGCGTAATTTTATTTTCAGAATTTCTTCCGGGAAAATATTATATCTTTGTGTATAGAATACTCTCTATGGACACAGCTTCGTCGTTCTCACAGCAACTTTTCGAGCAGCTATTCCGTCAATACAAGCGGAAATACCTGCTCATAGCCAACAGCTATGTGCGGGATTCCAAAACGGCAGAAGATATCGTGCACGACAGTTTCATGGCCGTATGGGAACATCGCGACAACATTAACGGGGCGAACATCGAAGCCTATCTGTATAAAGTCATCCGGAACAATTGCCTGATGTATCGCCGGAATCAGCAAATAGGACAGGCCGTATACGAACAGATCAAACTCAAAGAGCGCAGCGCAATGGATTACTATACCCGAGCTATCGAGAGTTGCGACCCGGACATCCTGTTCCGGAACGAAATTCTCGAAATATGCCGGGCCCAACTCGAACAAATGCCGGAACTGACGCAGCAGATATTCAAGGCCCGGCGGCTGGAGGGAAAGAGTTACAAGGAGATTGCCGAACAATTTGGCATTCCGCAGAAAAAGGTCGACAAACAACTTCAACAGGCAGTTACCAAGTTGCGTCGCGCATTGAAAGACTTTTTCTCGATTATCTTTATCTAATAGAAAGAATCCGCCTCCGAAGTGAAATTAGGGTCACAATAAACAGTTCTGTACTTGGCTCTGAAAATGAAATCATACTCGAATGAAACTCTCCATGTAGGCATTGACATCCATGCGCCCGTATCGGTCGAACGGTTCCAACATCTTCTGCCAGAAGAGCACCTCGGCTTCATCCTTATCCACTTTGTCCCGTCCTGAAAAAGGTTTACAGTGATTGATAATTAAAGATAAACATTTTGGTTCAAAAAATATTGTCCTGATATAAGTTTACATATGCCTTCCGAACAACCGTCTTTCGGCCCCAATGATGTTTGAGTTTCCCGGTTCTAAGTTCCGCTTCCAAGGGCGTAAGCCAATCGCAGCTGGCATGAGGTCTGAGTGAATTGTAAAGGATAACGATCTGGTCGATGCGTTCTTTTGCTGCCTGAAAACTTTCAAAACATTCCTCGTCGATCCATTCGCTCTTCAGAATACCGTTCACCCGTTCGGCAACGGCATTCTCATACGGATCGCCCTTTTCAGTCATGCTGATGCGAATCCCATTATCGGTCAGCAATTTCACATATTCTTTCGAACAATATTGGCATCCTCTGTCCGAATGATGGATTAACCCTTGCCGTTTTTGCTGCGGAGTCTGGTCTATGGCCATCCTCAGTGCACGGAGCGCTCCGTCCCGTTCCAATGTCGTATTCAGATCATAGCCTACGATCCGTTTGGAATAGGCATCCGTTATCAAAGCCAGATATGCAAATCCTTCTTTCAAAGAAATGTACGTAATATCTCCGACCCATAAACGATGCGGCCGCTCGAGGTCGAAACCCCGGATCAGATTCGGATATTTACGCATCCAGTGCCGCGAGCAGGTCGTAACGCTGTATTTCTTCCGACGTTTGACCAGAAGATTGTTTTCCGAAAGCAGCGTAAATAACCGATCCCGGCTGACCGGAAATCCGTCTTGTTGTAGCAAATGCCACAGTTTACGACCGCCGAGCCTGGGCATCAGTTTCCGGTAGTAACCCACCCGCTCCAAAAGAAGGGTGTCGGACAAGGATCCTTCCCTATTACGCCGTAAATGTTTATAATAGGCCTGACGGGTATAGCCGAACAACCCGCACAGAAACGACAGGCTCATTGCTGTGTGTCTTTCTTTGAGACGCTGGACTGTCCGGCTGCGGATTTTTTTAGCAGGTCGATACCGTATTCTTCTTGGAGGATATCTCCCATGATCTCATAGCCTTCCAGACGTAATAAAGCCTCTTCCAAGCGCCGCCGAAGGGCTTTGTTCTCGGATAATAATTCACTGGCTTCTTCACTCGTAACGCGGGACATGATCGGATAAGGATTAGGGGTACTCACAAAGCTACAACTATTTTTCGCTTTCCAGCGCTGACCCATCTTATGAATCGTAGACATGGGAATACCATGTTCTTCGGAGAGTTGGCGAGCCGTCTTGACTCCGCTCAAATACTCCTGTAAAATCAGATGACGCAACTGACGCGGTAAATAATGACGTGATAAGTCTGAATTCGTTGTTTGCTGCATAAGATTTACTCTTTTCTGTAAACCTTTTTCAGGACGGGACAGGTCTCGAAATCCTATCGGTGCGGACTGGAGCGGACTGGAGCGGACATCGGCACCGCCCCGGCAGGCGGAGACGCTATATTTGCCCCGGCTTCGGAAGAGAAGTCCGCGATGCAGGGGTGGAACACCCTTGTCGTGCGGGCCTCGATCGGCGAAGACGGCGAACTCTCGGAGCCCGAAGCGCCCGCCGGCGCCCGATTCCCGCTTCCGGCTCTCCCCGCCAGAGCAGAACTCCGTGACGCGGAGGTTCATGCGATGCTCGGAGAGCTGGACTTCGGAGAGAGCGCCGTCATGGGCGATGCCACGGCCGAGGAACGGCAGGCCATCGCCAACTTCGACATCCGGGCCTATGCTTAATTAAAAACGACCTACGACATGAAATGGAATAACGAATACGGCTGACGCCTTTTCCGCAGCAGGAAATACGATGTATCCGGTCGCAGAATGCTCCCAAAGCAGGCTGCGGCCTTTTTCACACCCTTAACCAAACTACTTGAACGATGAAAAAAAGAGCAATTTTCATGATTCTGTCCCTGTGCTCCGTGCTCGCCTCCTTTGCGCAGGGCAACGGCATGGCCGGCATCAGCGAGGCCACGAACATGGTAACCTCCTACTTCGACCCGCTCACGAAGCTGATCTTCGCCGTGGCGGCGATTTTGGGTCTTGTGGGAGGTGTTCGTGTCTATTCGAAATTCTCGTCGGGCGACCCAGATGCCTCCAAATCCGCCACGGCGCTGTTCCTCTCGTGCGTCTTTCTGGTGATCGTAGGTACGGTCTTACGTTCGTTCTTCCTCTAAGCGATGGGCGAATACCAAATAAACAAAGGGGTCGGCCGTCAGGTCGAATTTCAGGGCGCGCACGTAATGGTTCTTTGGCAAATGCGTCGATAGCAAGACGTTAGGCAAGTGTTCGATAGCCTATCATCGATCGGCTTATCCGAAAGGGAAACCGGACGGGGAGTATAGCCTGCCGACAAACTGATAAGTCATACAGTTACCAAGTATGCGACTGAATCAGGAGATGAAAGATAGATACGAGGATAAAGTCTGGATTGATTGAACGATAGTCCAAGTGGCACAACTCGAAACTGTGGCGGAAGGTAACTACAGACGCCATACTGTAACACACTCGATTCGACCTTGGAGGGTTGGGTGCAGAACAGGTTACAGCACAACTGCGATAAGCAGAAACGGGCGAAAGTCGTATCCGACAATCTATCAAAGCTATGTTGCCGAAGAATTAAACGTGGATTGCCTAACCCGGAATGCCGAAAGGCTATTAGGTTTCAGACCTATGAAAATCCGGTATGGCAACGGAGCCACCGTAGTAGTCCGAGCGAGGGAAAGCCTCGTACATGGCGAAGGGTGGCAGCTAACATTTTTAATACAAATTAACGGATAATGTGTGAGACATTATGAGAAATCCAGAGAGAGTATTAAACAGTCTGTCAGAGCACAGCAAAGTTTCGAGCTACAAGTTTGAACGGCTCTACAGGGTTCTATTCAATTCGGAAATGTTTCTCCTCGCCTACCATAATATACAAGGTAGGCAGGGAAATATGACGGAAGGTTCCGACGGTAAAACTATCGACGGAATGAGCCTGAAACGGATTGAAAATTTGATTGATGCGCTCAAAGATGAGTCGTACCAACCAAAACCGGCAAGAAGGACGTACATCCCGAAGAAAAACGGGAACATGCGACCTCTCGGCATACCGTCTATCGACGACAAATTAGTGCAGGAGGTATTGCGAATGCTGTTGGAAGCAATTTATGAAGGTAGTTTTGAGAACACCTCGCACGGTTTCCGAC
>ERZ506995.706-NODE-706-length-12349-cov-3.413291_pt1 | contig 12349 bp, 7 predicted proteins | sample MGYA00512883_ERZ506995 | MGnify/ENA metagenome assembly ERZ506995
TCTATGCAACACCCTAAAGAACCAAACGATTATTATCAAAAGCTTGTGGATATTACAAGTTGGACTGATGAGGATTTTGAAAGGGAACTCAAACTAAAAGAGGAATGCAAAGAAAAAAATATCCATGCTGATTATGTAATTAATCAATTTAAAGATTTGCTGTTCTGTATAGAAGATGTACAACAAGGCACTGAAAAGTAATATGGAGTCTTCCGTACACAACACACAAGCAACAAAATAATGCAAAAGCCCTGTAAACAAGCTGATCCTTGCGTTTAAAAAGTTCTCAAAGAGATAATTTATACAGATTATCCCAACAGCACTTCCAACACGGAAGTGCTGTTTTTCTTTACCCATTGCGGCATGATCCGATTGCGTGCCGTTTCAGCGCTATCAAATCGACAAATGAAAAAGCAGCTGCCCGAAAAATTCCAAGCAACTGCTTTTTGACGATGAAATCTGTTTTCACTCAGTCATTCTTCATTTGATTCATCATCTATTTTGTTAAATTTTTAAAAAACCGAATCTGCGCTTTCTCGTTGTCATACCCGATGGAACGATAGAATTTGTGCGCCTCTGTTCTGGCCTTCCCGGAATTCAGGCGAACGGCGTGTATGCCGCATACCTTTGCCCAATTTTCCACAGCGCGCATAAGGGCTTTGCCGCAGCCCCTTCTGCGATATGCTTTTGACACGGCTAAACCTAAAATGTTGACCAGACTTTCAAAATAAAGCGTGTTGTATTGCTCCGCATGAACATAACCGACGACCTTACCATCTATTATGGCAACAAAAACCTTTTCTCTGCTTGCATCCAAATTCTTCAATCTTTCCTTAACCAAATCGGCGTTACAGTCATAACCCAAATCCTGACAGCAGATTTTGTGAATATCGATATAGTCGTTTACATTTGCTTCTCTGATCATCCATTCAACCTCAAATCGGTCCAACACTCGCCAATACTATCCTGATTTTAACACACGAACACACAAAGTGCAATGCGCATTCTATCCCAACAACACCGTATTTTGCGCATGGCGCAAACGGGCGGCAACCTATGCCTATTGCGCGGCGGGGCGGAATGTGGTACTATGGAGAGAGAACGCCGAGGAGGTGTGGTATGAATATTCTAATGCTGGAGGACGACCCGGCCATTGCCCAGGGGCTGCGTTATTCGTTGGAGAGTGAGGGCTACACGGTAACCCACTGTGCCACGGTGGCCCGGGCGCTGGAGGCGGTGGGCGCCGGCCGATTCGACCTGTGCCTGCTGGATTTGACCCTGCCGGACGGCAGCGGCTACGATGTGTGCAAGGCCATTAAAGCCAAGGACGACACACCGGTGATCTTTCTCACCGCCTTTGACGATGAAGTGAATGTGGTAATGGGCCTGGAACTGGGCGCCGACGACTACATCAGCAAGCCCTTTCGCCTGCGGGAACTGATGGCGCGGATCAAGACGGTGCTGCGCCGCAGCAAGGGCGCTGCCACCGAGGAAATCCGTATAAGCGGTCTGACCGTGCGGATGAAAGAGGGCAAAGTGCTGAAAAACGGGCAGGAAGTGATTCTAACCGCCCTGGAATACAAGCTGTTGCTGACCTTTTTGCAAAACCGTGGCCGGGTGCTCAGCCGCAATATGCTGCTGGAGAGCATTTGGGATGTGGCCGGCGACTTTGTCAGCGACAACACGCTGAGCGTATACATCAAGCGGCTGCGGGAGAAGATCGAGGACGACCCGGTGGAGCCGCAGATCATTAAGACCGTGCGGGGCATGGGCTACAAGGTGGACGAATGAGCGAGGACAAACATTTTCGCCGCGCGCTGGTGTCGGGGCTGGTGATCAGCGCCCTGCTTATCGGCGTGGGCTTTTGGCAAAGCATCACCATGGGCATCGTCTGCCTGGTGGGCTGCGGGGCGCTGCTGGCGATATTCTGCCTGTACACCCGCAATCAAACCCGAGAAATTCGGCGGCTGTCCGATTACCTGACCACCCTGGTCAACGGCACGGCGCCGCTGCTGGTGCCCGCCAACAACCAGGAGGGTGAGTTGTCCCTTCTGGAGAATAACATTTACAAAACCGCCCGCAAGCTGCAAACCCAGGCGGAGCTGATGCAAAAAGACAAAACCTACCTGGCGGACGCGCTGGCCGATGTCTCGCACCAGCTAAAGACCCCCATCACCTCCATGACGGTGATGACGGATCTGCTGCTGGAAGAGGATCTACCCGCCGAAAAGCGGCTGGAATTCCTAAAGGGTATTTCCGCCCAGCTGGAAAAAATGCAGTGGATGATCACCACTCTGCTGAAGATCAGCAAATTTGATGCGGGCACGGCAGTGCTGCACAAGGAGCCGGTGGAGCTGACCGCAGTGGTGGAGCAGGCGCTGGCGCCCTTTATCATTCAAGCGGAGCTGCGCCAAATGACGCTGGCCGTGGACTGCCGGCAAGGGCAATTTTTGGGCGACCGGCTGTGGACGGTGGAAGCGGTGCAGAATATTGTCAAAAACTGCCTGGAACACATGGACAACGGCGGTACCCTGCGCCTAACCGGCACCCAGACCGCCCTCTATTGCCAGCTGGTGATCGCCGACGATGGCTGCGGAATCGAAAAAGAGGACCTGCCCCATATCTTTGAGCGGTTTTACAAGGGCAAAAACGCCGGACCAGACAGCGTTGGCATTGGACTGGCGCTGAGCAAATCCGTGCTGAACCGGGAGAACGCCACCGTGGAGGTGCAAAGCACCGTAGGCGTCGGTACCACCTTTACCATTCGATTTTATCGGAATATTATTTAAGGGCATTGACGGACGGTTCTTACGGCGGGCGGATACTATCCGCCCCTACGAGGGCACTTTTGTAACCGATTGACCGTAGGGGCGGCAACCTGCCGCCCGCACTGCGTGCAATTCGCTCATCGCACCCTACAAATGTATATTTTACGCAAATACATTGCCCCATTTTATAACAACGAAAAACGGACCACCTATACGGGTGGTCCGTTTCTTTTTGCTATTTTGTCCGTCTTTATTTAGCAGCGTTGAACTGGCGATCCAGCAGCACGTAATCCCGGGCGTTAATGATCCCGTCGCCGTTCACATCCAGCAGCTGCTCATAGCGGTCGCTGCCGGTCTTGGCATTCAGGCAGTCCAGGAAGGTGACCGTGCGCGTGTCTACCCCACAGCCGCCGGTGCAGGAGATGGTGGCCACGCCATCGGTGCTAAAGGCGGTAACTGCGTAGTGGTGATCGTCCGTGTACAGGGCGTACACCTCTTTATCCGCCGTAATATTCTCCAGCGTGTCGCTCCAACCGGCCAGCGCCTTACACTGGGGCAAAGCAAATTCCGTAGGTGCAACCGCCGTTTGGCCGCTGTTCACCGCTACGGCAGAAAGGAGCACATTCTTGGTTTCGTCCCCATAAAAGCGCACCTGATAAAAGTCCTTGACAACCGTCACATCTACCGTCATGGCGCCGGCCAGATCCGAACCGGTGGCGTACTCATAAGTAAAGCCGTTTTGCATCAGCGCATAATCCGCGGTGACAAAATTGCCGTTCTCATACTTCTCCGTATCCTGGTACACCACGCCGTCCGCAGCCAAACCGCCCACCGGGGCATAAAACACATTATCCTGTTGCGTAGCGTTCACCGTAATGGTCTGCCGGCCCAGGGTCACAGCGGCCAGCGCCGTATTGGCGCGCAGATCCAGCGACGGCAGGTGGTTATTGGACACGATCAGGGTGGAAAGCGCTGTGTTGGCACCCAAATTCAGTGTAGCCAACTGGTTGTTGGCACACTTTAGATAAGTCAGCACTGTGCAGCCGGACAAATCCAAGGCGGTAAGCGCGTTGTTCTCGCACAGCAGGCGCTGCACACCGGCAGGTAATTTCAGCTCCGTCAGCTGGTCGGCAGCACAGTTGATCTGGGTCAGCGCCGTGTTTTTGCTTAGATCCAGCGTGCCCAACGCATTGTCCATACAGGTCAGCTGGGTCAGCTTGGACAGGGCACTCACATCCAGCGAGGTCAGCCCAATGTCTGCGCAATAGAGATTTTGCAGATTATAGAAATACTGTATGCCCTCCAGGCTGACAATGGGGGTACCTTCCCCCAGCACATCCTCCTGCCACGCAGGCAGCATCATACGGGTGATGCTGCTGCGCTCAGAATCAGAGAGAATACCGTCGCCGTTTTTATCGCACTTCTCTGCCACGATTTGACGGAAGCCGGCGTCCGGGAAATGGGTCTCATCAATCGCCACATCCTGCGCCGCCCGTACAAGGAGTGTACCCGTAAAACAAGCGGACACCAGCAAGACGGCCAGCACCAGACTGAGCCATTTTTTGGTTTTTTGTTGCATAACTTAGAGTCCTTTCGTTGACGGGTTAAATTCTGTTAAAGGTCACCTGAATGGAGTTGGTCACAGTGGAGCCGTCCTCCAGGGTCAAGGTGCAGGTGATGGTGGCGGTGTATTTGGTGCCCAGCATGACGCCGCTGGCAGAAACCTTACCGGTTTGGTCCACCACCAGGTTCTTATTGTTGGAGGTCCACAAAGCGGACACATAGGCGTCTGCGTCTGTAGGATAGGTGCTCACGCCCAGCTGAATGCTCTTATTGGTGTACACACCGCTGCAGCCGTAAGACACAGATTCTACCTCGTTGCCGTCGTAAGTGAACTTGAAGCTGTCAATGTTGATCTTCTGGTTCACCAGCTTGACGGTGATGGTCTTTGTATAAGTCCGATCGTAAGCGTCCTTCAAGGTGTAGGTCACCTTCACGCTGCCGGAGGCATCTGCGTTGGTCTTGGTAAGCACCAAGTTGCCGGCAGCATCCGTAGCAGCGGTTACATTGTTTTCTGCCGCCGTGGTCCAGGACGGATCCTGCACCATCGCGCCGTCGGCATAGGCAGCAGACAGAGTCACCTGCTGGTTGTCATCCACAACCAGCGCCTTGCCCTCGGTCACCGCAGCGCCGCCGCTGGTAAAGCCAATCTCGCCGGGGCCGACGAACTCGTGGCCGGCCAAGGCATTCTGGGCCTGTTTCAGTGCGGAGGTGGCAGCGTCAATGACATCCTGTGAGGACTCATAGTCCGCATTGACCGCCACGGCCTTATCGTAAGCGGTCTTAAACGCCATACCGTAATCGTAAGCGTAATCCTTGTAATCCACCGCACCGGCATCCGCAATAGCCTGCTGCAAGGCGGAGAAATCATAAGTCGTATAGGCAATCACCGTGGCGGTGTAGCCGCCGTCCACCGTGGTGGCAGTAATGGTGGCCTTGCCCTGGGATACAAAGGTGATCTTGCCGCTGTTGTCTACCGTAGCGATCTCCGGGTGATCACTGGTAAAGGTGCAGTCCCGCAGCGCCAAGGAAGCAATGGTGGCAGAGGAGGTTACCGTGGGCGTAATCGTCACGGTATCCTGCGGTGAGCCGTGGACCATATCCGTGTCCATGCTTACACCGGTCACCGCATAGCGGGTGAAGCAAACCGTGGTGGTGGCGGTGAAACTGTCGCCCTTCACGGTGGTGATGGTGCAGGTGATCTCTGCCCACTGGTTGCCGCTGTCTGTATTGGTCACCAGCCCGGTGTCGCTGACGGTGACCTTGTCGTTGGAGCTGGACCAGGTAATGCTCTGGTACAGACCGCCGGCAGGCGCCGTTACAGCAGACAGCTGAACGGTCTTGTTCTTCAAGCTCAGTTCATTGTGCAGGTAGCGGATATGACCCGGATTGGGAATGGTCACATTGGCCTGGGCCTCTGTATCTGCCGTCAGGCTCACGCCCTCGGCGATAATGTACTTCACCAAACCGTTGTGGGCGCTCTCCAGCAGCTCCACCTGGGCGTCAATCTCAGCCTGGGTGGACAAACCGCTGTCAATCATCGTCTTGGCCTGGCCACAGGCGGTCTCCAGCACAGCCAGGGAATCCTCCGTGTATATATAATGGCCCTTCGACTGATTGACCAGGATTTGGTATTCGGCGTACTTGGCTTCCAGCACGGAGTAGTCCGCACGCACGGTTACGGCACAAGTGGCGGTGTAGCCGCCGTCCAGGGTTTTCACGGTAATGGTGCAGTCGCCCACATCCACCGGCGTAACCAGTCCATTCTCTACCTTGGCCACAGCCGGGTTTGAGGAGGTCCAGGTTACATCGTTAAAGGTTTTGTTAGAGGAACCGGCAAGCGTTGCATTCAGCTGTACCGGATCCTGGGTCACCAGCAAATTCAACTGGGTCTGATCCAGGCTGACGCCGCTGATCACACTGCCGCTCATTACAACGGTAAAGCTGCGGCTCAGTGTGCGGCTGTAATGGTCTGTGTTGGTCACCGTCACCTTCGCCCAGCCGTTGGCAGAAGCAGAGGAGGGACTCAGCACCAGCTTGCCATCGGTCTGCGTGGCTTTGATGTTTTTGCTGTCGTCCACCGTCCAGCTGATGCCATTGCTGTCTGCACCCGCCGGCACTACGGCGGCGCTCAGCTCCAGCTTGTTGTTCTCATGCAGCGTATTGGCGTAGCCGTTCTTGCTCAGGTCGATGGACAAGGCGTCGTTGTCGCCAATCGTACCGCTGGTGCGCTGATTATAGCTGCCTATGGCGGTGTTGCGACTGTAACCCACATAGCTTACATCAATGGACTGCGCTTTGATGACCTGATGACCTTCCAGCGCAGCGCCGGCCTCTATCAATGCCTGTGCGGCCTGGTTGATCTCGTCCTGGGTCTTGGTGTTGTCGTTCATCACGGACTGGGCTTCCTCATAGGCCTGCTTAAAGGTAATGCCTACGGTGTACTCATAGTCCTGATAATCCGTATCTTTATACTTTTCCAATGCGGCCTGCAGCACGCTGCGATCACCGCCGGTGGATACGGAACAAGTGGCGGTGTAGCCGCCGTCATAGGCAATGGCACGCACGGTGGTGGCGCCGGTGGACACAAAGGTCACCAAGCCTTTATCGTCTACGGTGGCGATATTTTCGTTATCGCTCTCCCAATAGAAGTCAGAGATGGATGCCTTGCCCACGCCCAAGGTGCCTGATGGCTGTACCGTTGCCGTCAGCTGATGGGTATCCCCAATGGAACCGCTGACAGCCGACTCAGAAATGGTAATGCCGGTGGCAGGTGTGTACGCAAAGGATACCCACACATCGTCCGTCCAGGTCTGGCCGAAGTGATCCGTAACCGTACAGGTGATCTTACCGTAGTAGCCCTCGTTCTTCAACACATTGAAGGAGGTGTTCTTGGCGGGAGAGGCCACACCGTTTTCAGAAATCACGATCTTGTCGGTAGAAGAGGTCCAGGTAACGGACGCATAGTTGGCATTGTTGGGGTACAGGCGTACATTCAGATCCAGCTTAGCGTCCTTGTATGCGCCGTCTGTAAGCAGCGACACATCATATTGATAGAAGTTGCTGGCCTCCTCGCCGTCCAAGTAAATCTCTACATTATTAATATGCGTATATTTCTCCAGGCCCTTGTAAGCGGCGATCAGCTTTTCCAACTGGGCATCCACTTCTTTTTGGCTGGATGCGTTGGCGTCGATCAAAGCCTGGGACTCGGCGATGGCATCCTGGAAGGCCTGCCAGGTGGCCGGGTAATAGTTGGTTTCTGTCAGCTCCAGCGACTTATAGGTATCGATCTGGGCTTGCAGGGCGTCATAGTTGGTCACCACATTCACCTTGCACTGGGCGGTATAGCCGCCGTCACAGGTGGTCACAGTCACCACGCAGTCGCCACCGCTCTTAAAGGAAACTACGCCGCTCTGGTCCACAGTGGCAATCTCCGGGTCAGAGGTGGACCAAATCACATCTGCCACAGAGGCCTTGCCCACGATGCCAAAGCCGGTGGGCTCCACCGTTGCCTTTAAGGTCTGGCTTTCGCCTACCTTGCCGCCGACGATCTCCGTGGTGTCCAGCTTAATGCCGGTAACCGGATCGTTGGCAAAGGCCACATACATACTATCGGTGTATACATTATCCATATAGTCGGTGGCGGTAACGGTAATCTTGGCCTGGCAGGCCTTGTTGCCTGCGGGCTTCACAATACCGTTGGCGTCTACCTTTACACTGTCGTTATCGCTGCTCCACTTGATGGTGCGATACATAGCGGTCTTGGGTGCCACCTGGGCGTCCAAATCCACAGAGTAGCTGTCATACCGCTTAGTGGTAGACACCTTCACGCTGCGGAACGCACCGGCGTCCGAGCCGTCCTTGTTTACAAGGGTCACACCGGTAAAGCCGATATAACCGCCCAGCTTGTAGAAAGCGTACAGCAGTTCACGGGCATAAGTATTACAGCTGTCCTGGGCAGCCATAGGCTCATCATAATAGACATAATAAGCATAGTCCAGCTTTCGGCTGAAGTCCTTATATAATGTTTTATTTTCGTTGGTGCGCTCGATCACCGTGTCCTCGCAGATGTTAATCACCTGCTTTAAGTAATCCTTGTCCGGATACACAGTCACCTGCTTCTCCGCCACAATACCGCCGGAAGCAGACACGCAGTACAGGGTAGCGGTGCCTACATCCACACCGGTAACCACCGCGTCGCCGTTGTCGTTGCCCTTGGGGGCTACGGTCAGTACGCCCTCATCGGAGGAATACCAGTTGGCGCCGTAGCAGGCCTGTGCCGAGGAGGTGGAGCCGCTAAAGGTCATGGTGTGAGACACATCCAGGGTCTTGCCGTTGATCACGGACAGATTGTCACCGTTAATGGTATTGGTCTCTGCGGCGTTACGCACCACGCAAAGGGTCACCACATCGGACTGAATATCGCCGTCCTCAGACACGCACCAAATATGTACGCTGGAGGCGCTGGTGCAAGAAGCCTTGGCCACCACCTTTACGGTGCCGGCGGTCTTGTCCTCGTCCTTCAGCTCAAACTGATCCGTATTATCAATATACCATTTTACATTCTTATTGGTGGCGTCTGCCGGGTCCACATTGGCCTTAACCAGCACACCGGAGCCATCATACACCGTGCTGGCAGTAACGGTGGCAAAATCCAGCGTTTCGCCGGCCACCTCCGTCTGCTGCTGCTGCAACTTTACGCTATTGGCCAAAACAGCACTCTTTACGGCACTTTTAACAGTCACATCAATGCCGGACACCGGCAGACCGTTGAAAATCGTGGTCTGGGTCTGCACCTGGGAGATGGTGTAATAGCTGCCATCCAGCAGTTTGTAGCCGGTGGAGGCCTTCAGTACCACCGTGGCGGTACCGCCGGACAGCGCCGTGTAGTTACCATCCTTGTCCAGCCTGGCGATCCCGTCCTCTACTGAGCCGTCGTGGTGAACCGTGGTGGTCTCACCGGTGGTCTCGTCGGTCACCGTTTCATCATAGGCGTCGCCTGCCCACAGATACTTGGGATTGCCGTCTGCATCCGTACCGTCCAGCAGCCCCCAGGTAATGTTCAAATTATTGGCCTTGCTTACACGCACCGGGTACACCGTGTAGGTCAGCGTTTGCTGATCGCCGATATTGCAGTCCCGCTGGGCGTGAATCACCGCGTCGCTAAGCACCCGCCCGGTTTTGCCGGTTACAGTAAGCTCTTTGGTTCGCACCACCTGATTGGCAGCGGAAGTCGCCGTGATGGTGCACTTTTGACTGTTTGCAACCGTGCCCATGTTGCCCCCGGCGTCACGACCGGTGATGATACCGGTTTGGGGATCTACATAGGCCACACTTTCATCCGAGGAGGACCAGGTAATATCCGAAACATCGGCCGCAACGGGTTTTGCGTCCGTAATGGCCATTTGGATCTGGGCACCCTCCTGTACCGTATCCGGACCGGTAATGTTAAAGTCCGTGCAAGGCACACCGTCTACAACGGTAAAAGTGATGGTATCATTATATTTCAATTTAAGCAGAATGTTGGCGATGATCTTCACCGCAGTAGCCGTCAGCTGTATAGCATCGGCAGAATCGCCCACAATATCCTTAATGGCAAAGCAAGCGTCCAACAGCGCCGCCAGCACATTGCGGTCCATGTCGATACCCAAATACTTGATCAGAACATCCGCCAGTTTTTTGGTATCAATGGTGCCGGTATGGTCCAACTTGTAAATATAGTTGACCAGCTTTAACAGATTGTTGATAAATCCTTCTGTATCCGGCGACACAACGATGGTCACCGTACCGGTGTTCTTAAAGGTTACCAAACCGCTGTCATCCACCGTGGCAATCACCTTGCCCTGGGTAAAGACGGAAGAGCTCTTTACAGAGTAGACCACGCCCATGTGCAGCCGCACCGGGGTGGTCACGGCGCTCAGCTGGCAGGTAGTGCCCTTGGCTACTGTGGTCTCAATCTGGGACTTATTGGTGATATGGGTACCGTTGGGCAGGAAGTTGGCATAAAACGCATCGTTCTTCGTGACCGTCACAGCCAGCTTGTCGTCTGCCTTTACTTCGCCGTTGGCGTCATACAGGGTAACATGAACAACGGAATTGATATTGTCCAGGTATTTGCGCAAGGACTCGATCCATTTGGCGGAATAGGATTCAAAAATCTTGCCCAGGGCAGAATCCGCACCCATGGTCTTTTCAATCAGGGCAATGATCTCGTCCGTGTCCATGGTGTCCACATTCACCTTATCATTGAACAGGGCTTTTTCCAGCGCGGCGCCAGCAATCTTGCCCACCAGCGGCACCGGCTTTACATCATTGTCAATCCAGTTGTGGATCACAGCACCCTTAGAGGAGTCAAAGGCCTTGACCAAACCGTTTTGGTCCACATCCACCAACGTGGGCGCCTCGCTGTACCACTTGACATAGCCGTTGTCCGGGATCTCGCAGTCAATGAGCTTGTAGCTCAGTTGCAGCGTGTCGCCCTCCTTCATCGTCTCATGGTAGGCGTTGCCCTGCTCGTCCGTATCTTGTACCGCATTGCCGTCTTCATAAAACAGCTGAATGTTGTACACGCCGATCACGTCGCCTGCCCAGGCAGAAAACGCCGGGGTCAGCATGGTGATCACCGTGAGCACGGACAAAAAGACACTGAGCACGCGCTTCTTGCTGTACATAAACTTCATAGAACCATCCTTCCGCTTTGCCGCAACGACAGCACCCCTTGCACTGCCCGCTTAGCGCCTGTATTTCGGCGCGCCGCGACAACATTTATACAAAATAATTATAAAACATAAATAAAGGTATTGCAACGCACTTTCCGCGGTTTTGCCCCGAAAACATTCCAAACTTTGGCACCGGCTTTTGTGGATTATCGACAAAGAAAAATGAACGAAAAATAAATAAAGGACGGAATGCGAACATCCGTCCTTTAACTTTTTGTATACATTCATATTACATTGAGTACACCCAAAAAGGCTTTAGAGCCGTCCGGATGTTCAATCACTTTGCGGCTGTCCCGCACACGCAGGGCGCAGGCATCACCGATATAAAGGGTGTATTCCACCGTTAAGAGCCGCCGATCCGCTGCGCCGGTGCGCAATTGCACGGCCACAGCCGCCGCCTCGTTCTCATCCATCAGCCGCGCCAAATTGCCGGAGAACAGCTGGAACAGCTCCGTTCTGGAATAGCCGATAAACTGGATAAAATCCTCGCTGACCAAGTCCAGCTGCAAAGGGTCGGCCGTGTCTGTAAAGAAAGTGGCGCCGGGCAGGTTCTTAAACAAACTCACCATCCGCTGCGCCTCTCGGTCCGCCTTTTCCTCCGCCGCCTTAATGCGGGTAATATCCGTAAATACGGCGTGAAACACCGGGCACTCGCCCTCGTAGCGCTGAATACCCGCCCGCAGCTGGCACCAAATAAATTCGCCCTCATGCACCCGCACCCGGCACTCGCAATCCACTTCCTCACCTACGGCCATAGCGCGACCGATGGCCTGAAATACCCCAGAGCGGTCGTCCGGGTGAAGCAGTTCGTCCAGTCGATAGGCCCGCAGGCGGCTGCTCTCCTGGGAGGTGCCAAACAACCGACAGCAGCCTTTATTCAGATACAGGCACTCAATGTGCATTTCCGGCGTGACCTTAAACAGACACACGCCGCCGCACACCAGGTCGATAAGTTCATTCATCTCCACCGCCTGGGCCCGCAGCTGCTCCTGGCGCCGCCGGCTCTCGGACACATCCGCAAAGGTCATGCGGCACAGGGTGGAGTCCTCGTAATTCTGACCCACACAATGGACAAAGAGCGGCGTGCCCTTTTTGTCCAGCAGATTTCCGGAATACGTCAGCCGCTGAATGAAATGTGTCCTTATGTTTACGAAAATGCTGTTTCTCCTCACCTTGCTTCACGAATTGAGGGGAATCCAGTTGAAATGTCCATTGTAAAACAGGGTTTTCAGAAAACTGCTTCCACACATGATTATGTCACAGTTGAAGGAAGCGGAGGTATCCTGTGTCCCATCTGTTTTG
>ERZ506995.713-NODE-713-length-12269-cov-4.892746_pt1 | contig 12269 bp, 14 predicted proteins | sample MGYA00512883_ERZ506995 | MGnify/ENA metagenome assembly ERZ506995
AGGGGCGCCGGTCTATCGTTTCACCTTTTCAGCAGACCTCATCGGGCAATAGGGGGTCTGCCTCAGCGGGAACCCGCCTCCCACCGTACCTTGAAAATTGAATAAAAAAACTCCCCCCGCGCGCACCACACACGCGCAGGAGGAACTTTTGGCCGAAATTCTGCGGTTAGCCACGCAGCCCGCGGGCCTGGCGGTCCATATTTTCCACCACCACATCATAGATGTCACCCAGCGAAGCCATGTATTCCAGCACCTGCCACGGCTGGTTGGTGTGGAAATGCAGCTTGATGGTCTCCTCATCTCCCACCACCAGCAGGCAGTCCCCGGCAAAGTGCTCCAGGATATAGTCGTGGATCTCATCCTCGTCCAGGTCGGTGCCGTCCAGCAGCAGCTGAGTATCAAACTTGAATTCTTCCATGGTTCAGTCCTCCGTTTTCAGGTAAGTTTCATAAAACCGCCAGTCCCGCTGCTCCACCTCGGCATCCAGCAGGGTGCCCTCGGCGGTGTATTCCCGGCTGAAGATCTGTCCCTGCTCCTCCAGCCGGTGCAGCAGGGCACCTTCGGCATAGGGCAGGCACAGCCGGCAGCGGATCCTTTGGGGCGGCAGGATTTCGGCGATGGTTTGCAGCAGCCGCGGCAAGCCGTAGCCCGTCTTTGCCGAGATGCGGACGCAGCCCTTATAGGGCTCATTTTGGGCATCAGGGGCGGCATCGCACTTGTTCAGCACGGTGATGACCGGTGTGCCCTCCACCCCCAGCTCCTCCAGCAGCCGTTCCGTCACGGCACGCTGTTCCAGCAGCTCCGGGCTGGTGATATCGCAGACGCTGAGAATGAGATCGGCACTGGCCGCCTCCTCCAGCGTGGAATGGAAGGCCTCCACCAGCTGGTGGGGCAGCCGCCTCACCAAACCTACAGTATCAATGAGCATGACCTTTCGTCCGTCCGGCAGCTCCAGCGCCCGGGCAGTCGGGTCCAGCGTGGCAAAGAGCTTATCCTCCGCCAGCACCCCGGCCTGGGTCAGGGTGTTCAGCAGGGTGGATTTCCCCACATTGGTGTAGCCCACAATGGCCACCGTGGTCACGCCGTCTTTTTTACGGCGGGTTCTTCTCTGTTCCCGGCGGCGTGCCAGGGCGGCCAATTCGGTTTTTAGGGCGTCTATTCTGCGGCGGATGTGGCGGCGGTCCACTTCCAGCTTGGATTCACCGGCCCCTCTGCGGGCACCGGTCCCGCCGGTCCCGCCGCCGCCCTGCCGGGAAAGCTGCACCCCGCGGCCCGCCAAGCGGGGCAGCTGGTATTGCAGCCGGGCCAGCTCCACCTGTAATTTACCCTCGCCGCTGGCGGCCCGGGCCGCAAAGATATCCAGAATGAGCATGGTGCGGTCCAGCACCGGGCAGTCGCACAGCTCCTCGATATTCCTCAGCTGCGCCGGGGAAAGCTCCTCATCGAAGATGATGAGGTCGGCCTCCACCGCTTCCAGGTACTCCTTCAGCTCCAGCAGTCGGCCGCTGCCCATAAAGGTGGCCGCCACAGGACTTTGCAGCTTTTGGGTAGCGGTGCCCACCACCGGGTAGCCGGCCGTTCTGGCCAGCTCCCGCAGCTCCTCCAGCGAGGTTTCCACATCATACTCCCCGGTATCCACGGCGGCCAGTACCGCCTTCTTGGGGGCCTCTAAATTTTCGTACAGCTCTGTTGGCATAGTATACTCCTCGGATGGATTTTGGCAGGGGGCGAGGGTGCCGGGCCGCAGGCCAGGCCGTCCTCCGGACGGCCTCAGCGGGCGAAGCCCGCTGGCCCCGGCGAAGCCGGGGCGGCCTGCGGCCCGGCACCCCGCCCCCTGCTAAAGCCCGAAAAGGGAGGGAAAGTACCGCTTCCCCTCCCCCTGCGATTGATTTTACTTGGTACCGAAAATGCGGTCGCCGGCATCGCCGAGACCCGGCACAATGTAGTTACGATCGTTCAGCTTTTCATCCAGCACGCCGACATACACCTTCACATCGGGGTGTACTTTTCCAAAGGCCGCAAGGCCCTCCGGGGCGGCGATGATGCACATAAACTTGATGTTGGCGGCGCCGTGCTTTTTGATCATGGAAACGGCATCGATGGCGCTGCCGCCGGTGGCCAGCATGGGGTCCACCACAATGACCTCCCGCTCGCTGATATCACAGGGCAGCTTGCAGAAATACTCGATGGGCTTGGCGGTCTCCTCATCCCGGTACAGGCCGATGTGGCCCACCTTGGCAGCAGGGATCAGGGTCAGCATGCCATCCACCATGCCAAGGCCCGCCCGCAGGATGGGAACGATGGCGAGCTTCCGTCCGGCGATCATTTTGGTCTTGCAGCGGCAGATGGGAGTTTCCACCGTGACTTCCTTGAGGGGGAGATCCCGGGTGGCCTCGTAGCACATCAGGGTGGCTACCTCGCTGGCCAGCTCCCGGAAGTCCTTGCTGCCGGTCTCCTTTTTGCGCATCAGGGAGATTTTGTGCTGGATGAGGGGATGATTGAGGATCTGGGGTTCAAAGGTTTGAGACATGTTTTTTCCTCCTGTGATTCTATCGGCAATGGTTGTGTAGTGACTGAATAGGTTAAATCAGCTGTTTTCCTCTTGCTCCAGCTTGGTGATGAGATCCACCCGGCGCTGATGGCGGCCGCCCTCAAATTCGGTGGTCAAAAAGGCATCGACCAGCTCCATGGCCAAGCCCTGCCCCACCACACGCTCCCCGAAGGTGAGAATATTGGCGTCATTGTGGGCGCGCGTCATGCGGGCGCTAAAGGTATCGGAGCAGCAGCAGGCCCGGATGCCCTTCACCTTATTGGCGGCGATGGCCATGCCCACGCCGGTGCCGCAGATGAGAATTCCTCTCTCGGCGTTTCCGTCCCGCAGGAAACGGGCCACCTCAGCAGCCTTTTCGGGGTAATCACACTTTTCGCCGGCCTGGTAGATGCCGAAATCCTTGACCTCGTGGCCCAGCTCCAGCAGGTGCGCCTTTACGGCGTCCTTCAGGGTCAGGGCGGCGTGATCGCAGCCTATGACGATCTTCATATCACAACACTCCTTTGGTGTAAAATTTACCTGGTTTACGCGGGCGCCCGGGGCGGATCCTGGGGCAAGTCCCTGGTTTTTCTGCCGTTCGGGCAGCTTTTCAAGCGGGCTTTTGCTCTCTTGGCGGGGCGGTTTTGGTTTGGCACTCACCTCTATCCGGCCTGCGGGGCAAGGCTTTATTCCGCCTTATGCTGCCGTTCGGCCAGGGTCATGGCATTGGCCGGGCGGAGATAGCAGGGCACTAAGGCCGCCGGGGAAACTGCCTCCCCTAAATGCTGCATGGCAGCCAGGCCCACCGCGGAGGCCCTTTGGCAGCAGAGATGCGCCGGAGCCATCCGCACCGGCAGCTCCTCCCCCCAGGCGGCAAGCCCCAAGTGGGCGCCATCGCCGCACAGCCACAGCGGGCCGGTGCAGCTTTTCAGCTTCTCCTTCAGTTCGCTCAGGGGCAGGGCCTCATCCTCGCTCAGGCGGGTCAGGCGGCCATCTTTGCCCTGGAACAGGGCGGTATACACCTGCCCGCAGCGGGCGTCCATCATGGGGATAACAGTCCCCTCAAAGCCCAGCAGGCCATAGGCAATGGCCTCCGGGGTGGAAACGCCAATGCAGGGGGTATCATCGGGGAAGGCCAGCCCCTTGATGGCGGCGATGCCGATGCGCAGCCCGGTAAAGGAGCCGGGCCCCCGGCTGACGGCGTAGTAATCGATTTGGGCGGGGGAGATGCCGGTATGCTCCAGCAGGCTTTTGGCCATGGGCAGCAGGGTGACGCTGTGGGTTTGGGGAACATTGAGGAATTCCTCGCCCAAAAGCTTCCCCTCCCGGTACAGGGAAGCGGAGGCCGCGGCGGCGGAGCATTCCAGTGAGAACAGCAGCATTTTACGGGGTCTCCCCTTTCGGCTTGGTTTCATGATTCAATGGACAGGGACTGCGCGCTGCCCCGGAAAAATCGGAAATGGGCCAGAAGCGCCCGAAGGCAGGCTTGCGCCCGGCGAAGCCGGGCTTGCGCCTGTCGAGGGCCGCGACGCCGCCCAGGCCGATTTTTGCGCGGCAGGGGGCAGCCCCGTTAGGTGGGCAGGGCGGCCAGCCGGTCATCGCCGGCGGGGGTGGAAATGGTGATGCGGCGGCAATCGTTTTCCAGCGGCTCAAAGCGGATGTGGATGGCTCCCTCCGGCAGGGCATCGGGGATCCGCTCGCTCCATTCCACCGCCAGCACACGGGTGCCGTCCAGGTAGTCGAAGAAGCCGGTGGCATACAGGTCATCCACCCCGGTGATGCGGTAAAAATCGAAGTGGCAGAGCGGCACCGGGCCGCGGTATTCCTGCACCAGGGCAAAGGTGGGGCTGGAGACCCAATCGCTGCTGCCTAGGCCCCGGGCCAAGCCCACCGTAAAGGTGGTTTTTCCGGCGCCCATGGGGCCGGTATAGGCCAGCACATCGCCGGGGCGCAGCAGCTTTGCCAGCCGCTCGGCCAGCGCCTGCGTTTCGGCCGGGCTGTGGGTGGTGATAGTCACGGTCATTTATCGTACTCCATTCCCCGGGCGGTGATAACGGGCTTGCCATCGGCGCCCAGCAGCGGGGTGATGCCGCCGGCGTGGCCGGACTGCCAGGTGAGGTAATGCGCGCCGGTTTCGGTATCCACAATTTCCTGCATGGCGTTGGAAAAGCCGGAGCCCTCACTTGCGAGGACGACAAAGCGTTTTTTACCCATAAAAAGCCTCCTTAGCTGAACATCGTTGTTTTCTCTCCGTGGCGGACCGAAAGCACCAGGCCCAGCCCCAAATAGGCCGAGAGCACCGAGCTGCCGCCTGCCGACAAAAGCGGCAGGGTGACGCCCACCGAAGGGCCGACCATCAGGCACATGGCGACATTGATCATGATTTGGGCGGCGAGCATGGCAAAGACCCCGGCGCAGACCAAACGGCCCATACGGCTGCTGCACCGCAATCCAATGCGGAGGATGCGCCCCAGCAGCAGGCCATACACCAGCAGCACCGCCAATGCGCCCAAAAAGCCGACCGATTCCCCGATGAAGGTGAAGATCATATCATTGTACATATCGGGGACATAGCGGTGATCCGGGCTGAAAATGCCGATACCGAACAGCTGCCCCGAGCCGAAGGAGATGCGGCCCTGCAGCTGCTGGTAGGCCTGTCCCAGGGCATAGGCTTCGGGGTTCTTTAGCAGAACGAACCGAATTTTCTGATAATCATCCAGCAGGAAGAACCAGGCCAGTGGGGCAAAGACCACCGCGGCAGCGCATCCCAGCAAAATCCACCGGCAGGAAAGCCCGGCCATGATGAGCATGACCACCACGATGAAGAGCATGACCAGAGCCACGCCCCAGTCCTTTTGCAGCAGGATGAGCAGCACCGGGAAGATGGCGTGGGCCCCCACCCGCAGCAGCGTCTTACTGCCATTGAGGGAGGCGCCGACCTTTGACAGGTGATAGGCCAGTGAGAGGATGAAGGCGATCTTGAGGAATTCCGCGGGCTGGATGGTGGTGAAGCCAAGATTGAGCCAGCTGCGGTTGGTTTCGATGGAATCGGTGCGGGTTTGGCCCAGAGGGGTAAAGGTAAGCAGCATCAAAACGACCGCGACGGGGACATAGAATTTCCACCAGCTGCCCAGTTGCTCGTAATCGAGGTGGGCCAGCACCATGGCAGCTATAAAGCCCAGCCCGGCGGCAACGACCTGCATCAGCACGGTCCGGCGGCCGATGACGCCCATCTGCTGGATGCCGAGCAGCAGCACCACGCTGAAGGCGGAGAGCCCCAGTGCGCAGCAAAGCACCACCGCATCGATGCGGCGGAACAGGCGGCGAAGGACGGTAAGCATGGCGGGGCCTCCTTTCGGGTGATGGGGGTGGGAACGCGGAGCCGGGGCCCGTCTCCCGGCTCTGCGCATTCCTCTAAAATGTTTTCATAGTATTATACCATTTTGCTGTCCCTTTGAAAAGGCCGGGACAGGAAAAATGGCCGGATGGCCCGCAAAAAAGCCGCCCCGGAAACGGGACAGCTTTTGGATAAATTGCTTATTTGATGCCGAGCATCGCCAGCATATCGGCGTTATCGACAAGCACGGGGGAATAGGAAAGAATGACGGAAACCATGTGGTTGCCGATGCGGGTGAACAGGAAATCCTGACCCAGGGTGCCTTCCCCGGCGGTGCACTGCAGGAGATAGTAATCCCGGCCACCGATGGTGACAGTCTTAGGATCGGCAAATTCATAGCCGGATTCCTCGGGCAGCGTATTGATGATGACATTGGAATAAGCCTCTTCATCGTAGGAGGTGCCGCCGACAGAAACAGTGAGATTTTCCGCCATGACGATGACATTGGAGCCATTGGTGGGGTCCTGCGCCATCATTTCGTAGGTGTTCTGGGCCTTGAGGAATTCCTCGGAGACGCCCTGCTCAGTCAGGCTATCGATGGTGATGCCCATGATGGCCGCCAGCTCCTCATCGGTAGCGATCTTCCAGCCATCGGGGACGGTGACGGTAAGATTGAGAGAATCATTGGTATAGACATTGCCATCCCAGCTGCCGCGGGCAAATTCCTCGGTCTTGGTATCGTTATCCTTGTTGTCGTTATCGTTGTTTGCGGGGGTATCGCCGCAGGCCACGAGGGCGAGAGCCATCATAGCGGCCAGCAGCAGCGCGAGCCATTTTTTCATTGTAGTGTCCTCCTGATTTTTGGTTCTTCTTTTGGGCTTTATGCCTTTCGATAGTCTATCATATCCCGGGGGGAAAGTCAACGAAAATTGGGGGTAAGCAGAGAGGGCGAGGGGCGTTCCTGCTATTTGCCGGCTGCGGCGGGCTTTGGGAACAGGGCGGGGCGCAGCCCGCCCCGGCGAAGCCGGGGCCAGCGGACGAAGTCCGCTGGAACCGTCCGGAGGACGGTTTGGGCTGCGCCCTGGGCCCGAATCTTGCAGGAGCCGATATCAGAACAGGCCGGTGATGCGGCCGTCGTCGGTCAGGGAGATATCCATGGCGGCGGGATGGGCGGGCAGGCCCGGCATGGTGAGGACGCTGCCGGCCAGCGCAACCGCGAAGCCCGCGCCGCAGCTGGCGGTAAGGCCCCGGATATGCAGGGCGTGGCCCTGCGGACGGCCCAGCAGCTTGGCGTTATCGCTGAGGGAGTACTGGGTTTTGGCGATGCAGACGGGGGCGTATTCCAGACCGAGGGCGGCCATCTGCGCCAGCTGCTCTTCCGCTTCGGGGCTGTATTCCACGGCGGCGGCGCCGTAAACCTTTTGCGCGATGGTTTCGATTTTCTCCCGCAGGGGCATGGCGGGGGTGGTAATGGGAGCAAAGTGACCCGGCTCCCGGCAGGCAGCCAGCACCGCTTCCGCCAGTTCCAGGCCGCCCGCACCGCCTTTGGCAAAGACCTCGCTTTGAGCCGCGCGCACGCCCAGCCGGTCACATTCCGCCTGGATGAGGGCCAGCTCCTCCGGCAGGTCATCCGGGAAGCGATTGATGGCGACCACCACCGGCACACCGTACTGCCGCAGGTTTTCCACATGGGCGGTCAGGTTGCACAGGCCCGCCGCGACGGCCGGGGCATTGGGGGTGCGGCAGCTTTCCTTATCGCAGCCGCCATTGTAGCGCAGCGCCCGCACGGTGACCACCAAAACGGCGATCGCCGGGGTAATTCCCGCCGCGGGGCATTTGATATCGAAGAATTTTTCGGCGCCGAGATCGCTGCCGAAGCCGGCCTCGGTCACGGTGTAATCGGCCAGGGTGAGCGCCAGCCGGGTGGCCCGCACCGAATTGCAGCCATGGGCGATATTGGCGAAGGGGCCGCCGTGCATCAGGCAGGGGGTGTGCTCCAGCGTCTGCACCAGGTTGGGCCGCAGGGCCTCCCGCAGCAGGGCGGCCATGGCGCCCTCGGCCTGGAGATCGTGGGCAAAGACCGGTTTGCCCTCCACGGTGTAGCCCACAAGGATGCGGCCCAGCCGCTCCCGCAGGTCTTTCAGGTCTTTGGCAAGGCACAGAATAGCCATGACCTCGCTGGCGACGCTGATCTGGAAGCCATCGAAGCGGGGGGTGCCGTTGGCTTTACCGCCCAGACCGATCTCGATTTTGCGCAGGGAGCGGTCGTTCATATCCATACAGCGGCGGAACACGATGCGTTCCGGATCGAGCCGCAGGGCATTGCCCTGATGGATGTGGTTATCGATGAGGGCGGAAAGGAGGTTATTGGCGGCGGTGACGGCGTGGATATCGCCGGTAAAGTGCAGGTTGATCTCCTCCATGGGGAGCACCTGGGAGTAGCCGCCGCCCGCGGCGCCGCCCTTGAGACCGAACACGGGGCCGAGGGAGGGTTCCCGCAGGGTGACGATGGCGTTTTTTCCTAAGCGGCACAGGGCCTGCGCCAGCCCGATGGAGGTAGTGGTTTTGCCCTCCCCGGCGGGGGTGGGGTTGACGGCGGTAACAAGGATGAGCTTGCCCTGGGGCTTGCCCTCCCGCTGCCGCAGAAAGTCCTCGGTGATCTTGGCCTTATTGCTGCCGTAGGGTTCGGCAGCCGTGGCGGGGATGCCGGCTTTGGCGGCGATTTCCGCTATTGGGCAAAGCGGGGTGGACTGGGCGATTTCGATATCGGTCATCATGGGGAGTACCTCCTTTGGGGATGGGGTTGCGGCGGGAAAGCGGCCCGCAGGGCCGCGGGGCGAAGCCCCGCGCAGGCGGCCGGAGGCCACCGAAGCCGCCCCAAAGGGGCGGCTTGCCCTGCGGGCCGGGGCCTGCGGTTTGCAGAAGGCTGCAAAGAAGCGGGCCGGAAAACCGGCGGCTTTGGTTCATTCCTGTTTATTATACCAACCCTAATGCGGGATGTCACTTATTTTTTGCGGGTGGGGTGAATAGATATAGAGGGTAGAAGGAAAAGCCCTCCCCCCGGCGGGGCAGCGGACCGTCCCCCTGCTGCGGCGGGCCGGAGCGGTGAGGGGGCGCCCGGAACGGGCGGCCCCGGGAAGCGGATGGCCCGCCCCGCCATGGGGAAGGAGCTGCCGGGTATGTCAAAAAAGGAAAGGACGAGGCCCTGTGAAGAAGCGAAGACCTTCCCCGCTGCTGCGCGGCGGCCTGATGATACTTTCCATTGGCGCGGTGGCCCTGCTGTGGCCGCGGCTGGAGCCGACGGCGGTGGCGCTGCTGCAAAAGGCGGCGCTTTTTACCACAGTGCTGGATATGCCGGCCGGGGCGCTGGAAACGCTGCGGGAACGCTACGCGGCTGAGCTGGAGCCTCCCCCCCTACCGGAAGAACCGCTGGAACCGGCCGCCGAGCCAGACCCGCAGGAACCGGAAATCCCTGCTGAAATACCAGAGGTACCGGAGGAATACCGGGGCACGGTGACCGAGCTGACCATGACAGGGGAGGACAGCCCGGCCTATGTGCGGTGGGATAACATCTGGATAAGGAACTACACCAAGCTGACGGCAGCCGAGGTACAGAAGGTGCTGGCCACCCCCAACAGGGTAACGCTGAATCCCAAAGAAAAGGGACCACAGCTCCTGCTGTTCCACACACATGCGACCGAAAGCTATGAGCTGTATGACAGCCCTTACTTTGATACCCGGAACACCTGGCGGGATACCGATAACCAAAACAACATGGTGGCGGTAGGGGATGTGCTGGCCTCCGGGCTGGAGCAGGCGGGGCTGGCGGTACTGCACGATGCCACCCAACACGATAACCCGGCCTACACGGGAGCCTACATCCGCAGTACAGAGACGATAAAGAGCTACCAGAAGAACTACCCCGGGCTGCGGGTGCTGCTGGATATTCACCGGGACGCCATTCTTTACAGCGATACCAGTATTGCCAAAACGGTGGCGGTGATAAACGGCAAAAAGGCGGCGCAGCTGATGATCATAGCGCCCTACGATGACGGCACGCTGGACCTGCCAAGCTGGCGGGAGAATTTCCGCTTTGCGGCGGCGCTGGCGGCGGCGATCGAAGAAAAATACCCCGGGCTGTGCCGACCCATCTTTTTTTGCAGCCGGTCCTACAATTATGCCTGTTCCGACGGGGCGCTGCTGTTAGAATTCGGGACGAACGGGAATACTATGGAGGAAGCGCAGTACACTGCCGAGCTCATCGCGCCGGTCATTGCCGAGGTGATAAGCGGCAGGGCGGAGTGAATTCTTGCCGGGGAGAGCGTTCCTTTTTGCGCATGGATAAAAGGGGGAACGGCGCCGGGAAAATGAAGGAAAGCGGGAGGAAGATAAATGGGACGAAAAAAACGGGCTGTGCAAAAACGGTATCTGCGGCGGCGCAAATGGGCGGCGGTACTGGTGGCGCTGGTGCTGCTGGGCGGCGGGGCCGGCCTGTGGCGGGTGGCCGATGTGATGGCGGCAGAGACCCGGTGCGGACAGGCTTTCGCGGCCATTACCCCGGGGGACGGTGTGGTGGAATTTACGCTGCTGGGGCGGGCGGGACAACTGCCCTACGCCCGGTGGGGCCGGGAGCTGGCAAAGGATTTTACGGCGCTGCCGGGGACGGGGCGGCTGCTGCTGTGGGGCGGCACGGCGCTGTGGGCGCTGTGGGAAGAGGAAATTCGGCCATTTGCGGCAGGTTTGTGGCATTAGTGCTTGCAATTGGCGGCGGTTTTCGGTATAATAGTTTCGTTATGGGCCGGTGTGATGGAATGGCAGACGTGACGGACTCAAAATCCGTTGGTAGCGATACCGTGTGGGTTCGAGTCCCACCACCGGCACCAAAAAGAAACGACGATTTTCGAAAGAAGATCGTCGTTTCTTTGAAACTTGTCAAGAATTTCGGACAGACAGAAGAGTGAAAAACCGATTTGGAATAGAATAGTTGATACCCGAATGAAGCCTTTCCGAATTGTAATATAGCTCAATGTATTCCACAATTTTTCTTTCGGCTTCTTCGAATGTGAGATGACGGATATCCGACAACTCACATTCAAGCGTTTTCCAAAAGCTCTCTATCGGTTGGTTGTCGCTTGGCGTTCCCGGGCGTGACATGCTTTTTCTAAACCCGTTTTGTTCTACCAGCTGCTTTGTTTTCTTTGCTGTGTACTGGCATCCTCTGTCGCTGTGGTATACAGCACCGACAGGTCTGTCCGGATTTCTGCCTATCGCCATTTTGAAAGCGTTCTGCACGATCTCCTGCCGCTGGTGCTTTGCTATATCCCAACCAACCAGTCGTCGTGTTGCCACATCGATCACCCCACAGACATAGATGCTTTGGTGGTGACATTTCAGCTCCGTTATGTCCGAACACCACAGGTAATTCGGATCTGTTACAGCAAACTTGTCCTTGATCAAATTCTCTTCTATGTATTGTTTCTCTGTCGGTTTTGATCTCTTTGTTTTTCCGGTTCTGCCGCTTTTGGCTTCCAATCCGTACTTCTTCATGATGCGGGCGATTTTGTATTCACTGACATCTATACCGCTATGCAGCAGCTCTTTTCGTATCCGTATCCTACCGTAATTTCCGCGATGTTTTTCAAAACAGTGAATGACCTGTCCTTCTTGCTCAGATACTTCTCTTTCATTTTGTCGCTTGTGGCTGTAGTATCCGCTTCTCGACACCTGAATGATTCGGCATACCATGTCGGTGTCGTATTCTGACAACTCTTCTTTTGCGAAGTCTAACCGTTTTTGTTTTCTTTCGCAAAGTATGCCGCTGCTTTTTTTAATATTTCTACCTGCTGCCGAAGCTCTTCGTTTTCTTTTTGCAGTTTCTTGATCTTCGCTTCTTCCGGACGCAGATTACCCTTTCCGATGAATGCTGACTCCCCGTATGTTTTGTACTCGTCTATCCAACGATACAGCATGATTTGGTTTATCCCCATTCGTTCGGCTACGCTCTTTACTTTGAGGTCTTCTTTCAGCACCAGCTCACACGCGTGTACCTTGAACTCCTTTGTGTAGTTTCGCTTTTTCTCCATATGACCCACTCTCCTGAAAATACTATATCATATTTTCTCTCTCCGTGGTGTCCGTTTTTACTATACAACTTTCCACTTTTCACTATTCACTCTTCATTGTTCACTTCTTCTCCCGTCGTGACGGGATTTTTAATGAATGATGAAATTGCTGCGGCGATGGGTGGATTTCATTATATCTCCTTCTCCAACAGCACTAGCTGCACGTCGGGGATGCCGTTGAAGGCGCAGGGGACGACGGCGATCTCCGCATAGCCCAGTCTTTTATACAGTGCGCGGGCGCGCAGATTGCGGGCGTTGGTGTCCATGCGCAGGGCGCGGC
>ERZ506995.717-NODE-717-length-12224-cov-4.802531_pt1 | contig 12224 bp, 6 predicted proteins | sample MGYA00512883_ERZ506995 | MGnify/ENA metagenome assembly ERZ506995
CCCGCCGATAAAATTTCAATGTGCATTTGGAAACAAATCGGTAAAGGATGTTTACAATTTATATTTCATGTCGAAAAGTGTTGACAAACAGAAATCCAGTGGGTATAATAATAAAGAATGGCTCTGGCGAATATCCACGCTGCAGAGCCCGCTTCTCTCAATGTAATATTTTTTTAATTTTTCCAGAAACAGAGGTTCTACTGTCTTCGAACTGACCGCAGCTGTCATCAGTTTGTCAACATACTCGGAACGCCGACACGCGGTGAAGTTCAATGATGCTGTATTCCGCACAGCCCTCGTACCATGGAAGAAAGGAAAGATGACAGTGAACAATAAAGACCAATCCCCTGCCGGAAATGCTTCCAAGCAGCATCTGACCAAAGACGAAATGCGGGAAAAAATCAAGGCTTCTCTCGCTGCAAAAGAGGCAACAGAATTTCAGCCATCATCGCCGAAACCGTCTTCTGAACGCTTTTCCGGACAGAATCGTCCGGCTTCCCGCAGCCCTGAAAACGGCTCCGCTTCGGAACGCACCCGTTCGGACAAGGCACGGCAGATCCATGATGCCGTTTCTTCCGGCTATGCCTATGACCAGCCGCGGCAGCAGCGTGCACCACAGCCGCAGCACCAGCAGCGTTCCGGAGGCAACGTGGCAACAGCACAGCGTCCGCCCCGCCCTACACCGCCCAGACATTACGAACCGGTGCGGGAGGAGTCCAACGCCGGAAAGATCTGCATCATCATTGGTATTGCCGTGCTGGCTGTACTCCTGCTGAGCTACATCGCCGGACTGGCTGTCTATCACAGCAAGTTTCTCCCTAAAACTTACGTCAACGGCGTGGACATCGGCGGCATGACCGCGGAGGAAGCCAGTGACGCAGTTCTGAATACCGCACAGGATATGGGACTGACATTCATTCCCAAAAGCGGCGACCCAATCACCTTCAAGGGCTCCTCATTCGGCTGCACCGTTACCCTGCCGGACAACGCTCTGACAGAGCCGGCAGACGAAAGTCACGCCCTCTGGTTCAGGAAGCTGTTCTCCAAAACCGAGTATACAGTCAAGATGCAGGATTCCTACTCGGAAGATGCACTGGTCAGCCTGATCGCCGCCTATGACTGGGGCAATGTACCGCCCACCGATGCCAAGGTTGTCCAGAACGAGGACGGTTCCTTTACCATTCAGCCGGAAGATAACGGCAACATGGTAGACACCCAGAAGCTGTCCGACTACACGGTCGCACAGATGCGGGAGGGCAACAACACCATTCAGATGGCAGACAGTGACTGCTACAAAAAGGCAGCTGTCACTGCGGAAAGTCTGGAGCCTACACTGGCACTGTACAACAAAATCGGTGCTGTAGAGATCACCTATGACATGACTGACCGCGAGGAAATTTTCGATCCGGTTGGCACGGAAAAGCTGGATCACGCTACTATCATGGACTGGATCACCACGGACGGCGATGACATCACTGTGGACACCGACAAAGCTTCCGCATGGGTGCAGGAACATATCGCTGACAAGTACGACACACTGGTGACCGGCTACAACTTCAAGTTCAAAGCCACCGAAGACGGAGAGATTACCCTGCCGATCGGTTCTGACGGCATCTATGGCTGGAAAACCAATGTTTCTGCCACTGTGGAAAAGCTGGTAGATTACATCAAAGCCGGCGAGGCAGTAACCATTGAACCGGTATATAAGGTAGAGGGATTCCGCATGAATTCCAACGCCGGCGTTACCTACACCGGAAACACCTACATTGAAGTGGACATCTGCCACCAGCACTTGTGGTACTATGTCAATGGCGAACTGTTCCTGGAGTCCGATGTGGTTACCGGTAAGGAGTCCGATCCGACACGTGCCACACCGCCGGGAGCATACAAGGTATGGTCCAGAGAATCTCCGCGAAAGCTGGGGACTTACGCAGTGCAGGGCTATGAAACATGGGTAAATTACTGGATGCCCGTCACCTATACCGGCATCGGTCTGCACGACCTGAACCGCAGTGCCTACGGCGGTGACATCTACATCAACAACGGTTCCCACGGCTGTATCAACCTGCCGCTGGACGTTGCCAAAAAGATCTATGACAAGGTCACTATCAACACTCCGGTTATGATCGTTCCGTAAACCGCCGCCACTATAACAACGAAAAAAGCGTACCGTTTTCTTGTGAAACGGTACGCTTTTTGTTATGACAGCACGGCACAAAACTGTGCGGTATTGCCTTTTGTATTATCCGCGGCGTACTGCCGGCATCATGCTGGTGAATGCTGCTTCGTCTTCGGTAACTTCTCCCTCCGGATACTGGAACCGGATCAGACGATCACCCTGAAAAGTCAGCTGTCCCTGCTGATGAAACGGGGTTTCGATATACGCTTTTTTGCTGGTAACAATATGCAGCACATCACCCTTGCGGGTCTTGAAAATCAACTCATAGTATTCGTTGTACAGTTTCAAAGTGCCGCTGGGATCCATGGTTCTGCGGCGTTCGTCTACCTTTTGTACCAGAACAGCGATCACAGTACGGGGTGGATTTTTTCCGCGGTTTGGTTTACGCATTGCTCTTTCTCCTGTGATATAATATTCCCGATTAAACTCCAGCGACTGCCGTTTGTCGGCAGTGTTTGGATTCTGTACCAGAAGCCGGCTCAGCTTCTGCCGGAACGGGCTTTGCCGAGAACCCAGCATCACCACCAGCAGCAGCACCACGGCAACAGCAACCATGATAATCAGGAAATTATCGATCGCATTTCCGAATCTGCCTGTCATATGTATTCCTTTCTGTGGGAACGCATTTTCGTAAACGGATTACGAAAGCAGCTTCTCACATTCCGTTGGGATTCTGCTTTGTGAAACGCCAGCTGTCGGCACACATCTGCTGCAAATCCGCAGTTGCTTCCCAGCCAAGCAGTTTCTTTGCTTTCGACGGATCTGCATACGAGGTGGCAATATCTCCGGCACGGCGTTCCGTGATCTCTACCGGAATCTTCTTGCCGCATGCCTTTTCATACGCATGCACCACGTCCAGCACGCTGCTGCCGTGACCGGTACCCAGATTGATCGGTTCAAAGCCACGGTGCTCCAGTCCGTATGCCACGGCTGCCACGTGACCGGTTGCCAGATCCATAACATGGATATAGTCCCGCACACCAGTGCCGTCCGGCGTGTCGTAGTCATCACCGAATACCCGCACATGATCCAGCTTGCCCAGTGCCACCTGTGCCACATAGGGCACCAGATTGTTGGGGATTCCGTTGGGATTCTCGCCCAGCAGACCGCTGATGTGAGCACCGATCGGGTTGAAATACCGCAGAGCCACAGCCGTGAACTCCGGATTGGCAGTGCAAACGTCCCGCAGAATCTGTTCGATCATGACCTTGGTGTAGCCATAGGGATTCGTTGCAGAGGTCGGCATTTCCTCCACGTAGGGAGCCTCATTGTTGCAGCCGTAAACGGTCGCACTGGAGGAGAAAATTATCACGTTGCAGTGATACTCCCGCATGACACGCAGCAGGGAGAGTGTACCGCTGATGTTATTCTCGTAGTATTCCAGCGGCTTTTCCACCGATTCGCCAACTGCCTTCAGACCGGCAAAGTGAATTACGGCATCGATCTTGTTGTCCTCAAAAATCTGCCGCATGTCCTCCTCGTCACGCATGTCTGTGCGATAGAACCGCACGTGCTTTCCGGTGATCATCTCGATACGGGCAATTGCCTCCACTTTTGAATTGCAGAGATTGTCCATAATCACGACCTGATAGCCGGCATTGATCAATGCCACACAAGTATGACTGCCGATAAAGCCAGTACCGCCAGTGACCAGAATTTTTCCCATGTTACTTTACGCTTCCTTTCAATTTCTGTCAAATGGAGAGGGAATTTTCCCTCCTATCAGTTTGCCCTGAAAGGCAAACTTTCAGCAGCACTGCACAAAAGCACAATGCTGCCTTATATCAATACAGTCATGCCGCCAACGGAACGAATTCGCAGCACGTGGCAGCAGCCCTTTCCCAGAACGGATTCCATACCCTCCTGAAACTGGGACAGCAGCACAGCCGGCACAAATGCCTGTACTGTTCCGCCGAAACCGCCGCCGTGTACACGGATCGCTCCCCTGCCGCCCAGCACTGCCGAGCCGACTGCAAGGGCAATGGAGATGGGCTGGTCTTCCGGTGCAGAGGACGGGTAGACGTTTTGCAGCAGGCAATAGGAAGACTGTCCGGAGTTCTGTACCAGGTGCAGGAACGCCTCGAAATCGCCCCGATCCAGTGCATCAGATTCGCCCTGTGCCCGTCCGTCCTCCCGATAAAAGTGCATCGCACGAAGCACTGCACGGTCACCGAAGGCTTTCCGCAGTTCCGGAATGGAACGCAGCACCTGTGCCGACGGAACTTCCGCCAGAACGTCCTTGCCGAAATACTTTGCCACTTCCTGCATTTCTGCCGGAATCGCAGCGTATTCCGCTGTCAGGTCTGCGTGGTTTCCGCCGGTATCCACAATGCAAAGTACATAACCAGTTCTGGAAAAGTCAAATGCAACTGGGTGCACTGCCGGCAGTATCGGATTGGCAAAGTCAATGGCAACAGCACCGCCTACTGACGAAGCCATCTGATCCATTAACCCGCAGGGCTTCTGGAAATACACGTTTTCCGCATACTGCCCCATTTGTGCCAGTTCTACCGGTGTGAACCGATTTTCGGCATACAGGGCATTGCAGATATTTCCCAGCAGAACCTCAAAAGCTGCTGATGAGGACAGACCAGAGCCTGCCATGACCTGCGAGGTGGTGTATGCATCAAAACCGGTTTCCAGCGGACATCCGTACTGCTTGAAGCGGGCAGCGATTCCGCGGATCAGTTCTGCTGCTGTAGGCTTTTTGTCCGTTACCGGTTCCAGTTCTTCCAGAGAGATCTCATCTTCCGGAAAGCCCTCTGAATGCACCCGGATCGTGGTATCTTCCCGTCTTGCCACAACAGCGATCACGTCCAGATTGATGCTTGCCGCCAGTACGTGACCATGCTGGTGGTCGGTGTGGTTTCCGCCCAGTTCTGTCCGTCCCGGTGCAGAAAAAATGGCAATTTCCCGACCGCTGCCGTACAGCTGCACAAAACTGTCAATGGCACACAGCAGCCGGTTCCGATAAGCTTCCGCCAGATCTTCACCGCCGCCAAGTACTGCCGCGATGTGCATGAATTCTTCCGACTGCAGCAGTCTGCGAGCCTCCTCAATTGTCTTCAATGTGATGCCCCTTTCTCAAATCGCTTTTTCGGGTAACTGCGGTATTGCCCTTGGTTCCCCGAAAGCGGCAATCTGCATTCCTACAATTCTCCACTATTCAGTATAACCGATTTTTCACGATTTTGCAAGCATTCTTTGTGATTTTTTCTATCTCGATACAGAATTCGAAAAAAGCAAAGCCTCAGCCTTGAAAATTGAAGCAAATCCCGCCTTACGCTTGCAAACAAAAACCCGATACGGGAATGCTCCCGCATCGGGTTTTTCTTATGCTGTCATATCCTTGTTGTCAGAAACACTTACGCGTTCGAAATCAGAGAACTGGATTATTCAGCCCACATAGAGCCCTTCAGGTTCTTCAGATCCGGGCAAACCGGATTGTCCCAAGTAGTGCTCTTGTGACCAGCACCCATCAGAGCAATGTAGTATGCCTGATAGTACAGGTCAGTAGCCTCGATCTTGCCGCTTGCAGAATTCTCTCCTGCCTTGCTTTCAGTATCGATATCGGTCAGGAAGTAAGACAGCTTCTCCAGATTTGCATCCTTTGCATAATCGGTGCCATCCAGCAGCTTTGCACTCTTGGTACCAGCACCCTGTCTTGCAATGTAGTAGCTGCTGTAGTACATATCGGTAGCCTCTACCTTACCGGACAGGTCGGTGTCGCCCTTAATACCGATGTAAACCTTTGCAGTAGCAACCTTCTCGCCCTTATACAGGATATCGAGTTCGGTATCTACATATGCCTTGCCTTCCTTGTCGAACAGTGCCTTCGGGCTTTCTGCACCAAAGGTCAGATCGTCCATAACGCTTTCGCCGTTTACAGTTGCAGACTTCACAAGATCAGCAGCGTTGAAATTGCGTCCGTCAATAGACAGATAGAAGTTTGCATCCGGATTTACTTCGATTTCCAGTTCTGCTTCTGCAGTCGTGGTGGTTACTTCTGTAGTAGTGGTAGCTTCGGTAGAAGCTGTCGTGTTTTCTGTGGTAGTGGTTGCTTCTGTAACAGTTGTCGTAGCTTCTGTGGTAGTTGCTTCTGTAGTAGAAGAAACAGCTGCCGGTGTGGTAGTAGTTTCTTCAGTGGTTGCTTCAGTAGTTGCTTCCGTGGTTTCTTCTGTAGTAGTTGTTGTTGTGGTAGTTGTGCTGGTAGTCGTCTTCTTGCTGAAGTCCGGCAGCTCTTCTGTTGTAGAAGCTGTGGTCTTCTTGCTGAAGTCCGGCAGCTCTTCTGTTGTAGCAGTTGTAGTTGCCTTTGTAGTAGTTGTTTCAGATTCTGTTACAGTAGTGGTTGTTGCACTGGTGCTGGTGGTTGTCGGGCCTGCACTGGTGCTGGTTACCGTAGCAGTTGTTGCTTTAGTAGTAACAGTCGTTGCTTCGGTAGTAGTGGTAGTGGTAGTTGCTTCGGTAGTCGTTACAATAGGTTCTTCGGTAGTGGTGGTTGTAGCAGCAGTCGTTGTTGTAGTGGTTGCTGCAGTTGTGGTGGTGACAGTCGTAGCCTCTGTAGCAGTTGTAGTCTGCGGTTTTTCTGTGGTAGTAGTCGTTGCCGCAGAGGTTGCGGTTGTAGTGGTGGTAGCTGTTGTAGTAGTTGTAGTTGTAGCAGTTGTTGTTTCGGTGGTTTCCACTACATCATTCATGATTACGCGGATCGCACCGTCCTTCAGACCAACCATTTCGTCGAAGATGTCTTCGCCGGTTACGCCCTCGCCGTTCAGGTAGTTGAAACGCTTGACATCTACCATCGTGGTGCCGCTGGGCAGTCTGTCAGAACCATTCGGTGCCCAGTCTACAGGGAACTCATAGTACTCAACAGTCTTGCCATCGTATTCACCAGTCTGGAGTGTCAGACCATATTCGTCAGCCAGTGCCTGTACAGTATCCTTATCCGGCACATTGAAGATCATGCGGAATACCTGATTCATCTTTGTCGGGTCAGTTGCACCTTCGGCAGAACGTGCACCAATGAAACGGATCCAGCGGTCGCTGCCGTCAGTAATTTTAGAAGTGCCGTCCTTGTATGCAATGAAATCATTTGCATTCGGAATACCGCTGCCGAAGTCGTTGACAACAAATGCTCTCTTTTTCAGCAGCTTGGACGGAATGGTGTACAGCTTTGCGGTTGCTTCCGGCAGGTTGACAACGCAGTTGATACCATAGCTGGTTGCGTCTACGCCTTCCTTGGCAGTTACCTTCACGCCCAGAGTGTAGTTCTTCAGAGAAGTGGCATCCTTTTCACTGGGATATACGAATACTTCGTCAATGTCCAGATTGATGTCCTTTTCTTCTGTTGCAGTGGTGGTTGTGGTTGTAGTAGTCGTGTCAGCTGTAGTGGTTTCAGTCTGTGCATCTGTATAAACGCGGATACCGCCGTTGTAGTAAACTACATCAGTGGTCGCAATATCTGTGCCGTTTTCGTCAATGTACTGACGGTTCGGAGCCAGATAGCCGTCGCCGTGTGTACCCTCAAAGTCCCAGTTTACCTTCTGATACTCTGCAAAGTTTACCGGGAACAGATAGTAGCTGTCGCCGTTTTCATCTGTCTGCAGTTCCAGACCGTATTCCTTTGCGATGTCCACTGCGTTTTCTGCAATGGTGCAGTTGATGTCGATCACCTTGTCACCGCTGATCGTGATCGTGCTGGTACTGGAAGTCCACTGGAAATACATCCAACGCTTGGACGGCTCAACGCTCATATCCTGACCGTTTGCCTCATAGCCCTTCAGGTTCTGCGGAGAAGGAGCCAGGTCGCCGCTGACATAAACGTCCCTATAACCATAGTCCTTCTTGTTCTTCGGGTTCTTGTAGATCGTCAGGATCTTGGAAGTAACTTCCGGAACTTCCAGAGCGAAGTTGAAGCCCTGTGCGTCCACATAGTTTTCAACCAGAACGGACAGCGGGATCTTTGCATAGTTGCTTGCAGTCTTGACCTGTGCTTCGTCTACCTTGAAGATGATGCCCTTGCCCTTCGGAGCTTCTGTCGTGGTGGTGCCGATGGACTTGGTAGTGGTTACAACAGTGGTGTCTGCCTTTGTAGCAGTGGTCTGTTTTGCTGTGGTTGTTGCAGCAGATGCAGAAGTTTCTGTAGCCTTGCTGGTTTCAGCAGATGCTTCTGTCGAAGTAGAAGCAGTGGTTTTTGCTGTAGTGTCAGCTGTGGTAGCTACAGTTGTAACTGTGGTTTCCTTAGTAGTTTCCTTGGAAGTAACAGTAGTTTCTTCTGTGGTTGCAACTGTTTCAGTTGTTACAGTGGTCACAGTTGTGGAAGTAGTGGTCTGATCCGGATCTTCGTCGAAGCACAGTACGATCTTGTCGATTGTCACATCGCCGAACTTCGGATAATAAACCATGAACTGTACAGTTTCACCAACAGTCTTCGGAATGTCATAAGATACGATGACCTGCTTGTTTGCCGGTACAGCCAGATCCTTGAATTCCGTGCTCTGCCATTCTTCACCTTCCGGCAGACTGTCGTTCCATGTGCCAAACGCACCGCTGGTGTTCTTGTCATTTGTCTTTACGGTGTAGTAAGCAATTGCCTTGTATGCACCCATGGGATCGAATTCAACCTTGGTGTTGCTTGCCTTGCCGTCAGTACCCTTGTCTTCCTCTGCCTTCGGAGTCAGTTCCTTGGTGTACTTTGCGGAAACTGTAGTGGTCGGCTGTGTGGTCACAGTGGTTGCAGCAGTCGTAGTGATCGTTGCATCATCTGTGTAAATCACAACAGAATCTACAGTGAAGTCCTCATAAGTACCGTCGCCCCAGGCACCAAACTTCAGAGAACCATCATATTCCTTCTGAATGGTTGCGTCCACAGTCTTGGTGATGTCCCAGGTGAATTCGCCGGACTTGCCCAGAGTTTTGTTTTCCTGTGTGGTCTGTGTCCAATAATCCGGTGCTTTCTGTGTAGAAGAACCGAACATATAGTTGTATGTGCCGATTTCCTTATCAGAGGAAACGTTGACAACGACCTTCTTGACAACATTGCTGTTGGTGATGCCAAAGTCAGCCCACTTCCAGCCGATCATGCCTTCCTTCGGGTCAGCCTTCTGTGCATCCTTCAGCAGTTCGCTGTAGGTCTTGCCGACAGTGATCTTTTTCACGCCCTTTTCCTCTGCAGTGGTAACTGTAGTAGCAGCAGTGGTTGCACTGGAAGCAGCAGTAGTTTCAACAGAAGTTTCTGCAGTGGTTTCGTTGGTCGTTGTGGTAGTGGTTTCGGTTGCTACCGGAACGGTAGTTGTGGTGGTTGTGGTAGTTTCATTTGCCAGCTCTACTGTGAAGCTAACTGAAATCACTTCGCCTGCTGCCGGCATATCCCAGCCAGTTGGGTTGATTTCCAGCTTGCTGCAAGTGAAACTCCAATCATCATCATTATCTGCTGCCTGCATAGAAGCCGGTGTAAACGTGGTGTATTCCTGATTGATCTCATGAGTTGTTTCACCGATCTTTACAGAATCAATTGTGATCTTCTTATACAGAGATTTACCGTCGTAAAGATCCGGATCCTGAACGCACAAGTCGAAGAAATTGTAGGAACTCAGAGCATCACCCCAGTTGCCTCTTTTTACAGAAACTTCATAAGAGCCGCTCTTATCAATGGTAACATCAGTTCCCATGCCTACCTTATAGTTGTTCAGCGACCATTTGCCATCGCTACTCTGAATGTGCAGAAACGCAATCGGTGCATCATCTGCCGCTGTCGCAGCGAGGGACATCATCGGGGTCACCAATGCACTGGTCAGAATGGTCGTTGCCGCCATTACGCCAGCTGTCAGAGATGAAAGAAACTTTTTCATCTTCATGATTATCATTCTTCCTTTCTTGAATTGATGCGGCGTATTGCCGCTTGGTTGTGTGCAGAGAAGCTTTTTGCATTTCAAAAAACGAATGCCGCCGCACTGTTTTTCACGTCCCCCTTTCCGCTTTCAAATTGTACAGCCGTGCGATTTGTCCTCTGAAATCTGCCCAGTGCTTTCCTGCACCCTACTTCTCCATATACCAGCATAGCATATTTATCGTTATTTTGCAAGTATTTTTTTCATTTTCCACATATTTTTATACAGCACCAATAAAAGCAAACCCTGTTTTTGTGCATTTTTTCTAAATCTCGAATTGCCAGTGAAAAACAACTTGATAATCTGATACGACACGCCGGTGAATTTTGCATTTTTCAAATGTCAATTTCCGGAAACATTATGAACGTCATCACGGGGTGCGGCGGCGATCTCCTGCAAATCCTGTTCCAGCTGACTGTCCAGCATACGGCAATTGTTCCGGTCATAGAACACACCGGTAACATCCCACAGCATGGGACACATACCTTTGGTATACGCCGCCTGTGCCACCGCGGTGAGGAATGTCCGGACAGTTTCTTCCGTCTTGTTCTTGGTGGAACAGCCGTACTCCCCGATGATCACCGGCACGCCGTTATCCAGAAACCGGCTTTGCAGCTTGTCCATGTCGTTTTCCAGAATCCTCTGATCTCTGGGTGAACCCCATGTGGTCTTGGCTTTTCCCCAGTCGGCATCTTCTTCCAGAATGCAGAACGTAGGCGGCGTATAATAATGTACCGAAACCGCACATCGTCCGGCTTTGTCCTGCGGCATCTGAAAGGCTTCGTCACAGGTCAGGTCTACGTCAGTGGCATAACCGGCGATCAGCAGATGCCGCCTGGGGTTGTTTTCCCTGGAACCGCGTACCAGATCCACAAACTGCTGGTTGATGCGGTTGACAATGCCGTACGCCTCCGCCTTGCCGTCATCAGAGCCGCTGTAGCGGTTCCACAGATCGTCAAAACAGCCTTCTTCGTTCATGGATTCCAGAATCAGGTGGTCACCGTAATCTGCAAACCGTTCTGTCACCTGCTCCCAGATGCTGGTATATTTTTCCATACAGGTGTCATAGTCCATTGATGCCCAGCCCCATTTCTTCCACAATCTGGCTGGTAGTCATGTCGTCCCGCATTTCAGTGCGGGGGTTGCTGTCGGCTTCCTCCTTGCTACTCTCCTCTTTAGAGGAATTGCCGCAGCTGCACGACAACACCGCCAGCACCCCTGCCAGTAGCAGAGAAACGACTTTTTTTCCGTTTCGCATGTAACACCTCTTATCCCTTTTTCGGCGGCTTCATGGTGAGAGCGATGCGTTTCCGCTTCAAGTCCACGTCCAGCACCCAGACTTTCACCACCTCGCCGACCTTGACGGCCTCCAGCGGGTGCTTGATGAACCGGTCACAGATCTGGGAAATGTGCACCAGTCCGTCCTCATGAACGCCCACGTCTACGAAACAGCCAAAGTCAATGACATTCCGCACAGTACCCACCAGTTCCATGCCCGGTTTCAGGTCTTTCAGTTCCATGATGTCCCCACTCCGGAGCAGCGGCGGCGGCAGTTCGTCACGGGGGTCACGCCCCGGCTTTTCCAGTTCCTTGAGAATGTCCCGCACAGTGGGTTCGCCTACGCCTGCCTTTTTCGCAATGGCAGAAATGCCGTGCTGCTTGGCAATAGCACCGATCTCGCTGCGATCCTGTCCGGCAATGTCTGCCAGCCGGAAGCCGCACTCCTGCAAGATCTGCTCTGCTGCCCCGTAGCTTTCCGGATGCACTGCTGTATTGTCCAGCGGGTTCTTGGCTCCGGACACCCGCAGGAATCCAGCACACTGCTCGAATGCCTTCGGGCCCAGTTTTGCCACCTTTTTCAGCTGCTTCCGGTCGGTGAACGCCCCGTTTTCCGTCCGGTATGTCACGATGTTCTTGGCAATGGTCTGGTTGATGCCGGCAATGTGGGACAGCAGAGAGAACGAAGCCGTGTTCAGGTCTACGCCCACATGGTTCACGCAGTCCTCCACCACGCCGTCCAGTGCGGCAGACAGTTCCGCCTTGGGCATGTCATGCTGATACTGTCCCACGCCGATCGCCTGCGGATCGATCTTTACCAGTTCCGCCAGCGGATCCTGTAACCGTCTGGCAAAGATCGGAAGAGCACACGTCTGAACTCC
>ERZ506995.725-NODE-725-length-12148-cov-5.771190_pt1 | contig 12148 bp, 7 predicted proteins | sample MGYA00512883_ERZ506995 | MGnify/ENA metagenome assembly ERZ506995
GGCAGGAACCAATGTTTCAGGCGTCGTTCCACACGATAGTCACCTTACGGGTGTCCGACTACGCGTCGCCTGATACGCGGGAACCAGGTTTGTGAGCAGTTGCCTTTGAATATTTGCAGTCAATAGAAGGTGCAGGCCGGATTTGCCGGGCTGCACCTTTTTGCATTGGATTTCTGTATTTGCACGGACCAAATGCCTTCTCCTGGGGGGCGTGCGCTTATGGGATCCAGCCGAAGACTTTCTGGAGGCCGAGGGGGCGGAGGAGGGCGAGCTTTTGGCGGCAGGTCTCGGGGGTGTCGAAGAGGAAGACCCGGGGCTGGCCGGCGGCATCGAGGTAGAAGCTGTAGCGGCAGACGAGGTCGGGGGAGTAATGGGACGGATACTGCGAGAGCAGGGCGCGGGCCTCATCCGGGCCCAGAGCTTCGCCGACGCCGGTGGGGCAGGGGACCGGGAAGCGCATGCAGAGCGGCCGCAGGTACATCCACAGCCGCTCGCCCCACCGCGCCAGCAGCGCCCGGACGTACCCCTCCAGCGACCCGCCCGACACCTGCGTGTCCGCCCAGACCCCGGCCGCGTCCGGCGCGGCCGACTGCGCGGGCTGCAGGATGCGCGCGTCGGCGCAGCCCGGCGCTTCGCTGAAGATCGCGCCGCCGGTGAATTCCGCTGGGATCTGCGCGCCCGGCGGGAGCAGATAGAGCTCCGCACCGGGCGTTTTTTTCTCCTCGTCGAAGCCGGCGACGCTGTAGCCGAAGGGAAGATCGGGCTGAAATGGATACAGGATCATGGACAAACCTACCTTTTTGTGTTATACTGATATCATCAAACTTATGAAGCTGCAGGAGACCGTATGCCGTTTTCGTTTTTGCCCCGCATGATCTTCCCGCATCTGACCGACGTGACCGCCGAGGCGCTGCGCGCGCGCGGGATCTCGTTTCTGATGCTGGATTTTGACAACACCATCGTCCCCTACACCACGAGCGAGCCGACCGCGCAGATGGCTGCCTGGATCCGGACCATGCAGGCGTCCGAAATCCGCCTGTGCATCGTGTCGAACAGCAAAAAGCCCCGCGTGGTGGAGTTCTGCAAAACATACGGGCTCGACTGCATCACGCACGCGAAAAAGCCCTTTTCGCGCGGCATCCGCGCCTGCCTGACGCGCTATGCGCTCGACCCCGCGGCGTGCGCGCTCGTCGGCGACCAGATTTTTACGGACGTGCTCGGCGCCAACTGCGCCGGGGTGCAGTCCATCCTGATCTCGGCCATTCATAATCACACCATATGGCTCAAGCTCCGCCACGTGGCCGAGCTTCCCTTTATTGCAATCGGAAAATGGAGGATCCGTCATGAAAAACATTGAAAAGTACCGCAACCTGATCGCCAAGGGCGAAGTCGACGCGCTGCTTCTGACCTCGAAGCATAACCGGATGTATGCCGCGGAATACTGTGTGGCAGAGGGCGTGTCTGTCATCTGCAAGGAGGAGAGCTACTACTTCACCGACTTCCGCTATATCGAAGCGGCCCAGAAGAACCTGCCCGGCTTTACCGTCGTCATGACCGACGCGGACCACCCCTACACCAAGCTCATCAACGACGCCATCGCCGCCCATACCGTCAAGACCCTGGGCTTTGAAGACGATTCGCTGACCGTGGAAGAGTACACGCTCTACAACACGAAGCTGAACGCCGTTCTGCACCCCTATTCCGCCGAGATCAACGCCCCGCGGCAGTCCAAGGAGCCGTGGGAGATCGAATACATGAAAAAGGCGCAGGAGATCACCGACCGCACGTTTGAGGACCTGCTCAACGTTATCCGCCCGGGCATGACGGAGAAGGAGCTGTGCGCCGAGCTCATCTACCGGCTGTACAAGTTCGGCTCCGAGGGCCCGTCCTTCGACCCCATCACCATCTCCGGCCCGAACACCAGCCTGCCGCACGGCGTGCCGTCTGAGCGGGAGCTGCAGTACGGCGATTTCGTCACCATGGACTTCGGCTGCCTGTACCACGGCTACTGCTCCGACATGACGCGGACCATCGCGCTCGGCTATGTGTCGGAGAAGATGGACAAGGTCTACCACACCGTGCTCGAAGCGCAGCTGGCCGGCATCGCCGCGACGAAGGCGGGTGTCACCGGTAAGGCGATGGACGCCGCAGCCCGCAAGGTCATCGACGACGCCGGGTTCGTCGGCTGCTTCGGCCACAGCTACGGCCACAGCCTGGGCCTGCTCATCCATGAGGCCCCGAACGCCAGCATGCGCAACGACAAGCCCATGCCCGCAGGCGCGGTCGTCTCGGCGGAGCCGGGCATCTATATCCCCGACGAGTTCGGCGTCCGGATCGAGGACGTGACCGTCATCACCGACACCGGCTGCGAGATCCTGACGAAGAGTCCGAAAAATTTGATTATTTTATAAGAATCCCTTGAAAAGCCGATCATAATAGTGTAAAATCAATACGCTATTTTATTTTGTTGGTGTATTATACACATATTGGAGGAATATTTTATGGCTACCATTACCGCTGGCGATTTCAGAAACGGTAAAACTTTCGAGATGGACGGCAAGATCATGCAGGTCGTTGAGTTCCAGCATGTCAAGCCCGGCAAGGGCGCTGCGTTCGTCCGCACCAAGATGAAGAACGTTGTGACCGGCGCCGTGACCGAGACTTCTTTCAACCCGACTGCGAAGTTCGAAGAAGCCTTCATCGAGCGCAAGGATTATGAGTACAGCTACAACGACGGTGATCTGTACTACTTCATGGATCAGGAGACGTACGACATGGTCCCCGTCAGCAAGGACATGCTCGACGATTCCTTCAAGTTCATCAAGGAAAACACCCCGGTCAAGCTCCTGAGCTACAAGGGCAACGTCTTCAGCGTCGAGACCCCGAACTTCGTCGAGCTGACCGTCACCAAGGCCGACCCGGGCGTCAAGGGCGATACCGCTACCAACGTCACCAAGCCCGCTACCGTTGAGACCGGCGCCGAGATCAAGGTCCCGCTGTTCATCAACGAGGGCGAAAAGATCCAGATCGACACCCGCACGGGTGAATATCTGGGCCGTGTCAAGGGTTGATCCGTCATTACAGGACAGGCAAACTGCCGGAAAGGAGATTTTACGATGACGCTTTCTGAAAAATCCGCATATCTCAAGGGCCTGATGGAGGGAATGAAGCTCGACACCGAGACCAACGAGGGCAAGCTGATCTCCGAGATCATCAGCATGCTTCAGGATGTGGCTGAGAATGTTTCCGATCTGGAAGAGGTCGTGGACTGCATCTCGGACGAGCTCGACTGCATCGAAGAGGATCTCGACAACATCGACGACTATCTGATGGACGACGATGACGACGAGTACGATGACGAGTACGACGAGGATGACGACTACGAAGACATCTCCGACGAAGACGACGCCGACGACCAGGACGAGTACGACTTCGGCACCGAGACGCTCTATGAGGTCAAATGTCCGACCTGCGGCGAGGTCATCACCATCGACGAGGAAATGCTCGACGAAGGCGCTACCACCTGCCCGAACTGCGGCGAAGAGCTCGAGTTCGACATGGAAGACGAGGAGCCGGAAGACAAGTAAATCCAAATAAAAAGCGCCGCCCGTCCGGGCGGCGCTTTTTTCGTGTTTTTATGCAAAAAACCGCTGCATCCCAGGGACGCAGCGGCTGTCAACGGAAAATATTTCACAAAAATGGGGTGGGAGAATTGACATTGCGGACAAAAGCTGATAGAATGTAAGTCCATAATGCCTGTATAGGGCCATGCGCAGCTTTCACCAATATCTATGATGATTATAGCACCGCGGATGGCCGGATGCAAGCGGAGATGGAAACTTTTAAACAACGCAACCAGGCGTGCCATAAGACAACAACAGAAAGGCTGTGATGAAGTTCCATGGCGATCACAAAGGATGTCATGATGGGCAAGACGCTCCGCAAGAGCTTTGCCAAGCAAGACCAGATTCTGGAGATCCCGAACATGCTCAAGATCCAGAAGGATTCCTATGAATGGTTCCTTCGTGAGGGTCTGCGCGAGGTTTTCCGCGACGTCGATACCATTACCGACTACACCGGCAACCTTGAGCTGAGCTTCCTCGATTACTCCATGAACGAGCCGCCCAAGTACTCCGTGGAGGAGTGCAAGGAGCGCGACGCGACGTATGCCAAGCCCATCAAGGTCCGTGTGCGTCTGCACAACAAGGAGACCGACGAGATCAAGGAGCAGGAGATCTTCATGGGCGATTTCCCGCTCATGACCAACGGCGGCACCTTCGTCATCAACGGCGCCGAGCGCGTCATCGTCTCCCAGATCGTCCGCAGCCCCGGCGTCTACTTCGGCGACGAGGTCGACAAGACCGATCAGCACATTTATTCCGCGACCGTGATCCCGTACCGCGGCGCCTGGCTGGAATACGAGACCGATTATAATAATGTATTCTGGGTCCGTATCGACAAAAACCGCAAGCTGCCCATCACCTGCCTCATCCGCGCCCTGGGTGTCGCCACCGACGGCCAGATCACCGGGATGTTCGGCGAAGATCCGCTCATCAAGGCCACGATGGACAAGGATCCGTGCAAGACGCGCGAGGAATCCCTGCTTGAGATCTACCGCCGCCTGCGTCCGGGCGAGCCGCCCACAGTCGAAAGTTCCGAGAGCTATCTCGACGCGCTGTTCTTCGACGCCCGCCGCTACGACGTGAGCAAGGTCGGCCGCTATAAGTTCAACAAAAAGCTCGACATCTGGAGCCGCCTGAGCGGCCAGGTGCTCGCCGAGCCCGTCACCGACCCGATGACCGGCGAGATCATCGCCATGAACGGCGAGACCGTCACCCGCGAAAAGGCGCACGAGATCTCCCGCCGCGGCGTCAGCCGCGCCGTGATCGAGGTCAACGACCGCAAGGTCGTCGTCTTCTCCAACGGCATGGTCGACATGGCGCAGTTCGTCGACTTTGACCCGGCCCAGTACGGCATCAAGGAGAAGGTCTGCTTCAATGTCCTGCGCGAAATGCTCGAGACCGTCCCCGCCGACGGCTGGGAAGAGGCCATCGAGGCCCGCCGCGACGAGCTCATTCCGAAGCACATCACCAAGGACGACATCCTTGCCTCCATCAACTACCTGTGCTGCATGGTGCAGGGCGCAGGCACCAAGGATGATATCGACCATCTGGGCAACCGCCGCCTGCGCTGCGTGGGCGAGCTGCTGCAGAACCAGTTCCGCGTCGGCTTTACCCGTCTCGAGCGCGTCATCCGTGAGCGCATGACCATCCAGGATCTCGACGTCGTCACGCCGCAGAGCCTCATCAACATCCGGCCTGTCACGGCGGTCATCAAGGAGTTCTTCGGCTCCTCCCCACTGTCGCAGTTCATGGATCAGAACAACCCGCTGGCAGAGCTGACGCACAAGCGCCGTCTGTCCGCGCTTGGCCCCGGCGGTCTGTCCCGCGAGCGCGCGTCCTTCGACGTCCGCGATATCCACTACACCCACTACGGCCGTATGTGCCCGATCGAGACACCGGAAGGTCCGAACATCGGCCTGATCAACTACCTGGCCACCTACGCCAAGATCAATGAATACGGCTTCATCGAAGCGCCGTACCGCAAGGTCGACAAGGCTACCGGCAAGGTCACCGACATCGTTGAGTACATGACCGCCGACGTCGAGGACGATTACTACGTCGCCCAGGCCGCCGAGCCGCTCGACGAGGAAGGCCGCTTTGCCAACCCGCGCGTCATCTGCCGCCACCGCGACGAGATCATCTCCGTCGAGCGCGAGCTCATCGACTACGTCGACGTCTCGCCCAACATGATGACCTCCATCGCGACCGCGTTCATCCCCTTCCTCGAAAACGACGACGCCAACCGCGCACTGATGGGCGCGAACATGCAGCGTCAGGCCGTGCCGCTGATGGTCACCGAGGCGCCGATCGTCGCCACCGGCATCGAGCACAAGTGCGCGGTCGACTCCGAGGTCTGCATCACCGCCAAGGGCCCCGGCGTCATCACCCGCGTCTCCGCGACCAACATCTCCGTCAGCTATGACGACGGCAACACCGCCGATTATACCCTCACGAAGTTCGCCCGCTCCAACCAGGGCACCTGCATCAACCAGCGCCCGATCGTCACGGTCGGCGAACGCGTCGAGGCCGGTCAGGTCATCGCCGACGGCCCCGCCTGCTCGCAGGGCGAGATCGCGCTCGGCAAGAACGTGCTCATCGGATTCATGACCTGGGAAGGCTACAACTACGAGGACGCCATTCTTCTGAACGAGCGCCTGGTCCGCGAGGACGTCTTCACCTCCATCCACATCGAGGAGTATGAGACCGAATCCCGCGACACCAAGCTCGGCATGGAAGAGATCACCCGCGATATCCCGAACGTCGGCGAGGACACCCTCAAGGACCTCGACGAAAACGGCATCATCCGCATCGGCGCGGAGGTCACCTCCGGCGACTATCTGGTCGGCAAGGTCACCCCGAAGGGCGAGACGGAGCTGACCGCAGAAGAGCGTCTGCTGCGCGCCATCTTCGGCGAAAAGGCCCGCGAGGTCCGCGATTCCTCGCTGAAGGTCCCGCACGGCGAAGCCGGCATCATCGTCGATGTCAAGGTCTTCACCCGTGAAAACGGCGACGAGCTGGCCCCGGGCGTCAACAAGGTCGTCCGCGTCTATATCGCCCAGAAGCGCAAGATCTCTGTCGGCGATAAGATGGCCGGCCGCCACGGCAACAAGGGTGTCGTCTCCCGCATCCTGCCGCAGGAGGATATGCCCTTCCTGCCCGACGGCACCCCGCTGGATATCGTCCTGAACCCGCTGGGCGTCCCGTCCCGTATGAACATCGGTCAGGTCCTCGAGGTCCATCTGGGCTACGCGGCCCACGCGCTGGGCTGGAAGGTCGCCACCCCGATCTTCAACGGCGCGAACGAACGCGAGATCCGCGAGCTGCTCAAGCAGGGCGGCGTCGCCGAAGACGGCAAGACCGTCCTCTATGACGGCCGGACCGGCGAGCCGTTTGACCAGCGCGTCACGGTCGGCTACCCGTACTACCTCAAGCTCCACCATCTGGTCGACGATAAGATCCATGCCCGTTCCACCGGCCCGTACTCCCTCGTTACCCAGCAGCCGCTCGGCGGCAAGGCGCAGTTCGGCGGCCAGCGCTTCGGCGAAATGGAAGTCTGGGCGCTGGAAGCTTACGGCGCTGCTTATACCCTGCAGGAGATCCTGACGGTCAAGTCCGACGACGTGACCGGCCGTGTCAAGACCTATGAAGCCATCGTCAAGGGCCACAACGTCCCGACCCCGGGCGTGCCCGAGTCGTTCAAGGTCCTGGTCAAGGAACTGCAGTCCCTCTGCCTCGATATCAAGATCCTGGGCGAGAACGGTGAGGAAGTCGACCTCAAGGACGACGATGACGACGATTCCATCTACGGCGCGGGCGGCAAGGCCCTGCCGGAGGACGAGATCACCATGGACGACGATCTGCCGAACGGCAAGGACGTCGACGCGGACGAAGCGGCGGACGCCGGCTTCGAGATCCAGGATGAGGACGACGTCTTCGGCCTGCTGAACGACAGTTATACCATGGACTCCGATGCCGATTCGGAGAATGAATAAGAAGGAGGCGGCAATACAATGAGTCATGCAACATTCAGCGCAATCCAGATCGGTATTGCTTCCCCGGAAAAGATCCGTGAATGGTCCTACGGAGAGGTCAAAAAGCCTGAAACCATCAACTACCGCACCCTGAAGCCCGAGCGCGACGGCCTGTACTGCGAGCGCATCTTTGGCCCGACGAAGGACTGGGAATGCCACTGCGGCAAGTATAAGAAGATCCGCTACAAGGGCAAGATCTGCGACCGCTGCGGCGTCGAGGTCACGCGCGCCAAGGTCCGCCGCGAGCGCATGGGCCATATCGAGCTCGCCGCGCCCTGCAGCCACATCTGGTATTTCAAGGGCATCCCGTCCCGCATGGGTCTGCTCCTCGATATCAGCCCCCGCATCCTCGAAAAGGTTTTGTACTTCGCCAGCTACATCGTCACCGATCCCGGCGACTGCCCGCTGGCCAAGAATCAGATCCTGTCCGAAAAAGAATACCGCGACATGCGCGAAAAGTATGAGGACGACTTCAAGGCCGGCATGGGCGCCGAAGCCGTCAAGGAGCTGCTGCAGCAGATCGACCTCAATGAGCTTTCCGAGCAGCTCAAGTCCGAGCTGAAGGACGCTTCGGGCCAGAAGAAGCTGCGCATCATCAAGCGCCTCGAAGTGGTCGAGTCCTTCCGCATTTCCGGCAACGACCCGACGTGGATGATCATGGACGTGCTGCCCGTCATCCCGCCCGAGCTGCGCCCGATGGTCCAGCTCGACGGCGGCCGCTTTGCAACCTCCGACCTCAACGACCTTTACCGCCGCGTCATCAACCGCAACAACCGTCTGAAGAGACTGATCCAGCTGCAGGCGCCGGACATCATCGTCCGCAACGAAAAGCGCATGCTGCAGGAAGCCGTCGACGCTCTGATCGACAATGGCCGCCGCGGCCGTGCCGTCACCGGCGCGAACAACCGCGCGCTCAAGTCCCTCAGCGACATGCTCAAGGGCAAGCAGGGCCGCTTCCGCCAGAACCTGCTCGGCAAGCGTGTCGACTATTCCGGCCGTTCCGTCATCGTCGTCGGCCCGGAGCTGAAGCTCTACCAGTGCGGCGTGCCGAAGGAAATGGCCATCGAGCTGTTCCGCCCGTTCGTCATGAAGAAGCTCGTCGAAGACGGTCTTGCCAACAACATCAAGTCCGCCAAGAAGATGATCGACAAGGGCAAGGACGAGGTCTGGGACGCGCTCGAAGACATCATCAAGGACCGCCCGGTCATGCTCAACCGTGCGCCGACGCTGCACCGCCTCGGCATCCAGGCGTTTGAGCCCGTCCTCGTCGAGGGCCGTGCGCTCAAGCTCCATCCGCTCTGCTGCACCGCGTTCAACGCTGACTTCGACGGCGACCAGATGGCCATTCACGTGCCGCTGTCCGCCGAAGCGCAGGCAGAGGCCCGCATCCTGATGCTCTCGGCCAACAACCTGCTCCGTCCGCAGGACGGCAAGCCGGTCACCGTGCCGACGCAGGATATGATCCTCGGCACCTACTATCTGACCTACCAGCGCTACGATGTCGACGCCTACGACACCATCCACGAGATCTTCCCGCTGCTCGAGTGCGGCAAGCTGCCGTATGAGAAGCCCATCTGGATCAAGAACATCTGGGATGACGCCGAAGCGGAGGACTACCAGTACTATCTGCGCACCCGCGGCGCGCTGCTCGAAAACGAGACCGACCGCCCGGAGACCATCCCCGGCTCCTACCAGACGCTGGGCCAGGCTGTGGCCGCGCTGGACGCCGGCGAGATCCAGCCCGACGAGGTCATCTACGTCTGGAACATCTGGGATTCCGACGCCGATATCAAGGAAGAGAACCACATCTACGTCCGCACCGTCGGCGAATACGCCCGTCAGGCCCACGCGGCCGGCGACGTCCGCCCGAAGGAGTATTTCAAGTTCTACCACGACGAAGACGAGGCCATGATGGCTTATGCCGACGGCATGATCGCCATGCATGACCCCATCAAGGTCTGGAAAGAGCTCGAGATCGACGGCAAGAAGGAGCACCGCATCATCGACGCGACCGTCGGCCGTCTGATCATCAACGACGCCATCCCGCAGAACCTCGGCTTCAAGAAGCGCGAGACCGTCGACGACCAGTTCCCGCTGGAGATCGACTTCGTCGTCGGCAAGAAGCAGCTCGGCAAGATCATCGACAAGTGTATCCGCATCAACGGCTTCACGCAGTCGACCGAGATGCTCGACAAGGTCAAGGCCCTCGGCTACAAGTACTCCACCAGAGCCTCCATCACCGTCTCCATCGCCGATATGGAGATCCCGGAGAAGAAATACGAGCTCATCCACGAGGCGGAGAAGGAAGTCGTCAAGATCGACCGCCAGTTCAAGCGCGGCTTCATCACCAACGACGAACGCTACCGCCTGACCGTCCAGCAGTGGGAGAAGTCCATCAAGGACGTCACCGACGCGCTGCAGTCGAACCTCAAGCGCTTCAACCCGATCTTCATGATGGCCGATTCCGGCGCCCGAGGCAGCATGAACCAGATCCGTCAGCTGGCCGGTATGCGCGGCCTGATGGCAGATACGAACGGCCGCACGATCGAAATTCCTATCAAAGCGAACTTCCGTGAAGGCCTGTCCGCCCTCGAATACTTCATCTCCTCCCGAGGCGCTCGAAAGGGCATGACCGATACCGCCCTTCGTACCGCGGACTCCGGCTACCTGACCCGCCGCATGGTCGACGTCTGCCAGGACGTCATCATCCGCGAAAACGACTGCGGCTCTACCAACGGCAGCTGGAAGGGCGACTACTACGAAAAGGGCCAGCTCATCGACTCCTTCGGCAACCGCATCCGCGGCCGCTACCCGGTCTACGACATCACCGACCCGCAGACGGGCGAGCTGCTGCACTCCAAGGACGTCATGCTCCGCGAGGAAGACGCGGCCAAGTTCATCGCGCACGGCATCGATAAGGTCTACGTCCGCTCCGTCCTCGGCTGCAAGGCACGCTCCGGCGTCTGCGCCCGCTGCTACGGCATGAACCTGGCGACGAGCGAGCTCGTCAACCTCGGCGAGGCCGTCGGCATCATCGCCGCGCAGTCCATCGGCGAGCCGGGCACGCAGCTGACCATGCGTACCTTCCACACCGGCGGCGTCGCCGGCGACGATATCACGCAGGGCCTTCCGCGTGTTGAAGAGCTGTTCGAGGCGCGCAAGCCGAAGAAGATGGCCACCCTCGCCGAGATCCCCGGCGTCGTCAGCATCGAGGAGACGAAGAAGACCTCCATCTATGCGGTCACGGTCACGAACCCGGTCGACGGCGAGACCGTCACGTACAACCTGCCGTACTCCGCCGGCATTCTGGTCGCCAACGGCGACACGGTCACGAAGGGCCAGCCGCTTTCGAACGGCGCGTACAGCCCGCACGACGTGCTACGTATCTGCGGCGTCGATGCCTGCCGGCAGTATATCATTCAGGAAGTCCAGAAGGTCTACCGTCAGCAGGGCGTTGACATCAACGATAAGCACATCGAGGTCATCGTCCGTCAGATGATGCGCAAGGTCCGTATCGACGATTCCGGCAGTACGAACCTGCTGTCCGGCGCCATTGTGGATCTGCATGAGTTCCGCGCGGCCAACCGCGCGATCGCCGAGCGCATCGCGGCAGGGGAGACCGAGCTCACGCCCGCGACGGCTGAGCATGTCCTTATGGGCATCACGAAGGCGTCGCTCGCCACGGAGAGCTTCCTGTCGGCCGCGTCCTTCCAGGAGACCACGAAGGTGCTGACCGATGCCGCCATCAAGGGCAAGATCGACCACCTCGTCGGCCTGAAGGAGAACGTCATCATCGGCAAGCTCATTCCCGCCGGCAGCGGCCTTGCCTGCTACCGCAACTTCGAGACGAATGAGGAGCCGGCAGTCCCCGCGGAGCCGGAGGACGACGGCGTGGATCTGTCCGATCTCGCCAACATCTCCAACGCGCTTTAAACGGCCAAATACCAACCGTTTCACCGGGATATGCCTGCATATCCCGGTGAAATTTTTGCTTCCGTCTTGAATAAAAATGCTTGACGAATCTTGTGCAATATGCTAAAATCCTATTTTGCGTGGGCGTGCGCCCACCGATTTGTCATGCCTGTGTAAAAAGCACAAAAATGGCCGGGATTTCCTGAAAATTTTCCGGCAGAATCACGGTTTATCCGATGCTGTTTTTTGGCATCGTATAAATAGATCCATTTTCGAGGAAAGGAGGAAAACCATGCCTACTTTTAACCAGTTGGTGAGAAAGGGCAGAGAGAAAGTCACCTACAAGTCCACCTCTCCTGCAATGCAGAAGGGTCTGAACACCCTGAAGAACAAGGAGACCGACCTGAGCGCTCCCCAGAAGAGAGGCGTCTGCACCGCAGTCCGTACCTCTACTCCTAAGAAGCCGAACTCCGCACTGCGTAAGATCGCCCGTGTGCGCCTGAGCAATGGTTACGAAGTCACCGCTTACATCCCCGGTGTTGGCCACAACCTGCAGGAGCACTCCGTGGTCATGATCCGCGG
>ERZ506995.729-NODE-729-length-12104-cov-3.955598_pt1 | contig 12104 bp, 9 predicted proteins | sample MGYA00512883_ERZ506995 | MGnify/ENA metagenome assembly ERZ506995
ATGAGCCTGACAGCTTATGCAGCAGATATGCTGGACAAAAACTACATAGAATCAGAAATATGGGAAGATATATGGCTTGGAAAAAGCGACAACGGAACAGAATTTCCGGAAGCTTCTTTTAAGCACCATCTTCTTGACGAATGGATTACACAAAATTACGGTTCAGATGATTTCGACTGGTCTGAACTTGGCGAACTCAAGTATCAATACAAGCGTTATTACGAAAATTATATAGCCGGATGGGACTTTAATGACGATGATAATGGAAACTGGACAATTGATACGGAGGAGCATTCTTATCATTTTCAGCTGATCAATCATACATGGAACATGATTGATGAAAATGGTGACACAGTTGATACATTTCCACCGTTTAGCACAGAAGAATTACAGCCAAATAGCAATTATGCAAATCAAAATGGCAGTAGTTCAAACAGAGTTATCGGTCAGATTACAGAGGAAGCAAAAACGACCTTTGAAAATGAGGATTCTCAAAAATCTGTAAAGCATCATAAAGGTACTATCATGCCTGTTATTATTGGAATTATTGCCTTGGTTGGAATTGGAGTAGCTTTGCTTTTATTCCGAAAAAATAAGAAATGAGGATGAATTATGATTTTTAAAAGTGAAAAGCAAGTTTACAGCAAAATGGCTGATAAGTTGGTTGCTGAATGGACATTGGACACAGGTACCCAAATGGTTACACACACCAAAGAAAATGATGTCGTTACAAAGCGTTGTTTTTGGAGAGACTGCGTCCGTTACCATCTGAACTACCGTGTTGAAAATGCTCCTGAATCTTTGCAGAAACTTGTAAACGAAGGAAAGATACAAGCATATTTAGAGGACTTGGAAATCAGGGTTGTAGATGCAGTAAATGAACAGGCACAGAAATTGATGGACAACGATAAAGATTATCAGGCGGCTGTTTATGTTGGAAATTTGAATGCTGCCGGCAGTATAGGAAATGTACTTCAAGCAAAAGCAGAGGAAATGGTATATCAAACAATTGTATATGTATAAAAATACAATGACTAGAGGGCTTAATTTATCGCTCTAGCCATCTATAAAAGTAAAAATGTTTCCCTTTTAATCGTTTCTTGTCGATGAAGCGAAAAGCATAGAAAAGGTACAGTGGAAAATTGAAAACAACAGCTTATGGGTGATATCTGGATGAAGATAGCTGTATTTAACATATTCAATACTGACCATTTTCTCTTCATTTTTAGGGAACATCTCCCGAATTAAATGCTTTATTTTACTCTTGAAATAACTCCGCTAATATGTTATAATAATAATTAATACATAAAGTATAACCGATTGAGGGGTGATTTTTATGAACATTGCTATTTGTGACGATGAACCTGTATTCTTAAAGAAACTGTATAAAAAATTAACCGACATGAAGATCCCTGATTGTAGAATACATGAGTTTACAAGTGGCAAAGAATTACTAAAACTTTACGTCAAGGGGATGTATGAGGTTGTTATCCTTGATGTAGAAATGCCTGATCTAAATGGGCTGCAAACAGCTGAGAGAATCAGACAAATAGATAAGTCTGTGATCATTTCTTTTTTGACAAATTATGCTGAATTTGCAGTGCATGGATATGATGTTGGTGCTTTTCGATATATTTTAAAAAACCAACCTGATTATGTGTACACAAAACAGCTTAATTCAATTGTTGATGAGTGTAAGCAGCGATTTAAAACTTTTTCGTTTACTAATAAAAATATATCATTTAAATTTCGACTGGCAGATATTATTTATTTTGAAGGTCATAAGAGAAAAGTTTCCCTTTTTACTGTAACAGGGGAATTAGAGTATGGTGGAGATTTTACAGAAATATGTAGTGAGCTTATAAAGTATAATTTTATTCTTATCAATCGTGGATTACTTGTAAACTTGGAGCAGATTCAGAATATCAGTAAATCTGATATTATTCTTTCAAATGGCAGGAAAATTCCGATTGGCAGAACATATAAAGAAGAGGTGGTATCACGATACCTTGATTTTGCAGCAGGGAGATGATATAATTGCCAATATTTCTTCAAAACGGAATTGAAATTATAAATGTAGCTATAGAAATGTTTCTGATTTTTCTTTATTTTTCTTTGCTTTGCAAACGAAAGATCAAGAAAAGCTTTTTGATTCTCCTTTTCTTCTTGTTTACCAGCATTCTTTCCGCAATTGTTTTATTAAGCGATAGTATTGTTCTGAATCTTATAACAACTACAGTACTAATTTCAATAATTGCGTTTCTATGTTTCGATGATACAATTAGACATAAAATATTCTGGATTGCCATATACCTGCTGATCATATCTATCTCCGAACCGATTGTAATCGGAGTATTATGTATTGCCAATATGGGAACACCAAATGAGTTTCTGGAATCGGGTTTAGGAAGATATCTTGGTATGTTAGGAACAAATATCATTTATCTATGGCTCATTGGATTAATGCATCGATTGATTAACAAAAGGGTTCGAGATCTGCCGGTCAAATATTGGGCATTAATAATTTTAATACCTATAATAAGTATTTTTTGGCTACAGACAATCCTTGATAGCTTCACTGTAAACGATTCAATTAGTTATTTTTCTTTAAGCATTTCACTTGCAGGAATTATTTTTATAAATATAGCAATGTTCAATTTTTTTGAAAGCTATGAAGATAAGATCAAATTAAAATATTTGGAAACACTTAAACAACAGGAACAAGAAAATTATAAACTGCTTACGCTGTCTTATAAACAAGTCAGAGAATTTAAGCATGATATTGAAAATCAATTTTCTGTTCTGAAGGATATGCTGGAAAATGATGATATTGGTGCTGCAAAAAAGTATCTTGTAAAGTTAAGCTCATTTGTAAGGCTTGCTAACAGACCATGCTGCACAGGAAATAATGCTATTGATTCAATTGTAAATATCAAAGGTTCACTTGCTCAAACTTATGGTATAAAATTTATTTGTAAAGCTAATATTATAACTAGTATTAAAGCAGATGAGCTAGAACTGTGTCGTATTATTGGAAATTGTCTTGATAATGCAATAGAGGGATGTCTAAGATGTGATGCTTTTCATAAACATATATGGTTTAGCATATCAGAAGAACAAGAGAAGTTATTTTTAGTTATTACAAACACTTCTGATAAAGTGGATGTGAATGTTTTATCGTCAACAAAGAAAGAAGAAGGTCTTCATGGAATAGGAATAAGTAGCATCAAATCATCTGTTAACAGATTGGATGGTCTTATAAAATTTGAATGTGATAATGAAATTTTTAAAGTGAATATCATGATTCAAAACCATCCACTGATTTGTGATTAAATTATAATATAACAACTACCCCTTAAGTAATTTGAGAAAAATTTGCTGAGGGGTAGTTGTTTCTCTTTTTATACAGATGAATTTTGATTATTTGTTCTTTCGGTTTAATTGGAAGTTTGTTACGCAATAACAAATAAAATTCTTTTGCCATCTACTTATGCTATTTGCATTTGGGGACGAAAAAGCGACATTTCGGGACACTTTTAGACCTTTTTTATAAAATCTATTGAAAATATTTTTGTTCTATGCTATATTTTTCGCAAGGAGGTGATTCAAAAATGATTCCTAAACTTGCAAAAAATGTAGCACACTTTTTTGTAGTCAAGAACGTAGCGAGTAAATCCAAAGAAGCAATATATGCTTATGGCATGGAACTATTGATTTCTGATGTGTTAAATACTCTTATTGTTCTGCTGATTGCTTTGACTTCTCATACATTACCCGCTGTCATAATATTCATTGCCGTATTTATGATATTGAGGAGATTTGTGGGAGGATATCATGCAAATAATCATTTGAGTTGTATGTTCACACTTATCATGGTAATGCTGGCTTTTTCTTATGGCATCTGTAATGTGAGAATACAACTCATGTGGATACTCAGTATATGTTTCATCACAATAGCACTCCCTGTCATTTTCTGTATTGCTCCTGTTCCGCATCCGAATAAACCGATGTCAGAGGAAAAAAGAAACAGATTGAGAAAACGAAGTATTATTTCCATTGTTGCTCTTTCCGCTGTTGTGATCGCACTGATTATATTTCAACGTGAGGAAATAAGTCTTTATGTATCAAGCGGAATATTGCTCTCTGCGGTCATGTCACTGCTCGGTTGCTTTTTGAATCGGGGTGATAACAGTAAACGATGACAAAGAAAGAGAAAAGCGAAGTATTATATTGATTGTAATTCTCGCTCTTGTTAAACTAACACTGTATATTTCAAGCGGCAGCATTTGCGGTATCACATTCTATCTGCCAAAAGAACCCGATCTGCATGAATTATATGAAAGGAGGGAGTTATAATGAAAAAGTTGATGAGTATCGCAAGGAAAGCTACTACTACATTGGCAGCTCTTGCTCTGGTAATAGCTACTACTTCTGTTCCAAGTGCTTGTTATCATTGGTTTGCACAGCCTGTTGAACCGGAAGAATTGAGAAAACTTGTGAATGACAAATAAAAGCTATGAATGCATAAAATTAAACATGGAGGTAATGATGAATTTAAAATCAAAGTTTAAAAGGCTGCTTTCAGCTATACTAAGTTTTGCAGTTATTGGCACTGCTTTGCCGAGCACGCTTGCTGTAGCAGAGGAAGTTGAAAAGTATCCTTATTCAGTGTTTGGACGCAATGGAATTACAGTGAGTGCATCGTCAAATTTGTGCATAAACGGAAATATACACACCAATAAGGAAGCCGATATATCCTACTCAAATGGCAACATCAACGGCAAAATTACAACAGGCAATGATATTGAAAAAAGAGTAAAGCATGTTTATTCTGACCAAAAAATTATGGAAACATACTTTACGGAAAACTGCGATATTCATGAGGAAGAATACGTTTATTCAGATATGAATATCCATATCAACAATCCCTTGTTTTGCTATAATAATATAACCCTTAACGGAAATGTGTCTTTGAATTCTAACCTTGGAACCTATATGAATCTCAACATAACGGGTGAGGTAAAAAATGCTAATACATCTGTTGTGTACTCCAAGTACGGCGACATTACCATTGAAAACGACAGCACTGCCAACATTAACGGATTGATTTATGCTCCGCTGGGAACTCTCACTATCAATTCTCCAAACATTAACCTTAATGGTGTAATTATTGCTGATAAAATCGTGATTAATGGCAGTAGTGTGAATATCAACTACAAGGATGACATCGCACAGTTTATTGGAAATATTTCCGAAGCATATGATTTCAGTGGGCTTGAATATTTGCCTGAAGATTGGCTTGGCGATACAGATGAAGATGGACTTTTCGACATTTATGAAAAAGTGATTGATACAGATCCTCTAAATCCTGATACCGATGGCGATGGATTACCGGACGGATATGAAGTTATTACACTGAATACCGATCCATTAGAAATTGACACAGATGAGAATGGAATATCTGATGCAGATGAGGATTTTGATAATGACAATCTGAACAACCTTGGCGAATATCAAAATCTAACAGAACCATTCAATCCAGATACTGACGATGATGGATTTTTAGACGGTGATGAAGTATACACATACAATACAGATCCGTTAAATCCTGATACAGACAATGATGGTTTGCTTGATGGTGAAGAAAGCTATGATGGTTCAATGTATACTAAATACGGTGTGTATTTTGATCCACTCAATCCAGACACCAATGGCAATGGAATCCTTGATGGCGATGAAGTTTTTGGACAGTCAAAACAGCAGTCAGTTGAAACTTATGATGAAACAATTACTGATGTTAAGGTTGACATGGACACCAACGGTAATATTGAAAGAAATCTCAGTATTGAAAGTATGTACAACGTTGATGCAATGTCAACAAATGTTTATGCAATGATCGGTGAACCTTTCAATTTTACTTCGTCAACCAATTTTAAATCAGCAACAATTACATTTAAAATTGACCAGTCAAAACTTGGCGATACATTGTTTGACAACTTGATTATTCTGTGGTACAATGAAGAAGATCAAGTATTTGAAGAAATGCCCACTACACGTGATGCCGTTAATTCTACTGTAAGTACAACGACAACTCACTTTTCGCAGTACATGGTCGTTGACAGTCAAAAATGGTATGCAAATTGGAATAATAGTCTAAGTGAACTCCGTAAAATGTGGACTGCTGGTACTTCTTATCAAAGAAACCTGCATACATTAATTATGGTAGATTGTTCTTCAAGTATGGATTCATCAGATTATAGTCACTCATCATTAAAGATTGGATATAAAGGTGTTACAGCAGAAAATATAGATAAAATTAGTATAAATAGTCCTAGTGATGTTGAAAGCTACTGTATCAATAGTTGTAAAAGATTTGATATTTGCGATGGGATAATTAACAATAAGGGCAGTAATGATGCTGTTTCAATTATTACCTTTTCAAATGGAGTCAAATCAAATTCCGGACTTTCTATTAATACGTCGTATTTGAGAAATGCTCTAGGTAAAAATTTGAAGAAAATTGGTGGTACAGCTTATATGAATAGTGCATTGAGTACTGCTCTGAGTTGTATTAGAACTGATACAACAGACTTGTATCGACTTGTTGTTATTACAGACAATAATATTACATTTTCATCTATTTCATCAGATGATTTTCCAAGCAATGTGATTTTCAATATTGTAAATCTTGGTTCAAGAGCGATTGGAAACAACATCGAGGCTGTTGCACAAGCAACGGGCGGCGATGTGTATAATGCGATAAATGCAAGTGATCTGACATATGAAACAGGTGGAATTATCACTTCACCAGAGCAGTTTATTGGAACTGATTCAGACGGAGATGGAATCCCCGATATTGTTGAACTTTACGGATTGAAGCCAAATGGCGAACCAATTAATACAGATCCTAACAAAAAAGATACCGATGGCGATGGTATCGATGATAATGTTGAATTGGGATATATCGGAGATGGTTTAGAATCTGATGTGACTATTGCTGATTATGTTCGTGCTTTAAAAGTACATAGTGATCCTACTAAGGCGGATACAGATGGAGATGGGTTTGGAGATAAAAAGGATATTTCTCCTTTGACTTTCGAATATGTAAATGGTTTAGAAAAACTATGCGATATTGCAATTGAATATATGCCTAATGATTTTTATAATAGCCAGCTTCTTGTACTGCAAACAATTCGCAGAGATTATTACAATGGCGGTTTTTGGAACAAAACAGCTGGTGCAGTAGATGAAAACTTTATTTCATATTTAAAAGAAAACTATTTTGATATTTACAGTGTATTCATCGGATTGGAAGATAAAGATAGAATATATATGAAGGATACAATTTCAAGCGGACGTGTAGATATTGCTCATTGGGCTGCTACAATAAATGCCTATTATTATGATTTTGAGGTTAATATTGATAAAATACCAGATGGATATAATTATATTATTAGTGGCACGGCAAATATGTATATAGATAATTTTGCTGGTTGGCTTGGTGATTATCTATCTATGTTATTTGAAATGAATTCTGATAGTTTAAAAAGTAAAGAAATTGTATATGATAATATAGGACAAAATGATTATTTTGGCATTAATGACGTATTGGCTGATTTTGATGCTTTAAATATTTATTATCAAAACAAGAATATGGAATACACTATTTCAGATGCTTTTAACAAATATTACAAAAATCTAGGCGGTACAAGTCAAAGATATGGTAATTTCGCTCGTAATTTAATGTGTGAAAATGGATACGGATTTGAATTGATGTTTTCTACTGACAACAATATTTCTTCCTATAAAGAAGTATTTGATAAAGTTATGAATTCCTATATTAATCAAGATTTGTATGTTATATTTAACGGACTATTAGTATTTAGTAGCAATTATGATTGTGATGATATTGTTAGATTATTTAGAAATAAGGAAACAATAGCTAGCACAGCATCAGCTTTTACAGAATACGTTTTTAATAGGGTTTCCAACTTTAGTGATGTTTCAATCTTTTAGTAAACATAACCAGCGGGACTATAATATGTATAAGAAAATACCGTTAATTCTGTGCTTCCTTTCTACACTCTTGTTGACATCGTGTGGACTTTGTGAAGGAACTTCAAATTTCAACTACGAATCAGTGCCTAGCAATACCAAATATAAAATTGAGATTGCAAATGATTTAGGAGAACAATACATCGTAGAATATGAAAAGTATAATGGATTTCCTAATAAACGTATGAAGATTAAAATTTTTGAATCGGAAAAGCTTATAATAAGCTACTGGTCTGAATTTAATGACAACTACATACCAAATGAAATATTATACTTGTTTACTGAAAATAATTGTGAGTATTATTTTGTTGCAAATGCAGTTAATGACTTTGTCGTTTTATTTGGAAATGAAATATTTGAATCACATGGAAATCAGCTTTTTATAAATGTTGATTATTCAGAAATCAAATCAATTAGCGATTACTTAACTTTGTCGCAAAAAATTCGAGATAATGTTGATAAGGAATTACTTATTGATAAATTTAAAACTTGTAATTATGATGATTCAGATATTATAAAACTTTATGATCTTTCTGATTCTGATTGAATCATTTACTTATTGTATATCGTAAATAGTTTTAATGATAACCTTTGCCTACTGAAACACACAAATCTCGTTCCACTGGATTCAAAACAGGAATTCTGGTTCATTTCATAATTGTTGTATCTCCTAACAGCACAAAGCACTCTTTCATTTTTGAAGGAGTGCTTTTCTTATGTTCAAAAACAGAGCCGTTCTTGAGTTTCTCACCGTCGGCATGACTTAACAGCATTTCTCTCGGGTTCTGAACTTCTGAAAGATTGTGCCGACTCTTGTATTCACGCACACGTATGTAAAATATATTGACAGACAATTTCTCTCCGCATAAAATCTCTTGCTGTAACTTTTTTGACTTTCCATTCATCATACAACTTAGCAAACTTGTCCTAATCAATTGAAATCAATTTTCTGCCTTTCTTCACTGTCGCACATTGTAATTTCCTAGAATGTAACAGGACTTAATGAATTTACATTTGTTGCTTGTTTTGCATTAGAAGATATCACGATTGAGGGCGGTACACAGCGACAAGTTGTAATTTGTTCAATAGTATAAAATTACTATTATTATGCGATACTTAAGAATTATATATAAAATTTTAATAGTGAGTATCATTTTATATTAACTTTTATTCTGTTTCTAGGATGCTTAACAGAAAGAATTTCTTTTTGCTTAGCCATGGAAACATGGGTATAAATTTGTGTAGTTGTGATAGAACTATGTCCTAACAATTTCTGTATGTAGCGAATGTCGACATCTTCATCGAGAAGTAAAGTAGCAAAAGAATGTCGGAACATATGTGGGGTAATATGTATATTAACCCCTGTCATAACTGTATATTTTCGGATTATTTCACGAACGGACTGTTCTGCAAGACGATGGTGTAACTTGTTGACAAAGAAGAATCCACATATCCGTATATCCTCTTGGAACAAATCGTAATAGGTTTGAAGTGCCTTTAAAACCTCTGGATTCTCAATTTGAATCATTCGTTCTTTAGAACCTTTTCCAAAAATTCTAATATTATGATCTTCTAAATCAATAGACGAAGGAGTAAGATTGCAAATTTCTGATACTCTAGCTCCAGTTGCAAAAAGAATTTCTATAACTGCAATATCACGAATGATGCTACGCTTCAAATGATCTGTTTTAGCTTTTGAAAATGAATCATAAGCACAAGTTAAGATACTGTTGATTGTATTAAGAGGAACTGTTTTAGGAAGAACTACAGGTTCTTTGAAAGAAACATCAATTTTATTGAATGGATTGATTTCAATGATATCCTGAATCAAGAGATAGTGTGTAAAAGCTTTTATAGAAGCAATTTTTCTCTTTACTGTTTTTGGCTTGAATTCTGTATGGAGCATATCGATATATCGGCAAATCATTTCTTTAGAAAATATGCTGTTTGTATACTCCGAAAACTGCCTAAGGTCAATTTTGTAGGCTTTAATCGTTTTGTCACTTAAAGATTTTCTTGACTTACAATAGGTAAGAAATAATTCAGTTTGTAGGTTTAAGTTTATCATTATATATCTCCTTTACTTGAGTATGATTACATTATATATCATAATCTTCCTTTTGTCGAATAATGTCGATATATTTTTTTGCATAATCAGCAAGATTGTGTTGATTTTAAAGAGAAAAAGGTGTATAATAAACTTACTAGAATTCAATACAGGATAACTTCAAATTATATAAGGTCGATTCTGAGGTGAGCATATGTCTTTAGCTAAATTTGAACAGGAATTAGTAGACAAACTTTACGATAAACTAATAACTGACGACAAAAATAAAGGTATCACATTGTATGGCGATGTCGGAAGCGGCAAATCCACAATTGCGCTCGGTTTAGCAAATCAACTGCTCGAAGGATGGACTATCTTTTATCTTGAAGGGATTGATTCTAGTTTATCTCCATATTTAACATGGCATATTGGAACTAGGCTATATTCAAAAAAGAAACTTAATCTTGAAAGCAATATTTCATTTGGAATTAGTTTTTTACCGGTTCCAATTTCACTTGAATTTGGAACATCAATTGCTAAAGCTTCAACAAACTATATCTTAACATCGAGCGAAGAAGCTATTATTTCCAATATAAAAAAGCAGACAGCTTCCGAACAAAAAATTCTCTTTATTGCAGATAACTATGAATTGTGGGATACACCTTCAAAACAATTACTTCAAAAAATAATGCATCCCGAATTAGGAGTATTGTCTGAATACAATTTAAATGTGTTAATTATTTCTCAAAACAAAATGTCTATACAAGTTCCAGTTCATTGGGATAATATAAAGATCCCTAATATTCCAGATGAGAGCTTATTGCATATTTTACGTGAAAATGGACATGCAGAACAAATATGCATTGAAGATATACGTATTTGTGCTGGTAATGATATATCTTTAGCTATTATGGCAGCAAATTATTATGACGAGAACGGAAAAGGTGCTAATGATTTCGATGAAATTATGGAGCGTAGATGCAACCGTTTGCCTACAGAAAAGCAAGAAGTACGTAAAATCCTGGGCTCACTTTCAATAATTGATAGTTGCTTTTCGAGAGACGAGGCTGCTTTTTTTCTAGATCCCACACCCGAAGACGAATATGAAGCAGAATATCTTGCCGAAGAATATCTCCAGCTAGCAGAAGAACGTATGTTTATTAAAGGCGAAAACAGATTCCTTTTTGTCAGCGATAAAGTTAAGAATTACTTCAAAGCTAAACTTGCGAAAAAAGAAAGATATTACCACCATAAATTTTCTGAATTTCTGCAAAAAAACCATCCTGAGGATTATTACTCTCGAGGAAAGCATTTAGCTCTAAGCTTACAATTGTCCGATACGAAGACAATTGTGGAAGCATGGCAACTTTTACTTTTAGCCTATTTTAGACGTTCGGTTGAAACTGTCAATGTTGGTGATGTTTATAACATATTGAATGAAATTGAAGAATTAATCAATCGTCTTCCCACTAGTACTATTGACACACAGCGTCATGTACTAGTCGAGTTTACTCGGGGTTATCAAGAATTTGTAAAATACAATTATAAAAATGCATTAATACATTTCCAAGCAATCACACCTAGCCGTCTTATTCCAGCATGCTTGGCCGAGTGTCAACGACTTATTCTTTTATGCCATATTCAGTTAGCAGAGGATCTAAGACTGATTGTTCAATCTGCTAATGAACTCTATAACACCATTGAAGTTATTGGTTATTTAGAAGATGAACAATGTTGTCGAGCCGCATTAGTATTGTTAGATGCATATATTGACCGCTCAAATGATCACAAGAAAGTTAATATCCTTAAAAATAAGATCATTCGAATAATCCAAGATCATATGGGAATTCCTGAATTTGATGAATTTGAGGCGTGTTATAATAGAAAGGCAGCTCTTTACTATCCTGCTATAATTGCATGTCGCCAAACTGAACAGAGTATTCAGTTCTATAAAAAACACTTTAATCGAAATGGTATATATATGGCTTTATGTAATCATTCT
>ERZ506995.730-NODE-730-length-12103-cov-3.793991_pt1 | contig 12103 bp, 9 predicted proteins | sample MGYA00512883_ERZ506995 | MGnify/ENA metagenome assembly ERZ506995
TGGATTTGGTGATCTTACAGCTTCTCACATATGCGACAAGCTACAATATGCTTCCGGCGGTCAGAGACTTAAATGTACCGGTTGTTCTTGTGAATGTTCAAAAACGTAAGACACCGGATTATGCCAATACAGATACACCAACATGGCTTGGCGAGCTGTATGCATGTGGAGCAGTCGGAGAGATGGTTGCAGATCTTGAAAGAGCAGGAAAGAGACATGCAGTAATCACCGGTGTTGTGGAAGGTGGAGATGACTATGTGGCAGCGGAGATAGAACAGTGGTGTAAGGCAGCACAGGTCAGAAGAAGATTCCGTTATACCAATATCGCACAGATCGGAAGACCGTATCCGGGAATGATGGATCTGTATATTGATGAAACCAATCTGTATAACCGCATGGGACTTTATACAAAACAGTTTGACTGGGAAAAAATGTGGGCAATCGCAGATCATATCACAGACGAGAATGCAATCCGGACAAAGGCGGAAGATATTCTTGAGACATTTGATATAGCACCGGACAAAGACGGAAAAGCAGCTACCGTTGAGACGGTATGGGATATGGCAAAATACGTTGTGGCATTTGAAGAATGGGTAAAAGAGGAAGATCTTGGAATGGTGGCATCCCATTATGATGGTTATGCCCAGGGAATCGCAGGAAAGCTTGACAGTATGCTGATACCGGCATTTTCCATGCTTATAAAGCAGGGAACAGCCTGTGCAGTTGAAGGAGATATCAAGGTTGCTATGGCTATGAGTATTTTAAAAACAATTGCCGGTACCGGTCAGCTTTCAGAGATGTACTCCATCGACTTTAATGAGGATATCTGTATCATAGGACACTCCGGTTCAGGTGATGCGGCAATTTCACAGGCAAAAAAGCCAACCATGAAGATCGTCGATGTATTTCACGGAAAAACAGGAGGTGGATATCTGACACAGTTCTATCCACCGGCCGCAGATGTAACCTATCTTGGAATCACTCAGGACATGAACGGGAAATTTAAATTTGTTGCAGCAGAAGGTGTAAACGAGGAAGGCCCTATATTCACATTTGGAGATACCAATATGAGAACCCACTTCTCAATCGGAGCAAGAGAATTCTGCAACCGGTGGAGTGAGGCAGGACCGACACATCACATGGCAGCGGCAGTGGGACGACACATTGATACCATACTTAAGGTAGCAAAGATACTGGACGTGCCGGTTGATATTATATGCAGATAAAATATAGTCATATCTATAAAAATCACATTATAGTATGGCTTTACGGCAGCTAATCAAATACAAAATAGTAGTTTAAATATAGTAGAAAAGTGAGGAAAATATCATGAAATTTTTAGATGCAGAATTTGTAAAAGGATTTATACGTATGGCAAATGACGGATGGGAGCAGGGATGGCATGAAAGAAATGGCGGTAATCTCTCCTATCGTGTGAAGCCTGAGGAAGTAGAGTCTGTAAAAGAGGACTTTGATCCAAAAGAGTGGCAGCCAATCGGAACAACCGTACAGGATCTTGCCGGAGAATATTTCCTTGTGACAGGAAGTGGAAAATATTTCCGAAATGTAATAATCAAGCCGGAGGATTCAATCTGTATGATAGAGCTTGATGAAAAAGGTGAGAATTACCGTATTGTATGGGGACTTGTGAATGGTGGAAGACCGACAAGCGAGCTGCCTAGCCACCTTATGAATCTTGAAGTCAAGAAACTGCAGAACCCGGATTACAGAGTAGTGTATCATGCACATACAACCAACATTATTGCTCTCACATTTGTTCTTCCGCTTGAAGATAAGGTCTTTACAAGAGAACTGTGGGAAATGGCAACCGAGTGTCCTGTAGTATTTCCGGCTGGAATTGGTGTAGTTCCGTGGATGGTACCGGGCGGAAGAGAAATTGCAGTGGCAACAAGTGAACTTATGAAGAAATATGATCTGGCCATCTGGGCGCATCATGGAATGTTTGCTGCCGGAGAAGATTTTGATCTGACATTCGGCCTTATGCATACAGCAGAGAAGTCAGCAGAGATTCTTGTCAAGATGTTATCCATGAGACCGGATAAGCTGCAGACAATCACACCGGATAACTTCAGACATCTGGCGAAGGATTTTAATGTTACATTGCCGGAAGAGTTTTTATATGAAAAATAATACAATCGTATCATAGAAAAACAAAAGAATTGCAAAAGGGTACGACTTCTCTTATATGATTAAATATGGTATCATATAAGAGAAGTTTTTTTCATTAGCGGTTAATCTTTCTATGGTCGATTCAATTAGTACATAGCCTACAGAAAAAGGTTGCGTGAAGCCACATAAAAATGTATAATTAGGAGTAATGAATTTCATATTAAATGATATTGGAGGTACTCATGTCACAGTCGGTTACGATAAAGAGTAATAAATATGGAATCAATTTAATTTTAGATGCGGATATGTCATTTGCTGATTTGATAAAGGCAGTTGTGGAGAAGTTTAAGGCATCCGCCAATTTTTTTAAAAACGCAAAGCTTGCTATTTCATTTGAGGGAAGGCATCTTTCAGATGAAGAGCAGCAGCAGATAATTGCAGCTATTGAGGAAAATACCACAATTGAGATTTTGTGCATTGTGGAGAGTGGTACCGAGCAGGAAGCCATTATGAAGGAGCAGGTTGAGGCATTTAATGAGGCAGTGCAGAAGCAGTGCGAGAATGTTGCAACAGTCAGTGTTCCGGAGCAGTTTTACCGTGGTACGCTCAGGTCAGGCCAGGTGATTACCAGCGAGTCTTCGGTCACAATCATAGGTGATGTCAATCCGGGAGCCAAGATTATAGCTCAGGGCAATATCGTTATTCTTGGCGCATTAAAGGGCAATGTTCACGCCGGATGTACAGGTGACAGGAGCTGCTTTGTATTTGCACTTGATATGCAGCCGATTCAGATTCAGATTGGTGATTTGATTGCGAAGAGTCCGGACGAGCCTCAGCCAAAGCACAGGGTAAGGCGCAAGGAAAAGCCGGCACAGGAGCAGGCGCAGATAGCCATCGCAAAGGATGGATATATTTACATCGAACCAATTACTAAAAATATTTTAAATAGCATTTAGGAACGTAGGAGGAAGAAAGTTCATGAGCGAAGTAATCGTTATCACATCAGGAAAGGGTGGTGTGGGCAAGACCACAACCACAGCAAATATTGGTACAGGTCTTGCACAGTTAAATAAAAAGGTTGTTATGATTGATACTGACATCGGACTGCGTAACCTGGATGTTGTTATGGGACTTGAGAATCGTATTGTATACAATCTCGTAGACGTCGTTGAGGGCAAATGCCGTATACGTCAGGCTCTTATCAAGGATAAGAAATATCCTGATCTGTGTCTGCTTCCATCAGCTCAGACAAGGGACAAGGATGCTGTTACTCCGGAGCAGATGGTTGAGCTTATCAATGAGCTTCGTGAGGAGTTTGACTATATTCTGCTTGATTGCCCGGCAGGTATCGAGCAGGGCTTCAAGAATGCCGTTGCAGGAGCTGACCGTGCACTCGTTGTCACTACACCTGAGGTATCAGCAATCCGTGACGCTGACCGTATTGTTGGACTTCTCGAGGCAAATGAGATGAAGCGCATTGATCTGATTGTCAACCGTCTGCGTGTCGATATGGTTAAGCGCGGTGATATGATGAATGTGGATGATGTAACAGAGATCCTTGCAGTCAACTTAATCGGTGCAGTACCGGATGATGAGCAGATTGTTATTTCTACAAACCGTGGTGAGCCGTTAGTCGGTTCAGACAGCCTTGCAGGAAAGGCATATATGAATATCTGCCACCGTATCATGGGCGAGGAGGTTCCTTTCCTTGATTTAAACCAGAAGCATGGTGTATTTGAAAAGCTAAAGGATATGTTTAAGAAAAATTAAAGGGGGATACGTACCATGGGTATAATGGATTTATTTAAAAAGAAATCTTCTGGTAATGTTGCAAAGGATCGCTTGAAGCTGGTGCTGGTTTCTGACCGTGCAAACTGCTCATCGGAGATGATGGAGATGATGAAAAGGGATATCATTGAGGTTATTTCCCGCTATATGGATATTGATGCGGAAGCTCTTGATGTGAAAATCACAGAGACCGAGTCTGATTCTAACAACGGAATGGTTCCGGCACTCGTTGCCAATATTCCTATCCGTGACATGAAGCATCGTCCGGATCCAAGATAGAGTAAATAAAATAATAGGATAGGATATGATAAGATATGAGGGTCAAAAGGTGTTTTGGCCCTTTAATTATTATATTGAATAAAAAGACTTGATTTGATATTAGAGTGTGATATACTTTAATACGTTACAAATAAATAAATTTTAGCAGAGTAGACACATGTGCGTTAAGTGCCGGATGAACAGGGAGTTGTCACCCGGACGAAAAGAAAATCTTGCGGTACATGAGTCGCATCCCGCTGCATCCGAAGATATTAATTATCTCCTGTTGTAGTTCGGTGAGGTCTGCAAAGGAGGTAATTTTTTAATGAAAAAATTCGTTACTTTGTTCACCGATTCTGCCCGAGAGCTTAAATCGGTCAGAACCATCACAACTATGGCAATGCTTGCTGCAGTTGCCGTTATCCTTGGATATTTCTCCATTGAATATGGACAGCTTATCCGTATCGGTTTTTCCGGTATTCCAAATGGTATCGTTGATTACCTGTTCGGGCCGGTTGCCGGAGCTGTTTTCCACGGAGCGCTTGACATCATCAAGTATCTGATGAAGCCTACTGGACCATTTTGTCCACAGCTTACACTTGTTGTAATGCTTGCAGGTGTTTTATATGGATGTTTCTTTTATAAGAAAAAGCTTACCATATGGAGAGTGCTTGCTGCGAAGTTTGTAGTAATGCTCATCTGCAATGTCATTCTCAATACTCTGTGTCTGCAGGTACTGTATGGACAGGCACTTATGGCAATCCTTCCAATGCGTGCACTGAAGAACCTTATTATGTGGCCGATAGATTCAATTGTCTTTTTCGGCATTGCAAAGGCACTGGAGCAGATTGGATTGTTCCGTACCTTCCGTAAACCGGAGCTTGTAAAGAATGCATAGCATGTTCTTTATAATGCATATAGATGATGAAAAAGGAACATAGCAACAGAATAATGCACAGACAATATAATGCACAAAATATTACAATAAAATAATATTTTAAGTGTTAAATGACAGTTTTTATTTATAATTTTAAGTATAAGTACCTTTAAACTGACAATTGTGAGGTATTTCACATTTTTAATGAAAATTGTTGACACAATATATTGAACGTGATATTGTTTACTTGTTCAAAATAATACACAAAAGAAAACGAACAAACAACTACATATTAATTATGAATATTTAAGAGCAAAGACGCTAACCGGTGAAGCACTTTGCTCTTTTTTATTTATCAAAATCACAAGGACATTTAATTTAGGAGGCAATATATTATGAAATTAAAAGACACAGGATTAACAGCACAGGACATCAAAGACAAAGTAAAGAAGTACATGATTGAGACCTATGAGCGTTTCGATTTCATCGCTGAGACTGCCGAGGGCATGTATCTCTATGATGAGAATGGCACACCATACCTTGATTTTTACGCAGGAATCGCCGTAAACAATGCCGGCAGCAGAAACCCTAAGGTTGTTGCAGCGGTCAAGGATCAGGTGGATGACATCATGCATACATTCAACTATCCATACACTATTCCACAGGCACTGCTTGCTGAGAAGGTCTGCAAGACAATCGGAATGGACAAGATTTTCTACCAGAACTCAGGTACCGAGGCAAACGAGGCTATGATTAAGATGGCTCGTAAATATGGTATCGAGAAATATGGTCCAAACAGATACCACATCGTAACCGCAAAGGACGGCTTCCACGGCAGAACCTTTGGCGCTATGTCAGCAACAGGACAGCCGGGAAACGGATGCCAGGTGGGCTTTGGTCCTATGACATACGGCTTCTCATATGCTCCTTACAATGACTTAAAGGCATTCAAGGATGCTTGTACAGAGAATACAATCGCTATCATGATTGAGCCTGTACAGGGCGAGGGTGGTGTTCATCCTGCAACACCTGAATTCATGAAGGGACTTCGTGAGTTCTGTGATGAGAAGGGCATGCTTCTCCTTATCGATGAGGTTCAGACAGGATGGTGCAGAACCGGAGCTGTAATGAGCTACATGAACTACGGCATCAAGCCTGATATCGTTTCTATGGCAAAGGGCCTTGGCGGTGGAATGCCAATCGGTGCTATTTGTGCTACAGAGGAGGTTTCAAAAGCGTTCTCAGCCGGTTCACACGGTACAACCTTTGGTGGACATCCTGTATGCTGTGCAGCAGCACTTGCAGAAGTAAACGAGCTGCTTGACAGAGATCTTGCCGGAAACGCAAAGAAGGTTGGTGATTATTTCACAGCTAAGCTTGAGAAGCTTCCACACGTAAAAGAGGTAAGACATCAGGGTCTCTTAGTTGGTGTTGAGTTTGACGATACAATCTCAGGTGTAGATGTAAAGCATGGCTGCTTCGACCGTCATATGCTTATCACAGCAATCGGAAGCCATATCATCCGTATGGTTCCACCGCTTATCGTAAGTGAGGAAGAGTGCGACAAGGCATTTGATATTATAAAGGAGACTGTTGAGTCACTTTCATAGAAGGTTTGAATTATATTTGAAGCAGGCAACAGAATATATTGCGGCAGATTTTACGAGCCGGATAAAAGGACAAGGGCGTCACGATTAGCTTCGTGCGCCCTTCTTTTAAACAAAGAATATAGGTAACTAAGCGGAACAAGTTTATATAACAACATATGATTAAAGGGTCAAAAGGTATCATCGATGCATACCTTAGCGACTTTCATATCAACTAAGAAAAGCGAGGGGAACGAAATGGCACATCTTGTTATTACAATAGGATGCGAATATGGCGCTAAAGGAAACCAGATTGGCAAAAAGGTTGCTAAAGACCTGGGAATCAAATTTTATGACAGGGATACTGTAGATGAAATCATAAAAGAGGTCGGTATTCCGAAGGATATCATGGAAAAGGTTGAGGAAGGTATCACCATCGCCGGAAAAGGTGCAGAGGGTGATGTCAGAGGCTCTTTCTCCAAATATGCAGACCTCACAGAGCGTGCAATTCATGTCCAGAAAACTATAATCAGAAAATTATCAGACCGTGAGTCGTGTGTGATTATCGGTCGTTCAGCAGACTATATACTAAAGGAACATAAACCGATTTTACGTATTTTCATATATTCACCGGATGAAGTGAGGATTGAAAACGTAATGAAGAGCCACAATTTGTCGGAGGATGATGCAAAGCTTTTTATTACTGAAAAGGATAAGCGTTATCATAAGCGTCATATGGCGCTGACAGGAAGCAACCGAGGCGATAGACACAACAGGGATATGCTTATAGACAGCAGCCTGTTAGGAGTGGATGGCACAGCGGAGCTTATTGAGTCTCTGGCAAGAAAAGTGGTAGAGAATGAAAGTAAGACAGAAGCTGGAGGTGACAAGTAATGGAACAGAAAAAATCAGAATTTAACAAAGTCCTGAATGCCTGGGACGTACTTGTAATTGCATTTGGAGCCATGATTGGCTGGGGCTGGGTTGTCTCAACCGGAGGCTGGATTGAAAAGGGCGGAGTGCTCGGTGCCGCAATCGGCTTCGTAATCGGCGGTATCATGATATTTTTCGTGGGAATGACCTACGCGGAGCTGACAGCAGCCATGCCTCAGTGCGGTGGCGAGCATGTATTCAGCTACAAGGCAATGGGTTCGACAGGTTCATTCATATGTACGTGGATGATTATCCTTGGATATGTCAGTGTGGCATGCTTTGAGGCATGCGCTTTCCCAACAATCATCACATATCTGTGGCCGGGCTTTTTGAAGGGATATCTGTATACGGTAGCAGGCTTTGATATCTATGCTTCATGGCTTATTGTGGCGATAGTTGTGGCATTTTTAATTATGATGATAAACATTATCGGCGCAAAGACAGCAGCGATTTTGCAGACTGTGCTCACATGTATTATTGGTGGCGCCGGAATTTTGTTGATAATTGCATCGGTAATCAATGGAACAGTTGATAACCTGGATGGACAGATGTTTGCAGGCAGCTCTGCAGGTCTGAACGTAAAGGCAATTATCGGAGTGGCAGCTCTGTCACCATTTTACTTTATCGGATTTGACGTAATACCTCAGGCGGCTGAGGAGATCAATGTTCCGGCAAAGAAAATCGGCTCAATACTTATCTTATCAGTAGTTCTGGCAGTTGTGTTCTATGCACTTGTCATTGTTGCGGTAGGTCTTGTCATGGGCCCACAGGCAATTGTTGATTCAGAGCAGGCAACAGGACTTGTCACAGCAGATGCAATGGCTGCCGCATTCAACACAAAGATAATGGCAAAGGTTATAATAGTCGGCGGAATGTGCGGTATCGTAACCTCATGGAACTCATTTATGCTCGGTGGCTCGCGTGCCATGTACTCAATGGCAGAGTCATATATGATTCCGAAGTTTTTTGCAAAGCTTCATCCAAAGCACAAGACACCTATCAATGCACTGATTCTCATCGGATCTCTCACAATGCTTGCACCTTTTGCAGGCAGAAAGATGCTCGTATGGATCAGTGATGCCGGCAACTTTGGATGCTGCGTGGCATATTGCATGGTTGCTCTTTCATTTATTATTCTTCGCAAGAAGGAGCCGGATATGCCAAGACCTTACAAGGTTCCCGCATACAAGTTCTTTGGAACGATGGCGGTCATCATGTCAGGCTTCATGGTTGCAATGTACTGCATACCGGGAAGCGGCGGATCACTTATCATCCAGGAGTGGGGCATCGTGCTTGCATGGTGTGCGCTCGGCGTGGTATTCTTCGTCTTCTGTAAAAAGAAATACAAGGAGTCATTTGGTACACTTGTTGAGCTCATCTCAGATGAGGATGCTGCAACACTTATGCCGGAGGCAGATGAGGTTGAGCTGGATAAGGTTATCGATGCTGCAATAGACAGGGTACTTGCCAAGAAAGCAAGCTAGGAAATAGAAAGGACAGATTATATATGGAAACATTTAATTTCTCAGTGCCACAGGACATCACAGTGGGAAAGGGCAGTCTCTCAAAGCTGCCGGAAATAGCCAAAAAGCTTGGAGGAAAGCATGCACTCATCATTTCAGGACCTCATCTTGAGAAGATGGGACTTGTAAAAAAGGCAGCAGATTATCTGGCATCAGTTGACATAAAAGCAGACACTTTTACAGATATAGAGGCAAATCCATCTGTCACAACAGTGGAGAAAGCCACAGCAAAATACCTGGAGTCGGGCGCAGACTTTATCGTGGCATTCGGAGGCGGCTCACCGATGGATGTGGCAAAAGCAGTGGGCGTGGTTGCCAAATATGGCGGAAGCGTCAAAGACTATGAGGGAGCACACAAGGTGCCGGGACCAATTGTACCGCTCATTGCGATACCAACCACCGCAGGAACCGGCTCAGAGGTGACAGCATTCTCTGTAATCACAGATCATAGCAGAAACTATAAGCTCACAGTATTCAGCTACGAGATATTGCCAAAATATGCAATTCTCGATGCAGAGCTTATCACAACAGCACCGGCAAGCGTGGCGGCAGCCTGCGGAATTGATGCATTTATCCATGCAGAGGAGGCATATGTATCCACAGCAGCATCGCCATTTTCTGATGCACTGGCAGAAAAAGCGATGGCACTTATCGGTAAAAATATCCGCAGATTTGTAGCAAACAGAAACGATATCGAGGCTGCAGAAGCTATGATGACAGGCTCGCTTTTTGCAGGAATAGCATTCTCATTTGCAAGGCTCGGAAATGTGCATGCGATGAGTCATCCGGTCAGCGCATTTTTCGATGTGCCTCACGGAGTGGCAAATGCAGTGCTGCTTCCTGTAATTGCAGAGTACAATGCACTTGCAGACCATGGCAAGTATCTGACTATCTACAATGATATAAGCCCGATTCCTGCGTATGCGGACGAATTTGAGCCTATGATGCTTGTAGATGCAATCAGGGAGCTTTGCACAGACATCGGAATCCCTGAGAATCTGACTATCGCAATCAACAATGCCAGCAAAAACGGAACAGTCACAAAGGAAGAGATAGAAAGCAGGATAGAGCCGATGGCTGTCGATGCCATGAAGAGCGGCAACATTGCTGTCAATCCAAGGGCTTCACGCCAGTGCGATATCGAGATGCTGTATCGCAGGGCACTGTAAAACTTATAAAATACAACATGTAAGGTAACTATTCCGAATAGTTACCTTATATGATTATCAACAGTATAGTTAGAGAATTAAAAGCAAACGGAGATATGAGTATGGATTATCTGTCACACAATGTATCTGAAAATTTAAAAAGAATACGCCAGTCAAAGGGCATGAGCTTAGATCAGGTAGCGGAACAGACCGGTGTGAGTAAAAGCATGCTTGCTCAGATAGAAAAGGGCATAGCAAATCCATCTATCGGAGTGCTTGGTAAAATCACAAGCGGTCTGCGAATTGAGTTTCAAAGACTTATAGATCCGCCGAGAGTGGACTATGCGCTCATATCTCCGGATGACCTGGTTCCGACAAAGGAGCTTTTGGGACAGTACAGGGTATGGACCTGTTTCCCATACGAGGACTCAAGGGAGGTCGAGGTATACCGTATTGACGTGGAACCGGGCGGCGTGTATACAAGCGGTGGGCACGGCGAGAAAACACGCGAGTATCTTACAGTCACGGACGGTGTGCTGACAGTCGAGTGTCACGACCATGTGCAGGAAATCCATAGGGGACAGGTGTATAAGTTTGAGACAGATCAGCCTCATTTGTATCGCAATGATGGTGATAGGGTGGCAAGCTGCATGTGCTTCTTTTTGGATTATACTAATATTCGGTGATATTTTCATTGGTTATCCTATTGCATATATAGGTTTACCTATATATAATGATGTACGTTGAGAAACAAATTGTTTTAAAAAGAACATCCCAGGAGAACACCATGCAAACATTAAAGAAATTCATCAAATACTACAAACCCTACAAAGCAGTCTTTTTCATAGACTTGCTTTGCGCAACAATAATCAGTGCCATAGATCTGGCGTTTCCGCAGCTGCTTCGCACGCTGACCAAAACCCTTTTTGCAGGAGCACCGGGAAAAATCATTTCTGCGCTGATTCCTATTACAATAGGCCTTTTGGTGGCATATATCATACAGACTGCGTGCAGGTATTATGTGACATATGCGGGGCACATGATGGGAGCGAGGATGGAGCGCGACATGAGAAAGGAGCTTTTCGACCAATATGAAAAGCTTTCTTTTTCGTATTATGATCAGAATAATTCAGGACAGATGATGAGCAAGCTCGTATCCGATTTGTTTGATATATCGGAGCTTGCGCATCACGGACCGGAGAATCTTTTTATATCGCTTATAAAGATAATCGGTTCGTTCATTTTTCTGTTTATGATAAACCGTATGCTTGCGGTTCCTATGCTTATTCTTGTGGTGCTTATGCTTGTATTTTCATATGGACAGAATAAGAAAATGCAGGAAACCTTTATGGATAACAGGCGAAAAATCGGTGATATTAATTCGAGTCTTCAGGATACTCTGGCGGGCATAAGGGTGGTGCAGTCATTTGCCAATGAGCGTATCGAGCAGGAAAAATTTAACAGAAGTAATGAAAATTTCCTGATTTCAAAGGATGCAAATTACAGATGTATGGGTAGCTTTATGAGCGGAAATGCATTTTTCCAGGGGATGATGTATCTTGTTACGCTGGTATTTGGTGGTTTTTTGATAGCGCATGGAAGGATGGAGGCATCCGACCTTGCTATGTATGCGCTGTATATAGGCATCTTTATCAGTCCTATCCAGATACTTGTAGAGCTGACTGAGATGATGCAGAAAGGTCTGTCCGGATTTCGGAGATTTCTGGACGTGGTCGAGACAGAGCCTGAGATTACGAATGCACCGGATGCAGAGCTGCTTGATGACGTGAAGGGAGATGTGAATTATGAAAATGTTTTCTTTCATTATAGTGATGATGACACGCCGGTTCTGGAAAATGT
>ERZ506995.733-NODE-733-length-12089-cov-4.445737_pt1 | contig 12089 bp, 10 predicted proteins | sample MGYA00512883_ERZ506995 | MGnify/ENA metagenome assembly ERZ506995
ATCTGCACGAATTCGTGGGCGTCCAGAATATTCTCAATCTGGGCGGGGTAGACGTTGTAGCCGGAGGTGATGATCATCCGCTTGGCTCTGCCGCGGAAATACACGAAGCCCTCGCTGTCCATGGTGCCGAGGTCGCCGGTGCAGACCCAAGTCAGGCCGTCGGCATGGTGCTGTAAGGTTTTCGCGGTTTCCTCCGGATGGTGCATGTACTCCTTCATCACCGTGGGACCGGCCAGAAGGATCTCGCCCTCCTCACCGTAGGGAAGCTCCTCCTCGGTGCCGGGCTTGACGATTTTGATGTAGGTATCGGGGAAGGGAAGACCGATGCTGCCCTCCTTGTGCATGTGGCTGGGGGTCAGGCAGCAGGCGGTGACGGTCTCGGTGGTGCCGTAGCCCTCCCGCACCTGAATGGAGGCTTTGTGGTCGTACAGGAACTTGTCCAGCTTCTTTTTCAGCTCGACGGACAGGGAATCGCCGCCGGAAAAAACGCCCTTCAGGCAGCTGAGGTCAGCGCCCTCCATATCCGGCAGACGGAGCAGCGCCTCATACAGGGTGGGAACGCCCGCGACGAAGTTGCAGCGCTGCTTGACCAGATCCTTGGCGTAGCTCTTGGGGGTGAACCGGGGAACCAGAATGCACCGGCCGCCCTGGGTCAGCATGGTGTGGATGCACACGCCCAGACCGAAGCCGTGGAAGATGGGCATGGCGGCCAGCATCTTGTCCCCGGGACGGAACATGGGGTTGGCGGCGATGACCTGCTGCCCCAGCGCGTTAAAGTTCTTATTGGTCAGGACGATGCCCTTGGTGGTGCCGGTGGTGCCGCCGGAGTAGAGGATGACGGCGGGATCGTCGGCGGTGCGGCTGATCTTGTAGTCATAGAAGCAATAGCGGCTCATCCGCACGAATTCCTGCCAGCGGATGACCGGGGCGTCTTCGGGAATTTTCTCGATCTTCCGCCCCTGTGTGAGCATGTAACCGGCCTTGATGGGCTGCGCCAGCGCATCCTTGATGCTGGCAATGATGATGTTGACCACCTTGGTGTTCTTGCGGACGGACTCGAATTTATTGTAGAACTGATCCAGGGTGATGGCGGTGACGCTTTCGGATTCGTTGAGATAGAACTCGATCTCCTTCTCGGCGGACAGGGGATGCACCATGTTGGCAATGCCGCCCACCAGATTGATGGCGTAGAACAGGTAAATGGCCTGCGGGCAGTTGGGCATGGCGATGGTGACCTTGTCGCCCTCCCGGACGCCAATGGTTTTCAGTGCCTTGGCGCAGGTCTCCACCTCCTGCACCAGCTTCTTGTAGGTGGTGGACTTGCCCATGAAGTCAAAGGCAACGTAATTGGGGTATTTTTCGGCAATGGCCTCCACAGCCTCAAACATGGAGCCTTCAAAGTAATCAAGGTGCATGGGCATACTGCCCATGGAGCCTGCCCATGGGGTCTTTGCGGTGATTGTCTCCATCAGTAATCTACCTCTTCCTGTAACGGCTTGTCCAGCAGCTGGGGATTTTCCAGCAGCGTTTTTAACAGACGGACGGTTTTGGCGTAATAATAGCCGTCGGCAATGCGCTCGTCGATGGTCAGACCCAGATCGATGCTGGGCTTCATCTCGAAGGTGCCGTCGTCATTGAAAAAGGGGCGCTTTTTAATCTCGCCGATGGCGCAGAACACCGACGTGGTGCCCCAGTTGGTCAGGTGGTGATAGCCCGCGTGGAGCTTGATGGAGCCGAGGTTGGTCAGCACCACGGAGGAATAGTAGGGGTCGCCCGCAATGACGCTCTGGGGCATCCAGCCGTGGCGGTCTAAGAAACGGGCGATGCCGCCCACCGCCTGCACGAGAAAACCGGGCAGGCTCTGCACCGCGTTCAGACTTTGTGTACCCTTATCCACCTCGTCGCTGCTGCGGCAAATGGAGATCTGACGGAAAATTTCGTCATGAACGGTGTCGATGGTGTCGGTGCCCTTGGAGTGGATATAAGCCAGCGCCTCGCCGCCGTCGTCGGAAAATTCCTTTTTCACGGTGAAGGCCGCGGAGACCTCATTGCGCTGATACATGGTCTTGTTGGCAATGAAGCGGTTCATCTTCGGCCGCAGGGTGATGACCTTCAGCATGATGGTGACCATCACCTGAAAGAAATTGTATTTGTAGTCCGGGCCGGAGGCGTTTTTCTCGTCCAGATAAGCCAGCACATTGGTCAGGTCGATCCGCTCGCTGATGAACGCCTCGTTGTCACATCGGTTTGGATACATCAGCGGCATGACCAAATGCATCGCGTGGATGTTTCTGAGCTTTGCGCCGTCTTTCCTGTCTCCGAATTTTTTTGCCATAAGTACACTCTCTTTCTGAAATCTTTGGGGCAAAAAACTTTTTCGTGTAGCCGCGACATTTTATACGATTTTGCCCCTTGAAAGTTCCCGTCTTTTCGACGATAATTATACCACCCGTATACCATGCGAATCTAAACTGAAACGAAACTTTGTTTATTTTCGGTTTAGGTTCCCGCGATATTCTGGACGCATTATTCCCAGAGAAAGGAAGGAGCAGATGGGAGAACGGAAAATTTCTCCGCTGTACCGGCTGATCAAAGCCGCCGTGCGGGCGGTGTATCCCAAAATCAAGGTCGTGGGGGAGGAGAACCTTCCACCGGAGCCGGTGGTGTATGTGGGCAACCACAGCCAGATGAACGGCCCCATCGCATGCGAGCTGTATACCCCCGGTGAGCATTATATCTGGTGCGCCGGTGAGATGATGGACAAAAAAGAAGTGCCGGCCTACGCCTATCAGGACTTCTGGTCGGAAAAGCCGAAGGCCGTCCGCTGGTTTTACAAGCTGCTGTCCTACATCATCGCGCCCCTGTCCCAGCTGGTTTTCACCAACGCCAACACCATCGGCGTGTACCACGACACCAGGATTATTACGACGTTCAAAAAGACGGTGACGGCGCTTCAGGAAGGCGCAAGCGTGGTGATTTTTCCGGAGCATCACGTGCCGCGAAACAACATTATCTGCGAGTTCCAGGACAGGTTCATCGATGTGGCGAAGCTCTACTACAAGCGCACGGGAAAGGCGCTTGCCTTTGTGCCGCAGTATCTGGCGCCCAGCTTGAAAACCATGTATCTGGGCAAGCCCATCCGCTTTCAGCCCGACGCACCGCTGGAGGAAGAGCGCAGACGCATCTGCGACTATTTGATGGAGCAGGTCACGGAAATGGCGCAGGCGCTGCCAAAGCACATCGTCGTACCTTATCCGAACATGCCCAAAAAACAATATCCCTGCAATATCCCACAGGAGGCCACCCATGAGAAAACCGGAAATTGATTACCGCACCTTTCGGCTGTCCAAGCTCAATGACCCGCAGTTTGCGCACTTAAAGCTTCTGGGCGGCTGGATCGGGTACTTTATCATGTATTTTCTGACGGAGAACCTGATCCCCGCGGAAAGCTGCCATGTTGTCCACTGCTGGATCGACGATCTGATTCCCTTCTGCGAGTGGTTCCTGATCCCTTACGTATTCTGGTATTTCCTGATCGTGTTTACGCTGCTGTATCTGATGCTGTATCACGTGGAGGGCTTCAAGCGGTTCCAGATTTTTATCATCGTCACCCAGGTGGTGGCCATGGCGATCTACATTATCTATCCCAACCGGCAGGATATGCGCCCGGAGGTATTCCCCAGAGAGAATTTCCTCACGGCGTGTATTGGATTTCTGTACCGGCAGGATACGCCCACCGGCGTGTGTCCGTCGCTTCATGTGGCCTATTCCATGGGCATCGCGTCGGCGTGGCTGAAGGAAAAGAACGTGTCCAAGTGGTTCAAGGCGTTCATTATCGTAGCGGTGGTGTTTATCTGCCTTGCCACCATGTTTATCAAGCAGCATTCCGCCGTGGACTTCTTCGTGGCGCTGCCCGTCTGTCTGCTGGCGGAGGGAATCGCCTACGGCAAGAGCTACTGGGCTGTCCGTTGGAAGAAGTGGCGTTCAGTGACCTGACAATAAAATAATATGGAGGGGAGGAAATCGCATGTTTCAGATCATGGTCGTGGACGATGACCGAAACACCCGCAGACTTTTGCAGGCGGTGCTGGAAGCGGACGGCTACAAGGTGCTCACCGCCGAAAACGGAGAGGACGCTCTGGCGCTCATGGACTCGGAGTACGTCGATCTTGTGGTGCTGGACATCATGATGCCCAAAATGGACGGCTATGAGTTTACCAGAACCCTGCGGGAGACGAACAACAACCTGCCCGTTTTGATGGTTTCCGCCAAGGAATTGCCCTCCGACAAGAAGCACGGCTTCTTAGTCGGCACCGACGACTATATGACCAAGCCTATCGACGAAGAAGAAATGCTGTGGCGCATCAAGGCGCTGCTGCGCCGGGCGAAAATTGCCAGCGAGCGCCGTATCGTGGTAGGGGACGTGGTGCTGGACTACGACTGCCTGACGGTGAGCCGGAAGGGGGAAGTGCAGGAGCTTCCCCAGAAGGAATTCCTGCTTCTATACAAACTCCTGTCCTATCCCGGAAAAATCTTCACCCGTATCCAGCTCATGGACGAGATCTGGGGCGCGGATTCCGACACCGGCTGGGAGACCGTGACGGTACACGTGGGACGTCTGCGCAAGCGCTTTCAGGACTGGCCGGAATTCACCATTGAGTCCGTCCGGGGACTGGGCTATAAGGCGGTGAAAAGGGTATGAGCAAAAAGCCGGGAAAGCGCCGCTGGTCGCTGACGCTGCTCTACTCCACCGCGTTTTTTCTCATTCAGCTGGCGGCGGTTCTCATTACAGCGGCGCTGTCCTTCCTGCTGACCAAGCTGGGGGTGCTGGACAATCTGGGTATTCCCAGAAACTCCGGCTTTGCCATGCTGATCGTGATGCTGCTCATCAGCGTTCTGGTGGGCAGCGTGGTTGCCATCGGCACCGTGAAAATTCCGCTGCGCCCCTTTAACCGGCTGATCAACAACATAGACCGTTTGGCGGCGGGAGATTTCACGGCCAGAATGCACTATGGCAAGGTGATGGGGGACAACCCCGTGTTTCAGGAGCTGTCGGAGAGCTTCAACGCCATGGCGGAAGAACTGGAAAACACCCAGATGCTGCGAAGCGATTTCATCAACAATTTTTCCCACGAGTTCAAAACGCCCATCGTCTCCATTGCCGGGTTTGCGAAGCTCTTGCGCCGGGGCAATCTGACCGACGCGCAGAAGGAGGAATACCTCGCCATCATCGAGGAAGAATCCCTCCGGCTGGCGGCAATGGCCACCAATGTGATGAACCTGACAAAGGTGGAAAACCAGACGATTTTAACGGATTTGACCACCTTCAACCTGTCGGAACAGATTCGTGCCTGCGTGCTTCTGCTGGAAGAAAAGTGGAGCCGCAAAGAGCTTGACCTCGATCTGGAATTCCCGGAATATACCATCCGGGCGAACGAGGAACTGCTGAAACAGGTCTGGATCAATCTGCTGGACAATGCCATCAAGTATTCCCCCAACTACGGGGAGATCGGCGTGCGGATTTCCGAGGGGCCGGAGACGCTGGCCGTCACCATCACCAACTACGGCCCCGATATCCCCAAGGACAAGGTCAGCAGAATCTGGGGAAAATTCTATCAGGCGGACGAGTCCCATTCCTCGGAGGGCAACGGCATCGGCCTTGCCGTGGTGAAGCAGGTGGTGCAGCTCCACGGCGGCACTGCCACGGTGGACAGCGGCAGCGGCTCGACGACCTTTACCGTGGAACTGCCCAAGCAGGAAGAAACAGTCTGATACTATTTCCTGATTAAAATCTTAATTTTAATCAGGAAGGCACCGCCTGACGGCGCTGCCTGAAATCAGAAAAAATACATCTGCCGGCTGCGTCCGGGCCGGCGGCAAAAGGAGGAAAAACGGATATGAATGAAGTCAAACGGCCAAAGAAACCCCTTATTTTCTACTACACGCTGGTGATGGTCGCGCTGGCGCTGTTCAACTTCCTGCTGGTTCCCTGGATTGCGGAGCAGCAGATCATCGAAGTGGACTACGGCACCTTCATCACCATGACGGAAAATAAGGAAATCGATCAGGTAAAGGTGGAGGACAACCAGATTCTCTTTGAGGGCAAGGACGGCAAGGTTTACAAAACCGGCCTGATGAACGACCCCGATCTGGTGAACCGGCTCCACGATTCCGGCGCACAGTTCGGCGGAGAGATCGTGGAGGAAACCTCCCCGCTCTTAAACATCCTGCTGACTTGGGTTCTGCCCGTTGTGCTGTTCATTGCTCTGGGGCAGTTCATGTCCAAAAAGCTGATGGACAGAGCCGGCGGCCCCAATTCCATGATGTTCAACGGCGGCAATTCCAACGCCCGGGTGTATGTCCAATCCTCCGACGGCATCAAATTTGACGACGTGGAGGGCGTGGACGAGGCGGAGGAAAGCCTGCAGGAGATCGTGGATTACCTCCACAATCCGGACAAGTACCGGGAGATCGGTGCATCCATGCCCAAGGGCGTGCTGCTGGTAGGCCCTCCGGGCACCGGCAAGACCATGCTGGCAAAGGCCGTCGCCGGTGAGGCGAATGTCCCGTTCTTCTCCATCAGCGGCTCCGAATTTGTGGAGATGTTCGTGGGCATGGGCGCGAGCAAGGTGCGCGACCTGTTCAAGCAGGCCAAGGAAAAAGCCCCCTGCATCGTGTTCATCGACGAGATCGACGCCATCGGCCAGAAGCGGAACGCGGGCGTCATGGGCGGCAACGACGAGCGGGAGCAGACGCTGAACCAGCTGCTCACCGAAATGGACGGCTTTGAAGGCAACTCCGGCGTCATCATCCTCGCCGCCACCAACCGCCCCGAATCCCTCGACCCCGCATTGACCCGTCCCGGCCGGTTTGACCGCCGGGTACCGGTGGAGCTGCCCGATTTACAGGGCCGCGAAGCCATCCTCAAGGTCCACGCCAAAAAGGTGGAGCACGAGGATAATATAGATTTTCTGGCGGTCGCCCGCATGGCCTCCGGCGCTTCCGGCGCTGAACTGGCCAATATCGTCAATGAAGCTGCCCTGCGCGCTGTACGGGATGGCCGCACTAAGGTCACCCAGTCCGACCTGGAGGAGAGCATCGAGGTCGTCATTGCCGGCTATCAGAAGAAGAATGCCATCCTCACCGACCACGAAAAGTGGATCGTCTCCTACCACGAGATTGGCCACGCCCTGGTGGCTGCCTGCCAAAGCCACTCTGCCCCGGTGCAAAAGATCACCATTATCCCCCGCACCTCCGGCGCTTTGGGCTACACCATGCAGGTGGATGAGGGCAACCACTATCTAATGAACAAAGAGGAGATCGAAAATAAGATCGCTACCCTCACCGGCGGCCGCGCCGCGGAGGAAGTCAAGTTTGGTTCCATCACCACCGGCGCCTCCAATGATATTGAGCAGGCTACCCGCCTGGCCCGTGCCATGCTCACTCAGTACGGCATGAGCGATGAATTTGATATGGTGGCACTGGAAACGGTGAACAACCAGTACCTTGGCGGGGATACCTCCCTGGCCTGCTCCGCCGGTACCCAGGCGGAGATCGACCGGCTGGTCATTTCCATCGTAAAGAAGCAGCATGAAAAGGCCACCGGCATCCTGAACGAAAAGCGGGAGAAGCTGGACGAGCTGGCCAAGTACCTGTACGAAAAGGAAACCATCACCGGCGAGGAATTCATGAAGATCCTGAATGAATGATCCCGCAAAGAGGTACCGCATGAATTTACTGTTTTGCATCAATGGCAGCTACACCGGCCCGCTGCTGGATTGTCTGGATTCCATAGTACTGCATGGGGGCGAAAAACACTATGATGTGTACCTCCTCTCCTCCGATTTAGCGGAAGAAACGCAGCAGCAGCTTTGCCGGCAGGTGCCGGCCGCTGTTGCCCTGCACTTTATCTCGGTTCCGCGGGAACTATTCGAGGACTTCCCGGAAACCGACCGTTATCCGCAGGAAATCTACTACCGGCTGGCCGCGCCCCTGCTGCTTCCCCCGGAGCTGGACCGTATCCTGTACCTGGATGCCGATATTGTGGTCATCAACCCACTGGGACCGCTGTACCGCAGCGATTTTGAGGGGAACCTATTTATGGCCTGCACCCACACCCGGGAGCTCCTGACCCGCGCCAACAGCCACCGCCTGGGGCTGGAAGAACCCGTCCCCTATATCAATACCGGTGTGATCCTGATGGAGCTAAACGGCCTGCGGCAGACGATTGATCTTTCAGCAGTGCGGCAGTATGCGCTGGAGCACTTTGACGCCCTGCTGTTGCCGGATCAGGATATCCTTACCGCGCTGTATGGCAGCCGGGTCAAGCTCCTCGATAGTCAGCGGTATAATCTCAGCGACCGCATCCTGGCCTTTTACAATGCCAATCCCCTGCACCCCCACCACAGTCTGGAGTGGGTGCGGCAAAATACCGTCATTATCCACTACTGCGGCCGCAATAAGCCCTGGAAGCCCGGCTATGTTGGTATTTTGGATGTGTTTTACCGGGAGCTGAAGGAGCAGCAAACCCACCTGCACCCGGAAAAGAACCGGTAAAAATGTTTCACGTGAAACATTTGTTCTTTTGTCCCCCTGCTTTACTGCGGGGGGACTGTTCTTTTTTACCTGGCTTACTTGACTTATTTCCCCTATGGAAGTAAAATATTATATTATGGTTCTATGCCGAGGAGGAAAGTATAAACATGAAAAATACCGAAAAATCGATGGATACCCTGGTAAACCTGTGTAAGAACCGCGGGTTTGTTTACGCCGGCAGCGAGATTTACGGCGGACTGGCCAACACCTGGGATTACGGCCCCCTGGGCGTGGAGCTGAAGAACAACATCAAGCGCGCCTGGTGGAAGAAATTCATCCAGGAGAACCCCTATAATGTCGGCCAGGATGCCGCCATCCTGATGAACCCCCAGACCTGGGTGGCCTCCGGCCATCTTTCCGGCTTTTCCGACCCTCTGATGGACTGCCGCGAATGCCACGAGCGCTTCCGTGCCGATAAGGTCATTGAGGACTGGTGTGCCCAGAACGGCTTTGAGCTGCCCCGCCCCATCGATGCCTTTACCCAGGCGGAGATGAAGGATTTTGTGGAGGAGCACAATATCCCCTGCCCCACCTGCGGCAAGCACAACTTTACCGATATCCGCCAATTCAACCTGATGTTCAAGACCTTCCAGGGCGTTACCGAGGATGCCAAGAACACCGTTTATCTGCGTCCGGAAACCGCACAGGGCATCTTTGTCAACTTTGTGAATGTCCAGCGCACGACCCGCCGCAAGCTGCCCTTCGGCATTGGTCAGATCGGCAAGAGCTTCCGCAATGAGATCACCCCTGGCAACTTCATCTTCCGTGTGCGTGAGTTTGAGCAGATGGAGCTGGAGTTCTTCTGCCAGCCCAATACCGACCTGGAATGGTTCCAGTACTGGCGCAACTTCTGCCATCAGTGGCTGCTCTCTCTGGGCATGAAGGATGAGAACCTGCGCCTGCGCGACCACGATCCCGAGGAGCTGTGCTTCTACTCCAAGGCGACCACTGACTTTGAGTTCATGTTCCCCTTTGGCTGGGGCGAGCTGTGGGGCGTGGCCGACCGCACCGACTACGACCTGACCCAGCACCAGAACACCAGCGGCAAGGACCTGACCTACTTCGACCAGGAAAAGAACGAGCACTACATTCCCTATGTCATCGAGCCGTCCCTCGGCGTGGAGCGCAGCTTCCTGGCCTTCCTGTGCGATGCCTACGATGAGGAAGTGCTGGGCCAGGATAAGAACGGCAATGATGATATCCGCACCGTACTGCGTCTGCACCCGGCGCTGGCCCCCTATAAGGCCGCTGTGCTGCCCCTTTCCAAAAAGCTGGCCGATAAGGGCCGTGAGATCCAGCAGGAGCTTTCCAAGTACTTTATGGTGGATTACGATGACGCCGGCTCCATCGGCAAGCGCTACCGCCGTGAGGATGAGATCGGTACTCCCCTGTGCATCACCGTGGACTTTGAGACCGTCGGCGATGAGAACACCCCTGCCGATCACTGCGTAACCATTCGTGACCGTGACACCATGGAGCAGATCCGCCTGCCCATCAGCGAGCTGCGCGGCTACATTGAGAAGAAGCTGGAATTCTGATTTTCCTTATAAACAAAGCGATCCCCCTGCCGAAACGCAGGGGGATTATTTATGTATCGAAATATCAGAATTTTACACCATAAACGGCAAATTGGTGGAAATGCGTCAGGCGGTCCAGCTCGGCATCTCGCCAATAGAAGCCGGTGTGATCGAGGGTAATGGCCTGCCACTTACCGGTCGTGCCATCCTCCATCCAGTAGCCAAACTCCATTGCCTCATAGGTGCCGGTGGAAATGACGGTATCCTTGGCGCCATCGTCGGTCTTCTCCACACGGGTGATCTCATAGCGGCCATCGGTATACATCTGGGCATTGTAATAGACATCCGCCACTGCTGCCATATCGGATTGGTATAGCCCCGCTACATGCTCCAGGGGCAGCTTTTCTGCCTGCTGGTGGTTGAGGGAAAGCATCAGTGCCAGCACCACGATGATCACTACGATCCACGCAAGGGCAGGAATGCGGTTCATGGCTGCGTTTGCTTTAGAAAGCCAGTTCATGTTAGTTCCTCCTGTTTGGTCAATCACTGCTTCCATCTTAACTATATTTTACCAAACAGGGGGGGTGAAACAAGTGCCATTGCTCAAAAATGTTATATAAATTTCGTGTCGAATTTTTGTGGGAAATGTCTCAAGCTTGCTCTGTCACTGCAAAGGGCTTACCCATAATGAAAATGACCAGTGCCAGCAGCATGGCACCGCCGCAGATGAAGCAATACACTGGCACGCCGACATTGGCCAACAGATAGCCGCCGACCAGGTTGCCCACGATACTGCCGATGCCCTGCGTAACCGCCACGCTGATGAGGATAGCCCGCCCGGCATACTGCCGCGGGAACAGTGAGGCGACATAATCGATATTAAAGCGGAGAAAGCCGGCAAAGCCGATGGACATGAGAATCTGCGTGGCCATGACCCCGGCCATACTGCGCAGCACCCCCAGCAGCAGGATGCGTGCGCCCAGCGCGGCGAGGGAAACGATAAACAGTACCGGCAGCGGCAGGCCCTTTTGCAGCAGGCGGCTGGCCAGGCGCATCAGGAGGAACTCACCCACACAGTAGAGGAACACCGAAAGACCATAGGTGGAGGCATCGCCGCCGATGTAATTGATGATGACCTGCATAAAGCCATTGACCGAACGGGTGGCAAAGTAGTACAGTGTGCCGCAGATGAGAAAAACAGCGTAGGGGCGGCAGCCCAACAGCTTCCTAAAGCTGGCCCACAGGGACTCCTTTCGCAGATCAGCACTGGTTTCCGGGTCACTTTCCGGGTGGAGAAGGGGAAGTTTATTGGGATCAGACAGTGGGAGGGCCAGCAGAATGGAAAGGCCCAGCGCCCCCATGTGCAGCCAAAAGAGGAAATTGATCCCCAAAGGGGCAATAAGGTAGCCGGAAATTAAAGCCGTGGTGGCATAAAAGATAGAACCAGCGCTGCGGATATTGCCGTAATCAATGGTGCTGTCCCGCAAGGTCATCTGGTTGGTCCAGGTATCAAAAACACTGGAAGCACAGTAATCCAGCGCCGAAATAAGACTGAAGGAGAGCATCGTCCAGAGAAATCCGCGGCCAAAACAGAAGGGCAGCAGCGGTGTGACGATCATCCCACCCGCTACCAATATAATGAACAACCATTTTGGGGAAATCGAACGGTCAATCAACCGGCCGTAAATAGGGCCGGCGATCATCATAACCAGGTACTGCAGCATAGTGATGTAACCACATTGTACCTCGGTGTAGCCATAATCCAGCAGGATGGTGACCGTATAGGCGTACAGCGAACAAAAGCTGACGAAATAAGCGCCCTCCAACAGGAACATATGGTGGCTCCGGCTCATGCTGCTTTCCCCCTTGCGATTCATTTTAATATATATGGAAAAACCACCCTATTGGGTGGTTCATCCTAAGTGCCGGCATCAACCTATTTTCCCGGGCCGCTTCCAGCCAAGTATCTTCGGCGCC
>ERZ506995.758-NODE-758-length-11857-cov-3.649297_pt1 | contig 11857 bp, 9 predicted proteins | sample MGYA00512883_ERZ506995 | MGnify/ENA metagenome assembly ERZ506995
GTACCCTCACAGTTACGAGCCAAAATGCATTCCAAATCACCTTCGGTGATAGCATTTTGCCTTGTATGTCTCGGGATTTTGGCAAAAACATGCCAAAACACCTCGCGGGATACTACCTTCTGAATAGTTACACTTCATCAAATAACTTTTTTGAAATCACCTTACAGAAATGTAAGGTTTTTTCGTATATTGTAACCTGCTTCGATGGCAGAAGCCGGGAAAAATTTCTATACTTGTCTCATCAATCAAAAGAAAGGAGCCCCGGTTATGGCTTTACTTGAAGTAACAAATATCAAAAAAATATACAGCACCCGCTTTGGCGGAAACAAAGTGCAGGCACTTTCCAATGTCACTTTTTCTGTAGAAGAAGGTGAGTTCGTCGCGATCATGGGCGAATCCGGTTCCGGAAAAACCACACTGCTCAACATCCTTGCATCTCTCGACCGTCCGACATCAGGAGAAGTTCTTCTCGAAGGAAAAAACATCGTCCACCTTACAGAAAAAGAAATCTCCGCTTTCCGAAGAAAAAATCTCGGTTTTGTTTTTCAGGATTTTAATCTGCTGGATACCTTTTCGCTGAAAGATAATATTTTTCTCCCGCTGGTGCTGGAAGGAAAACGATACCGGGAGATGAAGCAGAAAGCAGATCCGATCGCCAGAAAACTGGGAATCAGCAATCTGTTGGAAAAATATCCGTACGAAGTGTCCGGCGGACAAAAACAGCGGGCTGCGGTGGCACAGGAAGCGACGCAGCAACCGATGACACAGCAGCAACCGATGACAGTTCTGATGACGCAGATGTTGTAGAGGGAAGCTCAGATGATGAGAACACCCTGACTGTCTGGACATGGGATCCGAACTTCAACATCTACGCAATCAACAAAGCGGCTGAGATCTACGCACAGGATCACCCGGGATTCAAAGTAGAAGTAAGCGAGATTCAGTCTGATGATATTGAAACAAGACTGACAACAGCAGTTTCAGCAGGAGACCTGAGTACACTGCCGGATATCTTCCTGATGCAGGACAACTCCTTCCAGAAATATGCTACCAACTATCCGGACATCTTTACAGATCTGACAGATTCCGGTATCGACTTCAGCCAGTTCGCCGAAGCAAAAGTTGCTTACTCTACACTGGATGGCAAGAACTACGGTATCCCGTTTGATAATGGTGCTGTTATCGAATGCCTGCGTACCGATATGTTGGAAAAAGCCGGATACACAATAGACGATTTCACAGACATTACATGGTCTGATTTCATGGAAAAAGCAAAAGTTGTTAAAGATGCAACTCTTGATGTAAATGGAAAGACATATACAATTCGTGAGCTTGCTTCTCAGGAAATGAAGAACTCAGCAGGGGCAACATGGGATGCGGCTACAGCAGGTAACGCAATCGGAACATGGGAAGCTTCTTTCGGAGATCAGATCGATATTGTTGTTTCTAACAATGATGGTATGGGAATGTCAATGTTTAATGCATGGGCAAAAGATAACAAAGTTCCTACATTCGGATATGATGCAAACAGTGACGCTGTTGCAGCAATCGCTGAAGGATACGGTGGAACAATCTCTCAGCATGCAGATGTTCAGGCTTATCTGACATTAAGAGTACTCCGTAACGCACTTGACGGAGCAGACGTGGATACAGGTATTGGTACAGCAGATGATGCCGGTAACTGCCTGACAGAAGGTGAAGATTACAGATACAGCGAAGAAGAAAGATCTTACTACGCATTAAATGTTGCAGTAACAGCTGATAATTACAAAGACTTTACAGATTCAACAAAGATTTATGACAAAGTGTCAAAACAGCTTGATTCAAGCAAGAGTCCATCTAAGAAAGTATGGCTTGATATTTACAATGCATCAGACAACTTCCTGAGCTCAACATACCAGCCACTTCTTGAGAACTATGATGATCTCCTTAACCTGAAGGTTGATTACATCGGTGGAGATGGACAGACAGAGTCGAACATCACAAACCGTCTCGGAAATCCAAACGAATATGATGCATTTGCAATTAACATGGTTAAGACAGACAATGCATCAGCATACACATCACTTCTCTCAAAATAAGAGACTGGTTAAATGGTAAATGAATGAAACGCAGAGGGGTGTCAGAGATGATACCCTTCTTTCATCAAGAAAAGGAAGCAGAGTTATGACAGTAGATAAGAATAAATACATCTTATCGATCAATGGCATGAGTAAGTCGTTCGGTAGAAACAAAGTTCTGAAACATATAAACCTGAATGTCAAACCTGGGACCATTATGGGACTTATGGGTGAAAACGGTGCCGGAAAATCGACAATGATGAAATGTCTCTTTGGTACTTATCAGAAAGATGAGGGGACAATTATATTAGACGGCAGAGAAGTAAATTTCTCGGGACCAAAAGATGCACTGGAAAACGGAGTAGCGATGGTACACCAAGAATTGAACCAATGTCTTGAAAGAAGCGTTGTAGATAATATGTTTCTTGGACGATATCCAAAGAATTCTTTTGGAATTGTCGATGAAGGAAGAATGAAAAAGGAAACCGCAAATCTCTTCAGACAGCTTGGAATCACAGCAAATCTGACACAGCCAATGAAAAAAATGTCTGTGTCCCAGCGGCAGATGTGTGAGATTGCAAAAGCTATTTCCTATCATTCCAAAGTAATTGTACTGGATGAACCAACCTCATCCCTGACAGCACCGGAAGTTGAGAAACTTTTCAAGATGATGCGTCAGTTGAAAGCACAGGGAATTTCGCTGATTTATATATCACATAAGATGGATGAGATATTCAATATATGTGATGAGATATCTGTGCTCAGAGATGGTAGTCTGGTTATGACAAAAGAGTGCAAAGATACAGATATGAATGAACTGATATCGGCAATGGTTGGGCGCTCGCTGGATAACAGATTTCCACCTGTTGACAATGAGCCCGGAGAGAAGATTCTCTCTGTACAGAATCTTTCGTCAAAATATGCACCAAAGATTCAAAATGTATCCTTTGATATCAGAAAAGGAGAAATATTTGGATTTTACGGTCTGGTTGGTGCCGGACGTACGGAACTTTTAGAAACAATCTTCGGAATCCGCACAAGAGCAGAAGGAAATGTAATATACGATGGAAAGCTCATGAACTTTTCATCGCCGAGAGATGCAATGGATCATGGATTTGCCCTGATCACAGAAGAAAGAAAAGCTAATGGTCTGTTCTTAAAAGGCGATATTACATTTAATACGACCATCGCTAACATGAACCATTATAAGAATGGTGCAGTGCTGTCACATGACAGAATGGTACGTGCAACTGCGGAAGAGATTAAAATCATGCATACAAAGTGTATGGGCCCGGATGATATGATCACAAGTCTTTCCGGAGGAAATCAGCAGAAGGTAATCTTCGGAAAATGGCTGGAGCGTTCACCGAGTGTATTCATGATGGATGATCCGACACGAGGAATTGATGTTGGTGCGAAATATGAGATTTACGAACTGATCATCAATATGGCAAAGCAGGGGAAAACAATTATTGTTGTATCTTCTGAGATGCCGGAGATTCTTGGTATTACGAACCGTATCGGTGTTATGTCAAACGGACGACTGGCCGGAATCGTAAATACAAAAGAGACGAACCAGGAAGAATTATTGAGACTCAGTGCAAAATATCTGTAACAGAGAGGGGTATGGAAGATGGCAGAAAAAAGCATTATCATTTCGGCTGAAGAAGAAGCAATACTTTTGAAACCGATTGACGAATATGTTGGAAAAATACAGGAGCAGATCGATGCACTGCGTGTGGAAGGATCTGACAAAGTCAACAGTTTAAAAAATCAGATTGCAATAGCAAAAGAGAATAAGAACTTAACAAAAGAAGAACAGAATAAGATTATCGGGGAATGTAAGAAGAATCTGGAGAAGGCAAAAGCAACAGAAGATGCAAATAAACAGCAGATTGTAAAACTGATCGCAGATGCTGAAAGTTTTCTTTCCAAACATTACAACAGTGAGTATTATAACATTGTTGCAAAGAGCTGCGAAGCAGAGAAAAAAGCGGAAAACAGTAATTTTGAAAAATTAAAAGCGGATCTGCAGGAAGAACATAAGAAGGCAGTCAGCAGCCTGAAAGATGCAGAAGAGATCAAAGCTGAAAAATACACATATAAGAATAAATTATATGATGCGCAGATGACACATGAATCCAGGATCCAGGAGATCAAGGATAGAAAACATGATGCATACATGCATAAGTTCCACCTGATCGATCTGCTCAGAATGTCAAAATATACATTTGCACAGAAGCAGGCACAGAATTTTGAAAATTACAAGTACACATTTAATATGACACAGTTCTTGTATAAGAACGGTCTGTATATTGTAATTATCATGATCTTTATCGCATTGTGTATTATTACACCATTCGTGAAAAATACACAGCTTTTTACAACCACAAACATCCTTAACATTTTGCAGCAGGCTTCACCGCGAATGTTCCTTGCACTTGGAGTTGCCGGTCTGATTCTTCTGACAGGTACAGACCTTTCTGTAGGACGTATGGTTGGTATGGGTATGGTTACAGCAACCATTATCATGCATAACGGAATTAACACAGGTACTGTGTTTGGACATGTTTTTGATTTTTCGGGTATGGCACCGGCATCAAGAGCTATATTAGCATTATGTGTGTGTATACTTTTCACAACTGTATTTGCAATGACAGCCGGATTTTTCATGGCAAGATTTAAGATGCATCCATTTATTTCAACGATGGCAAATATGTTGATCATCTTTGGTCTTGTTACATATGCTACAAAAGGAGTTTCTTTTGGTGCGATTGATCCGACAATCCCAAATATTTTTATTCCACAGGCAGGACGTTTTCCGATGATTATTTTATGGGCAGTAGTTGCGATTGCTGTTGTATGGTTTATCTGGAATAAGACAACATTTGGAAAAAATTTATATGCAGTTGGTGGAAATCCAGAGGCGGCAGCTGTATCAGGAATCTCGGTATTTAAAGTAACGATGGGAGCATTTATCCTTGCAGGTATCCTTTATGGATTCGGTTCATGGCTGGAGTGTGTACGAATGGTTGGATCCGGTAGTGCCGCTTACGGACAGGGATGGGATATGGACGCCATTGCAGCCTGCGTAGTTGGTGGAGTTTCCTTTACCGGTGGTATTGGTAAGATATCGGGAGTTGTGACAGGTGTACTGATCTTTACATCATTGACCTATTCTTTGACGGTTCTTGGTATTGATACAAACCTTCAGTTTATTTTTGAAGGTATCATTATTCTGGCAGCAGTAACACTTGACTGTCTGAAATATGTACAGAAGAAATAATAAATAAAAGACTGTTTATACAGGCTTATACAAAAAGAAGTAGACCGTCCTGCTCATCGGAAAGATGAAAGGGACGGTTTTTTCGACATGATGCGTTCGAAAGGAATTTGTGAGTAAAAAAATTTTGAAGGCAGATTTTGTATTTGGATATGCTATAAGAGGCGTAAATTTGTTATACTGGAATAAACGTATAGCGGCCATGAAAAAGGGGAAAAAGATGGAACGATATAAAGTGATTCTCGTAGATGATGAAGCCGAAGTCATCGATATGATAGAGAAAAAAATTCATTGGAATGATCTGGGGTTTGAGGTGGCAGGAAGTGCGACAAATGGGGTGAAAGCACTGGAATTAGTAGAAAAACTCCAGCCGGATGTGGTGCTGACGGATATTAAGATGCCTTATATGGACGGGTTAGAGTTATCCAGAAGGCTGAATCGGGAATATCCGAATATTTATATCATGCTCTGTACGGGATTTGATGAGTTTGAATATGCGAAAGAAGCAGTGCATTTGGAAATCAAGGAATATATGCTCAAACCGGTCAATGCAACAGAATTGTCAGAAAGTCTGACTAATTTGAAACATACGCTGGACAGGGAAAGAGAAGAAAAATTAAATGTAAAAAAATTAAATGATTATTTTCAGGAAGTACTTCCGAAATTACAGTCCAATTTTTTTATTTCATTAATTGAAGGAAGAGTAGAAAAACATGATTATGAAAGGTTTTTACAGGCATATCAGGTAGATATGAAAGGACCTCTCTTTGGTTGTGTAATCTTCCACACATCGGAGAACCATGTGCCAGAAGGCATGAACCCACTGCTTTTATCCATGTCGGTAGAAAGAGAGATCAAGCAGAGACTGATGGATCAGTGGAACTGTCGAGAATTTATATATATGGGAAATACACTGCTGATTCTGGAACTGGATGCGGAAGATAAGATTACCCAGATAACAGATGCCTGTGACAGATTCTGTCGGTGGGCGTACCGCATCATGGGTGCAGTTGTTACAGCGGGAATCGGAACCGTGTGTGACAGCCTGTATGAGATCAGTCTTTCCTATGAACGGGCAAGAGAAGCAGTTTCTTACAGGGTTTTATACGGAACAAAACGGGCAATTAATATTGGAGAGATTGTTCCGAAGGAACAGATCAAACCGGTTCAGTCAGAAGAGTCAAGGATGCAGACGCTGTTTCGTGCAATTCGTATAGGAGATTCGGCAGAGATAGAGCGGGCAGCACATGGAGAGATGGAAAAGCTTCATAAAAATACAGAAACCATGAGTCAGTATAATCTTGCTACAATGGAGATCGTCAGTGGATTTTTTAAGTTCTGTACAGATAATTCGCTGGATTTCAATAAAATATCCGGTAATATGCAGAATATTTACGAAAAAGTATCGCAGATGGATGAGAGTTCACTGACAGCATGGATTGTGCAGATGTCGAAAACGATCAGTGAAAAGCTGAAATGTGCAAGAAACAGTTCTGCCAGACGGCTCATTGTGGAAGCACAGAACATTGTGCAAGAAAGGTATATGGAGGCGGATATATCATTGGACGAGGTATGTGCGGTTCTCGGTGTATCGAATTCTTATTTTTCTTCTGTATTTAAAAAAGAAGCGGGAAAATCGTTTATCTCTTATTTAACAGATTACAGAATGGATATTGCAGCAGAGATGATATTGAATACAGATGAGAAAAGTTACACAATAGCTGAAAAAGTGGGGTATCTCGATGCCAATTACTTTAGTTATGTATTTAAAAAGAAGTTTGGAGTTTCTCCTTCGAAGTATAGAGCATCTGTAAAGTAGAACAGTAATGCGTATGAAGGGAACAGGAAAAAGCGTGAAAAAAGGAAAAAGAGATTCGGATTTAAAAGAAAATGTTGTATTTAATATACAGTCGATCATCATGTCTGTTCTTATGGCGATTACACTGGTCACGATTGTAACTATGGGATTCCTTTTGTATCAAAGATTTAAGCTTGCGATTGATAAGATGGCAGTATCAAATACAGAGGCGACGGTGGAAAGCACAGTAGACAGGGTGAATTCGGACCTGTTAGATATCCGGCAGATTTTTGACGCAGCGAATTATAATATCGTTCAGGAATTTGATATATCCAGCGAAAAATTTGCTGAACAGTTCAGCTTATTATATGAGGTGAATTCGGATAAAATCGAGAGTCTGGCATTATATGGGAATGAAGGCCGGTTGATTGCTTCGGAACCGGTTGCTGTTGAAAAAGAAAATATAGATGTAAAAGGACAGGACTGGTATAAGAATGCCGAGAGTGCAATTGAAAATGTACATTTTTCCATTCCGCATATTCAGAATTTGTATGAAGATGGTCTGTATCGTTATCATTGGGTTGTTTCACTGAGCCGTTACGTGGATATAAACGATGGGGAGATTCCGGGAAGCGGAGTCCTTCTTGTAGATATGAAATATTCGGTGATCGAAGATGTCTTAAAGCAGATTAATGATTCTTCGGAAGGAATCTATTATTATATGATCAGTCGTGACGGACAGATGATCTATCATCCGAGAAAAACAGAGATGGCCAGAGGACTGTTTGAAGAGAATAGTCTGAAGGCTTCCGGGTATGAGGAGGGCACTTATGAGATCACAACAGATGGACACAAGGAAAGTGTAGTGGTTGGCAACATTGCCTATACAGGATGGAAACTGATCGGAGTTGTACCGGAGAGCGTGCAGACTGCAAGAATTAACAATTTCAGATATTATATCTTTACAACAATCATGGTTCTTATGATGATGCTTCTGGAAGGAAACAGGCTGATTTCCAGAAAAATATCCAAACCGATTCGGAAACTGGATGAATCGGTTAAAACATATGAAGCAGGAGGAAAAACGGATATTTACATAGGAGGTTCTTCAGAAATACGACATTTGGGTTATTCTGTTCAAAGATCATATGAACGGATTGAGACGCTTATGGAGGAAATTATCCGTCAGCAGAATGAACGGAGAAAAAGTGAACTGGATGCATTACAAAGTCAGATTAATCCACATTTTCTGTATAATACACTGGAATCTATTACCTGGATGATCGAAGCACAGAAAAATGAAGAAGCAGTTATTATGATCTCCGAACTGGCAAAGCTTTTAAGAGTCAGTTTGGCCCGCGGAAAGACGATCATTCCGGTTAAAGATGAACTTCAGCACAGCAGAAGCTATATGAATATCCAGCTTGTGCGTTATAAAGAACGTTTTCAAATGGAATTTCAGACTGATAAAGAGATAGAAGATTATTGTATTGTAAAATTAGTCATTCAGCCGATTCTCGAAAATGCAATTTATTACGGCGTGGGAAATATGGATGAGGACGATGAAGGAAAAATCACAGTCCGGGGAGAAAAGAAAGAAGACGATATTTACATTATTATAGAAGATAATGGAATGGGAATGCGAAAAGAAGTTCTGGAAAATATCCTGAAAGATAACAATAAAGTTCCAAAACATGGTTCGGGTGTTGGCGTGATCAATGTGCATTCCAGAATTCAGCTGATGTTTGGTGAGCAATATGGCCTGGAGATATATAGTGAACCGGATGAGGGGACCAGGGTTGTTATCCATATACCGGCAATTCCATATACAAAGGAAAATGCGGAACAATTGGAGATGCAGAAATATATACAGGGGAGGGATGTAGATGAAAAAGAATAAAATTACATTCCTGATACTGGAGTGTATTTTCCTGATACTGACATTATTTTTTGCATGGAAGATTTTTGACCGGGATGTGCCGGAAAAACGAGTGGCGGTGATCTTACCGGAATCAGGAGATAACCGGTGGAATTCACTGATTAAAGGGATGAAGCAGTCGGCGAAAATAAACAATCTTCATATGATTATCTGTAATACAGATGAAATTGAAAATGCAGAGATGGAAAAAGAAATTATAAAAGAGCAGAAGCACAACAATATAGATGCATTTATCATATGTCCGGCACCGGGAAGTGATACGAAAGACATGTTAAAAAAACAGTGTGCCAAGACGCCATACACACTGATCATGGAGGATGTATATTCCAAAGAAGGCGGGAATTCCGGTAATCCGGTAATCGGACCGGATTATTATAAGATAGGTTCTGAACTTGGAAAGCAGCTGGGAAAGAAGCGGCAGAAAATCGGAGTTGTCGCAAACTGGAAAGAATCAAAGTCAGATCAGGATGCGATCCGGGGATTAAAGGATTCGCTGAAAGATACCAAAAGTGAGATCGACTGGTATTGTTACCGGAAAAAAGATCAGAATATCTATGAAAAAGTGAGTAAAAAAGATAAAGTAGATGCAATAGTGGTTCTGGATCCACATGCATTGGAAGAACTAGGCGAGCAGTCTGATGAAGATTCATATCAGGGAGCGGACATATATGGCATTGGGAGCAGTGTAAAAGCGGTAGTGTTATTGGATAACGGAAATATCCAGGGACTGGTGGTTCCGGATGCCTATGAGATCGGATATAAAAGTGTCGGGGAAATGGCACAAAGGCTGGAACACAGATTCTACAAGCTAAAAGGCCATAAGACAGAGATAAAGGTGTTTGACAGAGATGAATTTTCATTAAATGATAATTTGGAAAGGTTCTTATATTCTTATGAGTAAAAAAAACAGAAAAAGAAGAAGTATGATAGCAGTTATCCTGCTGATTGCTTTTCTGATTACCGGATGTGAAGACAAGAGTGTAAAGACAGATCATATCATCCGGATAGGAGTTGTAACCTATACGCAGGATGATCCATTTATCAATGCTATGACGGATCAGTTAAAAGAGAATCTGAAAAAAATGGAAACAGATCATATGAAAATTATCACAACGGTAAAAAACGGCGATGATAATCAGCAGGATCAAAATGAGATCGTTGAGGAGATGATTGACGCCGGCTGTGATGTATTGTGTGTGAATCTGGTTGACAGAACGGCACCATCCCGTATTATCAGGATGGCAAAACAAGAAGATATCCCGGTTCTCTTTTTTAACAGGGAGCCGGTCAGGGAGGATCTGATGCAATGGGAGAAGCTGTATTATATAGGATGTAACGCAGAGCAGTCCGGGATCATGCAGGGAGAAATTGTGGCGGATTATATTAAGAATCATCCGGAGGTTGATAAGAATCAGGATGGGAAGATTCAGTATATACTTCTGGAAGGAGAGGCCGGACATCAGGATGCCATCAGCAGAACAGACTATTCGGTTAAGACCTTGCTTGAACAGGGGATTAATCTTGAAAAATTGAGTTATCAGTTTGCAGACTGGAACCGTGGACAGGCTGAAAACAGGATGAGTCGTCTTATTGAACAATATGGAGATAAGATAGAACTGGTTATTTCCAATAATGATGAGATGGCACTGGGAGCAGTGGCAGCCTGGCAGAAGGCCGGATATGACTGCCGGAACTGGCCTGTCATATTTGGAATTGACGGTCTGGACGATGCGCTGGAGGCAATCAAGACTGGAAAAATGAAGGGAACCGTCTATAATGATAAAGAGGATCAGGCAATGGAATTGGCGGAATTATCGGTAGAGATTGTCTGTGGAAAAGACACAAATCGGAAACATTTAAAGGAAGGCAGATATTATGTCTCCGAATATTGCCGTGTGGATAGCAGTAATGTAGATCATTTTTTGAAGTAATAATGAGGAAATAGAAAATGGATAACGCATGGATAATTGCATTTTACAAAGAAACAGATCCGGTAAAAAGACTGGAGTTATTAAAAGCAAATACCGGCGACGGAGAGTCGGAGAAAGACAAATACCGGAAACAGTTATGGATTGCAAGATATGGAAAACGAACACCCGTAAAAGATGAATTTATGAGATGTCTTATGGAAATGAAATATCTGGCAGAGGGTACGACAGTGGATCTGGGAGGAAAACGGAGAAAGCAGGGAGCGAAGATAGCTGCCACTTTGGGGCTGTCAGAATCACTGCTTCAGGAAAAAGTATATAAGGAAATTCTTTTGCAGGAGCTTCAGAATGTCTTTCTGAAATTCATTGAAGTCAGCAGGGGAGGAAGAGCATTTACGTCACTTGTATTTGGAATGGGACAGATGTCAGAAGAAGGAGTGACAAAAAAGATTGCGCAGCAGATTAGTATGATCGCTTTTCGTGCACCGCATCTGCTTCATATGGAGAAAGAGTTTGCACTGTTACAGGAGGCGGCGCTTGAGGCTTTCAGGCAGGTATATCCGAACAGGGAACATTTCCTGAAAAAATAAAGATAGCAGTCATGTATAGTAGATGAAAAGAACAAATGTTCGGAAAAAGCTTGAAAACAAGAACGCTTGTTTGTATAATAAAACTATGAATATAGAAATCAAAAACAGTAATTATACAACGCAGGAGAAATTACAGATTCTCGCTGATGCGGCAAAATATGATGTGGCATGTACGTCAAGTGGTTCCAGCCGCCGTGGAAAGAAAGGAGAACTCGGCAATACAGAGGCATGCGGCATCTGTCACAGTTTTGCAGCGGAC
>ERZ506995.759-NODE-759-length-11853-cov-3.417867_pt1 | contig 11853 bp, 10 predicted proteins | sample MGYA00512883_ERZ506995 | MGnify/ENA metagenome assembly ERZ506995
ACATCAAGAGATTCTCAAACCAGTTAAAGAAAGTTGGATTTTCCTTTGACTGGAACCGTGTGATCGATACAACAGATGAAGACTACTACAAATGGACACAGTGGATTTTCCTGAAAATGTTCGAAAAAGGTCTTGTATTCAGAGACAGAACACTGGTTAACTACTGCCCGCACTGTAAGGTAGTCCTTTCCAATGAAGACAGCCAGGGCGGTAAATGTGATATCTGCCACAGCGATGTTGTTCAGAAATCCAAAGATGTATGGTATTTAAGGATCACCCAGTATGCAGATAAGCTTCTGGAAGGTCTGAAAGATGTAGATTATCCGGATAATGTAAAACAGCAGCAGATCCACTGGATCGGCAAATCAAAAGGTGCTTTCGTTAACTTCGATGTTGACGGAATCGATGAGAAACTTGAAATCTATACAACCAGACCGGATACTCTGTTTGGTGTAACATTCATGGTAATCGCACCGGAACATCCGATCATTGACAAATATGCAGATAAAATCACAAACATGGATGAGATCACTGCATATCGTAATGAGTGTGCAAAGAAAACAGAGTTTGAGAGAACTCAGCTTGTAAAAGATAAAACAGGTGTGAGAATCCAGGGACTGGAGGGAATCAACCCGGTTAACGGTAAGAAAATCCCGATTTACATTGCTGACTATGTAATGATGGGATATGGTACAGGTGCTATCATGGCAGTACCTGCTCACGACCAGCGTGACTATGATTTCGCGAAGAAATTCGGCATCGACATTATCGAAGTTATCAAAGGCGGAGATATTTCCAAAGAAGCCTATACAGGCGACGGCGAAATGGTAAACTCCGATTTCCTGAACGGATATGCAAAGAAGAAAGATTCTATTGAGCGTATGTTGGAAGAACTGGAGAAAAAAGGAATCGGTAAAGCCGGTGTTCAGTATAAGATGAAAGACTGGGCATTCAACCGCCAGAGATACTGGGGTGAGCCAATTCCGCTTATCCACTGCCCGAACTGCGGTGTTGTAGCAGTTCCGGAGAACGAACTTCCGCTGCGTCTGCCGGATGTAAAGGACTTCGAGCCGGGTGAAGACGGACAGTCACCACTTGCAAAGATTGATTCTTTCGTAAACTGCACATGCCCGAAATGCGGTGCTGCAGCGAAGCGTGAGACAGATACTATGCCTCAGTGGGCAGGATCTTCCTGGTATTTCTTAAGATATACAGATCCGCACAATGCAAATGCACTGGCAGATATGGACAAACTGAAATACTGGATGCCTGTTGACTGGTACAATGGTGGTATGGAACACGTTACCAGACATATGATCTACTCCAGATTCTGGCATCATTTCCTGTATGACATGGGAATTGTCAATACTCCGGAGCCATACGCAAAACGTTCTATCCAGGGACTGATCCTCGGACCGGACGGAGATAAAATGAGTAAATCCAAGGGTAATGTAGTTGACCCGCTGGATATTGTAGAAGAATACGGTGCAGATACTCTTCGTACCTATGTGCTGTTTATGGGTGACTATGGCGCAGCTACACCATGGAGCGAGAACTCTGTAAAGGGCTGTAAGAAGTTCCTGGACCGTGTTGCAGGGCTAACAGATATCCTTTCTGAAGAATCCGTATCTGATGAACTGGAGATGAAACTCCACCGTACCATCAAAAAAGTTTCTTCTGATATCGAGAACCTGAAATTCAATACAGCGATCGCCAGCCTGATGACACTCATTAATGAGATCACAGCAGAAGGACACTTAAGCAAAGATGACCTTACCATCTTTATCAAACTGCTTAGCCCGTTCGCACCGCATATCTGCGAAGAAATCTGGGAATTTATCGGAGGAGAAGGCTTACTGGCAGTTTCCGAATGGCCGAAATACGATGAAGGCAAAACAATTGCCAAGACCGTTGAGATCGGTGTACAGGTAAACGGTAAAGTAAGAGGAACAATCGTAATCCCTAACGGATGTGAAAAAGAAAAAGCATTCGAAATCGCCAAAGCAGACGAGAGAATTGCTTCCTTCCTGGAAGGTAAGAACCTTATCAAAGAGATTTATGTACCGAACAAGATTGTAAACTTTGTTGCAAAATAATAGAAACAGTAAAAAGAGGACTGACAGAAATTTTCTGAACAGTCCTCTTTTAAGTTTGCCAGCTGTATTAAGACACCTTTAGACCTTTTCAGGCAACCGCCTGCTGATATGCCGGAATGTCAGTGTAAACACGATTCCCTTCACGATAGAAGAGATTGTAAGCGCCCACCATACACCATTTAATCCCATTCCCGCATGTGTCAGGATCAATGCCAGCGGGATTCGTGAGCCTGTCAGGATCACACTGATCGTACTGGATAATCTGGTGCGTCCAAGCCCTGATAATGCGCCCACTGTCATCAGCTCAATGGACATAAAGACTTCACTGAATCCGATAATGACCAGATAATTGACAGCAGTATCCAGCGCTTCTTTTTCGTGGAAAAATAACCTGGCAATTGGTTCCGGAAGAAAGACAAAAGCTGCAGTGACAAACAGGCCCCAAATTGTGAGAACGCGAAATGACAGACTGTAACCTTTACGGATACGGTCTTTTTTTCGTGCACCGTAGTTTTGGGCAATAAAAGCATTCAGTGCTGAAGCAAAACCATCAGCAGTATTCCAGGATACGGATTCAATCTGTCCGCCAACACGCTGCGTTGCAATAGCGGCAGCACCATAACCGGAAACCATACGGGTCAGAATCATGGAGATGAAACAGTAAATGCTTCCCTGTATAGCTGTGGGAAAACCGATTCTGAAGATGTGCTCATAATATTCTTTTGGAAAAACAGACAGCAGATTCAGATGCTGTAAAACATTTGGCTCCAGTCTGGAATGCCGGATACGCAGAACCATCACTACAAAAACCAGAATCTGTGAACTTACTGTTGCAATAGCGGCTCCGGCAACCTCCAGCCTCGGGAAAGGTCCGATGCCAAGGATCAGCAGCGGATCCAGGATCATATTTCCTGCAAGCCCGATAAAGTTTGCAAGCAGGGGAGTGCGGGAATCTCCCTGCGCAGTAGAGAGTCCTGTCAGCGTCAGATTCAGATAAGAAAAAAGAATCAGTCCACAGGTGATCAATGTATAAGATTTGGCAGCAGTATAAGTTTCTGCGTCGGTCAGATTAAAAAATCCCAGCAGAGGCTGTATGAAAATAACACAGACAGCAGCAAACAAAATGCCGGACAGTGCAGTAAGCTGCAGAGAACTGGCAGCATAGGAACGTGCCTGGTCATAATCTTTGCGCCCGCATGCCTGAGCTGTATTTACCTGTCCGCCCATTCTTGACAGGGATGCAAGCCCCTGGGAGAGCCAGACATACATTCCGCCTACTCCCACGCCTGCAACCGCCTTTGCACCAAGCAGTCCGATCCATGCCATATCCATAATACTGTATGCTGTTCCCAGCATGGAAGAAATCATGATAGGCAGAGCCAGCTCTGCCAGAGTTTTCAGGATCGGACCGGAAGTCAGATCCACAGTTTTTGCTTTACTCATTTGTAATAACCCTTCATATACTAATTATTATAATACTTTTGTAGTCCATTTACTGCAGTCCCATACCTGAGAAACCACATCGCGGTAAAACTCCGGTTCATGGCAGATCAGGAGAATGCTTCCCTTATATTCGATCAATGCCTGCTTCAAAGCTTCTTTTGCATCCACATCCAGATGATTGGTAGGCTCGTCCAGAAGCAGAATGTTCGTTTCTTTATTCACCAGCTTACACAGACGCACCTTCGCCTGCTCCCCGCCACTCAGTACACGTACCTGACTTTCAATATGCTTGGTAGTCAGACCGCATTTGGCGAGAGCAGACCGCACTTCATACTGAGTATAAGACGGAAACTCCGCCCAGATCTCATCAATACAGGTAGTCTTGTTATCACCCTTTACTTCCTGCTCAAAATATCCAATCTGAAGATTCTCCCCGAGTTCGCAGGAACCCTTCAGAGACGGGATCAATCCCAGAATACTCTTCAGTAAAGTTGTCTTACCGATACCGTTTGCACCAACCAGCGCAATCTTATTTCCTCTTTCCATAGAGAGAGTAACAGGTCTGGAAAGAGGTTCATTATAACCAATAACCAGATCCTTCGTTTCGAAAATATATTTTCCCGGAGTGCGTCCGTATTTAAAATGAAACTCAGGCTTCGGCTTCTCGGCAGCAAGCTCGATCACATCCATCTTATCCAGCTTCTTCTGTCTGGACATTGCCATATTTCTTGTAGAAACCCTGGCCTTATTTCTTGCGACGAAATCCTTCAGTTCACTGATTTCCTGCTGCTGGCGTCTGTAAGCAGCCTCAAGCTGAGCCTTCTTCACCTCATACACTTCCTGGAAATGGTCATAATCCCCGACATAACGGTTCAGTTCCTGATTCTCCATATGATAAACCAGATTGATAACAGAATTCAGAAACGGAATATCGTGGGAGATAAGGATAAATGCATTCTCATAATCCAGAAGATAGCGCTTCAACCATGCGATATGTTCCTCATCCAGGTAGTTGGTCGGCTCATCCAGAAGCAAGATATCCGGCTTTTCCAATAACAGTTTTGCAAGAAGAACTTTCGTTCTCTGTCCCCCGCTTAAGTCTGTAACATCACGGTCCAGACCCAGATCCAGAAGTCCGAGTGCTCTTGCCACTTCCTCTACCTTTGCATCGATCGTATAGAAATCGTGCAGTGTAAGCTCATCCTGAATGGTTCCAAGTTCGTCCATCAGACGGTTCATCTCTTCTTCATCTGCCGTTCCAAGCAGATCACAGATTTCATTCATACGCTGTTCTTTCTGAAGCAGCGGATCGAATGCAGATTTTAACACGTCACGGATGGTCATTCCCTTTTCGAGGACCGCATGCTGATCCAGATATCCTGCATGTACATTCTTAGACCATTCTACTTTTCCTTCATCCGGTACAAGCTTTCCGGTCACAATATTCATAAAGGTAGATTTTCCCTCTCCGTTGGCTCCTACAAGACCGATGTGTTCTCCCTTTAAAAGTCGAAAAGAAACATCTGAGAATATGGCTCTGTCCCCGAAACCATGTGTCAGATGTTCAACATTTAATATACTCATAAATTTCTCCCTGATTATTCACTTTTTTAATTTGAAAAGATGCCAGCAAACTCTCTGCTGACATCTACATTATAACGTTTCAACCAGAACCTTGCAATCATAATATATTCCGGTTTGATTCGTACATTCTGTATTACATCTGCATTATATCGCTTTACAGAAAATACTCCTCTTCATCCCGCCATACTTTTCCTTCGTCATCACCTGTTCATACTGTAATTTCAGGAATGTATTCACACTTGCCACATTGTCCGGATGTGCCGTTCCAAGCAGATAATGATATCCCTGTTCTTTCAGAATCTGTTCTGACTCTTCCATCATCTTTCTCTGCAACCCCTGTCCGCGGTATTCTTTTCTTACCATGGCAATCTCCATATGTGCCGACTGCTTTCGCTGTTCTTCATCAAATTTCAGATCGTATCCGAGATTCTCATCCCCAAGATTCTTTGCCCGTGCGATAAAGACACCTGCCAGTCTGCCATCACACATTGCCTTTAATCCAAAGCCACCGGTCATCATATAGCTTGTTACTTCCTCATCGCTATCCAGACTGAACCATTCCTTATTCGGAAGTTCACTATAGATTTCATGGATCATTCGAAGAATATCCGGTATATCCTGCTCTGTTACAACTGCTATCTCATTCATATATCTTCTCCGTTCATTTTTGCTGTTTACAGTATCATACTGTAAATATGTTCATCTGTAAATAGATGAACTTTTATCGAATATGCAATGCTAAAAACCCCGTGGGACAGCTTCTTCTGCCTCACGGGGTTCTCCTTTTTCCACTAACCGTTCATTCTATCTACAGAATGCATGACGGTTCAAATGTTCCGGTAAACTTCCATGTCATATCTTCTTCTGCCGGAAGATACGTTACATTCGGTCTCCATGTTCCAACTACTACATTTTCCGAATTCACCCACAAACAATATTCTTCTCTGTATGATGTATTCAGAAGTCCCACAGAGAGATACAATGCATCTTCATCAAACGCATAAGATACCGCATGATATCTCTTCGTAAAATCATTCGGATACATATCATTACATTTCCAGTCCTTATATCCTGCAAAAAGAATCTTCTTTTCTCCTGCCACAGTAAGTTCCAGTTTTAATTCCTCTCCAACCGTTGAAATCACTGCCGACTCAATTTGTCTTGGATTCTCTGTAAACACAATTCTTTTATTTAATAGTTTCTTTGTTGCTTCATTTGTGTCTTTTTTGTCACCTTCCGGCTTCGGAAGTGTCAGATGTACCAGTTTCTCTTCCAGTTTTTCCTGTGCCTCTTCCAGATTTTCTTTTTCACACGGGATCTGAACTGCTTCTTTTATGTATTTCAGACAGATATCTGCTGCCAGATATTCCGATGCCCCTGCCGTGATTCCGATTGCAACCGGATAATCACGAAAACAGATCAGATACTGTCCAAATGCTCCTTCTGCCGCAAAAATCTCTTTTCCGGCCTTGATATGATAAGCATAATGCGTCAGTGCTTTCTTCTCATCTTCCGGAATCACAACGCGCATCTTTCCTATCTCTTCGGTCCACCATGCCGGTATCAGCTGCTCTCCATTCCATTCACCTTTTTGAAGCAGAAGCTGTGCCAGTGCAGAGATCTTTCCTGCAGTCAGGTACATTCCCCATCCACCGGTGTTGTGTCCTTCCGGACTGGTCAGCCAGTTGATCTCACCAAATCCCATCTTGTCAAATACACGCTCCTGCATCAGTGCCAGACAGTTTTTTCCCATAACCTTTGTGACAATTCTTGAAAGTGTATAACTACATCCGGAATCATAATGGAATGCTTTTCCGATATCTTCTCTTATCTTCGGCTGTTTTAACCAGTTTGTCTCCCAGTCTCTTGTAAGCTTCGAAAACCATACATTATTGCAGCATTCTTTGGAACCTGCCTGCATGGTAAGCAGATGATAGATCGTCAGATCTTCCAGTGCCGGATCGTATTCTTCCGGAAGTTCATCTCTTACATAATCAAGCAGTTTATCTTCCAGATGAATCTTCCCCTCATCGAGTGCAAATCCCAGACAAATACTTGTTCCGATTTTTGAAAGTGAATGCATCATCTGCGGCTTCTCCAGTGAGAACGGCTCCCATGCACCCTCTAAGATAACTTTTCCATCAAACCGTACTGAGATACTGTGGATTTCCACTGTCTGTTCCAGTTCCGTTAACATCTCTGTCAATTTCTCCGGATTCAGTCCCAGTTCACCTGGTTTTACATAAGTTGCCGCCATCTTACTTTTCCTCCTTTTTTACAGATGGATCCCAGAGTGAAGTCTCGATACGGATACCACCTTTCTTTGTCAAATAGATTCCGATCAGTATCAGTGCAAGCATAACAATAACCGCTGCTACTGCATAAGATACTTTAATACTGAAAATACCCTTTACAAAGATAACTGTATAAATGATGATACTTACAGTACAGAATGTATATAATGCCCCATTTGAAAAATGAAATTTATTCTTTGCCCATGCTTCCGGATATCTTTTTGGAAGTCTTGAAATTGCATATACAACAGTCACATTCATGAAGAATGTAATTACCTGGAAAATGTTTGTGATTGTTACAATGCTCATATCCGTAACGATTGGGATCAGAACAACGATCAGTGTGTATGTATAAATCAGATACGGTGCTCCAAAACGATTCTCTTTTAAAATAAACTTTGGAAGCCATCCGTCTTTTGCAGCCTGTGCAAGAGGATATCTGACATCATTGAATACACCGTTCAGTGTAGTAATGATCGCCATGATTGGTCCGCCGATCATGAAAATCTTATATACTGCACCAGGAAGGATTGCCTGCGCTGCCGGTAAGATTGTCGGTGCTCCTGCAACTTCATCATGCGGAAGCACACCGCCTGTTACCATGGCAAGCCCCACATAGATGAACAGAAGACATGGCACACATGCCATACTTGCAAACGGTACATCCTTTGTCGCTTTCTTTGCATCTTTTCCGTACCAGAGGATATTGTAATATCCATTTGCTGAGTTGATCAGAAGCAATGCAGCAAGCATGAATCCTTTAAAGCCTCCGGTAAACATCTTATCCCCAGAGAACTGGAAGATCGGCTGCTTGATCTGTGTCAGTCCAAAGATAACATAAAGTACCATCGTGATCAACAAGATCGTTGATAAGATCTTACTAACCTTTGCAAAAATATCCATTCCCAGAAGGTTTAATACAAATAAGATGCAGATTCCCACAACAGCAATTGCTTTTACTGTAATTCCCGGAAGAAGATTATTTACATACAAGCCTAATGCCAGTGCAAAAGAGCTGTTCAGGATTGGAGTTACAAGCTTCGTATACGCTACCAGTCCTCCTGCACTTACACCGGATAAATTCGTTACAATCGAGTAAGGTCCTCCTGCCACTCTCATAGTTCCCCCAAGGATAATATACGGAAATACCATAAAAAATCCCATAACGATAGCTGTCAGATATGCCAGCCATACGGAATATCCTGTCATTGCCATCGCCGGTCCGATCAATGTTACCATTCCTGATCCAATTACCATTCCTACCGCAATAGCAAAGAGATCTCCTCGCTCCAATATACCAGGCTTTGGTTCCGGAGTGTTCACGATTAAGTTCTTGTTACTCATTTTTCTCTCTCCTTTGTTTTTACTCTTATCATTTATTTTTTATTATTTATAAATGATAATGTATCCATAATCAAATCATAATTAAAAACGCCAGACTTGTCAATCATTAATCACAAGTTCGACGTTTTACATAATTTTTACCTATTCTTTTTGTGCACTATTACTTCTAAAACTCCGATAATACATCTTCTAAGCTTCGTTCTATATGCTGGTGCATCCTTCTCCATGCCTCCATCGTATCATATTTTTTCATACTTTCAATGATATCTTCATGTTCTTTTATTGACTTTTTTGCATATTCTGCTTCTGTCATCTTAACTCCAAGAGATAATCCGCTCCAGAGTTCAGAAAGCATTTTCTTCAATTTTTCATTACCGGCTGCTGTCCAAATCTCCATATGCAGAGACTGATTGAGCTTCGAATAATTCTCATAATCTTCTTTTTTAATCATCTCTTTTGAGACCGTCAGAACCTGTTCAATCCGGCTCATATCGATGTGATTCCTGCAACACAGCGCACATGCTTCACTTTCCAGTGCTGCCCGGATCTGAAAATGTTCTCTGAGTGTTGTCTCATTGATTCCCAATACCGTTGCACCTTTATTCTGCTTCAGATCGATCAGCCCGTCTCTTTCCAGAATCTGAAAGGCTTCTCTGACCGGTGTGATCGATACGCCAAGTTCCTGAGCCGTATTCTCCAGTGTCAGGACTTCTCCCTCTGTGATCTGTCTTGAAATAATCGCCTTTCTAAGTGCTGCCGCTACTCGTTCCCTTGCTGGCAGCATTTTTATTGGTTTTAAACCAAGCATTTTTATTCTCCTTATCAAAGTTTTTCCATGTACTTATATTTTATATTGTATACATTATTATCTATAATGTAAACCCTTTTCTTTAATAAGTCTTCCTCTGATTTTTACTTATATTCTCGCGTTCTTTCTCTTTTTATGTTATAATTTTCTTAAAAACTTAAGGAGGTTTTACTATGAGCCATATTTCCTATGCCTTTAATCATTCTGACATAGAAGCAACCGCTTATGCTCTTACCGTTCTGCCTCGTCTTGGACTTGCAGAATCAGAAGCCCAGGCAGAAATTAATTATCAACTCTGTTGTTCTGCGGCGAAAAAATTGATTAATCACGCCACAGATATTACACCCGACGAATTTCGTACCATTATTGCAGCACTCCAGGCTGCCAAACTCATCATTCTTGGTGATATCGAAGTCGATGCAAAAACATGCAGCGAATGCAAGAGTTATTTCTTTACGATCAACAAATTATTATCCACCTTTGAAAAGCAATTATTGCAGGAATAAGATCAACTGAACTACAGATAAAGCTGCCGATGGCAGCTTTATCTGTATGCTTTGCTATGCAAAGAAAAACCCCGGAAACATTGCATTTCCGGGGCTGCTGTGTACTTCTTTTTTGTATATCTCGAATGATTCGTATAAATTATCTCTTTGAGAACTGTGGTGCTCTACGAGCTGCTTTGAGACCGTATTTCTTACGTTCTTTCATACGTGGATCACGTGTAAGGAATCCAGCTTTCTTAAGAACTGGTCTGTAATCAGCATCAGCCTCAAGAAGTGCTCTTGCAACACCGTGACGGATTGCTCCAGCCTGTCCTGTGTATCCACCACCACGAACGTTAACTAAAACGTCGAACTTGTCAACTGTCTCAGTTGCAACTAATGGCTGGCGAACAACTACCTTTAATGTCTCAAGACCAAGGTACTCATCGATATCTCTTTTATTGATTGTAATCTTTCCTGTTCCAGGTACTAAATATACTCTAGCAACAGATTTTTTTCTTCTACCTGTTCCGTAAAATTTTGCAGTAGCCATTGTAAAATCCTCCTTTTAACCTTTCTTAGAATTTCAGTTCAACTGGTTTCTGAGCCTGCTGAGCGTGCTCTGGTCCAGCATATACGTGAAGTTTCTTGATCATAGATCTTCCTAAAGGTCCCTTTGGAAGCATTCCTTTAACAGCAAGTTCGATAACCTTCTCTGGTTTCTTAGCCATCATCTCTGCTAATGTAGTCTCTTTCATTCCACCTACATATTCAGAGTGATTGTAATAAATCTTCTGATTCAGTTTCTTACCTGTTACATTAATCTTTTCTGCATTAACAACGATTACATAATCGCCTGTATCAACGTGTGGTGTAAACTCCGGTTTGTTCTTTCCTCTTAAAACCTTAGCAACTTCTGATGCTAAACGTCCTAATGTATATTCCGAAGCGTCAACTACATACCATTTTCTTTCAATCTTATCTGGATTAGCCATATAAGTTTTCATTGTGGTTTACCTCCTGTGAATCATTAACATTTTCATGATAATATATCAGAATCAGCAAGATTCCGGGGCTTTGGCCTCTTACTGTTTCTCCTTTTGTCATACTTGTTTATTATATTATACTGTACCGTGTGTGTCAACTGTTTTTTGACATATTTTTCTTATATTTTTACTTATTTTCGTTGATCAAATGTACTTTTCCCGAGAATCTTCCCGTACATTTTTCATACTAAAATTTTAAATACTGCACACTATATGGTTTCAGTTCAAGCTGACCATTCATCGTAACCGTTTCCCCGGTCAGCAGATCTGCTGCCGTTCCATTCAGTTCTCCTGCATTTGCGGTATATGCATAATCAGCAGCATTAATTGCAACAATCACTCTTTCTTTCTCCGAGCACCGTTCAAATAAGAGCTGGTGATTCTGGATCACCACATTCTTATAAGCACCGTTACAAAGCGCATCACTTCCCTGACGTACACGGATCAGTTTCTTAATAAACTCCGTCAGTTCATTCGGCTTCGGCTCTTCAAAACAAGGACGAAGCGCATAATCATTATCCGGTGCTTTCTCGCCCGGCTCTGCCCATTCACTTCCATAATACAGACACGGAATTCCCGGCATCCCCATGAGCAGTCCGTATGCCAGCGGAATATGTGCCGGGTTAGTCAGGATGCTGGCGAGTCTTGTGACATCGTGATTATCTGCAAAAGTCATAAGATGCTTTCCGCGGTAAATGCACCAATCCTCTGGTCCAAACTGGCGGTTCAGGGAATGTGCGATTTCAAAAAGAT
>ERZ506995.772-NODE-772-length-11685-cov-4.056664_pt1 | contig 11685 bp, 6 predicted proteins | sample MGYA00512883_ERZ506995 | MGnify/ENA metagenome assembly ERZ506995
GTATTTACCGCTGTTGATAATCTCGTCGCAATAATGAATAGCCTTCTGGTAATCCTTTACCTGACCATCGGTATAAACTTCAGAGTTAAGAGCCAAGCGGGCATGGAGTGCGTATGCTGCGCCACGGTCGGCACGTCCAAAATTCTCGCTGTTATTATAAGCACCCACCTCAGCCATCAGAGGCTCGATGGTGGTCAACTCATTATCCAACCATTCGTAGAGATCCTTGCCACTTTTCTCGATAGGGAGATTGTTGTCGAAGGTGTCCTTGAAAGGAGCCTTGCGAAACAGGTCGAGGAAATAATAGTAGTTTAGCGCACGGAGGAAACGGACTTCTGCAACTTGGTCGTCGCTCAGACTACCAGTCTAGTTTTTTTTATTAATTGTTATTGATTACGCTGATGAGCAGTTCCGGCGTACAGTCCTTTAAAACCACGATGTTGCCTTTGTCTAATAAGTAAATCGTAGGCATCGCCTTGATGCTGTAAGTAGCACTAATCTGATCATCCGCAATGATTCTGAGCATTCTGTATTCAGCAGGAATGGTCTGTTTTTTCAGCCACGCCGTTACCTTGTGGCAATTCTCGCATTCCGGATCATAGAAGTAGAGTATCACCTTTTCATTCTGATAGTCAGTCAACTGATGCATTTTTCCATCTTCCAGCTTGAAGGAGAGGTTGGTAGCCTTGGTGCCTGGCAGGTTTTTCCGTGCCGCCTTCCACTTGAAGTCGATGCGTTCCTTTTCCGCTTCATCGAAGTAAGGCGACTTCTTCATTTCCGCCAGGAAGAAGCTATATACCCTGTCGTTTCTCATCGGCGACTGTGGGTCGTCGAAATAATGCTCTATCAGGCTCTCGAATTTCTCCTTGGCAGGCTTCTGTGCGTAAGCCTTGGCGGAGAAGGCGCTGATGCCTTTCTGGGCGATCTCGTCGTTGAAACGGGCGAGGATATCGATGAAGTTGACGAATCCCTGTTCTGTAATCTCCTCGTTTTTCAGTTGGGTAGTATCAGCAAACTGATAGTTGTCCCAGTAGTGCTCGCTGAGGTAGGTAGCGCGCTGTTCTACGCTGCGCAGCGTATCAGGCAGCGCAGGGTAGGGGAATGCATTCTGCGCGTGGGTATTCAGGCAGCATAACATGAGCATGCATGCGATAAGATAAGAGATATGTCTTGCTTTCATCATTTTATCATTTTATTATTTGTTGAATCTGTTATTCTTCTCCGGTAATTATATTTCCTCGCAAGCCACCATTTCCGCTCCGCGGTAGATGACCACCAGCTTGTGGAGCTTTGTAGTCTTTACTGCCTCTCTGACCATATCACTGTCCGCATAGCGAGAGATTTGAGCTGAAGCCTCCTCGAAGAGCTTTTTTACTTGCTCATCTGTGGTTTGGCTCTTGCAATATTTCAACTCGATGATATATGAATCTACCATGTCCTTGTAGATGTCACAGAGCGGAGAGAGGAAGATGTCGGCATAGCCGCCGTCATTGTCCAGCTCAGAGATAGGGCGATAGAACTTGTTCTGGCTCGTCATCGCCAAGGTGAAGCCATGCACGAAAGCCTCTCCCTTCTGCTTGTCTCGCTGGGAGGAGTACTTCTTCAGGCAGTCGGCGATATACTCAAAGTATGGCTTGAATTGTCCATCGTATGCCAGTTTGCTCTCCAGTTTACCCTTGCTATATCTATCATATACCAAGTCATTCTCCTTGTAGGTGTCGAGCAGGTAGGTGTACATCTGGTCACGTACCACCTCATTCGGGATGATGAACTTGGTCTCACCCTTGTATGTTCCGTCTATCGTCACCATGCCGAAATAGAACAGCAGGCTGAGGAAGTTGTCTGGGTCGTTGATTCGCTCGGCAGGGAAGTTCTCGTTGAGCGTGCCTATCACGAATCCCTGGGTCACCAACTGCTGGATGATGCTGGCATCGTGGGCGAACTCCTTGTCGTGGCGGATGAGCATTCGCATCTTGTCATAGTCGATGCGGATGTTGGTCTCTACCATCTTCTTAGGGATTTGGTATTCGCTTCTGATGTAATTATCTACGAAGTTGAGCACCATTACCGAGTTGTACATGGTGGCCTCACCATATCTATCCTCTGCAAAGCAATAGTTGTCGTACCAAGGCTTCATATCGTTGACGATGGCTTCCACATCGCTATCTACAGGAATGCTTCCCATCTTCTTATAATAAGTGAACATCTCGACTACATCCTTGGTAGAGAAGCCCAGCATCTCGTCGAACTCTGACTTTACGGAGATATTCCATCCCACATTATACCCACTTGTCACATCATCCAGGGTTACAGGACTGACACCCATCATGAAGATGCGCTCGAAGTTTCCCTTGAACTTCTTAAAGACATCACGATAGAAACCATCGGCATGAGTAATGGCATGATACACTTTCTCACCATGCTCATTGAGCACTACATTAGTAAAATTATCATACTCATCGATGATAAGATAAAGCTGAAAATGATTTGCCTTGGCTGCATCAAAGATTATCTGCATCTTATCAGCATACTGTGTCTTCGCCTTGATTTCCTGAACCTTCTTATCACCATAATATGCAGCATACTGCTCTGCAAAACTATCCAACTTGATACAGAGATAGGCGTTGAATCTTTCCTCCAAAACTTCTATCTTACCTGTAATCTGAGAAAAATCCAGAAACAGTACCTGGTAAATTCCTTGCAGGGATGTAGAATGCTGCCCTATCCACAAACTACCAAAGAGTTTTTCGAAACTCTCCTTCTGATTACAGTCATAGTAAGAGTAGAGCATACTAAGAAATATGCTCTTTCCAAAACGACGGGGACGGATGAAGAAGAGATTGCGAGGCTGCTTCTCCAGCTCTGGCAAAAACATCGTCTTATCGACATAATATAGATTCTGACTCATCACCGTGGCGAAATCAGATACTCCGTATGGTACTTGTTTTACTTGCTGTTTCATCATGCTATGAAATTTAACCAGTTTACATATGCAAAGTTACGGTTTTATTTTGAAACAACCAAAGTTTTCACTTCTTTTTATTCAAATAAAAAATCCCTGCCATAGGAAGCCTTTCCTACAGCAGGGATTTTTCTATTGGGAATCGTCAAGAATGACTTAACTATCAATTCTTAACTATTAACTATTTATACTCTCCCCAAGCCTTGATGTCGATATCCTCCAGCTTGGTGGTGCAGAATGCATAGATGAATGCACTCGCCAGACGGCTGTTGGTAATCAATGGCACGTTCAGGTCGATGGCAGCACGGCGAATCTTGTAACCATTGCTCAACTCGCTGCTGGTCAAGTTCTTCGGAATATTCACTACCATATCAATCTCGTGGTTGTGGAGCATCTCCAAAGCCTTAGGCGCACCGCCTTCAGCCTCCTCTGATGGCCAGAGCACACGGGTGTTCTCAATGCCGTTCTCGGTGAGGAACTTGCTACTACCACCGGTTGCATACAGCTTGTAACCATGCTTAACCAGCATCTGGGCAGCATCGAGCAAATCTACCTTCTGCTTGGCAGAACCTGTAGAAAGCAGGATGTTCTTGGCTGGAATGCGATGACCCACAGAAAGCATACTCTTCAAGAGGGCGGTAGATGTATCGTCGCCCAAGCAACCTACCTCACCCGTACTGCTCATATCAACACCCAATACTGGGTCTGCCTTCTGCAGACGGTTGAAGCTGAACTGAGATGCCTTGATACCTACATAGTCGAGATCGAAGAGGTTCTTGTGTGGCTTCTCTACTGGCAAACCGAGCATTACGCGGGTAGCCAACTCGATGAGGTTGATCTTCAATACCTTGCTTACGAATGGGAACGAACGGCTGGCACGAAGGTTACACTCGATAACGAGAATATCATTGTCACGAGCCATGAACTGGATGTTGAACGGACCGTTGATGTGCAACTCCTTGGCAATCTGACGACCTACTCGCTTCACACGACGAACTGTCTCAACATACAACTTCTGAGGAGGGAACTGGATGGTAGCATCGCCTGAGTGAACACCGGCAAACTCGATGTGCTCGGAAATCGCATAGGCAATCACCTCGCCATTCTTTGCCACTGCATCCATCTCAATCTCCTTGGCATGTTCGATAAACTTACTTACTACCACTGGGTGATCCTCACTCACATTGGCTGCCAACTGCAGGAATCGCTTCAGCTCTTCCTCGTTAGAACATACGTTCATCGCAGCACCAGAAAGCACGTAGCTAGGACGAACCAATACAGGGAAACCTACACGCTCGATGAAGTTGTCGATGTCCTCCATAGAGGTCAGGGCGCTCCACTCTGGCTGGTTGATGCCGTTGTTGGTCAACATCTGAGAGAACTTGGCACGGTCCTCAGCGTTATCGATGTCCTTGGCAGCAGTACCCAGGATTGGCACGTTCTGTGCATCGAGGTGCATAGCCAGGTTGTTTGGAATCTGACCACCGGTAGATACGATAACACCATGAGGCTGCTCCATCTCGATGATATCCATCACACGCTCGAAGGTCAACTCGTCGAAGTAGAGACGGTCGCACATATCGTAGTCGGTAGATACGGTCTCTGGGTTGTAGTTGATCATCACTGAGCGCCAGCCTTCCTTGCGGATGGTGTTCAATGCCTGAACGCCACACCAGTCGAACTCTACGGAAGAACCGATGCGGTAAGCTCCCGAACCGAGTACGATGATAGAACGGTGGTCGTTCTCGAAGGTGATGTCACTCTTCACGCCAGCGTAGGTTACATAGAGGTAGTTGGTCTGAGCAGGATACTCTGCTGCCAGGGTATCAATCTGCTTCACTACAGGCAGGATGCCATAGCTCTTGCGCTTGTTGCGAACCAGGAGGGCTGCCTTGTGCATGTTGCCCAACTCCTGCTCCAAGCCAACGGCACGGGCTACCTGGAAGTCGGTGAAACCATAAACCTTAGCAGAACGGAGCAGATCCTGACCGATGGTATTGATGTTGCACTTCTTCATCGCCTCGTCGATGTCGATGATGTGCTTCAACTTCTCCAGGAACCATTTGTCAATCTTGGTCAAGTCGTGAATCTGATCTACGGTATAGCCCTTGTGCATTGCCTTTGAAATCACGAACACACGCTTATCTGTTGGCTCGCGCAAAGCTGCATCGATATCATCGATTTCAAGCTCCTTGTTCTCTACGAAACCGTGCATGCCCTGACCAATCATACGAAGACCCTTCTGGATAGCCTCCTCGAAGTTGCGGCCGATGGCCATTACCTCACCTACTGACTTCATAGATGAACCCAACTCCTTATCTACGCCACGGAACTTAGACAAGTCCCAACGAGGAATCTTACAAACCACGTAGTCCAATGCTGGCTCGAAGAAAGCTGATGTGGTCTTGGTTACAGAGTTCTTCAACTCGAACAGACCGTAACCCATACCAAGCTTGGCTGCAACGAAAGCCAATGGATAACCGGTAGCCTTAGAAGCCAAGGCAGATGAACGGCTCAAGCGGGCATTCACCTCAATAACGCGATAGTCCTCGCTCTTAGGGTCGAAGGCATACTGCACGTTACACTCACCCACGATTCCGATGTGACGGATAATCTTGATGGCGAGGGCACGGAGCTTATGATACTCAGCATTGCTCAGGGTCTGAGATGGAGCGATGACGATACTCTCACCGGTATGGATGCCCAGTGGGTCGAAGTTCTCCATGTTACAAACTGTGATACAGTTGTCGTAACGGTCGCGAACCACCTCATACTCAATCTCTTTCCAGCCCTTCAAGCTCTTCTCTACCAATACCTGTGGAGAGAATGAGAAGGCCTTCTCTGCGAGCTTGTTCAGCTCCTCCTCGTTGTCAGCGAAACCAGAACCGAGTCCACCCAGTGCATAAGCAGCACGGATGATGACAGGATAACCGAGCTCGGCAGCAGCCTTGCGGGTCTGCTCGATGTTCTCGCAAGCCTCACTCTTGATGGTCTTCACGTTGATTTCATCCAGCTTCTCTACGAAGAGCTCACGGTCCTCAGTATCCATGATAGCCTGAACAGGAGTACCCAACACCTTGACATTATATTTCTCCAGGATGCCCTGGCGATAGAGTTCCACACCACAGTTGAGGGCAGTCTGACCACCGAAACTAAGGAGGATTCCGTCTGGCTTTTCCTTCTGGATGACACGCTCTACGAAGTAAGGCTGCACTGGCAGGAAGTAAATCTGGTCGGCAACACCTTCTGATGTCTGTACGGTTGCGATATTCGGGTTGATGAGCACAGTCTCGATACCTTCCTCGCGCAATGCCTTCAGGGCCTGCGAACCTGAGTAGTCGAACTCTCCTGCTTCACCGATCTTCAAGGCTCCAGAACCTAAGAGGAGCACCTTCTTTATATTTTCGTCTTTCATCTTTATTCCTAATTATTTAAGTGTTTCTACAAACTTATCAAACATGAACTCTGTATCCACAGGGCCTGAGCAAGCCTCTGGGTGGAACTGGCTTGAGAACCAAGGGTTCACCTTGTGGCGGATACCCTCGTTAGAGCCGTCATTCATATTTACAAAGAGTTCCTCCCAATCGTTGCCCAATGTCTTGGCATCAACGGCATAACCGTGGTTCTGAGAGGTGATGTAGCAATTGTTGGTTCCTACCATGCGCACTGGCTGGTTGTGTGAACGGTGACCATACTTCAACTTGTAGATAGTAGCACCGGCTGCCTTTGAAAGCAACTGGTTACCCATACAGATACCGCAGATAGGCTTGCGGCTCTGGCTGATCTGCTTGCGAATAATGTTTACTGCATCCTCACACATGTCTGGGTCGCCAGGACCATTGGCCAGGAACAGTCCGTCGAAATCCATATCGGTGTAATCGTAATTCCAAGGCACACGAATCACCTCTACGCCTCTGTTGATGAGGCAACGGATGATGTTTGCCTTCACACCGCAGTCAACGAGTACCACCTTCTTGCCGGCACCCTCGTTGTAACGGATAATCTCCTTGCAGCTCACCTGGTCAACGAAGTTTACACCCTCGTAGTTAGCCTCAGGGATGTTGTCTGGTTCATCATCAAAGAGAATCTTACCCATCATCACACCATGCTCACGAAGCACCTTAGTCAACTCACGGGTATCGATGCCTGTGATTCCTGGCACCTTTTCGCGCTTCAACCAGTCGGCAAGACTCTCCACTGCATTCCAGTGGCTGTACTGCTCGCTGTAATCATTCACGATGATGGCAGAAGCATAAATCTTGTCACTCTCCATAAAGGTTGGCAAACCATTCTCCTCGAAAGTAAATGGTGGCACACCATAGTTGCCCACGAGAGGGAATGTAAGTGTCATCAACTGACCGGCATAAGAAGGGTCGGTCAAACTCTCTGGATATCCCATCATGGCTGTGTTGAACACAACCTCGCCCGCTACAGGAGCGTCATATCCAAAAGATTTGCCATGGAACTTGGTTCCATCGCTCAAAACTAAGGTTACTTTTTTCATATCTGACATTTGATTCTTTTATTTCATACTTATAAGAGCAAATGAATTCTTCACTCTTCGTTCTTCTCTATTCACTTATTTATGATAAACGTTTTCGATGTAGTTTACAAACGACTGGTTGCAGAGCTTCGTGCCGCCTGGGGTTGGATAATGACCGGTGAAATACCAGTCGCCCTTGTGGTTTGGAATCGCCTCGCGCAAGCCCTCGATGCTCTGGAATACGAGCTGGATAGGAGTAGTCATGCCCTCTGGGCGAAGCATCTCTACTATCTTCTCGTTGATTTCCTCGGTGCTGAATGGCTTGTAGATGGAGCGTACCGGATTGATCTGCTCCTCCTTTGGCTTTGCCAATTCTGCCTTGCAAGCCTCATAGGTCTGCTCGATAAGGTCTTCCATCTTGCGCTCTTTCAAAAGCTGGATGGCAGCACGGAACACGCAGAACTCTTCCAGTCTTGCCATATCGATACCGTAATAATCCGGATAACGAATCTGAGGGGCACTGGAAACCACTACGATCTTCTTAGGATGCAGACGGTCGAGGATGCGGAGGATGCTCTCCTTCAGGGTAGTACCACGCACGATACTGTCGTCGATGATAACGAGGTTATCCACATTCGGCTCGATGCTTCCGTAGGTTACATCGTAAACGTGGCTAGCCAGGTCGTTGCGGCTGTTGCCCTCGGTGATGAAGGTACGGAGCTTGATATCCTTCCATGCTATCTTCTCCGAACGGACGAAATCGCCGAGAATATCGTATAATTCTTCCTTAGATGGAATATGGTCGAGATTGGCAATCTGTTCTATCTTGCTTTCGTTGAGATACTTCTTGAAACCGCTCAACATACCATAGTAAGCCACCTCGGCTGTGTTCGGGATGTAGCTGAACACGGTGTGATCTACATCGTAATCCACTGCCTTCAGGATAGGCTGGGTCAACTGCTCGCCCAACTGCTTACGCTCCTGGTAGATATCCTTGTCGGAACCACGACTGAAGTAGATGCGCTCGAATGAGCAGGCTGAATCGCCCTTCTGCTCCATGATGCGCTCGATGCTGCACTCTCCGTTCTTCTTCACGAGAAGCGCCGTGCCCGGCATCAGTTCCTGCACTTCCTCTGCCTCCAGGTCAAAGGTGGTCTGGAGTACAGGGCGCTCGCTGGCTACTACCACGATTTCATCGTTCTTGTAATAGAAAGCAGGACGGATGCCCCAAGGGTCGCGCATAGAGAACATCTCGCCCGAACCGGTGATACCGCAAACCACATAACCGCCATCAAAGTTCTTCATCGTGGTCTTGAGTACATTGCTCATCTTCACGTGGTCTTCTATATAGTTGGTGATATCGGTATTCTGCATCTCCATCGCCTTTGCAGCTACGAAGTTGCGCTCCACCTCTCTGTCCAGACGGTGCCCCATCAGTTCGAGCATGATGTAGGTGTCGCTGTAGATGCGTGGACTCTGACCCTGCCTGGTCAGTTCCTGGAAGATTTCATCTACGTTGGTCATGTTGAAGTTGCCGCAAAGACAGAGGTTCTTCGCCTTCCAATTGTTGCGGCGCAGGAATGGGTGCACATACTGGATGCCACTCTTTCCGGTGGTACTGTAGCGCAGGTGTCCCATGTAGAGTTCGCCAGCGAAAGGCAGTTCTTCTTGGGCAAACTTAGCATCAGCAAGCTGCTCGGGAGTCAAGTTCTTGAAGTTGGCGTTTGCCTTGCCGAAGATTTCGGTCACGGCGTTCTTGCCCTCCGCACGCTCACGAAACATATACTCATGTCCTGGCTTTCCGCCCAGTTTGACACAAGCCATACCAGCACCCTCCTGTCCACGGTTGTGCTGCTTCTCCATCATCAGATAGAGTTTGTTGAGTGCGTACATCCAAGTACCGTACTTCTGCTGGTAATACTCCAGTGGCTTGAGCAATCTGATCATTGCCACGCCACACTCATGTTTCAATGGTTCCATCTCTCTATTATCCTTATCTTATTTAGTTAAATTTGAATATACCTATCCGAGGGATCCCCCTCCAAAAAAAGGGAAACGTCAAGAAATGACGAATCCCTTTATATATTATTCTACAGTAACAGACTTGGCCAAGTTTCTAGGTTGGTCAACGTCCTTGCCCTTACATACAGCTACATGGTAAGCCAAGAGCTGCAAAGGAATGGTAGCCAATAATGGCTCCAAGCACTCCAAGGTCTCAGGGAGTTCAATCACTTCGTCGGCAATCTTGGAAATGGTTTCATCGCCCTTGCTGACAATAGCAATAACACGACCCTGACGGGCTTTAATCTCCTGGATATTAGACAATACCTTCTCGTACATGAAGTTGTGGGTAGCAATAACTACCACTGGCATATCGCTGTCAATCAACGCGATAGGGCCATGCTTCATCTCCGCTGCAGGATAACCCTCAGCGTGGATGTAGCTAATCTCCTTCAACTTCAATGCACCCTCCAGGGCTACAGGATATTGGAATCCGCGACCCAGATAGATGAAATTGCGAGCGTATGTAAACGTACGGCTCAAGTCAGCTATCTTATTGTTGAGCTTCAACACTTCCTTCATCTTGGCAGGAATGTTCCAAAGCTGTTCTGTAATCTTCTGATATTCGTTTTCACTGATGGTACCCTTCTCCTTACCGATGGCAAGTGCCAGGAGGATAAGGACGGTAACCTGACCAGTGAACGCCTTGGTAGAGGCAACACCAATCTCCGGACCTACGTGAATATAGGTACCCGTATCTGTCTCTCGTGCGATGGAAGAACCGATGGAGTTACAGATACCATAGATAAACGCACCGCTCTCCTTGGCAAGCTTGATGGCAGCCAGGGTATCAGCGGTTTCACCACTTTGGGAAATGGCGATGACAACATCGTCCTTCGTTACCACAGGATTGCGATAACGGAACTCTGATGCATATTCCACTTCCACAGGGATGCGGCAATAGTTCTCTATCATCTGCTTGCCGATAAGTCCGGCATGCCATGATGTACCACAAGCCACGATGATGATTCGCTTGGCATTGAGAAGCTGCTGGCGATGGTCGGTAATGGAGCTGAGCACGACACCCATCTCAGTCTCCTTCTTACTGGTTGTATCGTCGCCATCAGTCATTACGCGAGTTTCCACTGTGCGGCTAACTACACGGCCACGCATACAGTTACGAAGGCACTCTGGCTGCTCAAAAATTTCCTTCAACATAAAGTGAGGGAAACCGCCCTTCTCTATCTGACCGAGATCAATGTCTACGGTCTGTACCTCAGGGTTGAGTTTAACGTTCTGGATGTTCACCACCTGCAATTCCTCACCGAGGCGCATCACAGCGATGTTACCATCCTCCAGATAAACCACCTTATCAGTATATTCGATGATAGGGCTGGCATCAGAACCGAGATAAAACTCTCCATCCTTTCCGATACCTACAACCAATGGACTCTGTTTACGGGCAGCAATGATCTGATTAGGGTTACGCTTATCAAGAATAGCGATAGCGTAGGCTCCGATTACCTGACGGAGAGCCACCTGAACGGCAGTCAGCAAGTCGAGATTTTTCTTTATCTGAATATATTCAATCAGCTGAACGAGAACCTCAGTATCCGTCTCGCTCTTAAACTCTACTCCCTTAGCAATGAGATTCTTCTTGATATCGGCATAGTTTTCTATGATTCCATTATGAATCATGGCAAGGTTCTTGCTAGAGGAATAATGCGGGTGAGCATTCACAGCCGAAGGCTCTCCATGGGTAGCCCAACGGGTATGAGCAATTCCTACATGTCCTGAAATATCCTTGTCTGCACAGAACGCTTCCAAATCTGCCACCTTACCCTTTGCCTTATATACGTTCAAAGAGCCGTCATTGCCAATAAGGGCTACACCCGCAGAATCGTATCCGCGGTATTCCAGACGCTTCAAGCCCTTGATGAGGGCAGGATAAGCGTCTCCCTTACCTAAATATCCTACTATGCCACACATACTTATATATATTTATGTTGTATTTTCGTTTGTTATACCTGACCTTTTATCCTTTGCTGTTATCGCAAGATGTTGACAACCAATGATGCAACTGATGTTAAAATACTTACAGCAGAGAACCAGAGAGATGTGGCAGAACCAATAGAAGAATTCTGTGCCTTCACCTTGTTAGGCTCTACATAAACAACATCATTCTGCTGCAGATAGAAATAAGGAGAGTTGATAATGTTAGCATCATTCAAGTTAAGAT
>ERZ506995.776-NODE-776-length-11646-cov-4.374946_pt1 | contig 11646 bp, 8 predicted proteins | sample MGYA00512883_ERZ506995 | MGnify/ENA metagenome assembly ERZ506995
GCAAGCGGAACACAAAATATTTACAAATCCCTGCCGGCCGGATGCGGCAAATCTCATTTCTCCGCGACTGGCACTTGCAAAAAGGCGAAAAAAATGATATGATTTTATATTGAGATAGTATCTGGAGGATTTCCTACATGAACACCAAAACCACCGTCATTTCTCAGGCCGAACTGGACGCCCAGTTCGCCTGCTGTGATAAGATCGCCGCCTACTGGCAGACAAAGGGACGCACCCCCACCGCCTACGTGGAGACCTATGGCTGCCAGCAGAACGAGGCCGATTCCGAAAAGCTGCGGGGCTTCCTCGCCCAGTGCGGCTACGCCATCGTCGGCAGCGCCGAGGGCGCGGATGTGGTCATCATGAACACCTGCGCCATCCGGGAGCACGCCGAGCAGCGGGTCTTCGGCAATCTGGGCGCACTGACCCACACCAAGCGCCGCCACCCGGAGCAGAAAATCTTCCTGTGCGGCTGCATGGCGGGAGAAACCAAGGTCTCCGACCGCGTCAAGCACAGCTACCCCCACGTGGACGGCGTGTTTTCCACCCACCATCTGTGGCAGTTTCCGCAAATCCTGTGGAACGTCCTCAGCGGGAAAAAGCGGCAGTTCTTTATTGAAGACGAACCCGGCTCCATCGCCGAGGGCATTCCGCAAGTCCGGGATTCCAAGCTGAAAGCATGGGTATCCATCATGTACGGCTGCAACAATTTCTGCACCTACTGCATTGTCCCCTACGTCCGTGGGCGGGAGCGCAGCCGTCAGCCGGAGGACATTCTCGCCGAGTGCCGGGCGCTGATTGAGGGCGGCACGAAGGAAATCACCCTTCTTGGGCAGAACGTCAACTCCTATGGCAAGGATTTGAGCTGCGGCATGGATTTTGCCGACCTGCTGGCCGCCATTGCCCAGATTCCGGGGGATTTTCTCATCCGCTTCATGACAAGCCACCCCAGAGACGCCAGCGAGAAGCTCTTCGACACCATGGCGCGCTATCCCAAAATCGCGAAGCAGCTGCATCTCCCCTTCCAGTCCGGCTCCTCCCGTGTGCTGAAGGCCATGAACCGCCACTATGACCGGGAGACCTATCTGCAAAAGGTGAACTACGCCAAAAAGGTCATGCCCGAGCTGGTGCTGACCAGCGACGTGATCGTGGGCTTCCCCGGAGAAACCGAGGAAGAATTTGAAGAAACCATCAGCCTGATTCAGTCCGTGCATTACGACAGTCTGTTCACCTTCATCTTCTCCCCCCGCCCCGGCACCCCCGCCGCGAAAATGGACGATCCCACCCCGAAGGAAGAGAAAAACCGCCGCTTCGACCGGCTCTGCGCGGTGCAGAACGCCATTTCCGAGGAAATCCACAATTCCTACATCGACAAAACCCTCCGCTGTCTTGTGGACGGCAAAGACAAAGACCTTCTCACCGCCCGCACCGAAGGCGGACGCTTGGTGCGCTTCCCCGGCTGTGACGACATGATCGGCACCTATCAGGACATCACCATCACCGCCGCCACCACATGGAGCCTGAGCGGAAAAGCGGCGGATATCTGCTGAAAAACATAGAACAGGACGGAATCAACATATGGCACAGGCAACGAATGAACTGACCCCCATGCGGCGGCAATATCAGCAGATCAAGGACCAGCACAAGGACTGCATCCTGATGTTCCGGCTGGGCGACTTTTACGAGATGTTTGACGAGGACGCCAAGCTGACGGCCCGGGAGCTGGATCTCACCCTGACCACCCGTGACCGGGGCAAGCCCAAGGAGGAACAGACGCCCATGTGCGGCGTCCCCTACCACAGCGTGGACTCCTACATCGCCCGGCTGGTGCAGAAGGGCTACAAGGTCGCCATCTGCGAACAGATGGAAGACCCGGCCACCGCCAAGGGACTGGTGCAGCGGGACATCACCCGCATCATCACCCCCGGCACCGTCACCGAAAGCTGTATGCTGGACGAGAACAAAAACAACTACATCGGCTGCATCTACGGCGAAAGCGGAAAATTCGGCCTTGCCTTCTGCGACGTTTCCACCGGTGCGTTCTTCACCACGGTCTGCTCCGACGCCCAGAACGTGGCCTCCGAGCTTGGCCGCTTTGCCCCCAGTGAAATCCTCCGCTACGGTGCCAATGTGGACTGCGAGGTCATTGACGACGCCGTTTTCCGCCGCCTGAATTGCTGTGTCAGCGAGGGAAAGCAGGAGCTGTTCGCTCTGGAAAGTGCGGAAGCACTGCTGGAAAATCACTTCCATGCCACCCTTTCCCAGATGGGCATTGCGGGAATGCCCGCCGCCGTCATTGCCAGCGGCGCACTGCTGCAAACCCTGCTGACCCTGCAAAAAAACGACCTTGCCCACATCCGGGAGCTGCAATATTACACCACCGGCCGGTTCATGGAGCTGGATTTGGATGCCCGGCGGAATCTGGAACTGACGGAGACCATGCGCTCCAAGGAAAAGCGGGGAACGCTTCTGTGGGTACTGGACAAGACCCACACCGCCATGGGCGGGCGGATGCTCCGCTCATGGCTGGAAAAGCCCCTGCTTGACCCGGTGGAGATCACCCGCCGCCACGGCGCGGTGGAGGAGCTGACGGACAACGTCATCGTCCGGGGCGAGCTGGAAGAAGCGCTGCGGGACGTCACCGACTTAGAGCGGGTACAGACCCGCATCGTCACCGGCACCGTCAACTGCCGGGATTTGCTGGGACTTGCCCGTGGCTTCCGGGCGCTGCCCGACGTAAAGGCGCAGCTGCAAAAATGCGATTCTCCCCTGCTCAAGAAGCTGGAAGCGGCCATCGACCCTCTGACGGACTGCGCCGACCGCATTGAAAACACGCTGGTGGACGATCCTCCCCTGACCATCCGGGAGGGCGGCATCATCCGCAAGGGCGCCAGCGAGGAAGCCGACCGTCTGCGGGACATCATGGAGGGCGGCAGCGGCACCATTGCCGCCATTGAAGCGTCAGAACGGGAAAAAACCGGCATCCGCACTCTGAAGGTCGGCTTCAACCGGGTATTCGGTTATTATATTGAGGTGTCCAAGTCCTTTATCGATCAGGTGCCCGCGAATTACATTCGCAAGCAGACCCTCGCCAACTGCGAGCGCTACATCACCCAGGAGCTGAAAGAGCTGGAAAATCAGGTGCTTACCGCCAAAGACCGGCTCACCGCGCTGGAATACCAGATCTTCACCCAGCTTCGGGAATACCTTGCCAAGCAGGCCGCCCGGGTGCAGCAGACCGCCGCCGCCGTGGCCGCCGCGGACACGCTGTGCAGTCTCGCCGCCGTGGCTGTGCAGCGGGGCTACTGCCGCCCGGAAATCACGCTGGGGCGGGAAATTACCATTGAAAACGGCCGCCACCCCGTGGTGGAGGCCATGCTGAAGGACTCCCTGTTCGTCCCCAACGACACCCACTTGGGCGCTGAGGACAATCAGGTGTCCATCATCACCGGCCCCAACATGGCGGGCAAATCCACCTATATGCGTCAGGTGGCGCTGATCGTGCTGATGGCGCAGATGGGCTCCTTCGTCCCCGCCCGCAGCGCGAAAATCGGGCTGGTCGATCGGGTGTTTACCCGCATCGGCGCCAGCGACGATCTGGCTTCCGGACAGTCCACCTTCATGGTGGAGATGGCGGAGGTCGCCACCATTCTGAAATACGCCACTTCCCGCAGTCTGCTGATTCTGGACGAGATCGGCCGGGGCACCTCCACCTATGACGGCATGGCCATCGCCCGCGCCGTTCTGGAATACGCCGCCAATCCCAAGCGTCTGGGGGCAAAAACCCTGTTTGCCACCCACTATCACGAGCTTTCCACGCTGGAAGACAAGCTGCCCAATGTGAAAAATTACAACATTGCGGTAAAAAAGCGGGGAGAACAGATGATTTTCCTGCGGAAGATCGTCCCCGGCGCAACGGACGACAGCTACGGCATCGAGGTCGCCAAACTGGCGGGCATCCCCGCCCCGGTGATCACCCGCGCAAGGGAAATTCTCGCCGAGCTGGAAAGTGAGGGCGTCGTGACCGCTCCTGCGGCACAGAAAGAGCCGGAAGATCAGGTCAGCATGATGGATCTGACCTCCCAGCAGGTGGTTGCCGCTCTCAGCGCCATTTCCGTGGAGACCCTGACTCCCATCGAAGCCATGAACGAGCTGTACAAACTGAAGAAAATGTTGGATTAAGCTATGAAACGAAATCGCAGTCTCTCCGCCTGTCCCACCGCCCAGGAATCCGTCGCCGGCGGCGTCTACTTTATTTTCCAATGGTTGCTGCTATCCTTAATTCTGCAAATGGTCAACGATCAGCTATCTCAACCGCTGACGGATGCAGAGCTGAACTTTACCTACTATCTTATCAATTTTCTGGCAACAATTCTGATCTACCATGAATTCTTGGGGCGCAGCGCCCGGCAGGCGACCCAGCACCTAGCGTACTTCTGTCAGGCGGTCGTTCTGGGGCTTGCCGCCTACTACGCCTGCAATTTCCTGACCCTGCGGCTGATAAGGCTGCTGGTTCCCGGTTTTACCAACTACAATGATGCCGTTATCTCCGCCATGAGCCGGAGTGGACGCTATCTTATGGTCGTCAGTACCGTGATTCTGGTTCCGCCTGCCGAGGAATGCGTCTTCCGGGGGCTGATCTTCCGCAATCTCTACGGAAAATCCCGGTGGGTAGCCTACGTTGTCTCTATTCTCGCCTTTGCCGCCATCCATGTTCTGGGCTTCATCGGAAAATACTCCGCGCTGGAGCTGGTCATGGCGGTGCTGCAATACCTCCCGGCGGGACTTTCCCTCGCCTGGGCGTATACCAAAAGCGACACCATTTTCGCGCCGATTATCATTCATGCCTGTATCAATCTGGTCGCCATCGGCGGCCTGAGGTGAATCTATTATGCCGAAAATCATTCAGTTATCCCCCCATATCGCCAATCTGATCGCCGCCGGTGAGGTGGTGGAGCGCCCCGCATCGGTGGTCAAGGAGCTTTTGGAAAACTCCATCGACGCCGGTGCAACGCAGGTCACCGTCAGCATTGAATCCGGCGGTGTAAAGCTGATCGAGATCAGCGATAACGGCACCGGCATTGATGCCGAGTATATCCCGACAGCCTTCATCCGCCACGCCACCAGCAAAATTGAAAAGCCGGATGACCTGAACAGCATCCATACACTGGGCTTCCGCGGCGAGGCACTGGCCTCTATTGCCAGCGTAGCGCGGGTAGAGCTGCTCACCCGCACCGAGGTGGACGAGTTTGCCACCTGCTACCGCATCGCCGGCGGCGAGGAGCAGGGCAGGGAGCCTGCCGCCCGTGCTGTGGGCACCACCATCCGGGTGCAGGACCTGTTCTACAATACCCCCGCCCGCATGAAGTTCCTCAAAAAGGACTCCAGCGAGGGCACCTTTGTGGCAGATAACGTAGGTCATGTGGCGCTCAGCCACCCGGAGGTCAGTGTCAAGTTCATCCGGGAAGGCAAGCTGCAATACGTCACCCCCGGCGATGGTCAGCTGCGCAGCGCCGCCTACGCGGTGCTGGGGCGGGAGTTCAGCCGCGACCTCATTGAGGTGCACTCCGAGGAGGGGCTGTACCGGGTCACCGGTCTGATCACCCCGCCCAAGAGCTGCCGCGCCAGCCGCAGTATGCAGCATTTCTACATCAATGGCCGCTATGTGCGCAACCGCACCATCATGGCGGGCATGGAAATGGCCTTTAAAGGCACGACCATGCAGGGCAAGTTCCCGGGCGGCATCCTGCTGCTGGAAATGCCCACCGACCTTGTGGACGTCAATGTCCACCCTGCAAAGATCGAAGCCCGCTTTGCCCGGGAAAATGACGTGTTCGATGTCATCTATCATGCGGTCAAGCTGGCACTGGCACAGCCCGGCACCGGGGAGCGCCGCTTTACCTTTGAAGCAGACGAAAAAGAGAAAACCGAAAAAGGAAACGATACTCAGAGAAAAAATGCTGTAAAGAATAATCACTTTACAGGACTTTCCGCCGTCATTCCGGGTCAGGCGACTCCCGGCACACTGCCTGCGCAGCATTGGCAGGCATCCGCGCCGCAGCGCTTCGCCGATGCACCGGTGAAAACCCCTGCTTTTACGGCAGATAACCCGCCGGTACAGTCCGCACAGCCTGCTCGCGCAGCGGCTGCGCCCTCGTGGCGGCAGTCTGGCCCTGCAGAGGATATTCTGGACCCGGTGGTCACCCTCCACAGCCCGGAAAAACTGGATGCAACCGAAGTCCAGCCCGCACCGCAGCCCTTCCGGGCAGCAGCTGCTGAGACACAGCTGGATGTGCACCCGGAGACGGACACCGCAACCGACCCGCCGCTGGATCACATGGCGGCATGGAACACCATGCCCGCCGCCCCGGAGATCGAAGCTGCAACGGCACCCTATCAGCCGGAGGAGTCCGCGCAGCCGGAACAGCTGGGCTTTGATGTGCCGCGGGGGGAAGAACCGCTGCGCTATGTGGGCGAAGTATTCCGCACCTATATTCTTGCCGAGCGGGGAGACGAGCTGTGTCTGATCGATAAGCACGCCGCCCACGAGCGTCAGCTGTACGAAAAGCTTGCCGCCAACTACGGCAATGTGCCCAGCCAGCTGCTGCTGCAGCCCGCCGCCATCGACCTTTCCGCAGAGGAAAAGCAGGCGCTGCTGGAAAACCTCCCCCTGCTGGAAAACGCCGGGCTGGACGTGGCCGACTTTGGCGGCAGCACCGTGCTGCTGCGCGCCGTGCCTGCGGACGTAGAACCGCAAAATGCCGAGGACCTATTGGTAGAGATCGCCGACCGCTTGCTCAAGGGCAGCCGGGATGCGCTGAACGAGCACACCGAGTGGGTGCTGCACTCCATCTCCTGTCGCGCCGCCATCAAGGCAGGGGACAAGTCCTCTCCGCAGGAGCTGATGGCACTGGCCGAGAAGATCCTCTCCGGCGAGGTGCCGCCCTTCTGCCCCCATGGCCGTCCCTGCGTGCTCAAGCTTACCCGAAAGGAGTTGGAAAAGCAGTTTGGACGCATCGTGTAATGCAAAAGCTGCCGTGGTGGCTGTGGTAGGCCCCACCGCCACCGGCAAGACCGCGCTGGGCGTTGCGCTGGCGCAGCAGTTTTCCGGCGAGGTCATCAGCGCCGACTCCATGCAGATCTACAAAGGTCTGGATGTGGGCACCGCCAAGGTCACCCCGCAGGAGACCTGCGGCATTCCGCACCACGGCGTGGACATCCTCACCCCGGAAAAGACCTTCAGCGTGGCGGATTTTACCGCGCTGGCAGGGGAGTATATTCAGGATATCACAGGCCGGGGGCATCTGCCGCTGCTGGTAGGCGGCACCGGATTGTATGTGCAGAGCCTTTTGTACGGCGTGCGCTTTACCGCCGAAAAAGCCCCGGACGGCCTGCGTGAGCAGCTGACCGCAGAACTGGAAGCCATCGGCCCGGAGGCCATGTACGCAAAACTGCAAGCCGTGGACCCGGAAGCCGCCGCTGCCATCCACCCTAATAATAAGGTGCGTGTGCTGCGGGCGCTGGAGCACTACCGTGCCACCGGCAAGCGTCTCAGCGAACAAAAGGCCGATTCGCTGCCGCCGGTGCGCCCCTACCGCAGCCTTGTGCTGGGGCTGGATTTCCCGGAGCGTGCAGCGCTGTACCGCCGCATTGACCTGCGAGTGGATAAAATGCTGGAGGCCGGGCTTTTAGCCGAAGCGGAATACGTCTGGCGCAACCGCGAAGCCTTCCGCACCGCCGCACAGGCCATCGGCTATAAAGAATTTTTCCCGTATTTCGAACAGACCGCCGCGCTGGATGCCTGCACCGAAAAGCTCAAACAGGCCTCCCGCAACTACGCCAAGCGCCAGCTGACATGGTTCCGCCACATGGACGGGGTCACATGGCTGGACGCCGGAGCGGCAGACGTGCGGCAGACTGCCTTGCGTCTGACCCAAGACTTTTTATCGAAAGGATGATCCCTATGCCGGAAACCCCTCAGGAACCGCGCCACAAGCTCTCTGCGCTTACCACGCTGGCGGTCGTGCTGGCCACCTTTTTGCTGGCGGCGGCAGCGTATGTCTGCTGGCAGGCGGCGCACATCCTTTTCCCCCAGAACGTCTACGAAACGGCTCTGCCTATCACCATCTCCGATACCATTGAAGCGGACGGCGTGCTGCTGTTTGACGAAACCTGCATTTCCGGCAGCGGCAATCTGGGCTACCTTGTCTCGGACGGCGAGCGGGTGTCGGCAGGCACTGCCGTTGCAGAGCTGTACACCGATGCCAATCAGGCAGTGTTGCGCCAGCAGCTGACCCAGCTCACCAGCCAGATCGACCTGTTGCAGCGCTCCCAGAACACCGCAGCCACCCAGCTGGACGGCTTACTCAAGGAGCGCTCCGGCGCACTGTACGATCTGCTGGATGCGCTGGACACAGACCGCTACAGCGATGTGGACAGCAGCGCCGATGCTTACCTGTTGGCGCAGAACAAGCTGTGGATCACCACCGGCGATACCGCCGGCTTTGCGGATCAGATCGCGCTGCTTGCCCAGCAGGCACAGACCGTGCAGGCCCAGCTGGGCAACCCCACTCAGATCACCGCCCCCACCACCGGCTACTTTGTCCGGGCTGCCAGCAGCGGACGGCTGAATGCCGGTGCTGCGGACATTCTGGCACAGAGCCCGGAGCAGCTCAAAGCCTATCTGGACTCCGACCCCGAGATGCCGCTGGACGGCTGCGTGGGCAAGCTGGTAGCCGGGTTCAGCTGGCAGTACGCCGGGGTGTGCTCCGCAAAGCAGGCCGAAAAACTGCTGGGCTCGGACGGTAAGCCCCTGCGCACGGCAGTGGAGATCAGCTTTCCCGGCCAGAGCGATGCCGCTCTGCGCGCCACCGTCACCGAGGTGACCATTGACGCAGAAAAGGATATTGCCCGCTTTGTGCTGCGCTGCAACTCCATCAACGGCGATGTGCTGTGCCTCAACCACGCCCGCGCCCGTATCAGCACCAGCGAGAGCACCGGTCTGCGGGTGCCTGCCGCAGCAGTGCACTACCTGAAAGAGGACGGCACCGAGGCCGAAACGCAGGGTGAAAACTACATCCCCGGCGTGTATGTCAAATACGGCAACATCGCCCGCTTCTGCAAGATCGACCCCGTGGATGCCGACCATCCGCTGGTCACGGAAGGGGATTACATCCTTGTTTTGCCCAAGGGAACGGACGGTTCCGTCAGTCAGGTAAGGCTTTATGACGAAATAATCGTCTCGGGACAAAATTTATATGACGGAAAACTTTTGTAGTTATTGACATCTGCTGAAAAAAATCAGATAATAGTAAAAGCTATTTGCATTCTTTTTGCAAAGAACGCCAGGCAGCCGGGCGCTGCCCGAATGAAAGGAGCAGATAATTATGTCTTTGCTGGATAGCATTAAAAAGGGCCTGATGGGCGAAGGGGACGAGTACGAGGATCAGTACATCGATGACGGCCCCCAGATGGTGAACAACAACAACAGCGGCGTTGGCATCGGGATGGATGAAGAGACCGAAGAGCCTGCCGAGGGCACCAGCAAAAAGAACAAGGTGGTCAACATCCATGCTACCACCCAGCTCAAGGTGGTTCTGGTCAAGCCCGAGCGGTTCGAGGATGCCAGTACCATTGCCGACCATCTGAACAACAAGCGTACCGTGGTGCTGAATCTGGAGTCCACCAACAAGGAGGTCTCCCGCCGTCTGGTAGACTTTTTGTCCGGCGTGGCCTATGCCAACAATGGCCAGATCAAGCGCGTAGCCAACAGCACCTTTATCATTACCCCGTACAACGTGGATATCATGGGCGATCTGCTGGACGAGCTGGAGAACAATGGCGCATTCTATTGATCCGGCAGCCGGTGCGGTGCGCGGCTTTGTGCCCGCCCGCAATGATGAGGAACGCTACCTCATGCGGCATATCGAGGATCTTGCCGACGCGGCTTTTTCCCGCGGCATAGCCCGGTACTCTGCATTCCTCAGCGACCGCGAGCAGGATCTTGCCCGGGCGGCACTGGGACGTGCCGGTGTGAGGGATGGCTGGCGTTTTGACGGCGGCTGGCCCGAGGCTGAGCGCCGGGTGCTCTGTCTGGAGCCAGAGTACAGCTACGGCGAGTGTCCGGTGCGCTGCGTACAGCTGCAATGCCGGGCACTGCCCGGTGCGGCGCTTCCGGCGCACAAGGACTATCTGGGCAGCCTGATGGGGCTTGCCCTCAAGCGCGAGGCGCTGGGGGATATCCTGTTGCCTGCCGATGTGCCGGGCACGGCCTATGTGTTCGCGCTGGAACCGGCGGCAAAACTCATCTGCCGGGAGCTGTGTCAGGCGGGACGCACCGAGGTGTCCACCCGTCTATTGGAGCTGGAAGAGATCCCGGCTTTCCCGGCACCGGAGCGGCAGCTGCTCACCGCTACTGTGTCCTCCCTGCGGCTGGACGCGGTGCTTTCTGCTATGCTGCACGTCAGCCGCGGCACCGCTGCGGAGCTGATCGAGGCGGGCAGGGTAGAGATCAACCATCTGCCGGTAGAAAAGCCCCATGCCCCCGTATACGAGCAGGATGTGCTCACTGTGCGCGGCAAGGGCCGCTTCCGGCTGACTGCATTGCCCGGGAAAAGTAAAAAAGATCGTTCGATCATTGAGTTCTTTCAATATTAAAAGCTATGGGAGGAAATGACTATGCTGACTCCGCAGGATGTCCGCTCTGTACAATTTGAAAAAAACCTCCGCGGCTACCGTACAGAGGACGTGGATCGTTTTCTGGACAAGGTCGAGGAGCAGCTGCAGCAGAACGATGCGCAGGCAGAGCAGCTGCGCAAGCAGATCGCTGATCTGACCGCAGAGAACCAGAAGCTCAAGGGCGAGCTGCAAAGCTTTGAGGCTGACGGCGATATGCTCAAGAGCGCACTGATCAACGCCCAGCGCATGGGCGAAAACGTGATCCGCGAAGCAAACCAGAAGGCCGAGGAGATCATCCACCGTGCAAACCTGCGGGGCGATGATATCATCCGCGACGCCAACGAGCTGCTGCAAAAGGCAAGCGACCGCGCAGACGAGATCGAGAACGAGGCCAACGAGAAGCGTCTGGCTGAGGAGCGGGAGTACGACCGCGTCCGTCTGGAGGTCACCCGCTTCAAGGCGGATGTGCTCAATTTGTACCGCAGCCACGTGGAGTCTTTGAGCCGTCTGCCGGAGTTCCAGAAGGAAACCAAGGATGCTGAAAAGGACGCCCCCGCACAGGACGCAGAGCCTGCGCAGGAAGCTGCCGAAGAGCAGCCCGCTGCACAGCCCGAGACTGCCCCCGCAGCCGATGCCGCAGCAGCCCCGGCACAGCAGCCTGCCGAGCCGACCGAAACCACCGAACCTGCCGCCCCTGCCGATGACGACAAGGCGGCTGACAGCAGCGAGGATTTCTGGGCAAAGGACGAAAGCCAGCTCAAGCTGGACCCGCCTCCTGCTGATATGAAGCCGGACGAGCCGGACTACGACGCTTTTCAGGGCGTAAAGTTCAGCGAGTAAGGCACCCAACGCAAAATAGAGGAGAGTGTAAACCATTGGCTAAGAACAAATCGCAGTACGACAGCACGTTGAATCTGCCCAAGACCCTGTTTGAGATGCGCGCCGGTCTGCCCAAAAAGGAACCGGTCA
>ERZ506995.779-NODE-779-length-11579-cov-5.251302_pt1 | contig 11579 bp, 7 predicted proteins | sample MGYA00512883_ERZ506995 | MGnify/ENA metagenome assembly ERZ506995
CATAGTTTTCTCCTCCAGAACTCACCGTTTCTTGGGACAGAAGTCATTAAAAAAATAACACGGACAAATTGAATTTGTCCGGACAAATTGTCCGGCAGCTCATAACACGCTGATTATTGCTCAGTTACAAGCACACGGACAAACAAGCCGGACAAATTCAATTTGTCCGTGTTTTATTTTTCAACCGAAAACCGGATATAGGTTCTATCATCGAAGCTCTTATTGCCCTCTACGATGCCCTTGGTGGCGATAAAGGAATGGATGTTCTGAGGGTCGTTGGCAATCTGCTCTGCCAATGCCGCCTCGCTCGCTGCCAAGGTTGGCTCCAGGAACGGATAGCCATCGCTCGCCAATACTACTTCATTGGGCGATGAAACAGGCCTAGAAGGCTCTTGAAAGTATGTTTCAGTGCTGTTTGAAGCAGGCTTCATCTTCAACGCTACAACCTTCACTCCCTCCCGATAGATAGGAAATCCATCGATAACCGTATAGGTCTGGTTCTGCCCGGAAAGCATCGCCTCGATCAATAATGGCTCTATCTGCTTTCTAGCCTCAGCAGGCGAAAGGCCCTGCTCTATCAGTTCTACCCTCTTTCTGGCAATCTCCTGCTCATAAGGCTTGCCGTTCTCATAAAGCTTTCCATCGATGATTGCCTGGCAATCGCCCACCATCCATACTTCATTCCTTGTCCGGCTATAAAGGATAGCCGAGGCGGTAAGCCGCTCTTCGGGATGCTTCTTCAACCGCTCTTCTACCCCAAGCTTTTCATACACCTTATTATATATATACGCCGTTACGCCCTGGCAGAAATCATCTACCGAGGCATCCGCCTTCAACTCCTCACGAATATACTCCGAGATAAGCATCATGGCGTATCTTCCGTTCTTCATATCAGGATTGAGATGCTTCGGAGTCTTGCTCGTACTGCCATCAATCACTGCGATGAAATCATCGGTAACTACCATTCCATCCTCACAAGCCTCAGGGCTCTTCTTTCCTATGATACTGCTTTCTATAATCTTCATAATATCTACTTGTATATCTGAAAAAAGGCTACCCATTCAGGTAACCTTTTTACTTGTTTATTTATCTTTTATGCCTTTGCTTTCTTTAATCTGATAATCATTTGGATAAAACTTGGAATCATGATGCAGAGCGAGAAGCCTACGGCATAATACATGGTCTTCTCATCGCCATGGAAGAGGTCGATGAGCTTGCCATCGCTCTGCGGCATGATGTTGGCAAGAACATACGCCATCGTATTGTTCACCCAGTGGAGCAGGATGCCCGGAACAAGACTCCCGGTGCGATAATACATCCATCCCAGAAGCAAGCCCATCAGAAGGGCATTGATAAACTGTGCCAGGTTGGCATGAACCACTCCGAAGATGGCAGCAGAAATCAAGATGGCTACCCAATGGTTCTTCTTGCTCATGATGCCCAGCAGGGTGCGGAGAATGGCTCCACGGAATACTACCTCTTCGGCAAGAGGCGCCAGGATGCCGATTGCTACATAGCCCCAAGGCTCCTTCATCAGTGAGGTGAATATCTGCTGGGTATTCTCATCCATCTCAATGCCCAGCTGCTCATAGAGGAACGACAGGGGGATGATGGTTCCCAGGGAGAACAATGCCACCCAGAGAAGCGTGCCCCAAGGCTTGGAAAGCAGATAACTGCGGGTAAGCAGCGTCCACTTCGTCTTCAGGAAGATGATGAGGGTGATGACACTGCTGAACACCTGAACAAGCGCCGTAAGAATGGCGTTACCGCCCGTACTTACTGCCTGAAGCGTTGCCTGATAACCTTCACCCTTGATGCCTGCCCAGATTCCTGCACCGGCATACATCATGATGATTTGTACTACTATAAATATAATAAGGTAGAGGACCACATCCGTCAAACCTCTCTTTAAATTAATCTTTGCCATTGTTATCTATCTCCTTATAAAAAAAATCCATTACCGTCTTTTCGTCTTCCTTCAACTGCTCTGCCAGTTCCTCCGGAGAATTGAACTTCTGTTCGCCCCGAATCCGCTTCATAAAGCCCACGAGCAGGAGCTGGTCGTAGATGTCACCATCGAAATTGAAGATATGCGTCTCCAGCGTTATCTGCTTACCATTGAAGGTAGGACGGTTGCCCACGTTCATCATTCCCCGCTTCCATACCACCGAGTTCTCCAGTCTTACCTTTACGGCATAGACACCAGGGGCAGGAATCATCTGGCCGAAGTGCGAGATATCGAGATTGGCTGTAGGGAAACCGAGCTTTCTGCCTTCATGGAATCCGTTCACCACCTTTCCGATGATGGTATAAGGGAAACCGAGGCACTGGGCTGCCATCTCCACTTCTCCCTCTTTCAGGAAAGAGCGGATGACGGAAGAAGAGATGTTGATGCCATCTATCTGGAAGGCTTCGTTCCTGATTACCTCGATGCCCATCTCCTTGCCATAGCGCACGTAATCTTCGAAAGTCTCCTCGCGGTTGTGACCGAAGCGATGGTCGTAGCCGATGAAGAGTTTCCTTACGTTGAGATGGTCGTGGAGCACCTGCTGCATAAACTCTCTTGCCGACATCGCAGCCATCGCCTTGTCGAAATGCAGCACCACGGCATTATCCACTTCCGTCTTCGAAAGCAGCAGCAGCTTGGAATCGAGCGTGCTCAGCATCTCCGGCTGATAATCCGCCTGCAATACCTTGCGGGGATGCGCATCGAAGGTGATGACGGTGGATTGCAAGCCATCCTTTCGAGCCGTCTCTACGAGATGATGAATCAGGAACTGATGTCCACGATGCACCCCGTCGAAGAAACCGATGGTTGCCACACAAGGCTGCAACTGAACGGTATCATTGTAATATATTGTATTCATTCTATCTTATATCATTTATATCTAAAGAAGAATCCTGAATGTAACTTATGATGAAATCATTGGATTATCTTCTCTTTGCTATCATTCTCTTGAAGCCTCTCCACAGCTCGCCCACCCAAAGTACAACGGAGGTTGAGCCGACAATGAGCAGCCACTCGTGGAGCGACAATGGTGTGGTGCGGAACATTTCGCCACCAAAGGTTACGATAATCCACTGACCCACCAATACCAGTACAAGCACCAGAATCATTCCCTTATCCTTCAGGAAATGGCGGAAGGCAGTGTGATGGCTCATCAGCGCCTTGGCATTGAAGAGGTTCCAGAACTGGATCATCACGAAGGTGGTGAAGAACATGGTCAGCTCATGCACATCTACTCCACCCTTGCCTCTGCGCTCGCAGTAAACCAGCAGGGCAAACATAACGAGGAAGAAGACGATGCCGCAGAACAGAATGCCGAAACCGATGCTCTTGTTGATGATGAAATCGGATGCCTTGCGTGGTTTATCCTTCATCACCTCGTGAGATGGAGGCAATGAGGCGAGCGCCAAGGCTGCAAAGGTATCCATAATGAGGTTCACCCAGAGAATCTGAGTAACCGTCAACGGCATTTCAGTTCCGATAACTGAGCCGCCAAGCACCAGCAGGAGGGCTGCCACGTTTACTACCAACTGGAAGAAGAGGAAGCGCTGCAAGTTGCGATAGAGCGAGCGTCCCCACATTACGGCGTTGGCGATAGACTTGAAGGAATCGTCGAGCAGGGTCATATCCGAAGCCTCCTTAGCCACGGAAGTTCCTGAACCCAGCGACAAGCCCACGTGGGCATAGTGAAGTGCCGGAGCATCGTTGGTACCATCACCTGTTACGGCAACCACCTCGCCACGCTTCTGGAGCATCGCCACCAGTCGCTGCTTATCGGTAGGACGGGCACGGCTCATCACACGGATATCCTTCGCCCGTTCGTAAGCCTCTTCGTCAGAAAGAGCCTCCCACTGTTCACCCGTAATCATCTGCTGGTCGAGCGAGGTCAGAGAGCCATCAGCTCCGATATTCTCAGGTTCATCTTCGAAGACACCTATCTGCTTGCCTATCTCCAAGGCGGTGGCAGCCGTATCACCCGTAACCACCTTCACCTCGATACCCGCATGGCGGCACTCCTGCACGGCGGCAGGAACATCCGGACGGATAGGATCGGCAATGGCTGCAATGGCCTGCAACTGAAGGTCGTTGGCATCGAGAAGTGCTACCACTTCGGCAGTAGAGGTTCTGGAAGTTCTCATGATAGAAGTTTCTATCTTCTTATAGGCGAACGCCAGGGTTCTCATAGCCTTATGCTGCCACTCGTCGAGTTCTTCGACTGACTGTCTCAGCATTCTATCTTCGATGATGCATTTCTTCATCACGATTTCAGGCGCACCCTTCACAAAGAGATAGGTCTCGCCATCAACTTCTGCCAAGGTTGCCATCATCTTTCTCTCGGTAGAGAAAGGCAACTGCTTGAGCACGTTCACCTGCTTGCGGAGTTCTTCATAATCCTTGCCCTGGGCATCGAGCCAGAGCAGGAGAGCCGACTCGGTAGGGTTTCCGATAGGTTTGCCGTCATTCAACTCAGCTGTAGAATTGAGGGCAATGGCAGTATCAAGCAGCGCCTCATCGCCCTGCTTGAGTTCCAGGGCACTCACCTGCATCTTGTTCTGGGTAAGCGTACCGGTCTTATCGGTACAGATCACGGTAACGGCACCCATGGTTTCGCAGGCATGGAGCTTGCGCACCAGATTGTTCGACTTCAGCATTCTTCGCATGTTGAGCGCCAGAGAAAGGGTAATCGCCATCGGCAATCCCTCCGGCACCGCCATCACAATCAGGGTAACAGCCATCATGAAGTATTTCAGCACGATTTCTGCCATATAGAAATAATCCTTGCCGCCCCATGCCGGGTTGGTGAGGATATCGTGAATCAGGAAGATGAAGAAGGCTGCCACAGATACTACGGAGCCCACCTTGGAAATCATCTTCGCCAACTTATCGAGCTGCATGTGAAGCGGTGTCTCCACCGAAGTCTGTTCGGTAGATTTCTTCGCCACCTTACCAATCTCGGTAGCATCGCCCACGGCAGTAACCACAAACTCGCCCCTACCATTCATCACCATGGTAGAACGGAGGATGACGTTGCGAGGATAGGCTCCATCGCCACCGCCTTCCAGAGATTTCTCGGTAACGGGTTCGCCCGTAAGGGTAGATTCATTAATCTGCAGGTCGTTGCAGACGATGAGTTCGCCATCGGCAGGCACCTCGTCGCCCACTTCCACGAGTACCACATCTCCCACCACCACATCGTGGCGCGGAATCTCCATCACCTTACCATTGCGGCGCACCTTTACCGGCTGCTCTTCGCTGAGCGCCGTAAGCAGATTAAACTTCTTAGCAGCATCGCGCTCAAAGTAGAAGCCCACGGTGGTAGCAAGGAAAACAGCCACGAAGATACCGATGGTCTCCATGAAATTCTTTTCGATAAAAGCGAGGATGAGGGATACGAAAGCCGCCACAAGAAGTATCTGGATAATCGGATCGCGATACTTATCCAAATACAGTTTCCATAATGAAGTACGTTGAGGAGGGGTTAGCACGTTCTTGCCATGCTGTTCCCTACTCTGTTTTACTTGTTCGTCGGTAAGACCGATTCTTTTGTTTTTGTCTATGTCCATTTCTGAATAGAAATACTTTTCTTTTGTACGATTAATAAGTACATACGCACGTGTGCGCACATAATTTGGTGCAAAGATACGCTATTTTTCTGATTCTAAGAAAATTTTTAAGATTTTATTTGGTTATTTGCCCAAAATCTAGTATCTTTGCACTCGAATTTAATAAAAATTCAACGGACTTGTAGCTCAGTTGGTTAGAGCAACAGACTCATAATCTGGAGGTCCTAGGTTCAAGCCCTAGCTGGTCCACTTTGAGAATCAAGCAGTTAAGCAGAAATAGCTTAACTGCTTTTTTCGTTGCTGGTTTGCTTGAATTTGGTCTATTTGTTTTTGCGTAAACAAAAAAACATTAAGAGGGCAATTTGGACTTTTGCAACCAAGTTGCAGAAACCTTTTTGTAATTTTGCAACCGAAATAGAAAAAGGAACTGAATGTTCCGGGGTATATAGAACTAAAAGTATTGCAAAATTATGGAAGAAATGAAAAATTCTCACGAACATCATCATGAATGCCATTGTGAAGATTCTCACGAACATCATTATGAGCACAATCATGACTGCTCATGCTCCACAGAAGAACATGAGCACCAGGGGTGCGGTTGCCACCACCATCATCACCATGAAGAAGGCGGTTTGAAATCCAAACTCTTTCTGATTGGAGCTACCATCATCCTCCTGATTATCGCTGTTTTCATCGAAAAGAATTACGACCTGGCTACCTGGCAGTTGCTCCTCGTCTATCTCATTCCTTATTTATTAATAGGACACGAGACGCTGGGCGAAGCTGCAGAAGGTATTGCCAAGGGCGATATGTTTAACGAAAACTTTCTGATGGCTATTGCAACCATCGGAGCACTTTGCATCGGATTCTTCCCAGGATCAGATACAGAATTCCCGGAGGCAGTCTTTGTGATGCTCTTCTTTCAGGTGGGCGAACTCTTCGAAGGATATGCGGAAGGAAAGAGCCGCGACAGTATTTCGCATCTGATGAATATCCGACCAGACGTGGCGAATGTTGAAAGAAACGGAAAGGTAGAGATAGCTTCTCCTGAAGATGTAAAGATTGGAGAAACGATTGTAATCCGTCCGGGAGAGAAAGTGCCTCTAGATGGCGTTGTCATTGAGGGCAATTCAGCCTTGAATACTGTTGCCCTGACGGGAGAAAGTATGCCACGGGATTTGAACGAAGGCGATACCATCATGTCAGGTTGCATCAACCTTTCAGGAGTAGTTCGTGTACGCACCACCAAGAGTTTTGGCGAAAGTACCGTATCCAAGATTATCTCTCTGGTAGAGAGTGCAGACAAGAACAAGTCGAAGAGCGAGGCTTTCATCACCCGTTTCGCCCGAGTCTATACTCCTATCGTTGTTTTCGCAGCCATTGCCCTGGCGGTTATTCCTCCATTCCTGGCAGCAACAGGAATCGTAGGTGAAGGAACCTTTGGCGAGAACTTCCCATTATGGCTCAACCGCGCCCTGATATTCCTGGTGGTTTCCTGCCCATGCGCTCTGGTCATCAGCGTGCCCCTCACCTTCTTTGGCGGCATCGGTGGAGCATCCCGGAATGGTATTCTCATCAAGGGCAGCAACTATATGGATGCTTTAGCCAAGGTGGGAACCGTTGTGTTCGACAAAACCGGAACTCTGACCCACGGAGAGTTTGCCGTAGCAGCTGTTCATGCAGACGCTTCCTGCCCAGACCATTCATCCCACGATGCAGATAATGTGCATATTGGCGAATATTCTGACAAGGAGAAAATCCTGCTTCATCTGGCAGCTCATACCGAGCATTTCACCACTCATCCTATCGGAGCAGCCCTGCGTACTGCCTTCCCGCAAGAAGCAACGGATGGCTGCGAGGTGACCGATGTAGAGGAGATTGCCGGACAGGGTATCCGTGCCAAAGTGAACGGCAAGGTGGTTTGCGTGGGCAACAAGAAGATGATGGAAAACATCGGTGCCCAATGGCACGACTGCAACCAGGTGGGAACCATCATCCACGTCGCCATTGATGGCAAGTATGCGGGACATATTGTGATCAACGACACCCTTAAGGGAGGAAGCGCCCATGCCATCAGAGAGCTGAAAGAACTGGGAGTAGAGAAAACGGTAATGCTGACGGGCGACCGCAGAGAAGTGGGAGAAGATGTTGCCCACAAACTGGGACTGGACGAGTGCCGCGCAGAACTGCTGCCAACCGACAAGGTTTCGCATGTAGAGCAACTGCTGAAGACAAAACCTGCAGGCAAGACGCTCGCTTATGTAGGCGATGGCATCAACGATGCCCCTGTTTTGAAGCGTGCCGATGTGGGCATTGCCATGGGTGGACTGGGTAGCGATGCAGCCATCGAAGCTGCCGATGTAGTACTGATGGATGATGACCCTAGAAAGATTGCCCTTGCCGTAAAGATAGCCAGAAGAACCATTCATATCGCTCACGAGAACGTGATATTTGCCATCGGAGTGAAGGTTGCCGTACTGATTCTCGCCACCATTGGTCTCGGCACCATGTGGATGGCAGTCTTTGCCGATGTAGGTGTTACGGTACTGGCTGTATTGAACGCCATGAGAAGTTTGGGTAAAAATCGCCTTTTTTATCGTTAAATACCAAAATAAGTTGTATCTTTGCAACCGAATTTTAATATACAATACTGAATGGTTATGTATAAAAAAGACATTTTGACTATGAATAAGATTATCAAACTCATCTTCGTGCTCTGCTGCTTCTGCGGCATTGCACAGGCTCAGCCTCAACGTCCTAAGCTCGTTGTAGGCATCGTTATCGACCAGATGCGATGGGATTATCTCTATCGCTACTACGCCCGCTACGGCGAAGGCGGATTCAAGAGAATGCTCGGCGAAGGATTCAGCGTGGAAAACTGCAAGATTCCTTATATCCCTTCGGTTACAGCCATCGGACACACTTCTATCTGGACCGGTTCCGTTCCTTCCATCCACGGAATTGCAGGAAACAACTTCGTGAAAGATGGAAAAGTAGTGTATTGTACTGCCGACGATACCGTCAACCCGGTAGGTTCTGACAGCAAGGCTGGCAAGATGTCGCCTCGCAATCTGTGGGTAACAACCATCGGCGATGAACTCCGTCTGGCTACCAACAACCGCTCTAAGGTGATTGGTGTAGCCTTGAAAGACAGAGCATCCATCCTCCCTGCGGGCCATCACGCCAATGGCGCTTTCTGGTTTGATGACAAGTCGGGCAAGTTCATCACCAGTACTTTCTATATGGATAAGTTGCCAGAGTGGGTGAACAAGTTCAACAAGCAGAAACTCCCCAACAAGTATCTTTCCAAGAAATGGGAGACGCTCTACCCTATCGATTCCTACAAGGAGAGCACCAGCGATGACAACAACTACGAGAATGGAATTGTTGAAGGCGAAAAGGCAGTATTGCCACTCGATCTGCCTACCTTATATAAAAAGCATGGTTACAAGATTCTCCGCAGTACCCCATTCGGCTGCAACCTGACTTTCGATATTGCCAAGGCTGCCATCGAGGGCGAGAACCTGGGTAGAAACACAGATACTGATTTGCTGACTATCAGCTGTTCCAGCACCGATTACATCGGTCATCAGGTGGGCGTGAACGCCATCGAAACAGAAGATTGCTATCTCCGCCTGGACAAGGCTCTGGCTGATTTCTTCGCTTATCTCGACCAGACCGTGGGCAAGGGAAATTATCTCACCTTCCTCACCGCCGACCATGGAGGCGTGAACAACGCTACCTTCCTGCAGGATCAACGAATCCCTGCCGGCATCTGGAACAAGAAGGGACTGGTAGATGAATTGAACAAGAGTCTGAAGACAAAGTTCAACACCGACAAGGACCTAGTAAAGACCATTATGAACTATCAGGTATTCTTCAATACAGACAGCATCGAGGAACTCGGTCTGGATTACGCAGCCATCAAGCAGGTGGTAGTAGACAGACTGAAGAAAGACAAGGATGTGCACTATGCCTTCGACATGGAGAAGACCTCTATCGAGAGCATCCCTGAAGAGCTGAAGTTCCGCGCCATTAACGGTTATAACCGTGAGCGCAGCGGAGGTGTTCAGATTGTACTGAGACCAGGTCACTACGATTATTACAGCAGCAAGGGAACTACCCACGGAGCATGGAATCCATACGATATCCATATTCCTTGCCTGTTTATGGGTTGGGGCATCCAGCACGGCGAGAGTGCCCAGCCTCACTATATGACAGATATTGCCGCTACCGTTTGTGCGATGCTGCATATTCAGGCACCTAACGGCTGCATCGGCACACCGATATTCTAATAAAAAACAAAAAGCCAGATAATAACAAAGGCTAGGTTCACAATTCGGAAACCTAGCCTTTATTTTTTATTCAAAAGAAGATGTTCTTCTATTCCGAGAAGAACATCTCTTATTCTTCGTTCATAATCTTCATATATTCCTCGTAAGAAATATATCTGCCACCCATCGATTTGAGATGAGGAGTCTCCAACTGACAATCTATCATCTTGCCACCGTGCTCCTGCAAGTATCTGGCAAGGAAGATGAGGGCAATCTTAGAAGCTGACGGAACCCTGGAGAACATGCTTTCTCCGATAAAAACCTTGCCGATGGTGACACCATAAAGTCCACCCACCAGTTCATCGGTTTCATTATCCCATACCTCTACGCTCGCCGCAAAGCCCTGCTTATGGAGGGCAGTAAATGCCTGGATGATGTTCTCGCCCAGCCATGCGCCATCTTCCCAATACCGTCCGTTGGTCTTGCTGCATCCCCGTATCACGCCATCGAAATCTTCGTTGATTCCTACGCTGTATCGGTTCTTTCTCATCAGGGTACGCATGGAATGACTGATGTGGATTTCATCAGGGAAGATGACGAAACGTTTCATCGGACAGAACCAGAGTATTTTAGGCTGGTCACGGAAACTATACCAGGGAAAGATGCCATTGCTATAAGCCAGCAACAGGCGGTCGATACTCAAATCGCCACCAATCGCAAAGCATCCATCCTCATCGCCATAATGCGGATCGGGAAAGTAAATCTCGTCCGCAGTATCATCAATCTGTAATATCATACGCTTATCTTTTATCAAGAATTTCTTGACTAGACTTTCATTCTAATAATTAATCACCAGTTCCTTTCCGTCAAAGTCGACATGCGCCTTGCCACCCTTCTTGAGTTTGCCGAAGAGCAGCGCCTTCATCAGGATCGGTTTCAGGCGGTTACCGATGACACGGTCCATCTCGCGGGCACCATATTCCTTGGTAAAACCCCATTTCAGCAACTGTCCACGCGCAGCATCGGTTAACGTTACGGTAACTCCCTTTGCTGCCAGTTTCGCATCGAGTTGACGAAGTTTCTTGGCAAGAATCAGCTCTGCCATGTGCTTATCCATATCGCTGAACACCACCATATCGGAAAGTCGGTTGATAAACTCAGGCTTGAAAGTCTTCTTCACCTGTGCCAGCATCGCTTCGCCACGGCTTACGTTTCCATTGAAACCTACGCTAGCCCGTGAAGCATATTGTGCTCCGGCATTTGAGGTCATGATGAGAATCACGTTACGGAAATCAGCCTTCTGTCCCCTGTTATCAGTCAAACGGGCATAGTCCATTACCTGGAGCAGGATGTTGTAGATATCGCTATGCGCCTTCTCTATCTCATCGAGCAGAAGTACACAGTTTGGCGTCTTGCGGATGGCATCGGTCAGAAGTCCTCCATCCTCATAACCCACGTATCCGGCTGGCGAACCGATGAGTTTTGCCACGGTATGCTTCTCGGTATATTCACTCATATCGAAGCGTACCAGTTCGATGCCGAGTTCCTTGGCCAACTGTCGTGCCACCTCGGTTTTTCCTACTCCGGTAGGTCCCACGAAGAGGAGCGAAGCCAATGGTTTGTCATCATCTGTCAATCCCGCCTTTGCCATCATCACAGCCTCAACCACCTTGTCTACAGCCTTGTCCTGACCGTAAATCTTGTCGAGTATACGTTGGCGGAGCGTAGCCAAAG
>ERZ506995.781-NODE-781-length-11574-cov-3.122754_pt1 | contig 11574 bp, 7 predicted proteins | sample MGYA00512883_ERZ506995 | MGnify/ENA metagenome assembly ERZ506995
GTCATGCAGCCTAAGGGTGGACTGATTGTTGAAAAGTAAAAAGGTAAAAAAGTAAAAAGGTAAAAAAGTCTAGTGGGGTATAATCTCCCTAGTTTCTTTTTACCTTTTTACTTTTTTACCTTTTTACTTTTTACAGAAATGTTCCAAAGCAGCAGCTACGCCATCTTCTTCATTGGAAAGCGTGATGTAGTCGGCTTCGGCTCTAACCTCTGGTGCTGCATTCTGCATGGCTACACCCATGCCTGCCAGTTTCAGCATGCTCAAGTCGTTGTAGCCATCTCCGAAAGCAATCATATCGGCTGGGGGGAGATTGATTTTCGCCAGAAGGCGGAGCAGGGACTTTGCCTTGTCGATGCCTTTAGGAACCAGCTCCAGGAAGAATGGGGCTGAGCGGAATACATCCATCTTGTCGCCCACCATATCCAGCAGTTCCTGTTCAGCCTTGAGCATATCCGAAGGGTCGCCCGTCATGAGGAGCTTGGTAGGATGAGGCTCCAGGGCATCCATCAGGTTCTCTACCTTGCGGATGTTCATCTTGTTGATGCGCGACTCCTCCTTCACATACTGATCGTCTGGCATTTCGGTGATGATTTCATTGCCGGCGTATCCCAGCAGGGCATGGTTCTTCTCTCGCGCGTACTTATATAATACAGGGATTACCTCATCTGGCAGAAACTGGGTAAAGAGTTTCTCGCCGGTCTGGGCGTTCACGATATTTCCACCATTATAGGAAAGGATGTAGCCCCCTCGCTTCTGCAGTTCCAGGCATTCTGCCACCGGCTCGATGCCGTAGGTAGGGCGACCGGATGCAAGGATGATGACGGCTCCCTCGCTGGCAGCCTTGAGGAGAGCTTCACGAGTTTTTGGGGTGACCACCTTCTCGTGGTTGGTCAGGGTGCCATCCAAATCCAGGGCGATGGCACGATAAGGTATCTGTTTTGCTTTTTCCATTGTTCTATGTGATTCTTTGTTTTTTATGCGTGCAAAGATACAATAATATTCTGAAAAATGGGAAGTAAAGTGTATTTTTGCTAATTTTGTTCCCAAAAAGGTGGTCATTTGAACGAAATGACTCTGTTTTTATCAGTGTTAAATGGTTTTTGAACGATAAGCACCTATCTTTTGTTGTTTGATATACACTATATTCGAAAATTATTGTTATCTTTGCACCGCAAATCATATAACAATAATAAATTTTAAACCTATCAATATGAAGAGATTTATTTCTGCAGTATTGCTTTCTGCAGCCGTAGCTATGCCTACGATGGCGCAGAAGCAGAAGACATTGAGCAATGGTTATCCATTTACTCAGGTTCCTTTCACCAGTGTGAAGATTTCACAGAATACTTTCTGGGGTGCCCGACTGAAGGCTGCCCGAGAGGTAACCGTGCCATTGGCTTTCAGCAAGTGCGAGAGCGAGCATCGTTACAAGAACTTCGAGATGGCTGCCTATACCTTGCAGCATCCTAACCACCCGGGCTTGGAGACCAAAGAGTGGGATGTGAGCAAGTTCATGGGATTCTCTTTCGATGATACCGATGTTTATAAGACCATCGAAGGTGCCAGCTACATCCTCCAGACTTATCCGAACAAGAAGTTGAAGGCTTATATCGACAGCGTGCTCGATGTAGTAGCTGCTGCTCAGGAGCCAGATGGCTATCTCTATACAGCCCGTACCATCAACCCAAAGCATCCACACGGATGGTCGGGAAATAAGCGTTGGGTCAAGGACGAGGAATTGAGCCACGAGCTTTACAACCTCGGTCACATGGTAGATGCAGCCTGTGCTCACTATCAGGCTACAGGTAGCACCAAGTTCCTGAACATTGCCAAGCGCTATGCCGATTGTGTGGTAAGGGAAGTAGGACCTAATCCAGGACAGGCTACCATCGTTCCGGGACATCAGATTGCAGAGATGGCTTTGGCTCGTCTCTATACCTTGACCGGTGAGAAGAAGTATCTGGATGAGGCTAAGTATCTGCTCGACTATCGTGGCAAGACTCATATCCGCAACCCATATTCTCAGAGCCAGGCTCCTATCCTGGAGCAGAAAGAGGCGGTAGGTCATGCGGTGCGTGCCGGATATATGTATGCCGGTATCGCCGATGTGGCTGCCCTGACCAAGGATTCTGCCTATATGAAGGTAATCGACCGCATTTTTGAAAACATCGTTGGCAAGAAGTACTATCTTACGGGTGGTGTAGGTGCCCGCCATGCCGGTGAGGCATTCGGTGATAACTATGAGTTGCCAAACATGACTGCCTACAACGAGACCTGTGCAGCCATCTCTATGGTTTACCTCTTCGAACGTATGTTCCTGCTTCACGGCGAGAGCAAGTATATCGACTGCATGGAGCGTACCTTATATAATGGTGTCATCTCGGGTATGAGCATGGATGGCGGCAGATTCTTCTATCCAAACCCATTGTCTAGCGATGGCAAGTATAAGTTTAATGCCGATGGCAACACCACCCGCCAGCCTTGGTTCGGATGTGCCTGCTGCCCAAGTAACTTGTGCCGTTTCATCCCTTCCGTTCCGGGTTATCTCTATGGCGTGAAGGACAACAACATCTATGTGAATCTCTTTGCCGGCAATACATCTACCATCAAGGTGAATGGTAAGGATGTGGTTCTGGAGGAGACTACCGAGTATCCTTGGAACGGCGATATCAAGATTGCTGTGAAGAAGAGCAGCGTAAAGAAAGCCAACCTCCTGGTCCGTATTCCTGGATGGGTTTGCAATCAGGTGGTGCCTAGCGATCTTTACAAGTATAGCGATGCCGAGAAGCCTGCTTATAGCGTAACCGTTAATGGCAAGGCTGTAGAGGCTGACCTCGATGCCAACAAGGGTTATCTCCCTGTCAAGAACATCAAGAAGGGCGATGTCATCCGCATCCACTTCGATATGCCTGTACGTACAGTGGTTGCTAATGGCAAGGTAGCAGATGATAAGGGTAAGGTTGCCGTAGAGCGTGGCCCATTGGTATATTGCGCTGAGGCTGTGGATAATCAGAACGAGCCAGTGCTCCGTGCCGTTATGGCCAAGAAGCCTGCATTCTCGCTGGTAGATAACTACAGCATCGAGAATACAGAGACTAAGGGTGCTCCAGCCTTCTCTGTCAAGGCTATCCAGACCTCTTCTCAGGTGCTCGACCAGGCTGCTGATGGCACCGTTTCTGTCAAGAACCAGAAGCTCACTCTGATTCCTTACTATGCCTGGAATCATCGTGGTGCCAACCAGATGAATGTCTGGTTCTATCAGGGCTTGTCGTTTATGGATAAGTAATAAATAGTTTTTTAAATCAAGAAAGCTTGGCAATGACGTTTGCCAGGCTTTCTCGTTAATATAAGTTAATCTCGTTAAGAAAAACATTTCTTTTCCGTTTATGTTGTAGTTTTGAACAAATAAAGCAAAAGAGAGCTAATGACAGAGAATGAATTCATCCATATTGTTCCGCAGTTGCGGCAGATAACCTTGCAGATCAGTCAAGGTTATGGTGTTGGCTGCGATGAGGCTGAGGATATCGCACAGGATGCGATGCTCAAGCTCTGGGCCATCAAGGATGATATTCAGTCTGCTGCTCATGCCAAAGGTTCGATGGGTTGCATCGCCAAGCATCTTTGCATCGACTTCTTTCGCAAACGGAAGATGATTTCGATAGATGCCCAGCCTTTCGATAAGTCGCCTAGCCACTATGCGCCGCCCGATGTGGAAGTGGAAAACTCGGAGAACGAGCTGTGGCTGCAAAAACGCCTCAAGGCTCTGCCCTCCAACCAATATCAGGTGCTTTATCTGCGACAGGTAGAGAAGAAAAGCTTTGAGGAAATAGCGCAAATCGTGGGCATCACCCCTGAATCTGTATCTGTCTTGCTTTCGAGGGCAAGAAAGCAGATGTTGCAGGAAATCAGAAAAAGATGTCGATAGCCCTTATATATAAATAGGTATAATCAATAAAGGAGGAAACTGGATATGAACGAAAAAGAAAAGGACATACGACTGTTGCTCGACCGGTTTATGGCTGGTGAGACTTCTCTGGAAGAGGAGGCTCTGATAGGGGAGTGGTTTCGTAAGCATCCCGATCTGAGCGATGACTTGAAGGAATATCAGCTGATGTTTGGATATTTCGACGAGGGTATGCCTCTTGACCATGAGGCGGATGAGCATGTAGAAAATGCTCATCCAAAGGCTAAGGCACGAATGCGCCGCCTATGGTTGCCGCTTAGTTTGGCTGCATCCATCGCCCTGCTGATAGGGTTTGCTATTCCTTGGATAGGGCGACAGACAGGGCATCAGGATGATTCTAAGATGGCTCAACTCGAAGGAAGAACGACTCCGGAGGATACAGATTCTGCTGTTGTCCACAAGGAGAAATCGACAAATGCCGATCTCTCCATGCCTGAAAAGGTAAAAAAGTCGGGTGATTTCGTATCTCCCCAAACAAGGAAGCACAAGCAGAGGAAATATCGTCAGCATCTGTTTGCTCCTACTCCTCCAAAGCTTTGGATAGCTCAGAATATTGCTACCGATTCTTTGTTGGCAGAGCCGGAAAAGCTTGCCGATGAGCATCTCTGTGAGATGGAGGCACAGCAGAATGAAATGTTCTTCAAACTCTATCTCATTGATGCTCTTCAGACCCAGTCGCTCAATGCCGATGTCGCCAGTGCCTCGTTCGAAAGTGAGGAGAATGTGCATGATGAGGACTATGTGAGTGGTGACCAAGAGGTTTATTAAAAATAAACAATTAAAAAGAAGAAGAATATGAAAACAATTTTTAAATTAACATTTGTGGCTTGCCTGATGATGCTCTCTTCGGCTTGCCATGCTCAGGAGCCTATACCGGCTATCGACCAGGCTTTTGATGTATTCGCACAGGATTTGTTGAAAGGCGACTTTGTTACTTCTTCCTCTATGAATACCTATAATATTGGTATGATGAAGGGATTTGAGTTCGCCGTTCCCGGAAAGAAGCAGAAAATGGTGGATACCTTTCATAAGGCTTTGTTGAGCAATAGTCGTCTCGCTTATATCAGTTTTACCAAGAAAGCGGGTTCTGCCAGCATTGAGACGAATCGGGTGGGATATGGCAATAACAATTCCACGACCTACTTGTTTGGTGCTCACAAGGACCGCAACTATAACCTGCAGTATTTCCGTGACCGCAAGGATTCTACCATGCGTTATGTTTATGCCTTGGTATGGTATCAGGGAATGGATCGTTCGGTAAAGGGCAGTGTATATAAGTTCTACTCCAAGGATCCGCAAACCTATAAGAAGCCATTATCTTATAAGATGAATGCTGTTCAAGGTTTGGATTCTCTTGTTTCTCTAGGCAACATCAGGTATAACAAAAATCTGGTTCGCAGTTATGACTTGGAGATGACTCCGCCAAAGGATGCTGCAGAGTTTATAATGCAACTCAACACGCTCCGTGCTGCCTTTAAGAATGCCAGAGACCAATACCCTTATTTTGGAAATCAGGTGACTCGGCGTACCCTCCAGACGGGCATTGCCAACAAAATAGTCAAGCTTTGTAAGGGATACGGCAAGTTGCTGAATGCTGACGAGAAGAAATTCTGCGCCTCTTCGCTGAATAAGATGAAGAAGGATACAGACGATGAATATCTGCAGAGCCTTCTGGAATTGACTGCCAATTCTTTGAGGAAGTAGTAAGTTCTGGAGATATGAACTGAGGAAAAAGTGAAACTCTCTCTCTTAAAATACCGGTTCGTAGAAACGAGGTAAGAATAAAGCCTTCTATCGTCAGATTGCCGTTGCAATCGATGATAGAAGGCTTCTTATTTAATAACTAAAAATTAATCCCATCCAGGATTCTGCTTCAAGGCACCCTGTGACAAGTCGATTTCCTTCAGAGGAATAGCCCACAGGTAATCGCGGTTAGGGTTGAACTTGCGAGTCTCTATCAGAATCTTCTTTCCGTCAGGATCGATGCCATAAACAGGCTTGGTAACATCCTTCTCGGTAGTTCTGTAGCTACGGGTATCGAAGAGATGGATTCCCTCGAATGCCAATTCCAGACGGCGCTCCAGGCGGATGGCATCGCGCATCTGATCCTTGCTGAGACCCTCTTCCAAACCAGGAAGGTTCACACGCTGGCGAATCTGATTCACTGCATCATAAACCTTGGCATCCGGAGCAGAAAGGTTCTCATTGCGAGCCTCGGCATAAGTGAGCAGCACCTCAGCATAGCGGATGTAGATGAAGTTGGTCCAGTCGTAATTCTGGATTCCATAGTTGTCTGGATTGATGTACTTGCGCATGCTGTATCCGGTACGGGTATGGCTGCCGTCACCCATATACTTATTATTAAAGGTCATCGGACCGCAGGTGGTTCCTGGCCAGAAGATAGAGTAAGCCAATCGTGGATCGCGGTTCTCGAATGGCTTGGCTGGGTTGTAGAGTGGAGACTCTGCGATAGACTTGCCATCGGTACATGGATAAGCATCCACCATATCCTGGGTAGGAGACAAAGCCTCCCAACCACCGAAGTCGCAAGGTGAGAAGAACAGACCAATCACGCTACCCTCGTTGCCATCCTTTGGATTCTCGACATACTCGCGGTCGAAGAGAATCTCGTTGCAGGTTTCTGCTACAGGCTGGAACAGGTCGCCGTAGTTAGGGTACAGACCAAACTTACCGGTCTGCATCACCTGCTCGGCAGCAGCTTCAGCCACATCATACTTGTGGTTGTAGAAAGCCATACGGGCCTTCAGGGCGTAGCAAGCACCGGCACTAGCCTTACCATGGTCGGCAGCAGTACGGATTTCCGGCAGGTTAGGAGCCGCCTTATCCAGGAGCTTCACAACATATTCGTAGGTCTCTTCAGCAGAACTGCGGGCTGGAAGTGGCTCGTTCAACTGCAGCGGATGATCCAGGATAGGCACGCCGCCCATATACTTCCACAGGTTGTGGTAAGCGAAAGCCTCAAGGAACTGTACCTCGGCAGTAAGCTGTGCCTTTGCCTTCTCGTTCATGGAAACTTCTCCGATGTGCTCGTAGAATATCTGGCAGCGGCGGATGGTCTCGTAAGCTGCCTGCCAGAGCTGCAGGAAGTGAGGGTTGCTCGATACGGCTGTACCGGCTGACAAGACTCCCTGCTCAGCACCTACGTGAACCGGGATGGCATTGTCGGTATAGCAGTCGGTCATGATAGTATGGTTCTCCGGCTCTATCAGATAGAGGTAGATACCTGTTGCATATTTGTTTGCATCATCCGCAGTCTTCCAGAAAGATACGTCAGACAGCTGGTCTTTTGGGTTCCTCTCCAGGAAGCTATCGTTGCAAGAACTCAATCCCAGACCGCAGGCAAGGATCAGTCCACTCAAAAAATGATATTTCAATTTCATAATCTACTCGTTTTTAAAAGGTTACATTAACTCCGAATGAATAATTTCTTGTAAGAGGATAGTAGTTACCTGATACTGCCTCTGGATCTACGCCGTCGAAGCTGGTGATGGTAAACAGGTTGTCGATACTACTGTATATTCTCAATCGGCTAATGCCATATTTAGATGTCAGCTGCTTAGGAAGGGTATAACCCACCTGCAGGTTTCTCAACTTGGCATAAGATGCATCCTGAACCCAGAAGCTGGAAGTTACTCGGTTCTGAGAATCCTTCATTGACAAGCGTGGGTAAGCGGCATTCGGATTAGGATTGCTCTCGGTCCAGCGGTCCATGTGAATCTCGTTCACCTTACCGCCATTGTAGAATGCATATCTGATTTCTGCCACTGGCATACCCTTTACGTCGGCTGCACCCTGAAGCAAGGCACTCATGTCGAAGCCCTTATACTGAACGGAGAAGTTCAGACCGAAGTTGATCTTTGGGAAGTAAGACCCCAATACCTTACGGTCGCGGCTATCTACTGAGCCGGAACCATCCAGGTCGCTATACTTCAGATCGCCAGGCTTTGGAGTACCGGTAGCCTGAGGAACATGAGCCTTTACGTCAGCTTCATCCTTGAAGATGCCATCGCATACGTAGCCATAGTAAGCCCACAATGGGTCGCCTACCGACTGTCCTGGAGTGTCACCACCCTTCAGGTCGAGAATCTTGGTAGATACACGGCTGAAGTTAGCGCCTACATTGTAGGTCCAGTCACCGATGCGGTTGTTATGACCTACCTGCACCTCGAAACCGGAGTTGCGAACCTTTCCGGCATTCTGCATAGGAGCACCTACACCCAAGGTATAAGGGATAGGAAGCTTCAGGAGGATGTCGCGGGTTTCCTTATGGAAATAGTCGAAGCCGAAGGTCAGCTTGTTGCCCAGGAAGGTAGCATCGATACCGAAGTCATACTGACTGGTCTTCTCCCAGGTCAGGTCTCGGTTAGCCATAGTGCTGGCGATAGAGATACCTGGATACAGGGTGTTGCCGAAGCTGTAGTCGTAGCCATACTCGTAGGTGGTCTGGTAAGGATAGTTAGAACTAACGGTATCCTGGTTACCCAAGAGACCCCATGAACCGCGGAGCTTCAGGTTATCTACCCAAGAAACATTAAACCATGATTCCTCAGAGATTCTCCATCCTACAGAGAATGATGGGAAGGCACCGAAGCGCTTGTTCTTTGGGAAACGGGAAGTTCCGTCATAGCGAAGGTTTGCCTCGAACAGATAGCGGTCATCGTATGAATAGTTCAGACGGCCGAATACGGAACGCAGAGAGTATTCTGTCTCTGTACCATAAGTGGTCTGAGTGGTCACTTCACCGGCATTGATCTGGTCGAGTGTATTTGAGTTAGGCAGGTTCTTTCGTGAAGCCTGCAGGTATCGCATCTGGTTGTAAATCTGAGAGTAACCCAGCAATGCACCTACGGTATGCTTACCGAAGGTCTTGTTGTAGTCCAGGTATGCCTGGAGGTTCAGTTCCACCTTCTTGGCGTCATACTCTGTCAGCTGGTTCTGGGTTGTCTTGACTGGAGTATCTGAATCTGCTGTGTAGAAACTCTGGGTATATAAATGGGTAGGATTATCCAGCAGGTTGAATGTGGTGGCAGCAATACCACGCAACTTCAAGCCGTCGATGATGTCGAGATCCATTCCCAGACTACCCTGGAAGTTGTTGTTGATCTGCTTGCTGGTTCCGCCGTTTCGGGCAGAAGCTACAGAGTTATGCTCGTTCTTGAACAGGGCATAGTTGCCGTTCTTGAACTGGATAGGAGTAACCGGAGTCTCGCGGAATGCGTAGTGCATCAGGTTGTCGATGCCTTCTGCTGGAGCAGTCATCACGCTGCGATATACTGCCATGTTGGTAGTAACCTTCAGGCGCTTGTTGATGTAAGCCTCCAGGTTGGCACGTACATTGAACTTGTTGTAGTTGGTATTCTCTATCAAACCGTCCTTGTCGTGGTAGTTGAAAGCCAGAGAGTAGGTAATCTTGTCGCTACCGCCCTTGATGCTCAGGTGATGGTTGTGGAAGAGTCCGTTCTCGCTCAGCAAGGTACCCAACCAGTCGGAGTTGGCATAATGATCCGGGTCAGAACCATCCTTGAATTTCTTCAGGGCATCCTGACTGTAAGGCTCGTTCAATCCGTCGTTTCTGTATGCTTCGTTCATCAGGGTTGCATAGTCGTATGAATCGAGGAACTTAGGCATTCGGGTTGCACTCTGCCAACCTACGTATCCGTCATAGGAAACGATGGCTCTGCCACGTGAACCCTTCTTGGTGGTAATCAGAATCACACCATTTGCAGCACGCACACCATAGATGGCAGAAGCCGCAGCATCCTTCAGGATAGAGATGTTCTCGATATCGTTAGGATCCACGCTGCTCATGGTAGATTCCACACCGTCGATGACAACCATTGCACTGGCGTTACCCATAGTTCCGAGACCACGTACACGCAGCAGACCGCTGTCAGCACCCGGCTGACCGCTGTTCTGGATAACGGTAACACCCGGCATCTGACCAGCCAGCATGTTGGTTACGTTGGCGCTGGTACGGTTGACCAGCTTATCTGATGAAATGGTGGCAATGGCACCTGTGAGGTTTACTTTCTTCTGAGTACCATAACCTACAACTACGATTTCTTCGATAGCTTCGGTATCTTCCTTCAATTCGATGTTGTACTCATTGGTAGAGCCTACGGTTACGAGGATGTCTTTGAAACCGATATAGGAAATCTTGAGTTTTACACCCGGGCGTGCATTCAGAGTGAAATGACCGTCCAGATCGGTGATGGCAGCATTGGTTGTACCCACTTCGAGCACGGTTGCACCAATTACAGGCACACCATGGCTATCGGTTACGGTACCCGAAATCTGCTTGCCTTTCTGCTGGGTAGCCTGTTCTGTTGCATTAGATGCATTTGAAGGCAAAGGAAAAGCGATTCCACCCAAAAAGATCATACACGCACACAGAGAATAGCTTCTGAGAAGCCTTAAATTCTCCTTCTGTTTTTTCTTCTCGTTCTTCATATCATAAAGTTTAGAGTTTTTAGAGCCCCTTTTTATTAGGACTGCAAAATTGTTATATTATAGATAGGTAAAATTTGAACCAGTGAGGACTGATCATGCCAAGTCGTTTAGAGATGTAGGTCTGTCCTTCGTGGTTTTTAATTTTGTTTAAGTGGGGGCAAATATACACAAAACTTTCGTTCTTTTTGCATTTTTATGTAGAAAATGTCTTTGAACAGGCTATATTTAACGTTTTGTAACATAAAAGTGTCTTTCTCAATTACTCTTTCCTCATTCATCGTAACAATAGTCAAATTAGAGCATTTGAGTTCTCCCACATCATATTTGGGTATTACGTGTAAGGTAAGGACGGGAAAGCAGAATATCCCGTTCCTTTTTCTGGTTATTGATAATTGTTCTCATTTCTCTTCTGATGAATTGATTAAACCGAGGCAAAGATACAAAAAAATATTCAATATATCATTTGTATTGAATAAAAAAGTACTGATTTTATTCAATACGATGGATAAAATGAATAAAATCAGTACTATCTTCTTCTAATGGAAATAGTATTTACTGCACGATCAATATGTTTTTATCATTAGGGAAAATCTTCGTTCAAAAGTGTTGAATGTATGTTCAAAAGCTTTGAATGTACGTTCAAAGCTTTTGAACGGCGGTTCAACGTCGCTGAACGGAGATTTTCCCTAATAACAATTACTTTTTCTTCTAGGCTTTTGGAGTTTTTAGATACGGAATAAGTCATCCATAGTGATAACTTTCTGTATTCTTCCTGCATACTCATTGAACTTCAAACCGTATGTTGTGATGAGTGTCAGATGAAGGGCATTCTTGCATCGGGTTTCTTCCTGAAATGTGCTGAGCTTATGCCTTATTTTTCAAACAGATCGTTACCTGTTACCTGCCTGTTGATTTTTCTTGCATACATATTATTATATAGGCCATGTGGCGTGACAAAGGTTGGAATGAGCGTTTTGGTCGTCTTCGTCACCTTTTTGAATACCTTTAGGCGGTGTGCCAGATGTGCATCGTATGCCTTGCTGATTTCATATTCCCCATTGCAATACTTCATTTCGCAAATAGAAATCGATCTGTCAGAACGGTCTATCAGCAGGTCTATCTGTGTTCCATGCTTCAGG
>ERZ506995.787-NODE-787-length-11552-cov-3.998608_pt1 | contig 11552 bp, 8 predicted proteins | sample MGYA00512883_ERZ506995 | MGnify/ENA metagenome assembly ERZ506995
AGAATACACGATTGACTCCTTTCACCTCATTGATTATCCGGCTCATGACTTTCTGCAGGACTTCGAACGGAATCTCTGCGGCTTCTGCGGTCATGAAGTCGACGGTGTTGACGGCTCGGAGCGCTACAGCGTAGTCGTAGGTACGTTCGTCTCCCATGACGCCGACAGAGCGCATGTTAGTGAGGGCGGCGAAGTACTGACCGATGGTTTTGTCGAGACCGGCGTTGGCGATTTCTTCGCGGTAGATGGCGTCGGCGTCCTGAACGATACGGACTTTTTCGGCGGTGACTTCACCGATGATGCGGATGCCAAGACCCGGGCCCGGGAACGGCTGACGGCTGACCAGATATTCGGGCAGGCCCAGCTCACGGCCAGCCTGACGCACTTCATCCTTGAACAGGTTGCGCAGCGGCTCTACCAGCTCCTTGAAGTCCACGGTGTCGGGCAGACCGCCTACGTTGTGGTGGCTCTTGATAACGGTAGACTCGCCGCCCAGACCGCTCTCGACCACATCGGGATAGATCGTACCCTGTGCGAGGAAGTCCACCTTGCCGATCTTCTTGGCCTGCTCTTCAAACACACGGATGAACTCTTCACCAATGATCTTACGCTTGCGTTCCGGCTCCGTGACGCCAGCCAGCTTGCTGAAATAGCGCTCGCGGGCATCTACACAGATAAAGTTGATATCAAAGCCATTGGCATTGCCCGGGCCGAAGACCGCGCAGACCTCTTCCTTCTCGTTCTTACGCAGCAGACCGTGGTCCACGAACACACAGGTCAACTGTTTGCCGATGGCCTTAGCCAGCATAGCTGCCAGAACGGAGGAATCCACGCCGCCGGACAGGGCGCACAGCACCTTGCCATCGCCGATGCTCTCACGCAGGGCCTTGACATTGTTCTCCACAAAGGAATCCATCTTCCAGTCGCCGGTGCAACCGCAGACGTTGTACACGAAGTTGCGCAGCATCTTTTTGCCTTCCGCAGTGTGCAGCACTTCCGGGTGGAACTGAACTGCGTACAGGCCCTTTTCCTCGTTCTCTGCCGCAGCTACGGGGCAGTTGACCGTGTGGGCTGTGATCTTAAAGCCCGGGGCCGCCTGCTCAATGTAGTCGTTGTGGCTCATCCAGCAGATGGTGGACGGCTGCACATCCGTGAACAATTTACTGTTATTGTCCACGAACACCTCCGTCTTGCCGTACTCACGCTCCGGTGCGCGACAGACATGACCGCCCAGCAGATGCATCATCAGCTGGCTGCCATAACAGATGCCCAGCACAGGCACACCCCATGTAAAGATCTCCGGGTCGATCGTGGGAGAATCCTCCAGATAAACGCTGTTGGGGCCACCGGTAAAGATGATACCCTTGGGGTTCTTTGCCTTGATAACCGACAGATCGGTTTTATAGGAATAGATTTCACAGTAGACATTGTTCTCGCGGACACGGCGCGCGATCAGCTGATTGTACTGGCCGCCAAAGTCCAGCACGATGACAGTTTCATGCTGCATGATGTTTTCCTCCATTTTTAAGTGTGTTTTACAGATAATTTTAGTATAGCACATCTCACAACAAAAAGCGACAGTTTTTGTGAAGTTTTCTGTCATTTCATTCTGCAGATCGGATGCCGCAGCACGGTTTTCAGCTTCTCCGGTGCGGTGCGGCGCGGGTCTCCCAGATAGATCTCGTGATGGAAGCGCGTGTCTGAAAAATCCGGGCAATATCCCTGCTCCGCTGCAAACGCATCCAACTGCCGCAGGGTTTCCGGCTCGGTGTCATAGGAGCCGATGTGCATACACTGCACGCACAGGCCTTCATCATAGGTAAAAAATTCCACCTTAGAAAAGTCTTTTTTCTTTTTGGCCGTAACTTCCTGCACCGCCCAATCAAATTCGGCACGGGTGACAAATTCCGGCAGACGGATCATGGAGGTCCAGATAAAGGTCTCCTTGTTGGAAAAATCCACGCCCTCTGCCCCGGGCTGATGCCACAGTCCCTCCAGCGGCGGAACGACATATTCGAAATAGCCATCTATCTTATGGCTGCCCTTGTAGCTCATTTTGATGGTGAATGCAATGCCGTACAGAAGCTCCAGCGCTGCCTTGTATTCCCCTGCCGGGTCGTTGGGGTCGCCCTTGCCATGTACTGCCACAAAATTCATCGCAGGGACGGTGATGATCTGCGGCTTCTTCGGCGGGAGATAGAACTCTTTATATTCTTTCTTGTAGTCAAATGGCATCTTTCTTTTCTCCTTCCAGCAGCGCGCGCTGTTTCTTTTTGCTAAAGCCGCCCAGCACAAGCCGATAAGATTTTTCCAGCATCTCCCGCAGCAGTGCGTCCGGCACGTTTCCATCTGCTTTTACGGAGTTCCAATGCACCTTGTTCATGTAGTAGCCCGGAATGATATCCTCATACTGTCGGCGCAGAAAATCCCCTTCGACGGGGTCCAGCTTGCAGGTGATATACACCGGCTTTCCTGTGGCATCATCCAGACAGACGGCTGCAAACATTTTGCCGCCGATGTGGTATCTTATCCAGTTCCACTCTGCCTGTAAGTCTTTGGTAACACTAGGCTTTTGCAGAAGCTCTGTGTCGATCCAGCTGTATTTCATGGCAGCACCTCCGTTTTTCTCAGTATAACTGATTTGGAGGCACTTGTAAACAAAAAGTTGTTGGTTTTTACTTATAATGCGTCATCTCTGTAAAATTTGTAGTAAAAAAGAGCCATCCGCTCAGAAAACCTGAGAGGATGGCTCTTGCGTTTGATGTTATTGATCAGATGGAAATGGTGTTGCACACGTCCACCAGCACGGGGTCAAGGCTCTTGGTCATTTCCAAAGCCTCGTCCACAGGGTAGTCCACCAGCTTCTCGCCCTTCATGCCGACAATGCGGTTATACTTGCCCTGCTCCAGCAGGCAAACTGCCTGATAGCCCATGGCAGAAGCATTCACGCGGTCGCGCAGGGTGGGAGAACCACCGCGCTGCACATGACCCAGAATGGTTGCACGGGAATCGATACCGGTGCGTGCCTGGATCTCGTTGGCGATCTCCTGTGCATGACCCACGCCCTCGGCCACAATAATGATAAAGTGGCGCTTGCCGGTCTTTTGGGTCTCGGCAATCTTATCCAGAATGTCGCGCTGCATATCGAATTCCTTCTCGGGCAGCAGCACAGCCATAGCACCGGAAGCAATAGCAACGTTCAGTGCAATGTAACCGGCGTTGCGGCCCATGACCTCGACCACACTGCAGCGGTCATGGCTCTGGGTGGTGTCGCGCAGCTTGTCGATCATTTCCAGCGCGGTGTTCATGGCGGTATCGTAGCCGATGGTGTAATCGGTGCAGCCGATATCGTTATCAATGGTACCGGGCAGACCGATCATGGGAATGCCGCGGTGTGCCAGTGCGCGGGCACCACGGTAGGAGCCGTCGCCGCCGATAACGACCAACGCATCAATGCCCAGCTCGCGGCACTTTTCAGCGCCCTTATCCTGACCTTCCTTGGTCTTGAACTCTAGGCAGCGTGCCGTATACAGAATGGTGCCGCCAGCAGAGATGATGTTAGAAACGCTGCGCAGGTTCATTTCAAAGCACTCGCCGTTCAGCAGGCCGTTGTAGCCGCGCTGAATACCGATCATACGGAAGCCCTTATGCAGGCCGGTGCGTACCACAGCGCGCACAGCAGCGTTCATGCCGGGAGCATCACCACCGCTTGTAAGCACGCCAATCGTTTTGATTTGCTTTTCCATACGAGAGATTCCCTCCAATTTACAGTTCAGTTCTTCATTTACCCTTTTGCCTGTAACCTTTTCTTCCCGAAACAGGCTTGTTGCTTTGCAACAGCTTTGATTCGCCTTTATTGATTATAGCACACCATCCAGACAAATTTCAATAGGGTTTTGAGACTTTATGCAAATCTATGCAGCATGATATAATAACGTTATATCGTGCTATTTTTGTAGTTTATGCAACTCATCAAATTTAAAATCGCCCCACGCGGTGCCATTCGTGCACAAATATGTCATTTTGTTGCAACGTTTTCTGCACCCAGCAGCCGCTCCAGTTCTTTGAAGAAGAGCGGATGACCGGAAGTGTACAGCCGGCGCGGTGCGGCCAGCTTCTGCTTGGTATCCTCCAGATACAGGATCACCGGGATATCGCCATCAAAAATCTCCAGCAGGTTCACCACTTTATCGTACTGGGGGCAGCTGCGGGACGGCAGACGGATAAACACCCGCCGGGCAGCTGTTTTGACAGGATCCGGGCGGCCTTTATCCAAGCGGGTCGGGTCGTAGCTGTCGATGGGCAGAATGCTGTCTGCCAGCAGCTTGGAGGCTTCATCCTCCCGCACGGAAAGCCGACCATCGATGACCACAACAGCGTTTTCCTGAATAGCATCCCGGAACCTGTCCAGCACTTTGGGAAACACGATCACCTCCATGGTGCCGGTCAGATCCTCCACACTGGTAAAGGCCATCATGCTGTTGGATTTTGTTGTCATCATGCGGTTTTTGACCACTGCGCACACAATGCGCACCTTTTCGCCGTCCTGCACATGGGCATCCTCGCCGGTGAGGTCTTTGATGGTGTGGGAGCCGATGCGGGCAGATTTTTCCCGGTAAGCGTCCAGCGGATGGCCGGACAGGTACAGACCGCTGACCTCTTTTTCCTGCTGCAACAGCTCGGCAGGGGTGTACTCTGCCAAGGGGCGGATCTCGTAGACATCCTCCTGCGGGCTTTGCTGCACTTCCCCGCTCATCACGGAGAACAGATCCAGCTGCCCCTCCAGATTGCGGCGGGAGTCGGTCTCGATGCTCTTGAGGATGCCCTCTACCGCCTCTACCATGCTGTGGCGGTTGGAGCCGAAGCAGTCAAAGGCACCGGCTTTGATCAGGCTTTCCACAGAGCGGCGGTTCAGCTCGCTGCCGTGCATCCGCTTGCAGAAATCATAAAGGCTTGTGTAGGGCTTTTCCTTACGCTCGGTGACTGCGTTCTCGATGAGGTTGCGGCCTACGTTTTTCACGGCGTTCAGCCCAAAACGGATCTGACCATTATCATCGGCGGTAAAACCGCCGTTGGAGATGTTCACATCCGGCGGCAGGACTTTAATGCCCAGACGGGCGCACTCGCCGGAATACTCAATGACCTTATCCGTATTATCCAGCACACTGGTCAGCAATGCTGCCATGAACTGGCTGGGGTAATGGCACTTGAGGTAAGCGGTCTGGAAAGCCACATAGGCGTAGCAGGCCGCATGGCTCTTGTTGAAGGCGTAGGACGCAAAGCTGGACATTTCGTCGTAGATCTGATTTGCTACCTGCTCCGGGATGCCGTTGGCAACACAGCCCGGGCATTCGTGGCCGGGCTCGGTGCAGCCGTACACAAAATGTTCCCGCTCGGCTTCCATGACGGCGTGCTTCTTTTTACTCATGGCGCGGCGGACGTTATCTGCCTGTCCGAAGGAGAAGCCCGCCAGCTCCCGGAAGATCTGCATGACCTGCTCCTGATAGACGATGCATCCGTTGGTCACATCCAAAATGTGCGCCAGCTGCGGGGTCTTGTAGCTGATCTTATCCGGCTCGTGGCGGTTGCGCAGATAGGTCGGGATGGAGTCCATGGGGCCGGGACGGTACAGGCTGATGAGAGCGATAACATCTTCAAGGTTCTGCGGCTGCAGGCCCACCAGGACCTGCTTCATGCCGGAAGATTCCAGCTGGAACACGCCCTCGGTATCGCCCTGCCCCAGCATTTTGTAGGTATCCGGGTCGTCATAGTCCAGATCACGGATGGAAAACTCCGGGTGCTGCTTTTGCACCGCAACCTCCGCATCCCGGATGACAGTCAGGGTGCGCAGACCCAGAAAGTCCATTTTTAAAAGACCCAGTTCTTCGATCTCGGTCATATTGAACTGGGTCACCGGCAGGCCGTCGTTGGTGGCAAGCGGCAGATAATAATCCGTCGGCTCCGGCGTAATGACCACACCCGCCGCGTGGGTGGAGGCGTGTCGGGGCATACCCTCCACCTTCAGTGCGGTGTCGATGAGCTCGGTCACCTGCGGGTCGGTATCGTAGAGCTTTTTCAGCTCGCTGGAAACCTCCAATGCCCGCTTGAGGGTCATTTTCAGCTCCATGGGCACAAGCTTTGCTACCACGTCCACCTGCTGGTATGGAATCCCCATCACGCGGCCCACATCCCGGATGGCATTGCGGGCGGCCATGGTACCAAAGGTAACGATCTGCGCCACATGATCCGCACCGTATTTGCGGTTGACGTAGTCGATGACCTCCTGTCGGCGCTCGTAGCAGAAGTCCACATCGAAATCCGGCATACTGACGCGCTCGGGGTTCAAAAAGCGCTCGAAGATCAGATTATAGCGGATGGGGTCGATATCCGTGATGCCCACACAGTAGGCAGCGATACTGCCCGCACCGGAGCCGCGTCCCGGCCCCACCGGGATACCCTGACTTTTTGCAAAATTGATATAGTCCCACACGATGAGGTAGTAGTTGGTATACCCCATCGTCTTGACCACGCCGATCTCGTATTTCAGGCGGTCGATGTTGGCCTGCGGCACGTCCGGGCCATAGCGGCGCTCCAAGCCGTCCCAGCAGAGCTTTTCAAAGTAGGCCTGATTGTCCATGCCGTCCGGGGCTTTGTAGTAGGGAATCTTGGTGTGGCCGAACTCAAAGTCAAAATTGCACTGCTCGGCGATCTTAGCCGTATTGGCACAGGCTTCCGGCACCATGGAGAACAGCTCGTACATCTCGTCGGTGGTCTTGACGTAGAATTCATCGGTCTGGAACTCCATGCGGTCGGCATCCTGAATGGTCTTGCCGGTCTGGATGCACAGCAGGATGCTTTGCATCTTGGCATCCTCTTTGCGCAGATAATGGGCGTCGTTGGTGGCTGCCATGGGGATGCCTGTCTCGCGCGAAAGCTTGATAAGCTGCGGCAGAACGGTAGTATCCTCCTTCAGGCCATGATCCTGCAATTCGATGTAGTAATTCTCTGCACCGAACAGATCCCGATACCACAGCGCGGTCGCCTTTGCGCGCTCGTAGTCCCCTGCCAGAATGGCCTGCGGGATCTCGCCCGCAAGACAGGCCGAAAGGCAGATCAGTCCCTCGTGGTATTGCTCCAACAATTGCTTATCCACGCGGGGCTTGGAATAAAAGCCCTCCACAAAACCGGCAGAGACCATTTTGATCAGGTTCTTATAGCCGGTCTCGTTTTTGCACAGTAAGATCAGGTGGTTATTTCCGTCTATTTTATTTACCTTATCAAAGCGGGTACGGGTGGCAACATAGACCTCACAGCCGATAATGGGCTTGATGCCCGCCTTTTTAGCGGCTTTATAAAACTGCACACAGCCGTACATCACGCCGTGGTCGGTGCAGGCAATGGCGGTCTGTCCACACTCCTTCACCCGCTCCATCAGCTGGTCGATGCGGCAGGCACCATCCAGTAGGCTGTATTCCGTATGGATATGCAGGTGGGCAAAAGGCCGGGTATTTGCGGTGGGTTCACTCATTGTACTGCCTCCTGTCCCTCCTGCTGGCGCTGACGGAGATTCTCTGCCAGTGCCTCCAGCTTTTTCATCCGGTGCGATAAGCCGGATTTGCTCACAGCCGGGTCAAAGCAGCCGCACAGCGCGGTAAGCGAAAGATCCGGGTATTGCAGACGTTTGGCTGCTGCCTGCTGCAATACCTCCGGCAAAGTCTCCAGTGCGTGCTGCTCCTGCAAATAGCGGATAGCTTTCAGGGTCTGGGCGTTCGCCCGCGCCGTTTTGCCAAGGTTTGCGGTATCGCAGTTTGTCTGCCGGTTGGTCTGGTTGCGCACCTGCTTGAAGGCTTTAAGAACGCTGATCTGGGTCGCAGCATCCGCAGCGCCCATAAAGCGGAGCAAACGCTCCACATTGGCACCGGTCTTGACGTAGATCAGGTTCACGCCGTTGCGGCGGGTGCGGTGGGGCGCAAACTCGTGCTCGGCCAGCAGCGCTTCAAAATCCCGGGCGAGATTTGTCCGGGAGGTGAGAAATTCCAGATTATATTCCTTTTGCGGGTCGGTGACCGTGCCGCTGCACAAAAAGGCCATAGCGATATAGGCGCTGACACAAGTCTGGCAGCGGATAAGCCCGGGGTCAATCTGCAAGCTGGTCTCCCTGCCGGTGGTGCCGAACAGTTCATGCAGGCGGGTGACCTGCTCCGCATCGCGGATATTGAACTCGTACAGCACACCGCTGGCGCGGGGCTTTTCCAATATCTCGCCCCGGATGCCGCAGCGGGCGAACAGCTGCTGCGCCAGTTGCACCGTGTGGGGCTGCTCGGTTTGCAGCACAAGGCCGCGGGCATCAAAGTATTTGGCAAAGCAGGCAATGCCATAGGCAGCTGCACGCACACAGCATTCCTTGGTGGGGCTGCGCTGCGCGATCTCCTCCCGCGCACTGGATGCAAAACTCATAGTAGTTCCTCTGTTTTCAGCGCACGGCATCTCGGTGCTGCACCCCGGGTTCATACCCCAGAGCGGTGCAGTACTCCGCAAGCTTGCGTGCAAATGTGATAGAGCGGTGCTTGCCGCCCGTACAGCCCACCGCAATGGTCAGCTGGCTTTTGCCTTCCTTGACATAGAGCGGCAGAGCGTACTGCAAAAAATTCTCGTACCGGTGCAGCAGCTCCTGTGCTTCGGGGTGGCCCATGACAAAATCCACCACTTCCTGATCCAGCCCGGTTTTGTGCTTCAGTTCCGGCACATAGAAGGGGTTGGGCAGACATCGCACATCCAGTACAAGGTCTGCCTCCGGCGGCAGACCAAACTTGAACCCGAAGGACATGATGGTGAGCCGCATGGCATTTTTCGCCCCGCCGTTTTTTAGGAACAGATCGCAGATGCGCTCTTTGTTCTGGGAGGTGGAGAGTAACCCGGTGTTGATGGTGTAGTCCGCACGCTCCTTCAAGGGCTGCAGGATCTGCCGCTCCTTCAAAAAGGCATCCCGGGTGGAGATGCCCTCTGCAATGCTGATGGGGTGGCGGCGGCGGGTCTCGCTGTAACGGCGCATCAGCACATCGTCCGGTGCATCCAGAAACAGGATCTTATAGGGTGTTTTCTGGTCGTCCAGCTGCTGCAAGGCAGTCTCGATCTGTTCCCTGCTGCGGCAGCCGCGCACATCCATGGAAAGCGCCACCCGCTCCAGCTGGTTGTCGCCAGCCTTGGAAAACGCCGTAATGCTGGGCAGCAGCCCCGCCGGGACGTTATCGATGCAGAAAAATCCGATATCCTCCAGCGCATTCATAGCCACAGACTTTCCCGCACCGGAAAGTCCGCTGACGATCAATAGCTCCATCTGTATTCCACACTCCCTCTATTCCCGCAGTTTAGCGGACTACGCGGATCTCTTTTTCCAGATCATAGCCGGTCTTTTCTTTTACGATGGCGCGTACTTCCTCGCACAGCGCCAGCACATCGGCACAGGTGGCACCGCCAAGATTTACCACAAAACCGCAGTGCTTCTCGCTGACGGCGGCACCGCCGTGCCGGTAGCCCCGCAGACCGCACTGGTCGATGAGGGCAGCGGCAAAAGCGCCCACCGGGCGCTTAAAGGTGCTGCCTGCGCTAGGCTTATCCAGCGGCTGCTTGTCCAGCCGCTTTGCCATCAGTTCGTCCATTTTGGTGCGGATGGCTTCCGGCTCGCCCGGAAGCAGGGCAAACTGTGCCGAGAGGATACAGCCGCCGTTTTCTTCAAAAATGCTGTGGCGGTAGCTCAGGTCCAGCTCTGCTGCCGATGCCTGCACGACCTCTCCTTCTGCGGTCAGATACCGCACCACAGTGAGGACATCCTTCATTTCGCCGCCATAGGCACCCGCATTCATATACACTGCACCGCCCACCGTGCCGGGGATGCCGTAGGCAAATTCCAGACCGGACAGGCCGTGTTCCAGCGCAGCCCTGCACAGGGCTGCGAGCCGGACGCCCGCACCGGCTGTCAGCATATTACCTTCAACGGCAATATCGCTGCCCAGTGCAGAAATGTCGATCACCACACCGGCAAAACCCTCGTCCGCAAACAGGATATTGCTGCCGTTGCCCAGCAGATAATAGCGGACAGCCTGTTCTTTGCACAGCGCAACCACACTGCAAAGCTGCTGTTCCGTCTGCGGCTGCACGAACAGCTGGGCGGGACCGCCGATCTTAAAGGTACAGTGTGCCGCAAGCGGCTCATTCTCCCGGAACGGGATGCCTGCCTGCAGCAGCTTCTGTTTGAATCGTTCCATAGTGGGTAGCTCCTAAATCAGTCCATTTTGTCATCCAGACCAAGACGGATCAGCAGCTCACGCGCTGCATTGTAGCCCATCTTTTTCTGGCGGTTGTTGATGGCGGCAGTTTCCAGCACGACAGCCAGATTGCGGCCCGGCGAGACCGGAATGCTGGTGCTGGGGATGCTGACGCCCAGAATGTCGTAGTATTCGTTTTCCAGACCGGTGCGCTGGTAGTTCTTAGTGGGGTCCCATGCTTCCAGCTGAACCACAAGGTCAAGGCTTTCGCTCAGCTTGACCGCGCCCACGCCGTACACACGGGCCACATTGACGATGCCAATGCCGCGCAGCTCAATGAAGTGGCGGATATTCTCCGGGGCAGTACCCATGATCTGGCGGTTGGACACCTTGCGCAGCTCCACCGCATCATCTGCCACAAGGCGGTGGCCGCGCTTGACCAGCTCGATGGCAAGCTCACTTTTGCCAATGCCGCTGTCGCCCAGGATCAGGATGCCTTCGCCGTACACTTCCACCAGCACACCATGGCGGGTGATACGCGGTGCCAGTTCCAGATTCAGCACACTGATCAGGCTGCCCATCAGCGTACAGGTCGTCTCGTTGGAGCGCAGCAGCGCTACGCCATGCTTCTGGGCCAGTTCCTGCATTTCCGGGAAGGGAGTCAATTCCTCGCTGCGGCAGACGATAACGGCCGGCGGCTGCTGACGAAACAGCTGATCCAGCGCTTCGTAGCGTTTTTCTGCCGAAAGGCCGGACAGAAAGTTCATCTCTGCCAGACCCATGATCTGCAGGCGCAGCTTATCAAAATAATCGTAATAACCCGCCAGAAACAGACCGGGACGGTTGACCTCGGCGATCTCCACACAGATCTGATCCAGTTCCTTTGGCGTATAGACAACTTCCATACTGACACGGTCGGTCAGCGTTTTGAGCGAGACATTGAATGTGCCCATCCTTGTTTCCTCCTGTGCTCCCTTTTGCCGTGCAGCACCGCCATTCCGCCGGGCGGGCACAGCATTCTTTCCTTTTATTATAATAGAATGATTCCTAAAAAACAATACAGCCGCTCTTTCTTTTTCCTTTGCCGGAAAGAAACCTGCGCAGCAGCGTGTCCATACATTTTATTTTTACATTTTTCTTACTTTTACACGGATTTTACATTCCGCGGATTTTGGATTTTACATTGCAACAGTATACTCTCAGACAGGAGAGAACCATCAAAACACGCAGGATGCTCTTGCTGTAAGCAGAGCGCCTCCGTTCCGGCGGTGTGCGCTGCGGGTGAAA
>ERZ506995.794-NODE-794-length-11470-cov-3.834691_pt1 | contig 11470 bp, 9 predicted proteins | sample MGYA00512883_ERZ506995 | MGnify/ENA metagenome assembly ERZ506995
TCCCACGGGTATCGTCATGCCCATAACCCGCCGCCAGGAGCTGCTGCGCTGGGCGCAGGAGGTCCCGGCGCGGGTCATCCTGGAGGACGATTACGACAGCGAGTTCCGCTTCACGCTGCGCCCCATCCCCACGCTGCAAAGCATCGACCGCGCGGGGCGCGTGATCTATGTCAACACCTTCTCGCGCACGCTCGCGCCCTCGCTGCGCATCAGCTATATGGTCCTGCCCAAGAGCCTGACCGAGCGCTACCGCGCGCAGCTCGGCTTCTACTCCTCCACTGTGCCGGCGATGGAGCAGCACACGCTCGCGCGTTTTTTGGACGAGGGGTATTTTGAAGCGCACATCAACCGGATGCGCAAGTCCTACCGCGCGCAGCGCGACGCGGTCATCGACACCATTCTGCAAAGCCCGCTCGGAGCGCGCTGCCGGGTGTCCGGCGAGGACGCGGGGCTGCACTTCCTTCTGACAATCGACACGAAATGCACCGACCATGTGCTGCGTGCCGACGCCGAGGGGCGCGGCGTGCGGCTCTCCTTCCTCTCGGATTTTGCCCTGCGTCCCGGCTCCGCGCCGCAGCACACGCTGGTCATCCATTACCCCGGCATCGACCTTGGACGGCTTCGCTCGGCGCTGTCCATTCTGGAGGCGCTGCTGTATTTCCGCGACTGGAAATACAAGGGCAGAAAATGAACTCCGTGTAAACATTTCTATAATTCGCTAAAATATTTATATAAATCTATTGACAAAAGTTTTTGCTGTGCTATGATACGGTACAGCAAGGAAAACCCCGGTAAGGAGGTGCATGATGAAAAAGAATCTATACAGCCTGACGCTCTCGGACGAGGTGGTGCGGGAGGTCGACGCGCTGGCGCACCGGCTGGGCACGAACCGCTCGGCGTTGGTGAACCGCATTCTGTCCGAGTACGTCTCCGTCCCCACGCCGGAGCGCAGGATCAACGATATTTTCGAGGCCATCGAGGCGCTCGTTTCCCCCTCGCGCGAGTTGGTGCCGTTTTTCGCGCCGAACTCGCAGTCCATGTCGCTCAAATCGAGCCTCGCCTACAAGTACCGTCCGACGGTCAAGTATGAGGTCGATCTCGGCGGCGGCGAGGATACGCTGGGCACGCTCAACGTCGTGTTCCGCACGCAGTCGGCGGAGCTGATCGCCGCGCTGACGGACTTCTTCCGTCTGTGGGCGCGTATCGAGAATGTCTGTCTCGCGCCGGCGCTCGGCGGCACGATCGCCTGTTCGCTCTACGACGGGCGCTTCGTCCGTCCGCTCGCCATGCCGCGCGGACACGCCCGCTCGGCGGAGGACATCGCCGGCGCCATCAGCGCCTATGTGCAGCTCTTCGACCGCCTGCTCAAGGGCTATCTGAGCGGCGATCTGAGCGCCAAGGACGTGGAGCTGGCCTACCGCGGCGACCTGCGGGGCCGCGGGCTTCTGATTTAAGCGATTCGCAGTTTTGTCAATAGAGGTGAATTTATATGAACGCTGAAAAATATACCCAGAAAACGCTGGACGCCGTCAAGACCGCGCAGAGCATGGCGCAGGAAAACGGCAACCAATATCTGACCCCCGAGCATCTGCTCTATGCCCTTGTCGATCAGGACGGCGGACTCATCGCGTCGCTCTTCGGCAAGATGGGCGTGGACTGCGACGGCCTGCTCTCCGAGCTGGACACGCTGATCCGGCGTCTGCCGAAGGTCTCCGGCGGCAGCGGCGAGGTGTACGCCTCACCGGAGACCGGCAAAATTCTGAACCTCGCCGAAAAGACCGCCGAGAAGCTGCACGACGATTATATCTCCGTCGAGCACCTGATGCTCGCCATCTTCTCCGAGGGAACGAGCGACGTCAAGCAGCTGCTCCAGAGCCACGGCATCACGCGCAGCCGCTTTACCGACGAGCTGAGCAAGGTCAAAACTGCTCCCGTGACCTCGGACAATCCCGAGGAGACCTACGACGCGCTCAAGAAATACGGCACCGACCTTGTCGAGCGCGCCCGCAGCAAGGAGCTTGACCCCGTCATCGGCCGCGACGCGGAGATCCGCAACGTCATCCGCATCCTGTCGCGTAAAACCAAGAACAACCCTGTGCTCATCGGCGAGCCGGGCGTCGGCAAAACCGCCATCGCCGAGGGCCTTGCCCAGCGTATCGTGCGCGGCGACGTGCCCGAGGGGCTGAAGGACCGCACCATCTTCTCGCTCGACATGGGCGCGCTCATCGCGGGTGCGAAGTACCGCGGCGAGTTCGAGGAACGCCTGAAGGCCGTTCTGAACGAGGTCAAGAAGTCTGAGGGGAAGATCATCCTCTTCATCGACGAGCTGCACACCATCGTGGGCGCGGGCAAGACCGACGGCGCTATGGACGCTGGCAATCTGCTGAAGCCTATGCTGGCCCGCGGCGAGCTGCACTGCATCGGCGCCACCACCCTGAACGAGTACCGCAAGTACATCGAGAAGGATGCCGCCCTGGAGCGCCGTTTCCAGCCCGTTATGGTAGCCGAGCCCACCGTGGAGGATACCATTGCCATTCTGCGTGGTTTGAAGGAGCGGTACGAGGTCTACCACGGCGTGAAAATTCAGGACGCCGCCCTCATCGCCGCCGCCACCCTTTCCAACCGCTACATCACCGACCGTTTCCTCCCCGATAAGGCCATCGACCTGGTGGATGAGGCCTGCGCTCTCATCAAGACCGAAATGAATTCGATGCCCACCGAGATGGATGAGCTGCGGCACCGCATCATGCAGCTGGAAATTGAGGAAGCGGCCATGAAGAAGGAGACCGACAAACTGACCCAGGCGCACCTGGCGGAGGTACAGAAAGAGCTGGCCGAGCTGCGGGAGCAGTTTAACGGCATGAAGGCCCGCTGGGAGAACGAGAAGCAGTCCATCGGCAAGGTGCAGAGCCTGCGGCAGGAGATCGAGAAGATCAATGCCGAGATAGAGATGGCGCAGAACCGCTACGACCTCAATAAGGCCGCCGAGCTGAAATACGGCAAACTGCCCCAGCTGCAAAAGGAGCTGGAGGAGGCCGAAAAGACAAGCGAGACCGAGGAGAAGGAGGACACCCTGCTGCGTGACAAGGTCACCGAGGAGGAGATCTCCCGCATTGTGGCCCGCTGGACCGGTATCCCGGTAGCCAAGCTGATGGAGGGTGAGCGTGAAAAGCTCCTGCACCTGGAGGATATCCTGCACCGCCGTGTTATTGGCCAGGATGAAGCCGTGACCAAGGTTTCCGATGCCATTCTGCGCAGCCGTGCCGGCATCCGGGACCCCAAGCGTCCCATCGGCTCGTTCCTGTTCCTGGGGCCCACCGGCGTGGGCAAGACCGAGCTGGCCAAGGCACTGGCCGAGGCGCTCTTTGACGATGAGCACAACATTGTCCGGATCGATATGAGTGAGTACATGGAGAAGTACTCGGTCAGCCGCCTGATCGGCGCGCCTCCCGGATATGTTGGCTACGAGGAGGGCGGTCAGCTGACCGAAGCGGTTCGCCGCCGTCCCTACTCTGTTGTACTGTTTGATGAGGTGGAAAAGGCCCACCCCGATGTGTTTAATGTGCTGCTGCAGGTACTGGATGACGGCCGGATCACCGACAGTCAGGGCCGCACCGTGGACTTTAAGAACACCATCATCATCCTGACCTCCAACCTGGGCTCCGACCTCATTCTGGAGGGCATCGGCGAAAACGGCGAGATCAGCGAGGAGGCCCGCGACGGCGTGACCCAGCTGCTGCGCCGCAGCTTCCGTCCGGAGTTCCTGAACCGGCTGGATGAGATCGTCTTCTACAAGCCCCTCACCAAGGAAAACATCCGCGGCATTGTGGATCTGCTGGTGGCCGACCTGCAGAAGCGGATGGCCCAGCGGCAGCTGACCGTCACCCTGACCGATGCCGCCAAGGATTATCTGATCGCCAAGGGGTACGACCCCATTTACGGTGCGCGGCCGCTCAAGCGGCTCATCCAGACCGAGGTGGAGACACTGCTGGCCCGGTGGATCATTGCTGAGGACCCCGCCCCCGAGACTGCCATTACGGTGGACTACGACGGCGAAAAGCTGGTGGCTATGTAACAAAAATGGATAGCGGCTGCCCCGGGCGGCCGGAGAGATCGAGGTACGGCAAGGAGCGGCGGAAGGAAGGCTCTTGCCCGGCGAAGACGGGCTGATGCCTTGCGACGCCAGCGACACCGCCGGAACCGATCTATCCGGTTGCCGGGGCGGACGCGAAAAGATAAAACAAGAAGCAAAGGAGCCTGTGACCATGAGAACGAAGCAGTTCAAAGCCGAAAGCAAAAAGCTGCTGGATATGATGATCAATTCCATTTACACCCACAAGGAGATCTTCCTGCGGGAGCTTATCAGCAATGCCAGCGATGCCATTGATAAGCTGTATTTCCGCTCGCTGACCGATGACAGCATTCCCCTTTCCCGCGGCGACTACAAGATCGCCCTGGCGGTGGATAAGGAAAACCGGCTGCTTTCCATCACCGATAACGGCTGCGGCATGACCGCCGAGGAGCTGGAAAAGAACCTGGGCACCATTGCCAAGAGCGGCAGTCTGGACTTTAAGCGGGAAAACGAGACCGGCGAGGATGTGGAAGTCATCGGGCAGTTCGGCGTGGGATTCTATTCCGCCTTTATGGTAGCGGACCATGTAACGGTGGAAAGCCGCGCCTGGGGCGAGGAAACCGGCAGCCGGTGGGAATCCAGCGGCGCCGAGGGCTACACCATAGAGCCCTGCGAAATGGACTGGAGGGGCACCCGCGTCACCCTGCACCTGAAGGACGACACCGAGGACGAGAAATACAGCGAATTTCTGGAGGAATACCGCCTTTCCGAGCTGGTGAAGAAATATTCCGACTACATTCGCTACCCCATCACCCTGCTGATGCCGCAGTACCGCCCCAAGGCCGTGCCGGAGGGCGAGGAAGCCCCCGAAAAGCCGGAGTATGAAACGGTGTGGGAAGAAACCACTCTAAACAGCATGATCCCGCTGTGGCGCAAGCAAAAGAGCGAAGTAAAGCCGGAAGAGTACAATGACTTCTATAAGAACAAATTCTACGACTATGAAGACCCGGCGGTGGTGATCCATACCCGGACGGAGGGCAACGCCACCTTTAACGCCCTGCTGTTTATCCCCAGCCATGCCCCGATGAACTACTACTCCACCAGCTATGAGAAGGGCTTGCAGCTTTATTCCCGCGGCGTGCTTATTATGGAAAAGTGTGCCGACCTGCTGCCGGACTATTTCAGCTTTGTGCGGGGCCTGGTAGACAGCGAGGATCTTTCCCTGAACATCAGCCGGGAGATGCTGCAGCATGACCGGCAGCTGCAGCTCATTGAACGGGCGCTGGAGCGGCGCATTAAAGGCGAGCTGGAGAAGCTACTGGAAAACGACCGTGAGAAATATGAGGCGCTGTGGAAGGAATTTGGCACGCAGCTGACCTACGGCCTGTGCATGGACTACGGCATGCACAAGGACACCCTGCAGGATCTGCAGTTGTTCTATTCCTCCACCGAAAAGAAGCTGACGACCCTGAAGGAATATGTGGGCCGTATGAAAGAGGGCCAGGAGGCCATCTACTACGGCTGCGGCCGCACGGTAGAGGCAATAGACGCTCTGCCGCAGGCCGACCAGATAAAAGAAGCCGGCTACGAGATGCTGTATATGACCGGGCAGGTGGATGAATTTGCCATCAAGACGCTGCGGGAGTATGACGGCAAGAAGTTCCTTAATATCCGCACCGATGAGATCGATCTTTCCACCGATGAGCAGAAGAAGGCGCTGGCCGAGGAAAATGAGGCGGCTGCTGATCTCTTTGCAGCGATGAAGGAGGCGCTGGGCGAAAAGGTACATGCCGTGCGCTTTACCGACAAGCTGAAATCCCACCCGGTATGTCTTTCCACCGAGGGCGGGCTTTCGATGGAGATGGAGCAGACGCTGAACGCCATGCCGGGGCGGGAGAATCGCTTTAAGGCGGATGTGGTGCTGGAATTGAACCCCGACCACCCGGTAACGGCCAAGCTGAAGGAATACGCCGTGACCGACAAGGAAAAGCTGGCGGACTACGCAAAGCTGCTGTATGCCGAGGGATGTCTCATCGGCGGCGTGCCGATAGAGGAGCCGGCCGAGCTGTGCCGGCTGATCACCGGGCTGATGGAGCAGTAAGGCGAGGCTGAAAAGCCGGCGAAGCCGCGGGGACGGCCGGCAGGCCGTCACGGCGCGAAGCGCCGCCCTGCGGGGCCGTATCCTGCGGCGGGCAGGAATCGGCGAGGAAGCGAAAAGGAGGCTGGGCCCATGCAGATCACGATACGAGGATATGAAAGCCGGGACCTGCCGCTGATGGTAGCCATCTGGAATGAGGTAGTGGAGGACGGGATTGCCTTCCCGCAGGAGGAGCTGCTGACCGAGGAAAGCGGCAGAGAGTTTTTTGCCGGGCAGAGCTGGTGCGGTGTGGCGGAGGACGAAGCCGGAAAGGTGCTGGGGCTTTACATCCTGCACCCTAACAATGTGGGGCGCTGCGGGCACATTTGCAACGCGAGCTACGCGGTAAGTAAAAAGGCCCGTGGGCTGCACATTGGCGAAAAGCTGGTGCTGGACTGCCTGAAGGAGGGCAAAAAGCATGGCTTTGGGGTACTGCAGTTTAATGCCGTAGTAGCCACCAACCTGCACGCCCGGCACCTCTACGAGCGGCTGGGCTTTATCCAGCTGGGTACCATTCCCAAGGGCTTCCGGATGAAGGACGGGCACTATGAGGATATCTGTCCCTACTACAAAGAGCTGTAAAAGAAAAGGCTGCTCCCTGCGCGGGGGCGGCTTTTTGCGGTTTGGGGAGGAACTGGCGATAGAGGCCAAGGCGGCGCAGCCGGGCGGGGTTTTGCCCCGCCCACACCGGCCCAAAGGGCCGGGAGCGCGCCCGCAGGGCGCGCGGCTGCGCCGCTCCTGCCCCATGAACAGAGTGTAAAATCTGCGGCAGCCGCCCACCCCCACCCTGCTGTCCCCTTTCCTTTTTCGGCGGGGTGTGGTATACTGGAAAAAGAAAATCGAAAGGGGAAGCGCATTTATGAAACTGAGCTTTTGGGGGGCGGCCCGGGTAGTGACCGGCAGCTGTCACCGTTTGACCGCCTGCAGCAAGAATATTCTCATCGACTGCGGCCTGCAGCAGGGCGGCGATGTATACAATGAAAACGAGCTGTTCTTTGACGCGACAGCGATAGACGCGGTATGTGTGACCCATGCCCACACCGACCACAGCGGGCGGCTGCCGCTGCTGGTGAAAAACGGCTACAAGGGGCCTATCTACGCGACACGGGCAACCTGCGACCTCTTAAAGATCATGCTGCTGGACAGCGCCCGGATACAGGAAAGCGATGCCCAGTGGAAAGCAAAGAAAAATAAACGCAGCGGCGACCCGACCGAGGACGCTCTTTACACGGTGCAGGATGCCACCGATACCCTGGAGCTGCTGGTGCCGGTAAGCTACGGCGACCATGTGGAGCTTTTCCCGGGAATTGCGGCGGACTGGTATGACGCCGGGCATCTGCTGGGGTCGGCGGCGATCCGCTTTACGGTGACGGAGGGGGCCGAGACCCGTACCGTCATCTTCTCCGGGGATATCGGCAATGTGGATAAGCCTATTATCCGGGACCCGCAGCCGGTGCCCCCGGCCGACTATGTGGTGATGGAATCCACCTATGGCGACCGGCTGCATGAGACCGGTGAGGATGTGCCCAAGGATCTTTCCGAGATCATAGACCGGACACTGGCCCGGGGCGGCAATGTGGTGATCCCCTCCTTTGCGGTGGGGCGCACCCAGGAGCTGCTGTATCACATCCGGGAGATCAAGGCGCGGGGGCTGGTGAAATCGAACCCCAACTTTACGGTATATGTGGATAGCCCGCTGGCACTGGAGGCCACCCAGATTTACGACGGCGACCTGACCGGCTATGCCGACGAGGAGACCATAGAGCTGCTGAAAAACGGCTTTAAGCCCATCAGTTTCCCCGGGCTGAAGCTTTCCCGCACCTCGCAGGAATCCATGGCACTGAACACCGACCCGACCCCCAAGGTCATCATTGCCTCCAGCGGCATGTGCGAGGCCGGACGCATCCGGCACCACCTGAAGCACAACCTGTGGCGGCCGGAATGTTCCATCGTCTTTGTGGGATACCAGAGTGAGGGAACGATGGGACGGCAGCTGCTGGATGGTCTTACCTCGATTAAGCTCTTTGGAGAGAAGATCGCTGTGCGGGCCGAGATCTGCTCCTTTAAGTTCATGTCCAGCCACGCGGATAAAAACGGACTCATCCACTGGCTGGAGATGCAGGGACAGAAGCCCAAGAAGGTCTTTATTGTGCACGGTGAGGAAACCGCGGCGCTGAGCTTCTGCGAAACGCTGCAGGGGCTGGGCTACACGGCCGAGGTGCCGCTCTTTGAATCGGAGTACAGCCTGATGGACGGCGCGTGCCTGGCCAAGGGACGGGACTTCCCGCGCGACAAGGAGAAGAAGGCCGGTTTTGTCAGCGAGGTATTCCGCCGGCTGCTGGCGGCTGTGGAACGGCTTACCGGCATTGCGAGCGGCTACAAGCAGGGCGCCAACCGCGATGTGGCCCGCTTTGCGGACGAGGTGGAGGAGCTGTGCCGCCGCTGGGAAAAGTGATCCCAAATCCAAACGATATAAAAAAATCCGGCCTGCGGAAATACCGTGGGTCGGATTTTTTTGATTCTATTGGGCTACCATGCGGTAAAAAAGGCCCTCGCCGAGAGAGGTGGTTTGGCGGAGGGGTTCCCCGACGATGCGAAAGCCGGCCTTTTGGTAGCAGCGGACAGCGCGGGTATTCCAGGTACGCACCTCCAGATAAAGGGGCTTGCCGGGAAACAAGCGCCGCGAAAGCGTGCAGGCGATTTCGGTCATCTGCCGGCCATAGCCTTTGCCGCAATGGACCGGTGCAACGCCGATGCCGAAGAAGACTTCGGTTTCCTCCTCGTACAGATTGATAAAGCCAACCAGTTCTTCCCCTGCGTAAAAGGAATAGAAATGATTGAGCGGATTGGCAAAGCCAAAGCCTTTTTTCTTTTGCTCCGCATAAGGTGTGGCATTGTAGATTGCATACTCACCTTCATATTCCCAGGCGGTGATACGGTATTTTTCTGCTTCAGTTGTTTGGTGATAAGTAAGCATTCATTCTCCTTACGGTGTAATGGGGCAGCCCGCAGGGCCGCAGCGAAGCTGCGGGGCCGGTTCCGAGCGAAGCGAGGAACGGCACGATGCGAAGCATCGCCTGCGGGCCGTACCCCAGGCAATGCAGCGATTAGAAAAGGGCGGGAATCTGGCGCAGGTCGGTAACGGTATCATCTACCCCGGCGGGGGCGGCGGGGGCCCCGGGGCGGCGGTAGTAGCAGGTTTTCATGCCGTATTGCAGGCCACCGGCAATATCGGACGAGAGAGAGTCCCCGATGATGAGGGTTTCCTGCGGGAGGATGGGGACGGAGCGATTTTCGTTCAGCTCGCGGAAGGCGTAATCGAAGAAGGCTGGGGCAGGCTTGGCGGCGCCAGCATGCTCCGAAATGAAGAAATAATCAAAATACGGCTTCATGCCGCCGATCTCCAGCCGGTGGAGCTGCTGTTCGTAGGGGCCGTTGCTGGCGACACACAGGAGTGCGCGGCCGGAAAGGCCTTGCAGGAGCTCTATGGCACCGGGGACTGGGATGGCGCTCTCATGCAGGGCGGCACGGAAGTAATGTTCAAAGGCGGGGCCATCAAAATGGATGCCTAGGGCGGCAAAAACATTGTTCCAGCGGATTTTTTGAAGCTCGGCGAAGTTGAGTGTACCCTCCTCGATCTGCCGCCAGAGCTTATTATTTTCGGCGGTGAAGGTATGGTACATCTCCGGGCGGTAGGCAGGCAGGCCAAAATGGGCAAAGCCCTGCTCCATGGTGGTGCGGACATAGGCATCAAAATCCAGCAGGGTGTTATCGATATCAATGAAGATGGCTTTCATGAGGTCCTCCGTGAATACTATGATGGAAAGAAAGCCCCGGTTTGAGGCCGGGGCCTTTTTGCTGATAGTTACTGACGGTAGGTTTGCAGGAATTCACCGACATCGGTCATGGCGCGGGCGAGGTCCTTCGCTTCCGGCAGCATGACGACCCGGAAGTGATCGGGCTGAGGCCAATCGAAGCCGCTGCCGGGCACCAGCAGGATGTGTTTTTCGTGCAGGAGATCCATAGCGAACTTTTTATCATCGGTGATGGGGCACTTTTTGAGATCGATGCGGGGGAAAATGTAGAAGGCGGCGGTATTTTTGACCACCGAGAGGCAATCGAACCGGCGGATGGCCTGAACGGCGGCTTCCCGCTGCTCATAAAGGCGGCCGCCGGGGATGAGCAGCTCACGGGTACTTTGTTCATCCTGCAGGGCGGCAGGAATGACCAGCTGCGTGAGGGCATTACCGCACAGGCGCATACTGGTGAGTGCCACCATGCCGGCGATAAAATCTTTGGTCACCTCGCGAGGGCCGGAAACAGCCAGCCAGCCGCAGCGGAAGCCGCAGATCATGTGGCTTTTGGAAAGGCCGTTGAAGGTGAGGACCGGGAGATCCGGGCAGAGGGCAGCGGTGGAGACATGCTCCTTGCCGTCCATGACCAGGCGGTCGTAGATCTCATCCGAGAGGAGGATAAGTTCCTTTTCCCGGGCGATCGCCACAATCTGCTCCAGCAGTTCGCGGGGGTACAGCGCGCCAGTGGGGTTATTGGGATTGATGATGAGGATGGCACGGGTGCGGGAGGTGATTTTCCGGCGGATATCCGCGACATCGGGGTACCAGTCGGAGGCTTCATCGCAGGTGTAGAACACCGGCTTGGCCCCGGCGATGAGGGTGACATTGGTCCACAGAGAGTAGCTGGGACTGGGGAGCAGGATCTCATCACCGTAATTGAGCAGGGTGGTGATGGCGAACTGAGCCATCTCGCTGACGCCATTGCCGACGAAGATATCATCGAGGGTGAGGCCCTGGATGCCCTTGCCGGTTTCGTACTCCAGAATGGCCTGACGGGCGGCGGGCATGCCGCGGAAATCGCAGTAGCCAACGGCCTTATCGGCATTCTCCAGCAGGGCGTGGCGCACGCTGGGGGGCATGGTAAAGCCGAAGGTGGCAGGATTGCCGGTATTGAGGCGCAGGACGGGGGTTCCCTCCGCGATCATTTTCATGGCCTCCACATAGACGGGGCCGCGGATATCGGAATGGACCTGCGAGAGTTTTTCGGAACGAATGATGGGCTGCATAACGGAGCCTCCTTGCTGTGGAGTAACGGAAAATAAAAATTATAGGCTATTATATCACTTTTGAGCGGGAAATACAATGCGTGGATGGTTTATTCTATGAAAAAGCGGGGTGGTGGGTGCGGAGGGCCTGGGCGCTATGGGGAGGGGCGGAATCCCGGCAGGGGGCGGGCCCGCAGGGCCG
>ERZ506995.797-NODE-797-length-11452-cov-4.356497_pt1 | contig 11452 bp, 6 predicted proteins | sample MGYA00512883_ERZ506995 | MGnify/ENA metagenome assembly ERZ506995
TTCAGTAACGAGACGGATGATAGCATACAGTATTATGAAGCACAGAGGCTCTCTAATGAAATTCTCAGTGAAAAATCTTTACCGCGCAAAAATTATTCCCAGCATATTATCAAAGTCATGCATGAAAAGATAGATTTTTTTAAGAAAAACAGCGGTAGAAACTCTGTTGATTACAATGCAGTTTCAGGTCAGCTGACTATGATAAATGCAAATCAGCAGACACTATATCAGAGAGATAATCCGAAATTTGATGTATTCAAAGAGTTTGAAGTAAGTGAAGAAGATGTTCAACATATCAAGGATTTACTGGCTCATACATCTGTGCAGGATAAAGAAATCTCTGTGCAGATAGAAGCGAAGCTGGAAAATAATCGTCAGCTGTATAATCTGAAATTGCATACGTTGTGGTCTCCATTAAAGAAAGATGGCTATATAGGAATTATTGGATATATTGACAGTGCAAAATAAATTAAAGAGGACTCGTAATGAAAAAGAAAAAATGGAACAGAGTTTTGGCTGTACTTTTGGCAATGGTGACAGCCGTATCACTTCTGTCAGCATGTGGCAGTAAAAGTGCGGAAAAAGAAGATGCAGAAACAATCACGGTGTACTTATGGAGCACAAACCTGTATGAAAAATATGCACCATACATCCAGGAGCAGCTTCCGGACATCAATGTTGAATTTGTCGTAGGTAATAACGATCTGGATTTCTACAAATTTCTGAAGAAAAACGGTGGACTGCCGGATATTATAACCTGCTGTCGTTTTTCACTGCATGATGCGAGTCCACTGAAAGACAGTCTGATGGATCTCTCCACAACCAATGTGGCAGGTGCTGTCTATGATACCTACCTCAGCAATTTTATGAATGAGGATGGAAGCGTAAACTGGCTTCCGGTGTGTGCGGATGCGCATGGTTTTGTAGTGAACAAAGATCTTTTTGAAAAGTATGATATTCCTCTTCCAACGGATTATGAAAGCTTCGTTTCTGCCTGCCAGGCATTTGATGAGGTGGGAATCCGTGGCTTTACTGCAGACTATTATTATGATTATACCTGTATGGAAACACTGCAGGGTCTGTCTGCATCAGAATTGTCTTCTGTAGACGGACGCAAGTGGCGCACCACCTATAGTGACCCGGATAATACAAAGAGAGAAGGTCTGGACAGTACCGTCTGGCCGGAGGCTTTTGAACGTATGGAGCAGTTTATTCAGGATACAGGGCTGAGCCAGGATGATCTGGATATGAATTATGATGATGTGGTTGAGATGTACAAAAGTGGTAAGCTTGCCATGTATTTCGGCAGTTCTGCCGGTGTAAAAATGTTCCAGGATCAGGGCATTAACACAACATTCCTGCCATTCTTTCAGCAGAACGGCGAAAAGTGGCTGATGACTACACCATATTTCCAGATAGCTTTAAACCGTGACCTGACAAAGGATGAAACACGTCGGCAGAAAGCAATGAAGGTACTGAACACAATGCTTTCAGAGGATGCGCAGAACAGGATCATTTATGATGGGCAGGATCTGTTAAGCTACAGCCAGGATGTGGATTTCCGGCTTACGGAATATCTGAAGGATGTGAAACCTGTGATCGAAGAAAACCATATGTATATCCGTATTGCGTCAAATGACTTTTTTTCCATTTCCAGGGATGTGGTGTCTAAGATGATCTCAGGAGAATATGATGCAGGGCAGGCTTATCAGTCATTTAATTCCCAGCTTCTTGAAGAAAAATCCACTTCTGAGGATATTGTGTTGGATTCAAAGAAAACTTATTCCAATCGTTTCCATACCAGCGGAGGCAATGAAGCCTATTCTGTTATGGCAAACACTTTGCGCGGTATTTATGGGACGGATGTGCTGATTGCAACAGGAAACAGCTTTACAGGAAATGTACTGAAGGCCGGTTATACAGAAAAAATGGCAGGCAACATGATTATGCCAAACGAGCTTTCCGCTTACAGCAGTGAGATGAGCGGGGCAGAACTGAAGGAAACGGTCAGAAACTTCGTAGAAGGCTACCAGGGAGGCTTTATCCCCTTTAACCGCGGCTCGCTGCCTGTGTTCAGTGGTATTTCTGTAGAAATCAGGGAAACGGATAATGGTTATACATTGAGTAAAGTTTCAAAGAATGGAAAACAGATTCAGGATAAGGATACTTTTACTGTGACCTGCCTTGCAGCACCACAATATATGGAAGCTTATCCGGCAGAGGAAAATATTGTATTTGATGGAGGGGATACCTCTGTGGAAGATACCTGGACAACATATGTTTCAGATGGTAATGCCATTCTTGCAGAGCCTGAAGACTACATTACTCTGAGGTGAGAAGAATGGATGTTAAGAATCATAATACAAACAGAAAGAAACGGGTTGTGAGAAAACGATGGAATGCAGCAGTTCTTATTGCCCTATTTGTTGGAATCCTTTTGACTGTTTTCCAATATTTGGGGTTTGTATCGAAGACTGTTTATGAGGAAAGTGTTTCTCACCTGACAGAAATTTTTCATCAGTCTGATAATATGCTGAGGGAACTGACAGAGAAAAACCTGACCTATCTTCATATGTGGGGTGAAAACCTGCAGAATACCTCCAGCGAAGATGAAATTCGTAATTATATAAAGAAAGCGCAGGAAGATGCCGGATTTCTGGATTTCTTTTTTCTGTCAGCCGACGGGAACTATAAGATGGTGACAGGGGAAACCGGGTACCTTGGATTACAGGAAAATGTTGAAGAGGAGATCCGGCAGGGAAATGATGTTATTGCGAATGCATCAGTTCCCGGAAAATCTCAGCTGCTTGTTTTTGCCACTCCCAAGGCTCATGGAAGTTATCAGGGATTTGAATATGATGCCATTGCCATTGCTTATGAAAACTCTGATATCGTAAATGTGCTGAATATTTCTGCTTTCAATGGAAATGCCCAGAGTTATGTGGTTCATCCGGATGGCCGTGTTGTTGTGGATCATTCTTCTGAGGCATGGGGAGAGGTGTATAATTTCTTTGGGATTCTGAGAGAACATTCCAATATGTCTGAAAAAGAGATCCTTAAACTCTCAGAAGAGTTTAAGGAGGGACATACAGATGCAATGCTGATAAATCTGGATGGAGAGGATTACTATCTGGTCTATGAGAAATCCAAACCTCAGGACTGGATCTTTCTGGGACTTGTCCAGGCTGATATCGTCAATGCAAGTATGAATGTTCTGCAGCGTAGCACTGTGCTGCTTGTAAGTGCAGTAGCGGTGTGTATTGCCGGCCTTTTTATTGGAATTATTCTCCGGAAAAACAGGGTAAACCTGAAGAGAAAGGATACGGAGATCCTGTACAGGGACGAATTGTTTCAAAAGCTGTCAATGAATGTGGATGATGTTTTCCTGATGCTGGACGCCGAGACCTCTAAGGTGGATTATGTCAGCCCGAATATTGAGCGGCTGCTGGGCATCCCGTGGAGAGAAGTCCGGCAGGATGCCCGTGTTCTGGCAGCGCTGCACCCAAAGGATGACCCGGACCGCGACAAGAACTATCTGGAAGGGCTGCTCAGCGGGGAACAGCGCGAGTGGGATACGGAGTATGAACATCGGGAGACCAAAGAGCGCCGCTGGTTCCATAACATCGCTATGGGCAGCGAGGTAGAGGGCAGAACCAAGTATATCCTTGTCTTGTCCGACCGCACCGCCGACAAGCAGGTAAATCAGGCGCTTTCCGACGCCGTTGCCGCCGCCGAGACCGCCAACCGCGCCAAGAGCACCTTCCTTTCCAATATGTCCCACGATATCCGCACCCCCATGAATGCCATCATCGGCTTTACTACGCTGGCGCTCAGTAATATCGACGATGCCGAGCGGGTAAAGGATTATCTTGGCAAGACCCTTGCATCCAGCAACCATCTGCTCTCCCTCATCAACGATGTGCTGGATATGAGCCGCATTGAAAGCGGAAAGATCCATCTGGAAGAGGTGGAAGTCAACCTTTCGGATGTGCTGCACGATTTGAAAACCATCGTCAGCGGGCAAATTTTTGCAAAGCAGCTGGAGCTTTACATGGACGTCATGGACGTGACCGACGAGGACGTCTACTGCGACAAGACCCGGCTGAACCAGATTTTGCTGAACCTGCTGTCCAACGCCATCAAGTTTACCCCGGCGGGCGGCACAGTCTCGGTGCGGGTGCGGCAGCTTGCCGGTAAGGTACGCGGCTGCGGGCAGTACGAGTTCCGCGTCAAGGACAACGGCATCGGCATGAGCCCGGAGTTTGCCAAAAAGATCTTTGAGCCCTTCGAGCGGGAGCGTACCTCCACGGTAAGCCGCATCCAAGGCACCGGCCTTGGCATGGCCATTACCAAAAACATCGTGGATATGATGGGCGGCACCATCGAGGTGCAGACAGCGCAGGGCAAGGGCACCGAGTTTACCGTCTGCGTGCCCATGCGCGCACAGACCGAGCAGCGCCCTGTGGAAAAGATCACCGAGCTGGAAGGCCTGAAAGCACTGGTGGTGGATGACGACTTCAACACTTGCGACAGCGTGACAAAGATGCTGGTCAAGGTGGGTATGCGCGCCGAGTGGACGCTTTCCGGCAAGGAAGCGGTGCTGCGTGCACGGCAGTCTATCGAGATGAGCGATGCCTACCACGCCTATATCATCGACTGGCGCCTGCCGGATATGAACGGCATCGAGGTCACCCGCCGCATCCGCAGCCTGAACGACGATACGCCCATTATCATCCTGACCGCCTACGACTGGTCGGATATCGAGGTGGAGGCAAAGGCTGCCGGTATGACCGCCTTCTGCGCCAAGCCCATGTTCATGTCCGACCTGCGCGAGACCCTGATGAGCGCACTCGGCCAGAAACAGACGGATGCGGCGCAGGGGCTTCTGCCGGATAAGAACGCCGACTTCAAGGGCAAGCACATTCTGCTGGTGGAGGATAATGAGCTGAACCGTGAGATCGCGCAGGAGATCCTGCGGGAGTACGGCTTCCTTGTTGATTCGGCGGAAAACGGCGCAGTAGCGGTGGAAAAGGTAAGCACCGCCGCGCCGGGCAGCTACGATCTGGTGCTGATGGACGTGCAGATGCCGATCATGGATGGCTATACCGCCACCCGTCAGATCCGCGCACTGGACGACCCTGCGCGGGCAAAGCTGCCGATCCTTGCCATGACCGCCAACGCCTTTGACGAGGACCGCCGCAACGCGCTGGAAAGCGGCATGAACGGCTTTTTGTCCAAGCCCATCGTGATCGGCGACCTTGTGCAGGAGCTGCACAAAATTTTGTGAACCGGATGCCTGAAGCGAACCCTGAAAGCTGGATAAAAATAAGAATTTGGCAATCTGAACGGTCTGAATCCTGTATTGTACAGGGCGCAGACCGTTTAGTTTTAATTTGATTCGGCAGTCGATATACGCAGCAATGGCCTTTTCGAGCTGCGTCCGGCTGTCCCGGTAGGCGCAGACAGGGTAGAGGGGGTAGAGGGGGACGTCTTTCAGCAGCACATAGTCCACCGCCGTGGTGCTCAGCACCGGCCAAGTGTTGCTGTTGAATTGCCGCACTCCGCAGAGCTACTGCACCGCCCCGGGGCAAAGCTCCCTGCAATACCGCAAAAGTGCGCTGAAGAGTGCTTCTCAAGAATAAGGCTCGATAAAAACAAAAAATCCCGGAAGCCGAAGCTTCCGGGAATCTTTTGGAGGTGACGACCAGATTTGAACTGGTGGATGAGGGTTTTGCAGACCCTTGCCTTACCACTTGGCCACGTCACCATATAAGGGAGTGATGAATACCACTCCAATGGAGCGGCCGACGAGGCTCGAACTCGCTACCTCCACCTTGGCAAGGTGGCGCTCTACCAGATGAGCTACGGCCGCACATTCCATGTGTTCGTGCCGGTTGTTTACCGGCGACGCTGATTATTATACCGTACCGCCCGGCAATTGTCAACCACAAATTTGCATTTTTTGCAAAAAAATTCAAAACAGGCCTGTCTGCGCACAAAAAGCCTTCTCTGCACTGGCTGACACCGCCGTTCATTCATGTTTGCCGCAACAGACACGAGGAAAATTTAGTTGCTTTCTCCTGTAGGAACCATTATAATAAGAATGTCATTTTTTCGCCTGCAAAAGCTGCGTCTGTTATGCCGCCGAGGGCATGCAGGCGCGTTTTCGTGCACAGAAATAGGAAATGCCAGCATAAAGGAGCAAACACGATGTATAAGATCACTGAAAAAGTCGCGCTGAACCCCACCGTGACAAAGATGGTCATTGAAGCCCCGCTGATCGCCAAAAAGGCAAAGCCGGGCCAGTTTATCATTGTGCGCCCGTTTGAGGACAGCGAGCGCATCCCCCTGACCGTGGCCGGTTACGACCGCGAAAAGGGCACCGTAGATATCATCTTCCAGATCGTGGGCGGTACCACCATGGAGCTGAACAGCCTGAACGCAGGCGATTGTGTCCACGATTTTGTCGGCCCGTTGGGTCGCGCCACCGAGACCGAGGGTCTGAAGAAGGTGTGCGTTGTGGGCGGCGGCGTAGGCTGCGCCATTGCACTGCCCATTGCCAAGGAACTGCACGATCAGGGCTGTGTGGTGCACAGCGTGGTCGGCTTCCGCAATAAGGATCTGCTGATCCTGGAGGACGAGTTCCGGGCCTGCAGCGATGAACTGCGCATTATGACCGACGATGGCAGCTACGGCACCAAGGGCGTTGTTACCGCCGCTCTGGACGAGCTGGTGGCCGCAGGCAACCAGTACGATCTGGTCATCACCATCGGCCCGCTGATCATGATGAAGTTTGTGGTCAAGACCTGCCAGAAGCACGGCCTGAAGAGCATCGTTTCCATGAACCCCATCATGATCGACGGTACCGGCATGTGCGGCGGCTGCCGCCTGACCGTGGGCGGTCAGACCAAGTTTGCCTGCGTGGACGGCCCGGACTTTGACGGCGATCTGGTGGATTTTGACGAGGCAATGGCACGCGGCACCATGTACCGCCCGTTTGAGGCACACGCCCGTGAGGCAGCCTGCAACCTGTTCAAGACTCAGGAGGGAATGTAAAATGGCTTTCAATATGGATCCCAAAAAATGCCCCATGCCCACGCAGGACCCAAACGTCCGCAACAAGAACTTTAAGGAAGTGGCTCTGGGCTACACCGCCGAGATGGCTGTGAACGAGGCCAAGCGCTGCATCGGCTGCAAGAATAAGCCCTGCCAGTCCGGCTGCCCCGTGGGCATCGACATCCCGGAGTTTATCGCCCATGTTGCTGAGGGCGACTTTGAGGCCGCCTATCAGGTGATCAACCGTTCCTCTTCCCTGCCTGCTGTCTGTGGTCGTGTCTGCCCGCAGGAGAGCCAGTGCGAGGGCAAGTGCACCCGCGGCATCAAGAACGAGCCGGTGGCTATTGGCCGTCTGGAGCGCTTTGTGGCCGACTGGCACCGCGAGAACGTGCACACCGCACCCATCGTACCCGAATGGAACGGCCATAAGGTGGCCATCATCGGCGCAGGCCCTGCCGGCCTGACCGCTGCAGGCGATCTGGCAAAGCTGGGCTACAAGGTCACCGTTTACGAGGCCCTGCATGTGGCCGGCGGCGTGCTGATGTACGGCATCCCCGAGTTCCGTCTGCCCAAGGCCATCGTGCAGCAGGAGATCGACGGCCTGAAGAAGATGGGCGTGGATTTTGAGTGCAACATGGTCATCGGCAAAGTGCTGACCATTGACGAGTTGATGGGCGAGTACGGCTACGAGGCCGTGTTCGTAGGCTCCGGCGCCGGTCTGCCCCGCTTCATGAACATCCCCGGCGAGAGCCTGAAGGGCGTGTACTCTGCCAACGAGTTTTTGACCCGCTCCAACCTGATGAAGGCTTATCTGCCCACCAGCAAGACCCCCATCCGCACCGGCAAAAAGGTCGCCGTTGTGGGCGGCGGCAACGTGGCCATGGACGCTGCCCGCAGCGCCCTGCGTCTGGGCGCCGAGACCGTGTACATCGTCTACCGCCGCGGCATGGCTGAGCTGCCCGCCCGTAAGGAAGAGGTGGAGCACGCCGAGGAAGAGGGCATCATCTTCAAGACCCTGTGCAACCCCGTTGCCATCCACCCGGACGAGGACGGCTTTGTACACTCCATGACCTGCATTGAGATGGAACTGGGTGAGCCGGACGCTTCCGGCCGCCGCCGTCCCATTGAAAAACCGGGCAGCGAGTTTGAGCTGGAGGTGGATACTGTGATCATGAGCCTGGGCACCAGCCCCAACCCACTGATCCGTTCCACCACCCCGGGTCTGGAGACCAACAAGCACGGCTGCATCGTGACCGAGGGCGACGAGGGCAAGACCAGCCGCGACGGCGTGTATGCCGGTGGTGACGCTGTGACCGGCGCTGCTACCGTCATCAAGGCCATGGGTGCCGGTAAGGCAGCTGCAAAGGCCATAGACGAGTACATCCGCAATAAGTAAGCAAATAGCATAAACAACGAGGGCGCTGCACGGTAAATGTGCAGCGTCCTCGTTCCGTGTAAAAGTTTTTTAAATGCCCGCCGCTTGCGCTCTGGGCATAATTAGCGGGAGCCCTATTTGAAGAATAAGCCCGGAAAGTCTGCGGACTTTCCGGGCTTAAATCTTCATGGGAAGGACACAGCCAAATACGGCATCTGTTTTAATGTACGCTGGCAAGCTCCTTTACAGGGCGGCCGGTACGGGTCATTTCAATCTTGCGGGATTTATCGTAGCAGTAGCGGATGATGGCCTGCCGCCGCACAATGCCGATGAAAATGCCCCGGTCATCCACCACCGGGACGAAGTTCTGGTTCATGGCGGCTTCCACCAGTTCATCCATGCTGGTGGTCACCGTGACGGCTTTGTAGTCCCGCTTATGCGCAAACTCTGAGATGGGAATGTCCTCGGCCGCTTCCAGATCCAGACCATGGTATTTTTTCAGTCCCCACAGGATATCGCCCTCGGTTAGCGTGCCCACATATTCGCCCTTGCGGTTCAGCACCGGAATGGAGGCGTAGCGGTTGTTTTCCCACTTTTCCAACGTCTGCCGGAGGGTAAAGTCATCGTAAACGTACATCAGATCCTGCTTTGGGGAAAGAAAAAAGAGAATGTTCATGCCAACAACTCCTATCGCATTTTTTGCAGGCAATACCTGTTGGAACGGTCTGTCTGCGCTATGTAATGTGCCGTGCGTCCGGCGTATTCCGGGAAGTATCATGGGAAAAGGGGGCTGGCAGCCCCTTTTCTTCTCTGTTTCTATTTTAGCACTTTTTCATAGACAAAGAAAGCCAGACAAGGAAGCTTTTATAATTTATTCACAGATTGTTTTTCTTCATTTGTCATACTTTCCGTTTTGATAGGTTCCGCACAGCCTGCCTTCAGCATACCACGCCCGCTGCGCAAAGCAGCGCGAGGGCTGTCGAGGGCAGTTCTCCCTTTTTTCTTTACCAAAATGATGCAAAAGGAGCGCAAAAAGCAGTAAATCCAACAATTTGAACTGTACAACCACGGTGCAAAGTTGTATAATAGGGTGGGTGTTTATCTGAGGCAAGTTTCGTTTTGCGCAGCCAATACCCCCGACCCTTGCGTGTATTTTTATGAAAAATAACATAAAGGAGCAGAGCGACTATGATCACTTCCCGTTTCCCGCTTGGGAATGTCAGCTTTACTGATGGGTATTTTTCCACCCTGGTGGGTGAAGCCACCAAACAGTGCTACGGCGTTGCTGCCATGGCTCCCCGTAATATGACTGACGCTGTGAAAAGCATGGTATACGGTTCCGATTACCCGGAAAAGGGTGTGCGCGTGACCCAGCAGAATGGGCGTCTGGTCATCGAGCTGCACATTGCCGTCAGCTACGGCCTGAACATTTCCACCGCCGCCCGCAGCATCTCCCACCGCGTCAAGGACGAGGTGGAGCAGGCCACCGGGCTGAAGGTCGCCCGCGTGGTGGTGTCCGTGGATGACGTCATCGCCTGATTTGTCTGCAAACTCGAGCCGGGATTTTCCGGCCAGATACTAAGGAGTAAAAACAATGATTTCTGGTAAGATCCTGCGCGACGCCATCATTTCCGGCGCCAACAACATCAACAACCAGCGTTCCCGCGTGGACGAGCTGAACGTTTTCCCTGTGCCGGATGGCGACACCGGCACCAACATGGGCATGACCGTGGGCGCTGCCGTGCGTGAGCTGGAAGCTCTGGACGACAGCTGCACCGTGGGCGAAGCTGCCAAGACTGCTGCTTCTGCCATGCTGCGCGGTGCGCGCGGCAACTCCGGCGTTATCACCAGCCTGCTGTTCCGCGGCTTTTCCAAGGCTTTGGAGGGCAAAAAAGAGGCTGACGCTGCCGATATCGTGGCCGCCCTGCAGAAGGGTGTTGAGGGCGCTTACAAGGCCGTGATGAAGCCCACCGAGGGCACCATTCTGACCGTTGCACGCGTTGCTTCTGAGGAAGCTGCCGCCAGCGATGCCGCCGATGTGCCCGCCCTGTGGGACGTGGTGCTGACTGCCGGTCAGAAGGCACTGGAGGACACCCCCAATCTGCTGCCCGTGCTGAAGAAGGCCGGCGTTGTGGACGCAGGCGGTCAGGGCATTATGGTCATCTTTGAGGGCATGGGCAAGGTGTTCCACGGCGAGGACATGATTGCCGGCGGCGAGGCTTCCCCCAACAAGGCAAAGCTGTCCACTGAAAATGCTGGTAAGGGCGTGTTCACCGACGACCTGATGAAGGTGGAGGACATTACCAACGGCTACTGCACCCAGTTCCTCATCAATAAGTACGAGGGTGCCAGCGCCGCCAAGATGCGCGCCTTTGCAGAGTCCAACGGCGACAGCGTGGTCTGCATTGAGGATGACGATGTCATCAACCTGCACGTTCACACTGCCGACCCCGGCAAGATCCTGAGCGAGGCCATCAAGTACGGCTACCTGACCAATTTTAAAATTGAGAACATGCATGAGCAGTTCCTCGCCCGCCAGAAGCAGGCTAAGGGTCTGGAGAAGCAGGCCGAGGCCGAGGAGAACCAGACCAGCGAGTTCACCTACGCCGCCGTTGACCCCGAGCGCGAGTACGGCTTTGTGGCCGTGGCCGCCGGCGAGGGCCTGAAGTCCGTGTTCACCGACCTGGCTGCGGACGCCGTGGTCTCCGGCATCGTGCTCGACACGAAGCACTTCTCCGTCCGCACCAGCGGCCGGACCTTTGAGGCCGCCGCCTTCCTCAAGCGGCTGGGCGCGGACCCCATGGAGGTCAAGCGCATGATGCAGAACGACTTCGCCTCCACGGTGGAGCGCTACCAGATCGTCCAGAAGGCCCGCATCTACCGGGGCAACATCGCCATCTCGGTGCTGGACCAGGAGGTGACGCGGGTCATCGCGGCCCAGGCCGCCGACGAGCTGCTGTCCATCATGGGCGTGCGGGCCTCCTTTGTGCTGTACCGTTCCGGCGGGGATGTGAACATGTC
>ERZ506995.799-NODE-799-length-11452-cov-3.704396_pt1 | contig 11452 bp, 10 predicted proteins | sample MGYA00512883_ERZ506995 | MGnify/ENA metagenome assembly ERZ506995
AACAGTTGGAGTCTTAATGACAGGCCTGATGAGCGTGAATGCTTATGCACTTGAAGAAAAGGATGTTATTGGAACCTGGTATGTAAATGAGCTTTCTATGGGCGAAGGTGCATCCTTTCATCCGGGGGCAATGGGAATGGAAGTGACCGTGGACATTAAAGAAGACGGTAAAATGGAAACAACAAGTTCTGTTTATGGGGAAGAGCCTGAAGTAGATGAATCAGAGTGGAAAATAGAAAATGATAAAATTTTGATGACTCATAATGATCAGACAGGAGAATGTGAGTACAAGGACGGTAAGATAACCTTAACAGCAGATGGAACGACAATGATCCTGAGTCAGGAAAAGGAAGAGTATGAGCCTTATGTACCGGGCAAACCGGTAGAAAATCCAACCATGAAGGATTTTGAAGGAGAATGGAGCTGTACTCTGATGGAAGCATTTGGAATGCAGATGCCGGTTAATGCTGACTTTACAGGATTTGAAATGAGTATGTCTGTGGAAGACGGAAAGGCTGAAATTATCTTAATAGAGAGCGGAGAAGAGACAAAAGTAGAACTTCAGGGCGACGTGGAAGGAAACGCACTGGTATTAAAGGCTGTAACAGAGGATGAGGCAGGAACTATGTTTTTCAGTCTTGATAATATGAAGTTCAATTTACTGGATGATGGAAAACTGTGTTTGATAGCAGAAGACGATGCAGAGGAATCTGATGACGGCGAAGAAGCAGATGATTCTGAAACAGGTGAAGTTGATTTTTCCGTAAAGACATATTTTGAAAAAATAATTGTTACAGAATAAGGTAAAATACTGCCGCACCATTCCGGTGAGGCAGTATGGGTTTTCAGATAAAAAGGAGGATAGGGTATGGGATTATTTGATAAGAAAATCTGTGACATCTGCGGAGAGAAAATTGGGTTATTGGGAAATCGAAAACTGGATGACGGAAATCTGTGTAAGGATTGTGCGAAAAAATTATCACCATGGTTTGAGGAGCGGCGGCATAGTACGGTAGAGGATATTAAACGCCAGCTGGAATATCGTGAAAAAAACAAAAAAGCGGTAATGGACTTTTGTATAACCCGTCAGATTAATACCAGAAATTACAATGTTTTTATTGATGATAATAAGGGGAATTTTACTGTTGCGCGGAAACTGGATGTCAATGAAAACCCGGACATAGTTCCTTTATCAGCCATTGTGCAGTGCAGAGTTGATGTAGATCAACAGCAGCATGAGGAAACATATACAAAGGATGGAGAAACTGTAAGTTATCAGCCACCGGTATATAAATATGAATTTGATTATACCATGCGTATTAAAGTGAGAACTCAGTGGTTTGATGATATGGATTTTCGCCTGAATACTTTTTCCATAAGCAGTGACAACAGAAGAGAACTGATGGAAGTGGAGCAGACCGCATATCAGATTATTGCGGCACTGACACCAAATGCAGCGGGAATGCAGCCCGGAATGCCAGGAATGAACATGAATGGAAGGATGCAGCCCGGAATGCCGGGAATGAACATGAACGGAGGAATGCAGCCCGGAATGTCCGGAATGAACATGAACGGAGGAATGCAGCAGACGGGAATGTCAGAAACGAACATGACCGGAGGAATGCAACAGAATAACAGTTCGTGGAAATGCCAGTGCGGTGCAGAGAATACCGGAAAGTTTTGTGAATACTGTGGTCAGCCAAGACCGTTTTAAGTAATGATTAAACAGAGTGGACATAATTGTTCACTCTGTTTGTGATAAAAAAACTCTGAAAATAGATGATTTCTCTAAAAACTATATGACAAAATGGTACTTTATAGTATAATTATTACAAAAATGGATTAGAGCGTATTTGAAAAATCATTCCTGCAAATTGTGACGCACATCTTGTGTAAAAGCATTTTTCAAACCCGCTCCGGTAAGAGAGGAACTTTCATGACATACAGTAAAAAGAGGACTCTGTCATATGGAGTGATTTTGATAAGTGTGTTGCTGGCTTACTTCTGCAGGCAGGCAAGACCGGAAAATGTTTTCATGAGAAATCTGGCAGATCAGTGTCGTAGCTGTATTTATCTGGGAATGTACTGTGCCTGGGTGATTTATCTGGGAAAGCATGTAGTACATAAAAAAACGCGCAGATGCCTGACTGCAATTGGCTGTCTGATGGTATTCTGGTTCTTTGTGCGGACAGTAAAATTTCATATTTTTCATGATCCTCTTGGAGAACATATCTGCTGGTATCTATATTATATTCCCATGATTCTGATTCCGGTTCTGGGTTTGGCAGCAGCAATGTTTTTGGGCGAAAAGGAGGAAGAGAAAACGGTCAGAAAGATTATAATTTTGCTGACCGTTGCAGCGATATTGATTGTAAGTGTTTTTACAAATGATTTGCATCAGCTGGTATTTCGTTTTTCCAAACAGCCCCCATTTTCGGATAAAGATTACAGCTATGGTATTGTTTTTATGGTGATTCAGGGATGGATCTTGATCTGTCTGACAGGGATGGAAATCATTCTGATCAGAAAAAGCAGAATTCCGGGAAAGAAACAGTTCTGGCTGCCAGTGATTCCGGGAATATTGCTTCTGGGGTGGAATATCGGAAATATACTCCGCCTGCCTTTCATCAAAATCATTGCAGGGGATATGACGGCAGTGTGTTGCCTTTTAATGGCAGCAATTTTTCAGGGTTGTATATTATGTGGATTGATACAGACCAATAATCGATATTTTGAATTATTCCAGACTTCCGGAGGACTGGATGCAGAGATTACGGATCATTCTTTTCAGCGCTATTATCATTCCGGCGATTTCCCAGAGCTGTCGTCTGAACTGCGTAAAATCATAATAGACAGATCATCAGTACAGGAACAGGGAATCCGGATCAACCATATTCCTATAAGGGGAGGACATTTGTTTTGGTCAGAGGATATTTCGGTACTGCTGGATCAGTATCAGGATATTCGGGAACAGCAGGAGGAACTGACTGCCAGAAACCGTCTGTTACAGAAAGCTTATCAGAAAGAGGCTGAGCGGAGAAAGACAGAAGAACAGAACCGTCTGTTAAATATGATACAGAATCAGACTGCCGGTCAGCTGGAATTGCTGTCACAGTTTATGGATGAGCTCGAACGGACAGAATCAAGGGAACAATATGATTGGATTCTCGGTAAAATTGTAGTTGTTGGTACGTATTTGAAGCGGAGAAAGAATCTGGTGCTGACACAATATACATCAGATGGAAATCTGCTTACAATGGAAGATCTCAGACAAAGCCTGGCAGAATCCTGTGACAGCTTAAAATTATGCAGGATCCGGGCTGCTTACTACGTGGAAAATGTGGATGTGCGGCTGAATGCAGATGATATACTAAAATGCTATGACACCTTTGAATGGCTTGTGGAACGATTGGTTGATACCATGCAGTCTGTTTTTTACCGTGTGTCGCAGATTGATGATGCTCTGCGGATTTCAGTTCATATTGTATCAGAGGCGGATCTGCGTGGATTCATGTCGGAAAGGCCGGAATTAAAAGTGCAGCAGGAAGATGAAAACGAATGGTTTATCAGATGTATCGTCTTCAGAAAGAGAGGCGGAAGATGATCAGTTTTGTGGAATGCAGTATGGCAATACAGAATGTTCTGATGATTTTTCTTGAAATCTGCATGATTCTGGAATTAATCCTCCTGCTGGTAAGAATCACCTGCTTTTCCGGGAAAAAGAAAATCGTAACGGCAGTGGCTGTCTTTGTTGTTTCTTTTATGTTCATGGGTGCTCTGATGAATGATCACAGATATTGCCTGGGAGAAAGTTCCTATCAGCCAATGCTTCAGGGTTATCCGGTCAGTGTTTTTATGACGGTGGTTATAGGATTATTGCTTTATCTTTGCTGGGCAATCCGGAGCGAGAGACGCAGATATCATCATTCTCTGTCTTACTGGTCTGTGAACGAGGCTGTGAATGATGTTCCCTGTGGGGTCTGTTTTTCGGATCCTCTTGGAAGGATTGTTTTGTGTAATACCAAGATGCAGGAGCTGAGCAGAATCATGACAGGTTCTTATCTGCAGGATTATGACGCATTAAGGAAAGCAATGAGTGGGGAACCTGAATCGGAAGGTCTTTGCAGATTGAGCAAAGACAGTAATGTGTTTTATTTTCCTGATGGTTCCGTCTGGATGTTTCAGGAATATAGTCTGCAGGAGCCGGATTGTGCAGGATATCTGCAGACAGTGGCAGTTAATGTATCAGAAATTTATTACAATGGTGAAAAAATCAGGGCAAACAATGAAAAGCTGGAAATCCTGAATCATAAGCTGGAGGAAATGTACGAAAAAATCGGAGATAAAATCAGAGAGCAGGAGACGCTTGTCATGAAAATGCAGGTTCATGACAATTTTGGACGAAGCCTTCTGTCAATACGCAGAATATTGGAAAGAAAAGAAGACCCGGATAAAATGGATAAACAGTTGTCTGTATTGAAACATCTGGTTTATATTCTTACCGGTTCTGCTGTTGAGAGTATGGAAGAAGTATATAAGGATACGATCAGACATGCAGAAGAGCTTGGAATTTTAGTTCAGATCAGTGGGAACTTTCCCATGCATCCATCTTACAGGCTGCTGACAGATAGGGCAATCCGTGAATGTGTGACAAACTGTGCCAGACATGCCCATGGCAGTACTGTTTGGGTGAAGATAGACAAAAATGCAGATGAATATACTGTTCAGATTACCAATGATGGAGAGGTGCCTGACAAAAATGCGGAAGAAGGCGGTGGTTTATCTGCACTGAGAAAGGCAGTTGAATCAGGAAAATGCAGGATGCAGGTTTCTTTTTCCCCTGAGTTTTGTCTGATATTGAAAATGCCACTGACAGAAAGGATGGGATTCGATGGTACGGATACTGATAGTAGAAGATCAGAAGATCATGCAGAAGTATTTTGAATATATTATTATGCAGGAGCCGGAATTTCGACATGTCCAGACGGTTTCAGATGCACGTGAAGCTGTAAAAATCTGTGATTATTCGGCAATTGATCTTGTGATCATGGATGTGCAGACGTTTCATAATCATGATGGGCTCAGTGCCGGAAAAGAGATTAGGGAAAAGTATCCATATACAAAGGTATTGATTGTTACTTCCCTGATCGATCCCAAGGTGCTGGAGAGGGCAAAGAGCGGATGTGCAGACAGTCTCTGGTATAAGGATCACGGGGAAGAGGAAATACGGAGTGTGATCCACAGAACGCTAAATGGTGAGCATGTATTTCCGGATGTGACGCCGAAGGTGGAGCTTAACTGGATCACAAGCGGTGATATCAGTCCCAGGCAGCTTGAGATGCTCCGCCTGTATATCCGTGGAATGTCATATTCAGAGATTGCGCGGGAAATGAAATGCTCTACCTCCGGGGTGAGATGGAATTTTCAGGAAATGATCGCCAGGGCAGGATACAGCTGTAAAGAAGATTTGATAGCGGCTGCACTGGAAAGTAAACTGATCGTAACTACGTTAAAATAGCAAGCTGATAAACTGCGAAGTTATTCTGTTATGAGCAGAAAGCGAAGCGGAGTGTAAATATCCGCTTGATAAGAGAGGAAACAGACATGAACGATTTTTTGACAGAAAAAAATAAAAAAGCAGGAGTGCTGGGAAAACTGAAGTGGGTTCTTTGTGGCTTCTGCATACTTTTATCCCTGGGAGCCATTGGTGCATCGGGGAAGTATATTGGTGAAGGACGCTGGGGAATGGCAGTAACAGAGATTCTGCTTTGCCTGTTATTTTTATATCTGACTTTCAGGGAAGTCCAGAAAGCATTACGGAAGAAAAAAGTCAGGGAAATTGCCTGCTGGTTTGAATCTTATGCCCAGAATACGGTTTCATTTGAAAAACTTGAACAGGAGCTGGGAAAAGGCGCAGTAAAAAAACTGGAAAAATTTATTGCCGGGGGATATATCCGGAATATCCAGATAGACAGAGAAGGAAATTATATTATGATTACCGCACCAAACAGACGTGTAAATGAAAAGATTTATATTACAGTTACCTGTACCAGCTGCGGTGCAAAGAATCAGGTAATAAAAGGACGTCTGAGCAATTGTGAATATTGCGGACAGCGTCTTAACTCATGATACAAGTACTGTGAGAGAGGATTATCAGGAGTGTTCATAAAAACGAGAATGAATTTTGGCTAAGTTACTGTGAATGGAGTGAACAGTAACACTATTCCATCGCCGAAGGCGATTTATAAAGATTTGAGTTTTAGATTGTAACTGTGAAGGTGCTGAATCGTCATAGTTGCTATAGAATAAAGTATATTGTATACAATTTACTGATTCCACATCCTTTACAGTACAAATATCTGCACTTCACAGAAATTTTGGATGAAATCATAGAAGAAATTTATAAAATTTGCTAATAAAACTGGATAAAATGTGCATTTTATGTTACATTTAATAAGGTATATGTATTGAACTTATTTATCTGGTTTTATTGGCCCTTTTTTGAGTGCAGAGATGGAGGGAACGGATAAGAACAGATATCATAAGGATAAAATTTTATCGTGAGGAAGGTGAGCAATTGGAAAACTATACTAAGTACAAACTGAAAAGCAGTGATGAACTTGCATCAGTGCTTGACGGTAAGGACAACCTGTTTGTGATTGCCTGCAACAAATGTTTCAAAGAATTTGAAACTGTTGACGAACCGGATTGTGACGAATTTCTGAAATTCGCTGCAGATCAGGGAAAGAATGTTACAGGCAGTGCAAAATTTGATTTCTTATGCAACAAGATGCACACAGAAAGAAAATTACAGGATCTGATTCCGGAAGGTACAGAGAATGTAGTAGTAATTTCCTGTGGCCTTGGTATTCAGACCGTTGCGGATCTGGCAGGTAAGCCGGTAGTTGCTGCAAGCAACACCCTTAACTACAGAGGTCATCATGGCATGGCACTTACCAAGAAGAGCTGTGACGCATGTGCGCAGTGTTATCTGAACATTACCGGAGGTGTCTGTCCAATCGTTGACTGTTCAAAGAGTCTTGTCAATGGACAGTGCGGTGGAGCAAAGAATGGAAAATGCGAAGTAGATCCGAATAAAGACTGTGCATGGGAGAAGATTTACCAGAGACTTGCAAAACAGGGACGTCTGGAAGAATTCTTAAACCAGCCTGTACAGGTTCGTGATTTCTCCAAAGTTAATTTCAAAGTGATCAACGACTATGTGAAGTCCATCAGAGAAGAAAGACTGGACGGATATTACGGCGGTGTTCATCCGTCAGAACGCAAGGAATTCAGTGAGCACATCGCTCTGAAGAAATTCCCGGATCCGAAGACAGTTGTAATCTCCATGTCACAGCATCTGGGCGCACCGGCCAATCCGATCGTTCAGGTTGGTGACACTGTAAAAGTTGGTCAGAAGATCGGTGAAGCTGCCGGATTTATCAGTGCTCCGGTACATTCCAGCGTAAGCGGAACCGTAGTTGCTGTTGAACCGCGTATGCATGGCACACGTGGAAGCGAAGTGATGGCTGTTGTCATTGAATCGGATGGAAAAAATACTCTGCACGAATCCGTACAGCCACATGGTGATCTTGACAATCTTACTCCGGATGAAATCATTGATATCATCCGTGAAGCCGGAATCGTTGGTATGGGCGGTGCAGGTTTCCCGACCTGTGTCAAACTTAAACCTGCCAAACCGGTAGATACCATCCTTCTCAACGGATGTGAATGTGAGCCTCTGTTAACAGCAGACCACAGAGTACTTCTTGAGTATGCAGATGATATTATTTTTGGTCTGCGAGCAGTTCTTAAGACAACCGGTGCCCAGAAGGGTATCATTGTTATTGAGGATAACAAGCCGGATGCCATTGAATTAATGCAGAAAAAAGTTGCTGATATCGGAAATATGGAAGTATTTGTTGCAAGAACTAAATACCCACAGGGTGCTGAGAAAACTCTCATTAAGCGCGTTATGGGAAGAATTGTTCCAAGCGGCGGTCTTCCGGCAGATGTCGGCGTTGTAGTAGATAATATCAGTACAGTAAAAGCAATCTCCGATGCGATCCAGACAGGAATGCCTCTGGTTGAGCGTGTTGCTACAGTAACAGGCGAGAAGATCAAGAATCCTGGAAACTTCGTTATCAAGATCGGTACAAGCGTAAGAGAGCTGATCGATTACTGTGGCGGATTTACAGATGACGATGTTCTGGTTAAGATGGGCGGACCAATGATGGGATTCCCTCTGAACACACTGGATGTACCGATGATGAAAGGCTCCAATGGTATCATTGCCGTTGAACCGGATGAGACAAAAGAACAGCCGTGTATCAAGTGCGGACGCTGTGTAGATGTATGTCCGATGGAGCTTTCACCTCTGTATTTCGTGAAATATGCGAAAGACGAGAACTGGCAGGGCATGAAAGACATGAACGTTATGGATTGTGTTGAGTGCAGATGCTGTCAGTATATCTGTTCTTCCAAGATTCCGATCATTAACAGTATCAAAGCCGGAAAAAATGCAGTAAGGGGGATGAAGTAATATGTTGATTACCCAGTTAAAAGCAAAAGAAGCGATTACATCACTGACAGCCGGAAAGAAAGTTTTCATTATCAACTGTCATGGATGTAAAGAAGTTCGTTTTCCGGAAAAAGAAGCTGCCCAACTTCAGAAGGAACTTGCTGCTGAAGGAAATGTGACAGGAATCATGACAACTGATTACATCTGTAATCCGGAAAATATGGAATTACGTCTTAAGAAACATATGAGCAAGATCCAGGAAGCAGATCTGGTTCTGGTATTCTCCTGCGGTGTTGGTGTACAGACCGTTTCAGAATATCTGGAAGACAAGATGGTCTGTGCAGCCTGCGATACATACCCGGTACCTGGTTTCCAGGGCGTGACACCGTTAGAGTACAAATGTGACCAGTGCGGTGAATGTTATCTGAATCTGACCGGTGGAATCTGCCCGATCACAGCATGTTCCAAGAGCCTTGTCAACGGACAGTGCGGCGGTTCTAAAAACGGCATGTGCGAGGTTGATAATACCATGGAATGTGGATGGGAACGTATCTACAGACGGCTGGAAGCTATCGGACGTCTGGACGTACTGAAATGTCCGACACAGATTCATAACTTTGCAACAGACGATGAATTAAAATAGATTATAATGATTGGAGCAATGTACAATGAAAATGAAAGAATTATTCGACCGTGGTGAATTTGTAGTTTCTGCAGAAGTAGGACCGCCAAAAGGAATCCACGTAGATGAGCTGGTAGAAGAAGCAAAAACATACCTTAAGGATGTTCATGCAGTTAACGTAACTGATAACCAGTCTTCTGTTATGCGTCTTGGATCTCTTGCAATGTGTAAGGTTCTCAAGGATGCAGGCATGAATCCGATTTTCCAGCTTGCATGCCGTGACAGAAACCGTATCGCTCTGGAGTCTGATCTTCTCAGCGCTGCAATGCTGGGTATTGACAACATCCTTTGCCTCACAGGTGACCATACAAAGATGGGTGACCACCCACAGGCAAAACCTGTATTCGACCTTGACTCCGTATCCCTTCTTCACACAGTGAAGCTTCTGGAATCCGGTGTGGATCTTGGTGGAAACGAACTGGTTGGCGAACCTCCGAAATTCTCCAAGGGTGCTGTTGTATCTCCATGCAGCGATTCCGTTGACGCACAGCTTGCAAAAATGGAAAGAAAAGTAGCTGCAGGTGCAGAATACTTCCAGACACAGGCAGTATTTGAGCCGGAGAAATTCATCAAATTCATGGAAAAAGCAAAACAGTTCGGAAAACCTGTACAGGTTGGTATCATTATTCCTAAGTCCGCTGGAATGGCTAAATTCATGAACAACAATGTTGCCGGCATTCATGTTCCGGACGAGATGCTTGAGGAACTGAAAGCAGACAAAGAAAAGACAAAAGCAGGTATCACAGGTGTTGAGATCGCTGCACGTATTATCAAAGAGTGTAAGCCATACTGTCAGGGTGTACATATCATGGCACTTGGCTGGGAATCCAAGATCCCGGATCTGCTGAAACTGGCTGAGATCTAAGAAAATAAAACTCTGAGCTGTAAATAGTAACATCATTACAGAACAGTACTGCAAATAATTAAAAAAGCTGTCTGGATTCCGGATGTATTTGCATCCGGAACAGACAGCTTTTGTTGTATCAGCATCTAACCCTTAACCGCACCTGCGGAAACACCTTCTACAATGAATCTGGAAAGAAGAATGTAGACAATGATGACCGGGAAGATGGAAAAGGCGATCATTACATACACCTGTCCCATGTCAAACTTCAGGAAGTCTGCACTTCGAAGCTGTGCGATCAGTACAGGAAGTGTTTTCTTTTTATCTGAGTGAAGGACCAGCGCCGGAATGAAGTAATTATTCCAGCTCTGTACAAAGGTAAAAATTGCCTGCACAGCGATAGCCGGTTTCATAAGCGGGAATACGATTTTGTTAAAGGTATTAAATTCACCGGAACCGTCAATACGTGCTGCTTCCACAAGCTCCAGAGGAAGGTTGCTTTCCATGTACTGTTTCATATAGAAGAAAGTAACAGGAGCAGCAATACTTGGAACGATCAGTGGGACAAAGGAGTCGTCCAGACCTATTTTTCCCAACAGCTGAAGGAATCCAAGAGCAGTTACCTGAGTTGGGATCATCATGACTGCAAGGATAAATGTAAACATAAATTTTTTTGCTTTAAAATTGTATGCATGGATAGCGTAAGCAGTCATTGTTGAAAAATAGGTACATAAAACAGCGGAGCAGGTAGCAATGAAAATACTGTTGAACATACCATTCCATACAGGGAGTGTTCCTGCGAGAAGATTTTTCCAGTTCTCAATGAGATGTCCTCCGGGAATGGCTGTGAATCCCTTTTTCAGTGCGCCATTAGATCTGGTGGCATTGATAAACAGTACATAAAACCAGAACAGGCAGAAGAAGGAAATGATGATCAGTACGATATAGGCAAGAGTACGCTGACCTTTCATGCTCATTCCTTTTTTATTTTTGGAGTTTTTTTCATTCATTCTTCTCACCTCCATCAGTCTTTTATCTTGTTAAAGCGGAATACGATCAGGCTGAGCACTCCTGTGATAATGAACAGGAATACGGATAATGCACCACCCATTCCGTAGTTCTTGCTGAACAGATGCTTGTTCAGGAACATGATCAGTGTCATAGTGGAACGCATGGGGTCGCCGGTTCCGTTTGTCAGGATCTGAGGTACATCGAACATCTGCATGCCGCCGATCAGGGATGTGATCATAACATAGATCAGGATTGGACGAAGGAGTGGAAGAGTAATCTTTCTGAAAATCTGTGAGGAAGTTGCACCGTCTACTTCAGCTGCCTCGTAAAGCGAGGAGTCAATTCCCATCATACCTGCCATAAGAAGAATAGTTGTAAGATCGGAAGAGCGTCG
>ERZ506995.800-NODE-800-length-11442-cov-7.413805_pt1 | contig 11442 bp, 8 predicted proteins | sample MGYA00512883_ERZ506995 | MGnify/ENA metagenome assembly ERZ506995
CGACTTTCATCTCCGTGCTGGAGCTTTGCAGCATGGGCAGCATCCACATTGACCGCGCGGACGAGGGCTACTCCCTGAGCTTCACGGGCGGCGACGTGGACGAGATAATCGAAAAGATAGTTGAGTGAATTTATGGATATTTCAGCGGCCATAGAGGCCATACTTTTTGCGGCGGGGGAGAGCGTGCCGGTCGCGCGCCTTTCGCTGGTGCTCGGAGCGGACGAAAAAGAGATAAGTCTCTGCGCCGCCGAGCTTGCGGAAAAATACGAGCGCGAGCAGCGCGGCGTGAGAATACTGCGGCTGGAGGATAAGCTCCAGATGTGTTCCGCGCCGGAGTACGCCGCGTTCATCACAAAGGCTCTGGAGCAGCGCAAGCCGCCGATGCTGTCCCAGCCTGCGCTGGAGACGCTTGCGGTCGTCGCCTATTTCCAGCCCGTCACGAGGGCGTATGTGGATCAGGTGCGCGGCGTTGACAGCTCATATACGGTCAGCGCGCTGACGGAGCGCGGACTTATCGAGGTCTGCGGCAGGCTCGACGTGCCGGGCAGACCCTCGCTCTTCAGAACAACGGACGTTTTCCTGCGCACAATGGAAATTACCAGGCTTGACGAGCTGCCGCCGCTGCCGGTGTCGGCTGTGCCGCAGGAAATGGTACCGGAGTCGGAGGAATCTGACGATCTGGCAGAATGATGCAGAGGAGGCGAGTGGTCTATGGTTGGCTGGCTGATCGTGCTGGGGATTCTGGCACTGCTGCTGGGACTGCTGTTGTCGCCGTTCTCCTTTGCGTGGGACTACGATGCCCCGAAAGACCGCTTTTTCTGGAAGCTTTCGTGGCTGGGGATCTCCTTTGCTGACAGTGCCGGAAAGGGATTGTTTCAGCGGGAAAAAGAGGAATCCCGGAAGCCGGAAAAAGAACCGGAAAAGCAGAAGAAAAAGAAGCGGAAGAAGCCGAAAAAGTCCCGCCGACCGGCAAAAAAGAAGTCGCCGGAATCTTCGGAAAAGAACGAAAAGCAAAAGCTGGAACACGGCTGGGCTCTCATCAAGGGCAGCCTGTCCGTGCTTCCGAAACCGCTGCGGCTGCTGTGGAAAGGCATCTCTCTGAAACAGCTGACAGTGGGCGTGCAGGTGGGACGGTTCGATGCACAGGAATGTGCCCTCGCCTACGGAGCAGCCAATGCGGCAGTGTATACCGCTGTGGGGCTGCTGGGCAGTGCCATGCGGGTACAGGTGCAGCAGATACAGGTGCAGTGTGCGTTCGGGCAGGAGTGCTCCCGCTGGGTCGTCCGCGGAAAGCTGCACCTTTGTTTTCTGGCAGCTTTGGCGGCACTGTGCAGCTTTGCCGTAGGCTATGCGATGCAGAAAAACCGGCAGGAAACTGACGGGAAAGAGAAAGAAGATACCGCAGAAAAAGAACACGCTGCGGTGAGATAACAGGAGGTAAATGTAATGGCAGAAAAGCGTCCGATTCAGGATCTCATGGGAGTTACAATGGAAAAAATGCGGGAAATGGTAGATGTGCAGACCATTATCGGAGATCCGATCGTGGTTTCTGACAAGGTGACCATTGTGCCCGTGTCAAAAGTGTCATACGGATTTGCCTCCGGCGGCTCTGACCTGCCGGTGAAAACCAATCCGAAAGACCTGTTCGGCGGCGGTGCCGGTGCCGGCGTGTCCATTCAGCCGGTCGCCTTTCTGGTGGTACAGGAGGACGGCGTGCGGCTGCTGCAAATGGACGAGGGCAGCGATGCTCTGTCCAGTGCCATTCGCTCGGTGCCGGAAGTGGTAGACCGTCTGGGCAGCATGTTCAAGAAGGGCGACAAGAAAAACGACAAAAAGACTGAAAATCCGGAAAAACCCGCGGAAACGGATTCCGGCGAAGCAGAATAAACTGCCGCTTCTTTCGCATACATTGTGGTAATTTTACAAGTATGCGGAGGAATCTGAAATGCGAAAACAACATTTTCTGCGGTGGCTCAGCGGGATATGGGCGGTGTGTCTGGCGGTGACTGGTCTGCCGGTGCTGCATGTACAGGGCGAGGCTCTGTCGGTTTCGGCGGAGTCCTGCATTCTGATGGAAGCGGTGACCGGTGAGGTGCTCTATGAAAAGGCGGCAGATCAGCAGCGACCTATGGCAAGCACGACCAAGATCATGACCACGCTGCTCTGTCTGGAAAGCGGCGATCTGGATACGCCTTTTCCGGTGGACAATGATGCGATCCATGTAGAGGGCTCTTCCATGGGGCTGGTAGACGGGGACATTGTGACCAAGCGTGCCCTCTGCTACGGCATGCTGCTGCCCTCCGGCAATGATGCTGCCGGAGCAACTGCTGTGAAGCTTGCAGGCAGCTATGCCGCTTTTGCAGAGCAGATGAACCGGAAGGCTCAGGAACTGGGCATGACCGAGAGCCATTTTGTCACGCCCTCCGGTCTGCACGATGCGGAGCATTACTCAACTGCCCGTGATATGGCACTGCTGACAGCGGCGGCTTTGCAGAACGAAACCTTTCGGGAGATCTGCGGGCAGGCTTCTGCTAAGGTGTGCTTCGGCAATCCGCCCTATGAACGGTGGCTGACCAATTCCAACAAGCTGCTGACCATGGACGAAACGGTGATCGGTGTCAAGACCGGTTTCACAGACGAAGCCGGCCGCTGTCTGGTGTCCGCCAGTGTGCGGAACGGCATCACGCTGATTTGTGTCACCCTGAACGACCGGAACGACTGGCAGGATCACGAAGCCCTGTACGATTACGGCTTCGGGCAGCTTTCCCCGCAGGAAGTGACATTTCCCGCCGACTGGGCAATGTCCGTGACCGGCGGCACCACGGGAACTGCTGCGGTGGCTCCTGCGGAAACGCTGACAGTAGGCGTGAAAAACGGGAACATGCCGGCGTGGTCGTATCAGCTGAACACGCCGCCGTTCCTCTATGCCCCGCTGACCGCCGGACAGGAAGCCGGCACGTGGAAGCTTCTGCTGGACGGCAGAGTTGCCGCACAGGGCAGGCTGCTGGTGCAGTCTGCGGTAACTTATCAGGAAAAAACGACAGAGCCGGAACCCCAGAGCTGGTGGAAACGGCTGCTGCAAAAATAGAGCAAAAAAGGAGTCAAACAGGAAGTGGAAAAAATACGAATTCAAAAACTGCTGGCAGATGCCGGATATTGTTCCAGACGACAGGCGGAAAAGCTGATCTCTGACGGAAAAGTCAAGGTGAACGGACACCCTGTCAAGCTGGGCGATAAGGCAACACTGGCAGATCTGATTACCGTAGGCGGCGAACGGGTATATCTGCCGCGAAAGAAACAGTACCGTTATCTGATGCTGTATAAGCCGCGGGGCTATGTGACCACCACCTCTGACGAGCTGAACCGCCGCTGTGTCATGGATCTGCTGGAGGACGTGGAGGAACGCGTTTACCCCGTGGGCAGACTGGACAAGGATTCCGAGGGCTTGCTGCTGCTGACCAACGACGGCAGCTTCGCCAACGGCATCATGCACCCCAGCCGCCATATCAGCAAGACCTATCGTGTTACCGTTCGTCCGGACGTGACCGAGGAACAGCTGATCGCCCTGTCCGGCAGCATGGAACTGGACGGCAAAATGACTCAGCCGGCAACCGTGGTTGTCAAGACCAAGGAGCCGGGGCGTGTCGTCCTGCTGATGACCATTCATGAGGGCAAGAACCGACAGATCCGCCGCATGTGCGAATCCGTCGGGCTGGAAGTTGCCCGTCTGCGGCGAATCAGCATCGGACCGCTGAAGCTGGGCATGCTGAAGCCGGGTACTTACCGTGACCTCACCGCCGAGGAACTCCGTGCCATTCGAAATGCCATGGGGACCGGCGAAACCGCTGCTCCGGCAAAGAACAAGGGCAGACGGAGATAATCGGGCTTATCCATTTATCAAATATCAAAAAAACGTTCTGGGAGGAGGAACAGGCAATGCCAATTTGTATTTCACCGGAGCTGCCGGCGTATCACATTCTGTCCGAGGAGAATATTTTTGTCATGGACAGCGACCGTGCGGCTCATCAGGACATTCGCCCGCTGCGAGTGCTGGTGCTGAATCTGATGCCGAAAAAAATTGAAACGGAATGTCAGTTCCTGCGGCTGCTCAGCAACACGCCGTTGCAGGTGAATGTTGAATTTCTGCATGTATCCAGTCATATCAGCAAGAACACGTCGCAGAATCACCTTGCCACATTTTATCGGACTTTTTCCGAAATTCAGGATCAGTATTACGATGGCTGCATTATCACAGGTGCTCCTGTAGAGCATCTGGCATTTGAAGATGTGGACTACTGGCAGGAGATCTGCACGATCATGGAGTGGACAAAGTCCCACGTCTTTTCCACGCTGCACATCTGCTGGGCGGCTCTTGCGGGGCTATATTATCATTTTGATGTGCCCAAGTATGACCTGCCGCAGAAGATGTTTGGCGTTTTCCCGCAGCATGTGCTGGAGCCTCACTGTCAGCTGCTCCGCGGCTTCAACGACGTGTTCCACGCACCGCATTCCCGCCACGCGGAAGTGCATCGGGAGGACATCGAAAAGGTGCCGCAGCTGAAAATTCTGACGGAGTCGGAACTCTCCGGCGTGCACATCGTCGCCAACAAAAACGGCAGACAGTACTTCATCACCGGTCATTCCGAGTATGATCGGGACACGCTGAAAGGGGAGTATTTTCGGGACAAGGAAAAGGGAGCAGAGATCGCGGTTCCCTATGGCTATTTTCCAGATGATGATCCCACCAAGGAACCCCATTTCAGCTGGGGGTGCAGTGCGAACCTGCTGTTCTCCAACTGGCTGAATTACTGCGTCTACCAGCAGACACCTTACGACCTGACTGCACTGGAACTGTACAACTGGGACTGGCAGGCAGGACTGTAAGGCATCATATTGTACAAGCTGTGAAATCATAAAAAACCCGTCCGCACCGGAGAGCCATGGTGCGGACGGGTTTTTAGTTTCAAATAAATTTAGAGATATGTGAGGAACTGCGATGCCAGAACCACCAGTACCAGTGCGATCGGATAGGTTGCAGCGTAAGCACTTGCAACGTTCGGTGTGCCGCTGGTATTGATGAGAGCACCCAGAGCCGGTGTGCTGGTCATACCGCCGGTGATAGAACCGAGGTTGTTGAACAGGCTCAGCTTCAGCACCTTCTTCGCGAGGAAGAAGCCGATGAACAGCGGAATGATCGTCATCAGTGCACCCCACAGGAACAGCAGCGGACCGTACTTTTCCAGTGTCTGTACGAATCCGGCACCGCCGTCTACGCCGGCACCGATGAGGAACAGAACCAGTCCCCATTCCTGAAAGACTTCCAGCAGATGCTTGTTGACTTTCATGCTCAGCTTGCCGATTCTGCCGAAGTGTCCGAAAATCAGACCCATGATCAGCGGGCCGCCGGTAGTGCCCAGATTAAAGGAACCTGCACCTAGCGGAATGTTGATGCAGCCCAGAATGGCACCAGTCAGAACGGTCAGGGCAAATGCACCCAGACCGAATTTGTCCATTTCAAACAGCTTTTTCTGCTTCAGCGGACTTTCTTCGCCAGTGTCTACAGAAGTCAGCTTGGCACGTTCTTCGTCCATGTTGGCTTTCAGTACCTTCGGTACGATCTGCACGAACAGAACAACGCCGATAACGCCGAACGGATATGCCACGGCATGCCCTACGGCGATTTCCTTGAACACCGGAGAACTTTCCCCGATCGCTTCCTGTGCTGCGGCAAATGCCGGCGTACTGGTCAGTGCACCGGACAGCAGACCAACGCTCATGGCAGAATTCATGTCCGGTACCAGCAGTGTGATCAGAGCACAGACACCTGCACCGGCAGCAATGATGATCGCACCCAGCAGAACGTAGGACTTGGCGTTTTTCTTCAGATTCTTGAAGAATGTCGGACCGGCGATCAGACCAACGGAAGTGACGAACAGGATCAGACCAAAGCTCTGGATCAACTTGAAATAAAAGTTGACAGCGTCCTGTGCCTCTACGTCAGCGATCCATGCGGCAATGCCGTTGTCGCCGAATGCCACGCCCTTGAAGTGGCCAACGACCAGAGCCACCAGAAAGATGGCAGCGGTTCCCAGCGAAACGCCCTTGATGTTGATCTTGCCCAGCAGATAGCCTACGACGATGATCGCAAAGACAAAGAACAGGACCATGACAATGGCAGACATGCTGAAAATATGCGTGCCTGCCACTTCGAACAGTTTTAGACTCATGAAAAAACCTCTCTCCTTATACATGAAGCTGGGAGATACCGACAGGCTCTCGTTGGGATGCCGGTTTCTCCGCGATAAACACCTGTGTGCCGTATAAAAACAAGCGGAACACAACATACTTTACTATTATAACTGATTTCAGTTTTTTTGTCAATAATGCCGAACAATTTTCTGAAAATTGTACGTTTCCAATGATTTTCCACCCTAAAAGTGTCGACTGACTGGAGAAAAGCACAAAACCAGATGTAACAGTTTGAAAAAATTAGTGGATTTCCAATTGCACAGCACGAATTCCTCACCGAATTTTTGGAATTGGAGGAAATTTTTGTGAGTGATGTGAATTTGCACAAAGATACATCTCCGGATTGACAGAAAATTATAAATATGATATAATAAAAGCAGTTGAAAATTCTGCAATTGCAGAAAAAGGAGGTGTCGGCAAATGCGGCACAATTGGATCACCCCCAGGATGGGGCTTTTTTTGGTGGCGGCAATGCTGATGTCATCGCTTTCGGCATTGCCGCCGGTGTCTGCGGCGGAAACTGTCATGACGGATGATCTGCTTTCGGTGCAGGGGATTCCGGTGGAACACACGCCGGAAATTGCCCTTTACGGAGCAGGGAACACGTCCCCGGACGAACAGGCAGCGTATCCGGAGGACATTTACAGTTCCACAATGGGCTATGACGTTCTGAACGATGCACAAAAAAGCCTATACCGTAAGATCAAGGCGGCGGCACATGCATTTTATACCGGAACTGCGGCGGCAGAAGGAGTGTCTTACGGTTCTGATGAGGAAAAGTTACCCTGCTTTGCCATAGTCAGCAATACGGATTCTTCTCTCTCCAACGAGGATACCGTCAAGGTCATTTCCATGTTCCGCAATGACAATCCCATGTATTTTTTTGTGGGGAACAACTACTTGTACAGCATGGACTACGATTCTGAAACGGAAGAAAACTATGTTGGTGCGGTTTATATCGCCTGCGTCGAGGAATACACCAGCGGGACGGCACGACAGGCGGAACGCCGTGCACTGGAAACACAGATCACTGCGGCACGGGAACAGGTGGAAGCACAGGATACTGCATGGGCAAAAGCCAGAGCCGCCAATGACTGGCTCTGCAACAGCCTGACTTACGCCTATGATGCCAGCGGTAATCCGGACGATTCCATGGCATCACACAGCATTGTAGGGGCGTTTGATGAACGCTATTGTGCGGCAGTGTGCGAGGGCTATGCCAAGGCGTTCCAGCTGCTGATGAACGCTGCCGGCGTGGCGAATGCCTACATTATCGGGCTGGGAAACGGCGGCGGGCATGCGTGGAACATGGCTCAGATGGACGACGGCTACTATTATTATTTTGATGTGACGTGGAACGACTCCACCAGTTCAGACAAATATTTTGCCGCGGGAGAAACGAGTTTTTCCAAGAATCACACGCCCAACACGGCAGACGGCGAGAGATGGGACTATCTCTATGATCTGCCGGACGTGCCGGAGGACGACGGCACTGATGAAACGGGTACTGTTCTGACAGAGGGAGATTTCACTTACCAGCTGTACACAGACCACGCGGTTCTGACGGCGTACACTGGCGAGGACGTATTTGTTTCCGTGCCGGAGGAGGCAGACGGGCTGCCGGTTACAGCGATCAAAGGGGCATTTGCCGGAAACACTGCCGTACAACTGGTGGACCTGCCGAAAACCGTGACTGCGGTTTCCTACGGCACCGGCGGTATCGGGGCATTTGAAAACTGTACCGCTTTGCAGGCGGTTTCCATGATTTTGACTTCCCGCGTGGAATACCACTCGTTCCGGAACTGTTCTGCGTTGCAGACTGCCACGCTGCCGCAGACAGTTACCCTTGTGGGAGCAGGTGCTTTTGCGGCGTGTACCAGTTTGAACACGCTGCGTGTTTATTCCAATGACTGCCCCTTTGGGGCATCATCGGCAGTTCCTGCGGAAACGGTACTCTACGGCTATGCGGGTTCTACCGCACAGGCTTACGCGAAAAAGTATGACCGGACATTTCTGTCGTTCGGGACTGTGACGACTGCCGCAACCACAGCTGCAACTGAAACGACAACGACCACCACACAGACGACAACCACGACCCGGGCGACAACGCAGACCACCTCCGACAGTACCACTGCAACCACGACAGCAACAACTGTCACTGCCGGAGAGATTCTGCTGCCGGAGGTGGGGGACTGTAACAATGACGGCGTGTGCAGGGTAGATGATCTGGTGCTGCTGAATCAGTACCTGCTGGGCAGCGTACAGGGCAGCGAAGTGCAGCGACCTGCGATGGACTGTAACGCAGACGGCACAGTGGACAGCAGGGACAGCCAGCTGCTGGCGATGTTCCTCATGCAGCTGATCCCACGGCTGCCGGCATAACAACGGATATGAGGCAATACCGCACAAAGAGCGTCTGGCGACTTTGCACGCCATCTGCCTGCAAATTTCCCGTCATATTTCACAAAAATGCTCGTGAATACATCAAGTATTCACTCCGCTTTTTGTTTCATCTGACGAAAAATTTGACGACGCATCTGTCGCACAATCTTTGTGCGGTATTGCCATAATGAAAAGGCACAGCTTCCGAAAAAGCTGTGCCTTTTGTCATATCATGAAATGGTTTGCAAATGATTGTGAAGACAGGTTCTGAGATCAGCCGTTGTACGGCAGCGTCTTGACGAGGTTTACAATGAACTGCATCAGAACAGTTGCGTCATCAGAGCTGATTTCGCCGTTGCCGTTGCAGTCTGCATTCTTGTTCGCTGAGGTGTCCAGCTGTACCGAACCGGCAACTGCCTTGTTCAGCAGAACACAGTCGGTAACATCTACACGGCCGTCCAGATTGACATCGCCGTACAGAACGACACCGACAGGAACCGTTTCAGTTGTACCGCTGTTGCTGCCTTCTGTAGTCTTGGTGGTATCCGTTGCCACCGGAACGGTGGTATCCGTTGCTACCGGAACGGTGGTGTCTGTTGCTACCGGAACGGTGGTATTTGTAGTAGTGATCGGATCCAGCGAATCAAATGTGATGTCGTTTGCGTTTGCGTAGTCCTTTGCGGCGGTGCTCTCATTGCCGGTAATGGTCATATCATTGCCCTTTACAAGCGTATCTTTTTCCACTTTGTAGCCGAATGCATTGCTGCCGATAGAGGAAACGTTTTTCGGAATGGTGATATTTGTGAGAGAATCGCAGTCTACGAACGCACACTTGTCGATCGATTCCAGAGAATCCGGAAGCTGAATGCTGCTCATAGAAGTGCAGCCGCCGAAGGCGTACTGTCCCACCTTTTTAACGCTTTCCGGAACGGTAACATTGTCCAGTTTATTGCAGCGGTAGAACAGGTAGTTATCCAGATTGGTAACGCCGTTGCCGATGGTGACATCGGTCAGGTTGGCATTGTTGTAGAATGTCCACTTGCCGAGATCGGTCACAGAGTCCGGAACAGTGATTTTGGTAACATTGGTGCACTCTGCAAAGGCACTCTGTCCCAGCTTGGTGACGGTATCCGGAATGTTGACTTCTGTCAGACTGGTGCAGCCGTAGAATGCAGAAGCACCGATCGAATCAACATTTGCCCCGAACTTGACATCATTCAAGCTGGTGCAGCGATAGAACAGGTTGTCACTGATCTTGGTCAGAGAATCCGGCAGGACAATGCTTTCCAGAGAACCGCAACTGTAGAATACGATCTCGTCCACCTGCTTCAGTGTCTGCGGCAGTGTTACGGATTTCAAGTTGCTGCAATAAGCGAATACGCCGGATTTGATCGTGGTGATGCTGTCCGGAATTTCAATGCTTTCCAGACCGCTGTATGCAAAGGTGTCCTTTCGCAGGGAAGTCATGCCGGAGGACAGCTTGACAGTTTTCAGATTCTGGCAGTGGCTGAATGCTGCTGTTGCAACATTAGTCACACTGTCCGGCAGTTCGATAGAAGACAGACCGGAATAAGTAAAGGCATTTGCGTTGATTCTGGTGCAGGAGCTTTCGGGGAACTGCACAGTGTCCAGACTTGAACAGCCGTAGAATGCATTAGAACCGATGCTCTGTACGCCTTCTTCCAGAACGACAGTTTTCAGCTTTGCACAGTTTGCAAACATGGTAGAGCCAATGGAAGTCAGATTTCCGGGGACCGTGATGGATTCCAGAGATGCACAGTAGGAGAATGCATCGTTACCGACAAAGTACAGGCTTGCCGGCAGCTTGATGTCTGTCAGGTTGGAGCAGGAGCAGAACGCACCGCCGTTAATGGAAGCCACGCTGTCCGGCATGCTGACGCTGGTCAGATTGGTACAGCCCAGAAATGCGTTTGCACCGATGCCCACCATACCGTCCGGCATGGTGACGGTCTGCAATTCCTTGTTGCCGTAGAATGCAGCCGCAGCGATAAAGGTTACCGGATAATCTTCTTCGTCCTCTTCGTCATAAATGGTATCCGGAATCACCAGATCAGTGGTGCCCGGTGCACAGCCGGTGATCTGTGCCTTTTTCGATACGATCTTGTAGTACAGCTTGCCGTCCTGTGTCGGTTTGCCGTCCGGAATCTCAACGTCGGGATCTTCCGCATAATTCGGTGTGGGAATGGTTTCCAGACCGCCGGCAGTGCCGCTGATCGCTGCTTTCACATCTGCTGCGATCTGTGCATCGACCTGACTGGACGGCATCGGTTCTTCCAGTTCCGGCATCACTGCCGAGATCACCGTGTCGGCAGCACTCTGAGGTGCTGCATAAGCGGTCGTGCCCAGACAGCAGGGGATCAGTGCCGCAATGGCAACGATGCCTGCAATAGTTTTTCTCCAATTTGATCTCATAAGAATAAGCCCCTTTCAGTGCATGAGTATACATACGATATTTCTTACATTATAATCGATTTTATCCCTTTTGTCAATAGCTTTTTTGTAGAATTTGACAACGCTGTTTTTGTGAGGAATGACGGAAACACCGGCTGTCTTACAGAATTTTTCCACAAGTTCTTGCTTCTTTGGCAATTTTGCAACGGAATAGAAATTAGATTTGAAAACCGAAAAATGGAAAAATATGTTTGACTTTTTGTGGCATTTGTGCTATAATATTAATGTATGACTTTAGGGCAATACCGCACAAAGATTGTGCGACAGATGCGTCGTCAAATTTATCGTCAGATGAAACAAAAAGCGGAGTGAATACTTGATGTATTCACGAGCATTTTT
>ERZ506995.802-NODE-802-length-11440-cov-3.146157_pt1 | contig 11440 bp, 9 predicted proteins | sample MGYA00512883_ERZ506995 | MGnify/ENA metagenome assembly ERZ506995
TCATCCGGCGCTACGCGCCACCTTCCCCCCAAGGGGTGAAGGCTTTTGCTCTGGGTCAAGCATCAAAAGTTGATTTCCGTGTCTGATATATTGCTTCTATTGTAAAGCCGTTTGCACGCAATGTCAATGTTTGCGCAAAGAGTTGCGCAAATCGTGCAATGCGTCGCTCTGCGTACCTTCGACAACTTTCACAAAGAACCTTTTACTGTGTTGTGGAAAACGTAGAAAGTTTATTTTTGCCATAGAAAACTCTTGTAAAAATTGCGGAGTTGGACTATTCTTGTTGCATAAAGTTACGCAAACGTAGCGCAACACTTGCGTAAAACGATGCAAAAGGAAACAAGGAGGAACATCATGGCAACAACAAAAGCGGCTCCGGGCAAAAAGGGGCTCATCAACTTCGACTTTTTACAAAAGCTGGGCAAGGTGCTGATGACGGTCATCGCCGTCATGCCCGCTGCCGGTCTGATGATCAGTCTGGGCAAACTGGTGCAGATGGGCGGCGGCGACATCGCAGCAGTCATGACCATCGGTACCACCATGGAGAATATCGGCTGGGCAGTCATCAACAACCTGCACATCCTGTTCGCCGTGGCCATCGGCGGCAGCTGGGCAAAGGAGCGCGCCGGCGGTGCCTTCGCGGCAGTGCTGGCATTTGCCCTCATCAACGTGATCACCGGCAACATCTTCGGCGTCACCAGCGCCATGCTGGCAGACCCCAATGCCGTGACCCACACCCTGTTCGGGCAGGAGATCGCCGTCAACGGCTACTTTACCTCCGTGCTGGGTGCTCCGGCCCTGAACATGGGCGTGTTTGTGGGCATCATCGCCGGTTTTGTGGGCGGTGTGGCTTACAATAAATACTACAACTTCCGCAAGCTGCCGGATGCACTGGCTTTCTTCAACGGCAAGCGCTTCGTGCCCATGGTGGTCATTGGCTACTCGGTGGTCATTTCCATCGTGCTGTCGCTGTTCTGGCCTGTGGTGCAGACCGGCATCAATAACTTCGGCATCTGGATCGCCAACTCTTCCGAGACCTCTCCCATTCTGGCTCCGTTCATCTATGGTACGCTGGAGCGTCTGCTGCTGCCCTTCGGTCTGCACCACATGCTGACCATCCCCATGAACTACACCTCCTTCGGCGGCACCTACACCATCGCCACCGGCGTCAACGCGGGTAGTCAGGTGTTTGGTCAGGACCCGCTGTGGCTGGCATGGGCCAACGACCTCATCAACTTCAAGAAGGCCGGTGACATGGCTGCTTACAACAACCTGCTGGCTACCGTTACCCCCGCCCGCTTCAAGGTAGGCCAGATGATCGGCGCTACCGGTCTGCTGCTGGGCATCGCACTGGCCATGTACCGCCGTGTGGACGCCGACAAGCGCGCAAACTATAAGTCCATGTTCATCTCCACCGCACTGGCCGTGTTCCTGACCGGCGTCACCGAGCCGCTGGAATTCATGTTCATGTTCTGCGCCATGCCGCTGTACATCGTGTACGCACTGCTGCAGGGCTGTGCGTTCGCCATGGCAGGCGTCATCCATCTGCGCCTGCACTCCTTCGGCAATCTGGAATTCATCACCCGCATCCCCATGTCCCTGCAGGCCGGTCTGGGCGGCGATATCATCAACTTTGTGATCTGCGTGATCGCATTCTTTGCCATCGGCTACGTTGTGGCTTACTTCATGATCGGCAAGCTCAAGCTGGCTACGCCGGGCCGTCTGGGCAACTATACCGATGACAATGCGGACGATTCTGCCGCTGCCGCAAAGACCGAGAAGAAGGCTGACAAAAAGGCCGACAACGGTCAGGCCGAGCGCATCATCGCCCTGCTGGGCGGCCGGGAGAACATCGTGCTGGTGGATGCCTGCATGACCCGTCTGCGCGTTACCGTGAAGGACCCCGCCAAGGTGGCCGACCTTGCCGCATGGAAGGCTGAGGGTGCCCTGAGCCTGCTGGTGAAGGGCGACGGCATTCAGGCTGTGTACGGCCCCAAGGCAGACGTCCTGAAATCTGATATCAACGATATTCTGTAAAAAACTATGAAACTGCTGACTTTGAATACCCACAGCCTCATCGAGCCGGACTATGAGGCCAAGCGGGAGATCTTTGTAAACTTCATCGCAGCGGAGCAGCCGGAGGTGTTCGCCCTGCAGGAGGTGAACCAGACCGCCGCCGCTCCGCTGCTGGGGGACGCTCCGGCGGGGTACTATCCCTGCCCTGGCAATAGGGTGCCGCTGAAAGCGGACAACCACGCCGCAGCGGTGGCCCGGATGCTAGAACAGCGGGGCGCGCACTACTACTGGAGCTGGCTCCCGGCAAAGGTTGGCTACGATATTTACGATGAGGGCGCGGCGGTGTTCAGCCGTGCGCCCATCACCGCAGCCGAAAACCTGCTGCTGAGCAAAACAAACGATTACAGCAACTGGAAGACCCGCCGCACGCTGGGCGTCTGTGCAGAAGACGTCTGGTATTATACGGTGCACATGGGCTGGTGGAAGGACGAAGAGGAGCCGTTCGCTGCCCAGTGGGAAACGCTGTCGCAGGCAGCGGGTGCAAAGCAGACCGCCTTTCTGCTGGGGGACTTCAACAGTGAAGCCGACGTGCGGGGGGAAGGCTATGACCTCATCCTCCGCAGCGGCTGGCAGGACACCTATCGTCTGGCACAGCAGCGGGATGATGGCTACACCGTTGTGCAGGCCATCGATGGCTGGCGGGACGCCCCGGATGCGGCGGCAAAAAAGCGCATCGACCAGATCTGGTGCTCCCGAGCAGCAGCCGTAAAAAGCAGCCGGGTAGTGTTCAACGGCTTGCAGGAGCCGCAGGTATCGGACCATGCAGGTATTTTGATCGAGTTATAAAGGAAGGTAAACGAAGATGCAGAGAAGTGCAGGCATTTTGCTGCCCATCAGCAGTCTGCCGTCCCCTTACGGCATCGGCTGCTTTTCGCAGGAGGCATACGACTTTGTGGACTGGCTCAAGGAAGCCGGGCAGACCTACTGGCAGATCCTGCCGCTGGGTGTTACCAGCTACGGCGACAGCCCTTATCAGAGCTTTTCCGCCTTTGCGGGCAATCCGTATTTCATCAGTCTGGATGCACTGGTGGAGGAAGGGGTGCTGACCGCCGCCGAGTGCAAAAAGGCAAACTTCGGCCGCAAGGCGGACGACATCAACTACAGCCGCCTGTACACCGAGCGCGGCCGTCTGCTGCGGCTGGCTTACTCCCGCAGCGACATCGGCCACAACGAAGCGTTTACGGCATTCTGTGAGAAAAACAAGTGGTGGCTGGATGATTTTGCCCTGTTCATGGCGGTGAAGGACCGCTTTGAGGGCAAGCCGTGGATCGAGTGGGCGGAGGACATCCGTCTGCGCTGGCAGCCTGCCATGGACTACTACCGCCGGGAGCTGTATTTTGAGGTGGAGTACCACAAGTATCTCCAGTTCAAGTTCGACGAGCAGTGGCGCAGGCTGAAAGCCTACGCCAACAGCAAAGGCATCCGGATCATCGGCGATATCCCCATCTATGTGGCGCTGGACTCGGCGGACGCATGGGCAAACCCGGGGCTGTTCCAGCTGGATCAGGAAAATCTGCCCACGGCGGTGGCGGGCGTTCCCCCGGATGGATTTTCGCCCACCGGTCAGCTCTGGGGCAATCCGCTCTACCGCTGGGAAGCTCACCGCGAAACCGGCTATCAGTGGTGGATCACCCGCCTGTGGTACTGCTTCGAGCTGTACGATGTGGTGCGCATCGACCACTTCCGCGGCTTCGATGAGTATTTCTCCATCCCCTACGGCAGCGAGACTGCGGCAGAGGGCCACTGGGAGAAGGGCCCCGGCATCGAGCTGTTCCGCGCCGTGGAGCAGGCATTGGGCAAGCGGGAGATCATTGCGGAGGATCTTGGTTATATGAGCGAGACGGTCCGTCAGCTGGTGCGGGACAGCGGCTTCCCCGGCATGAAGGTGCTGGAATTTGCCTTTGACTCCCGGGACACCGGCAGCGCCAGCGACTACCTGCCCCACAACTACCCTGTAAACAGCGTGGCCTATACCGGCACCCACGACAACGAGACGCTGGTGTCGTGGTACCAGACCATCACCGATGCCGAGCGTGCCATGGTGCGGGACTACCTGTACGACTACGCCACCCCGGAAGAGCAGCTCTATAAAAGCATGATCGCACTGATCCTGTGCAGTGCAGCGGCGACCTGCATCGTTCCCATGCAGGACTGGCTGGGGCTGGACAATTCTGCCCGCATCAATCAGCCCTCCACCGTGGGCCAGAACTGGCGCTGGCGGCTGAAAAAGACCCAGCTGACCAAGAAGCTTCAAAAGGAGATCTGCCTGCTGACCACCCGCTATGGGCGGAAAAACTGGGCGTGACCGCACACGGCATAGCGCTGCTTTGGAAAATCGCGGTCATAAAATCAAAGGGGCTGCTGCAAAATACAGCACTCTTTGGTTTGACGATATTACGAGATAATTCAAACCGAGATCTCACATAGAAAAGCAAGTGCAACACTTTTTCTCGAAAACCAAAATTTTTGATGGAGAGGGGATGCACTTGCTTTTTATATTTTCCGCAGATTTTTAAATGGGCTCTATACCCTGAGCGAAGCCATGCAGACCGTGGATTAAAATATTTTCGCTTATTGGCAGAGTCGGCTGTTGATATATGCCGCCCGTTCCTGTATACTGTTCTTGTTGTATCTGTTTTTTCACAACCTCAGCTTACAACAAAAAATGAGATAGGCAACCCCTTCGGGAAAGTCTATCTCTTTTTTCGTTGGGGCTGTTTTGCAACAGCCCCCTGCTTTTGCTGATACTGTGCGATTTTTATAAGCCATCCTCTGGCAGCAGAAAATCGATTTTCATACTCCTATTACAATCGAGCTCTTTTATAAATATTGGATCAGCAGCGTCATTTTTGCGGTTTCCTGCCCCGCATTGACATAGCGGTGCGGAACCGATGCATCGAAATATGCTTCTGGTCCACCTTGTTTAACGATCTCACATAAAAAAGGAGAATACACGATGGAACATCTTTATGAAAAAGCACTGGAAAGTGCAGAGTACATCAAGGCACACACCACCAAACGCCCAAAGGTGGCGGTGGTGCTGGGGTCCGGGCTGGGAAACCTGACCGCAGACTTTACCGACACAGAGGAGCTGCCCTACAAGGACATCCCCAACTTTCCGGTATCCACAGTGGCAGGGCACAAAGGCGCTTTGCTGGCAGGCAGACTGGGCGAAAAAGAAGTCTATGCCTTGGAAGGCCGCTTCCACTTTTATGAGGGCTACAGCATGAAGGAGGTCTGCTACCCCTTCTATGTCCTCAAGCTGCTGGGCGTGGAGCAGGTGGTGCTGACCAATGCCTGCGGCGGCATCAACCGGGACTTTGCTCCCGGCACCCTGATGCTCATCACCGACTTCATCAACATGATGGGCACGAATCCCCTCATCGGCCCCAACGATGAACGGTTCGGCCCCCGGTTTCCGGACATGACCGAGCCCTACAATCTGGAACTGCAGGAGCTTGCCAGGCACACCGCTGAGAAAATGGGCATCGACTACAAGGAGGGTACCTATCTGGGATTCATGGGGCCCTGCTACGAGACCGCTGCGGAGATCCGCGCCTTTGCAGGCATGGGCGCAGATGCCGTGGGCATGAGTACCGTACCGGAAACGATGGTCTGCAATTATATGGGAATGAAGGTGCTTGCGGTCAGCTGCATCACCAATATGGCCACCGGCATCCAGACCGTGAAGCACAGCCATGCCCGCGTGCTGGAAATTGCCAATCAGGCGGGAGATACCATGTGCCGCTGGCTTGGCGCCGTCATCCAGAAAATGTAAAAACGGCCAGAATAATGCCAGACCTCTGCGCGCATGGAGCGTCCAGCGCATCCTTCACCCCGGTGCGATTTTGATCGTGTAATAGGGTGCAGTGGACAGGTCAGCATACATTTGTTGGTAAAACTCACCATGCGGCTTCAGCGCAAAATCTCGAGCAGCCGCCTGCCGGCTTCCTGCTGCGATTCCCCAAACGCCACCGCCAGCTCCTCCCGCAGGACACGCTCTACCATCTGGTAGAAGTAGGTATCCATGGCGTTGATCTTTCGGCCGCGGCTTTGCTGCTGGGTCTGCTTTTGCCCCAGCTCCTTGAACAGGGTCAGATACTGGTAAAAATCATTGGTGTGGAGCAGTGCCTGATAGTGTTCTGCCAGCGCCGTCTGAATTCCCGCAGGGATGGGCAGCTTCTCCGCTTTGATGCGTGCAAGGTCGGCTTCCGCCTGCTGTGCCGGGGTCACCGGGCGCAGCGCCGCTTCCTTTTCCGTGGGGATATAGCTGCGGTCGTGGGAATCCGAAAAATAAGGCCGGAGGGTGTAATACTCTCTGGCGGACTCATCGCAAAAGCGCCGCAGCCCGACGCCTTCCACCTCATGCACTCCCAGATTTCCGTAAACCACCAGCGCTCCCGCCTGAAACCGTGACATGGTATTGCCTCTTTCCCTTGTATGAAAAGGCTGCAAAAACAGACTTTCCAGCGTAATTTTACTCTTTACTTTATTGTACCACGGTAGGTTGACGGGCTTCAAAGGGCATCTTCCACAAAGTTTTCCTCGTGCAATCTGCGCAGAATGCCCAGTACAATTCTTGTGCAAAACTGCCTTTGCAAATTCCAGACAGGCAGGCTATAATGATTTCGTACAACGAGTAGCACTCATGCGTAAAACCGGTTGCATGAGGGCTGCCCGTTGTTTTTGTTTGCCCCAAAATGGAAAGGTAAAGGTGAATCCCATGGAAAGTTCCAATCAATTTCTCGGCACGGAACGCATCGGCAAGCTGATGCAGAAATACGCGATCCCGTGCATTATTTCGCTGCTGGTGGGTGCGCTGTACAACATCGTGGATCAGATCTTTATTGCAAACGCCAGCTATCTGGGCTCCTACGGCAATGCCGCCAACACCGTCGTGTTCCCGCTTACGGTGGTAGCGCTGGCCATTGCCGTGATGATCGGTGACGGCTGCTGTGCTTTCGTCAGCATCAGCCTTGGGCAGAACGAAGTTCCCAAGGCAAAGCGGAGCGTCGGCAATGCGGTGGTGATGTGTCTGGTCAGCAGCATTGTGCTGGCGGCGCTCTATCTGGTTTTTGCGGACGCCATTCTCGCCATGTTCGGCGGAACGGTCAACGCCGAGACCTACCACCACTCGCAGGAATATTTCTTTTATATCACGCTGGGCGTGCCCTTTTATATGTTCGGGCAGGCCATGAATCCCATCATCCGCGCCGACGGCAATCCTCGGTTTGCCATGGTGTCCACCCTTGCGGGTGCGGCGCTGAACATCATTCTGGACCCCATCTTCATTTTCGGCTTCCGCTGGGGCATGATGGGCGCAGCGGTGGCTACCGTCATCGGTCAGCTGGTCACCGCAGCGCTGGCAGTGTGGTATCTGCTGCACATGAAGATCATCCGTCCTGAAAAGGGCGACTACCGGCTGAAAGGCTCCATCTGCGGCCGCACCCTGACCCTTGGCATTACCAGCTTTCTGTCCCAGATCAGCCTTGTGGCGGCAATGGCAGCCATCAACAACATGATCCGCAAATACGGCGCACTGGATGCCGTTTTCGGGCAGGAGCAGTATGCGCAAATTCCGATGGCGGTGGTCGGCATCGTGATGAAATTTTTCCAGATCGTTATTTCTGTTGTGATCGGCATGGCGGCGGGACTGATCCCGATCGTCGGCTACAATATGGGCGCGGGGAAGATGTCCCGCGTCAAAGAGGCGTTCACAAAGCTGCTTCTTGCGGAGACCTGCGTCGGCGCGGCGGCACTGCTGACAGTCGAACTGTTCCCGCGCGCATTGATACAGATTTTCGGTGCGGCGAACGAAAGCGTCTATTACACCGATTTTGCCGTGCGGGCATTTCGTATTTATCTGTGCATGATTGTGCTTGCCTGCATCAACAAAGCCACGTTCATATTCCTGCAGGCGATGGGAAAAGCGGTGGAGTCCACCATGCTCTCCATGGTGCGCGAGATCGTTTTCGGCGTCGGCTTCGCACTGGTGCTGCCGCACTTTTTCGGCCTGTCCGGCGTGCTGTATTCCATGCCGGTGTCGGATGTCCTGACGGCAATTCTTTCCGCTGTCATTATCGTCAGGACCTACCGTCGGCTTAACAGCTGACACACTGCGATTTTCCTCTTGCAAACTTTTCCTGCGGCTGGTATACTGTTTTTGGTGAAAATACGCAGAGAAAAGGAGACTGCTTATGCGGAACATGGCGAAAAAGTATGAGGACTTTTTGGATCTTGTGATCTATCAGATCTATCCGAAGAGCTTTAAGGACACGAACGGCGACGGTATCGGCGACATTAACGGCATTATCGAAAAGCTGGATTATCTTAAGGACCTGGGGGTGGACTGCATTTGGTGCAGCCCCATGTATAAAAGCCCCAATGACGATAATGGCTACGATATTTCCGACTACTACGATATTATGGACGACTTTGGCACCATGGCGGATTTTGACCGCCTGCTTAGTGAGGTCCATCAGCGGGGCATGCGGCTGATCATGGACTTGGTGGTGAACCATACTTCCGACGAGCACCCCTGGTTTGAGGCCGCCAAGCAGGACCGGCATAATAAGTACCATCAGTATTATATTTGGCGCCGGGACGATGGCAGTCACACCCCGCCTAACAACTGGGAGAGCCTGTTCTCCGGTTCTGCCTGGAATTATTATGAAGCGGTGGACAGTTGGGCTATGCACGCCTTTTCCAAAAAGCAGATGGACCTGAATTGGGAGAATCCGGCGGTACGCCACGATATTTATAAGATGATCAACTGGTGGCTGGACAAGGGCATTGACGGCTTCCGTATGGATGTGATCAACTTTATCTCCAAGTGGCCCAGTTTGCCGGACGGAGACCCGGTGGTGGGCAAGACGCTGGGCTTTTGCGGGGCAGAATTTTACTTCTACGGTCCCTGCCTGCACGCGTATTTGCACGAGATGAACCGCAACTGCTTTGGTCGCGGCGACAAGGAATATGTGACCGTTGGCGAGTGCGGCGGTTTAGGTATTGAGACGGCCAAACTGACAACGGCAGATACCCGCCAGGAGCTGTCTATGGTGTTTAACTTTGACCACTTGGATAATGCGGGGCATATGCGCTTTGACGAGTACCAGTATGATCTGCGTAAGGCGGTAAAGACCATACTCAAGTGGCAGGTGGAGTACACCAATCACTGCTGGCCTACGCTGCTGTTTGAAAATCACGACAACCCCCGGGTAACATCTAAAGTGGACCCAACGGATACATACACCCCGGAGATCGCCAAGCTGTGCGCCGTGCTGGAAATGACTTTAAAAGGCAGTCCCTTTATTTTTCAGGGTCAGGAGCTGGGTATGACCAACACCCATTTTGACAGTATGGATGATGTGCGGGATGTGGAGAGCATCAATTTTTATAATAAGCTGGTGGCCAAGGGCAAAAAGCCGGAGAAAGCGCTGCGGATCATTAACGGCGGCTCTCGGGACCACGGCCGAACCCCAATGCAGTGGACGTCAGAGCCGGGCGCCGGATTTACCGACGGCACCCCTTGGATCGGAATCAACAAGAATGCCGTGCGCTTGAACGCTGCCGATGAGGCAAAGGTGCCGGACAGCGTGCTCAACGACTTTAAGCGGCTGATTGCTCTGCGCCATGCCAATCCGGCGCTGGTGTACGGCGAGTTTACCCAATTGTGCCCGGAGGATAAGAATGTGGTTTGCTATAAGCGCACCTTGGACGGCAACACTTTCTTTGTGGAGCTGAATTTGACCGGTAAGCGGCAAAATCGTCCTTATGACCCGGTTGGTTTCGAACGCTTGTATTCTAACTACCACGACCACCGGGATGTGCTGATGCCCTTTGAGGCCAATGTGTATTTGGCTGAGGGAGAGGCCAAGGCTTGATGCGGGACTGGCACATTCACCTGGAGCGGGGTCCGTACACCGTAGAGTGGGCGGAGCAGTTTGTCCGCCGGGCGGAAAAACTGGGAATTCGCGAGATCTGCCTGTTAGAGCACTCCGTGCGCTTTTTTGAGTTCCACCCCACCTTTGCACAGGCGCGGGCGTACAACGATTATCAGCGACATTGGTTTGACGCAAAAGTGCAGACCGCCCGCCATTTGGACGAATTCAAGCGCTTTGGCGACAGACTGCGGGCAAAGGATTACCCGGTGAAGATCAAGCTGGGGCTGGAAATCTGTTATTTTCCCCAACACGCGGATGTGATCGAGCAGGTAACCCGGGATGGCTATTTTGACCTGCTGCTGGGCAGCGTCCACTGGATCGACAACTGGACCTTTAACCAGCGGAAGAACCAGTGGCAGGGCAGGGATGTAAACGCCTTGTACCGCCGGTATTTTGAATTGCAAAACCAGGCGGCAGACAGCGGACTTTTTGATATTCTGGCCCACCCGGACCTGATCCGCTGTTTCGGATTTGCACCGGATTTCAACTTAAATGAGCAGTATAAAACCCTGTGCCAAAAGGTAAAGGCACAGGGTATGCTGCTGGAGATGAACGGCGCCAAAGGACCGGGTCTGCACCCGGATTTTTTGGCTGTCGCCAAGGCTTGCGGCGTGCAGTTCTCGGCCGGGTCAGACGCGCATTGTCCGGAAGATGTGGGCAAAAACTTGCCTGCCATCTATCGCCGACTGGCAGAGGGCTAAATGCCGTAGATCCCGCTTTGTTCGTCTAAGAACCATGGGATTTTCGGCGGGTAAAAAGTAAATAACATAAACAGCGCACTGACTGCCAGGAGTAGGAAAACACCTGCGGTTTGTGCGCTTTTTCCTTGCAGTTTGCCGTTGCGTGTTAACACAGCGTCTATCCAAAAAGCGTTGCCGACGCCCAGGATAAAGGAAATAATATCCAGCGCCATAACATCCCTGCCGATGATCCCCTTATAGGTGAAGAACACGGCTGTGATCACTCCAATGCCGGTAATGGCGCCCACACAGTGCCGCGCCCAAGCGCCCGATTGCCCCTTGGTGCTGCGCAGGTTGATTAGGCACCACAGGAGAAAGGGAAACCATAAAAGTTTGAGATGCTCCCAGGGGCTTTCATTTACCGGGCACACCAGCGCCACCAGGCGGTTGTCTCCGGTCCATTGGTAGATAAAGTGCCACAAGGTGCCCACAATGCTCACAAAGGCAAATCCGCACCATTGCAGCCCGGTTTTGTTTCTCATACAATCACCGATAGAAGTGTATGCAAATTTTCGGGGGATTATACAGTTAGCGCCTTGATTGTTGTTGGGCGTTTTTGCGGTGCGGTGTGGGCACCGCACCCTACATTGCCAACGAATAGAGCGGGCGGATACTATCCGCCCCTACGGTCGATCGGATACAAAAATGCCCTCGTAGGGGCGGCAATCTGCCGCCCGCCAT